>Ga0187783_10001105_pt1 | contig 19925 bp, 16 predicted proteins | sample 1015_SJ02_MP02_2_FD_132471 | JGI IMG/M metagenome (GOLD analysis project Ga0187783, IMG submission 132471) | Tropical peat soil microbial communities from peatlands in Department of Meta, Colombia - 1015_SJ02_MP02_20_MG | ecosystem: Environmental > Terrestrial > Soil > Wetlands > Peat | place...
CCCAGCGGCATAAGAGAAGCGCCGCCCGAAAATATTCCAAAGCGATAAACGAAGAGTAAAGACTCAGATACAGGATGTAGCTAAGATGAATGGGAGTCCTAAGGATCGGCATCGTCGTGACCGGAATTTCCAATAAGCCGCCATTGCCGTGCCAACGATAGGGTTTAAGCGGCCGGAGACCCTGCCAGAACGATCCGAAAAGGAAGTCCCGTTCCTTGTGGTTTCGTCGAGTTAGGTTGGAATGCAGAAAGTAATAACTTCTGGCGAGTGGCCCAAGAAAGGTCGGAAAAGTCGTTGCGTCGTAAAGGTAGCCGCGCTGCTCAAGCACCTGAAAAGTGGCATCGGAAAAGCTGAAGCCCGGACCTCGGAAGCCTATTGGCCGTTCACCCGTAATCGCAACAATTTGGTCTTCGGTAGACTGGATTTCCCGCTCGATCCTCTCGATTGGAAAAAGATGCAACCAGGGCTCATGCGAAAACGAGTGATTTCCAATTTCATGCTTCTCTTTTGCAATGGCTCTTAGAGCTGTATGGTTCTTTTCAAGAGCGGCGTCCTGACCCACAACAAAAAACGTGATCTTAAGATTTCGCAGTGAGAGGAACTCCAGGACGCGCGGGACAAAAAGATCCAGATAGGAAGGAAACTCTTCCCAACCGGAATCTCCGTGCACCTTGAGGTAGGACCACCGGTTGTCGAGATCGAGCGAGAGGCTAGCGATTGCTTGCTGTGAGCTCATAATTCGAAGATTTGGGAAATGGCACTATTTTTGCGAATTTTCTGGCGTTGGACTCCGCGAGCTGGACGGTCTCGTTTATGTTTAGCGTTCCGTTTACGATGTGCGCCGAGTTCAGAATATGCAGGCCTGGCACTGATGTATTCACTTCCGGCAGCCGGGCTGAGTAGTTGATGGTTGGAATCGGCAAGAGATACCTGACACGGGAGACCCGAAAGCAGTTGACGTGGTCACGCCGGAAAGCGGGGTACATTTTCTCCAGCGCGGACACAATATCTTCCCGGATTTGATCCTCGGTAAGAGTGAAAGCGTCAGAATCTGAGCAGACATATTTGGGAAGATAAACGAGAGCGCGGCCTCCAAAATAACTACGGTCGACGAGCGACGACATCTCGATGACCCCTGTGAACGGAACGCGGCTGTCAGTGATGTTCGTTATGTAAAAGTCGGAAAGCGGTTGATCTAAAAGAAGCGAGGCGCAAACAATTCCTTGGTATTTGATGTTGCGCAGCCGGTTCCTTTCACTTGGTGTCAGTTGCGGGCACAGCCGTGCGGCTAACGGAGCGGGGGTCGTAACGATGGCATGATCGAAACATTCTGAACTACCATTTGCGAGTTCAACTGTGACGCCACTCACGCCCTTCGAGGTAATGACTCTTACCGCTTGTCCCAATCGGAAAACCACTCCATGCTGCCGGAGGGCCCGTTCGAAACGCTGGGTGATTCGCGCATAACCTCCAGCGACGTAACCAAAGAGTTCCGTCTTCATGTTGTTCCGCCGCGCTGCATACATGCGGGCTATGGTCGCCCAAATAAAGGCCGCAGAAGTGTCGCGGTAACTCTCCCCTAGTTTTGCGCGCAGTAATGGAAGCCAAATTTTATTCACTACTCTCGATCCCGACCATTTCTCTAACCAGTCCTGGACATAGATGTTCTCTAAGAATTTCCAGTCCTTGATAGAAGCGGCACGGAAAATGGTGGCAGCCAAGCGCATCTTATCGACCAGGTTGAGGGGAGGAAACCGCAAGAATTCAAGCGCGTTAGACATGGAATAGAGTTGCGAATCGACATAAAAACCGGTGCGCACTTTCTGCCAGCGAATCTCCCCTTCCAAGTTCAGATCCCGCAAGAGCGAACGAAGCCAGAAATCCGAAGACAAGATTACGTGGTAGTGGCGGTCCCATACGATGTCCCCGAGCTGCCAGGCGCTTGCTAGTCCTCCCAAAGTGGGGGATGCTTCATATAAGCTGACTTCCTTGCCTTGTTGGGCAAGACGCAAAGCCAGAGTCATCCCTAAGAATCCGCCGCCTACTACGGCCCAGCGTTCTTGTGACTTGTCGCGCGGCATTTGAGGTATCAGAACGCCTAGATCGAAGCCTTACGCTCGTTCGGAAATCACGGCGTTTTTCAAATCGTACGATCGTGAACAGGCTTCACATTGCAGATTCGCGGAACTCGGCTGTTCTGTGCCGTTAAAACGCAACAAAGGCCAACCACAACGGCAAACATAACCCGCGATTCGCGCCGGAGTTCCCATCACTAAAGCAAAATCTGGCACCGATTTCGTCACAACGGATCCCATTGCAACCATCGCGAAGCGTCCGACCGTCAGTCCACAGCCAATCCTAGAGCCTGCACCAATCGTCGCCCCGGTGCTGACGAGAGTAGGTAGAGTGTGTTCGTCTGGTTCGGAGGTTCGCAATTGTTTCAAATCAGGAGTCGTGGCGCGCGGATATCGATCGTTAGTGAATATGACGCCAGCACTGATCATTACGCCGTCTTGGATGGTAACTTCTCGGCACACGTACACAAAGGCGTTGATCTTAACGCGATCACCGATGTGCACTCCGGGTGCGATATAGGTTTTCTCGCCGACGATGCAGTCTGTTCCGATTCGAACGCCATGACGTATGTGTACGTTGTCCCAAATCGCCGTGCCCGGCTTAACGTCGACATTGTTCTCGACAATAGCCGTGGAGTGGATAAGTACTCGCTGCGGTGTAGACAGAGTTGAATTCACAATAGCGGCTAGTTCAGTTCTTTTCGATTCGTCACGCTGTGGAGTGAGTCTGGCACGGTTATCCACTGATTCTGGCGTAACGCTTTGTAGGCGGATTCGATGATGCAGACGGAGGCGATGGCGTCATCCGTTGTAGTCAGAAGCGGCGCCTGTCCGAGGATCGCCAGACAAAAGTTCGCAATTTGACTTTGGAATGCCTGCGCTTTGCTATACCCGTTGCCGAAGGCCACCCATTTCCCGTGGGCGAAATCGAGATGCGAGGATCGTTTCCAACCCATGCAGATGGCGCCGCGAGTCCCGTAAATGTCCAAGAAACTGTCCTTGTGTTGGGCCAAACTCCAGGAAAGGTCGATATTGCAAATCACGCCACTCAAGCTGCGAACAAACAGCGACACGGTTTCCTCGACGCGCACATTGTGGCCACGCCGACCTTCCAGCGCATGCACCTCGGAAAGGGGTCCCAGAAAATACCGCATTAGATCGACGGAGTGGGTTCCATTGTCAATGAGCACTCCGCCGCCACTGATTTCCGGGACAGAGTTCCATCGCGAGGTCATGTCGATGCGATTGGCAAAAACGTTCTGGAACAGAATGAGGTCCCCCAACACGCCGGACGCAACCATACTCTTGGCACGTATGACGTCGTCGACATAACGAAACTTCGACGCCATAGTCAGCTTAACTCCTTCTTCCTGAGAGACTGCCACCATCCGCCGTGCACTCTCCGGGTCGATGCTGAATGGCTTTTCGCAAAGCACGTGAATTTTGTTTTTCATCAATCGGATCGAAATGTCCGGATGAGTGACCGGGGGCGTGCAAACGATTGCCGCATCCAAATCGCACTCTTCCATCATCCGCTCGAAGCGATCGAAGCTGCGACAGCGCATCCTTTCTGCGGCCCTCTCGGCCGCCTCCAACTGGCAGTCCGCCACCGCGACAAGCCTTGCGTGCGCGCAACGCTCTAATGCTTGCAGATGGGCCTGAGCGATAGCTCCGGCACCAACGATGCCGAATCGGAGCTTGTCGCGAACGCGTTTATTTGACGAGTTTGAAGGTAGCCTCATGGATGGCGCCGGAAATGTATTCAACTTGCTCTTCGCCGTAATTTTCGTTCCAAGGTAAAACCAAGAGGTTCTGGATCGCGCGGTGTGTTAGAGGGAAGAGGCTTTGTTCATATCGCAAAACAGCCGGCCGCGCCAGAGTGAAGGGGAAACGACTTTTTCCAAAGGTCTTTTGTTCCTGAAAAATCTTGCACATGAACACCGGTTTCTGAATGTATCGTGGCATGCAGGAAATTTGTCCACCTCGTAGTTCACGTCCTAAAGCGTCGCATCCGCCTGGCAGGACATCGCTATCGACCCGCAGGCAGTATTTCCAGTAAGTGTGGACAGCACCTGAATGGATGTGCGGCGATTCGATCCCCTGAAGGCCCGCAAGTTTTCTTGTGAGTGACTCTGCGGCTGCTATCCGTTTTTGAACGGCTGGCTCGAGCTTGGGCAACTGAGCAACGGCGACGGCTCCTTGAAGTTCGCTCATGCGATAGTTCAGTGCGAGGAACTGGTGATCTGGATTTGCATCGCAGTAATCCCAAGCCTTATTGATAAATAGATTCATGCGCCTAGCGAGGCCATCATCATTTGTTGCTACCAGGCCACCTTCCCCGGCAGTGATGTGTTTTCCCTGCTGCAGGCTGAAGCAGGAAATCGTTCCGATGGTTCCAACGAGGCGACCGTTATGCTGTGCCAGGAATGCCTGTGCGCAATCTTCAATCACGGGGATGCCTTTGCTTTCAGAGAGCGCCATGATTTCGTCCATTGCGCAAGGATTGCCGAAGAGATGGGTCACAATAATCGCGCGTGTGCGTTCGCTTAAAGCGGGTTCGATTGTCTCCGCCGTCACATTACAGGTTCTTGGATCAACTTCAGCAAATGCGGGAACCGCGCCCTGATAAAGTATCGGCGTGATAGCCCCCATGTCGGTGATGGCGCTTGTGACGAACTCTTCGCCGGGCTCCGGGTCCAAAGCAGCGATCGCCGTGTGGACGGCCGCCGTTCCCGAAGAACAGGCGTAGACATATTTGACGCCGAGCTTCCTTGCGAATTGCTCCTCGAGCAGGCGCACGAACCGGCCCTTCGTGCTCGTCAAGACCCCGCTGGCGATCACTTCGGCCAGGTTGGCAAGTTCCGCCTGACCCAAGTCTCGGCCCGACGCGTTCTGATCCGACGGCAACTGCAAGGCCGCCTTGGTCCACATTGCGCTCAAGGCGTGATTCCTCAATTTCTCGGCTCTAGTGCACTGATCATCGCACCGCTGCCAAAGAATGCTTGCCTACCTCTTAATATCAGCAACTGGCATAGAAGGTGGAGGTGCCCGAAGATAACGCGCGCGACTTTCATTTTCGACACACCCCTGACACGTGTCCCCATATTGGCTGGACACTCAACAATGACGGAGCCCTGGAGATCGAGCTTTCCGATCAGTTCAGCGACACCGAGGAAGCCATTTCTTCGTAAGTCGAGTGTGAGGATGGTGTTTCGTCGATAGACCCGAAAACAACTCGTGTAGGTATAAAGCTTTTGTCTTAAAACTGCTCGATAAAGGGCGGATGCGGACTTGGAGAGAAAAATCCTCCAGCCGACCGAACCTTGTACTTTACCATCAGGATGGTAGGGCGACCCAGTTACCAGCGCGACTTCGGCCGTGAGCATTGGAATTAGCCTTTCGAGCTGTTCTGGATCATACGTGCAGTCACAATCGATTGAGCAAACAATTTCCGTCTTGGCCGCCCGGATTCCGGCCAGGATCGCCGCGGCAATTCCGAAATTCCTCGATTGTCGGAGCAGAGTGCAACTCGGATCATCTGCGAACAGCTCCTGCAAGACGGACCAAGTGGCATCCGTGCTCCCATCGTCGACCAAGAGCAAATAAGTTTCATACTTCGAACCTAAGACCAAACGCGCGTGAGTTAACTTTTCGTGCAGGTCGTGAAGCGCGAGCTCCTCGTTGAAGCATGGAACAACGACTGATACGCCCAGCGTTTCGGTGTTGCGTTCTAAGGTTCTCTCGCTAGTCATGATCGAGAACCAAGCAGCTTTCGCCAAAGTTCTCGTCGGGGCCTTCTACGATCTCTTGAAAAACGCGTTCCATTCGCGTCTTTCTATGGTGGACTGCATTTGCTTTAGCAATTCGATCACATGCCCAGCGATGCGTTCCGCGCTCTGTCCGTTTCCAAAAGGGTTCGGTACTTTGTGCACAGAATTGACCCAACTATTGTCCGCGTACGCCTCTTCCAACATGCCCATCAACACCTTCGGATTACCGCCAACCAATCGAGCCAAGCCGGATTCAATGCATTCCGGCCTCTCCGTGTTCTCGCGCAGGATCAGCAGCGGCTTGCCGAGACTGGGCACTTCCTCTTGAATGCCACCAGAATCCGATACGATCAGCCAGCTTCTCGCCAAAAGCTGGATAAAGTCTCTGTATGGTAATGGAGAAATCAACGCAATTCTGTCGGCGTCTGCAAAAATCTGGCGCGCTGGCGAGTGCACGTTGGGATTCGGGTGCACGGGAAACAGGAGGACCACGTCCGTGTGCTCTTGAACAAATTGCCGAAGAACTTTCAAGTTTTCTGTGAGACGGTCACCGAAGGATTCCCGGCGATGTGTTGTGAGGACGATGCACTTCCGACCTTCGATCTGTGCAAGCAAAGTTGAAGGGAGAGGCACGGCAGACTGAAGAACCACCTGAAGCGCATCGACCACCGGATTTCCTGTCGTGAAGATCGTCTCTTCAGGAATTCCTTCTTGAAGAAGGGCCTCGCGGTTTCTTGTCGTCGCAGCGAAGTGGTAGGTGGCGAGGCGGGTTATGTGGCGGCGGTTCATTTCTTCCGGACAGGGACTGAGCACGTTTCCGGAGCGAAGACCCGCTTCTACATGGGCTACGGGAATGCAATACTCATTCCCAAAAAGTGCGCCTGCCAGAGCTGTGGTCGTATCACCCTGTACGAGGATCAGGTCGGGTCGGTCAGCCTTAATAATCTTGTGCAGTCCAGCACGGACGAGGCCACACAACATGGCGGGATTCTGATCGTGCGTCATCAGACGCATGTCAAAATCAACGCGAATACCAAACATTTCGATGACCGAGTACAGCAAATCGGAGTGTTGGCCGGACGTTACATTCACAGTGCGAATGAACTCACGTTCACGTTCGAGCTGACCGATGACCGGAGCCAGTTTGATGACCTCCGGACGAGTGCCAAACAAGGTCAGAACATTTCTTGTTCGGCCGCGAGTAGGCATAGCCGGAATCAATGCCGGCGTTTGCGCGGATGTTTCGTCGGGTAGTTGGTTGGACATGCTCAGTGCGTAGGTATCGAAGGCTGCGGCCTTGTTACCCTTCGTGACTGCCACGTGGGCTGACCTAATGCTTGTTCGTAAATTCGCATCAGAAGCGTGTGATTGTGCTCGGCAGTGTAACTTGATTCATATTTTGCGCGTGCGGCTCGACCCATTGCGGTCGCTTCCCGGGGATGATTCCAAAGCCAGTCCACCTTGCTTGCAAGATCCAGTGCGTTATTCGGGGTAAAATGCAAACCGGTGTGGCCATCCGTAACGATCTCTTCCATTGCCCCGAGGCGGGAACACAAGACTGGAGTTCCGCAAGCGAAAGACTCGGCGATGCACATACCGAACGTTTCATACCAGGTACTCGGAACAATGAGGAACCGGCTGTTCTTTATCGTTGCCATCGCGTCACTGCGCGAGAGCCGTCCTCGAAAGGTTATGGCCGACAGTTGCCTTTCGCGAACCCGTGCCTCCAGAGATTCGCGGGCCGGCCCGTCTCCTACGATCTGCAAAGGATATTGGCGTTGCAATTGGCTCCAGGCGTCCAACAAGACAAGTAGGCCTTTGTCCGTAGCAAGTCGGCCAACAAATACCGCATAGTCACCGGGACTCACTCGCTCGCCGGGGTCAGGATCAACAAAATTAGGTTTGACGACGAATTTCTCGCGCGGAAATCCAGCAGCGACAAATTTCCGCCTGGCAAATTCAGTCAGCGTAATAAAACGCGTGACGTGTGTCGACCAAGTTCTCAAATAGTTATGAACTGCGAGCATGAGCGCAACCCCTGCAGTCGCACTTCTGGAATGTCGGTAACAACCATGCCGGATACTCCGGTGCAAACCATGTTCTAAGCATTCCTCGCAGATTTTGCCGTCACGATAAAAGTTTGAGCCTGGGCACAACAACCGGTAATTGTGAAGTGTCTGCACCACAGGGGTGCCACGCTCTTCGCAAGCCGAATAAATCGACGGCGATATGGCCATGAACGTATTGTGGATGTGAACGAGTTTGGGACTGTTCGTGTCGAGAAGAGCACCGAATTCACGGCGAGTTTCCGATGACCACACCATTCTCGGGACTATAGCGATCCGGTCCACTAGGGTGGTATTCCGGAGCTGCCAGTTGCTGCGCACGTACGGGATCACGTGGTGGCCAGCGCTCTCGAGCAGGCGTCTTTCGCTTTCAAACACGACGTCTTCGCCACCGACTTGTTGATACGCGTTGTGAACCAGCACAATCTTCATCGAAATGCACTGACCGATCTAGGCTCAGGAAATTAATGCGGCTCAAGTCCGGATTGCGCCGCATAGCTACCGCGGAGGTAAGAGGGCCCGTATTTTCGGATTCTTCGTTCCAACAACTGCGTAATTTTCTGGCTTCGCTCCAAAGCGAAGATCCCCGTAATAAACGATAGCTGCATCACCCAAATCACTCGAGCCTCGTACCTGTTATTTATGTCGCTAAATCCGCCGCAGATAACCGCATTGAGGATGACGCCAGCCAACAGAATCCATGCCGCGGTGCTCCAGTTTTCTTCACGCTGATGATTCTCGTTGTCGTTTGCCGACGGACGAAGCACATCCATGCCCAGAAACAGCACGGTCCCAATTACTGAGATAAGGGTCATGCCAAATAGCGCAGTACGGCCGAATCGCACATATATGTCGGATCGAGCGGCCCGAGAGGCGGCCATCTTCTGAAACTCCTGACTTGGAACGCGCTCTTTGTAGAACAGGAGGCCCCGAGCAGTGTATGCATACTCATCCAAACTGATGTGCGTAAGTTGCCGGACCGCATCGCGCAAAACGCCGGCAACAAATCGCCCCAAATTTAGTGGAACAACCGCCAAAGCGAAACGTGTCTGTTCGTCGTCGAGCGAGCGCTTCGTGTCCGCGTCAGCCACATTGAAGACTCCAGAACGTGGATCGACAGACCATAGAAAGGTTTTGTCGTCGATAGGAAAGCGATCCTGGAATCTGCAAACAACAAAGTCATTTGACTCGCACACGCTAGCTATTGCGGGCTGCCCCAGCATAGAGACGAGTTTAGCCGTCATAAACGGAGGCCGAATCGGAGAGGCGCCCAAGGTTCTTTTTACAGCAAATGAAAAGGTCGCTTCCCACAAACAAGCGATCACTAGGCAGCTAGCAACAGCTACCGTTAAGGCCCGGACGTTGATCGACCGAAGTGGCGACACCAACGCAACATAACCGGTGATTAACAAAGTCAAACCGGCAGCAAGAAGTGAGTGACTGAGATGAGTAAGGACGCAGAACAACAAAAGAGAAATCAAGATGGCGCGCTCGTACGGCTTCACCCGACGCCATCCCGCGGCTAGAATCGTGAAATCGAGAATCAGGAATCCGGCGAAGACATCTGGCATAAGATACGAGATAAAAAACGGCAACGGCGAAGCGATGAAGAGGAAAACGCTGCAAATTAGAAAGTGGCGAAAAGTGAGTCTTAAAACCCTGAGAACGAAAATGAAGATGAGGTATGTGGCGATAATGGATTGGAATACGATTGAAGGCCACATTCCGCCGAGCAGATCGCCGGCATAAAGAAGGGTTCCGTAGATGATCGAGCGGCCAGCGAGTACCACGCGTTGAACTGACCTCCGTTCACCGGCAAACCCTTGAGTGATAGAGTCTGTATTTTGGCTCTCGATGGCCCTTCGCTGATCCTTGGCCCAATCCGTCGAAACCCAATTACCGAATACTTTCGATATAGCCAAATCGGCACCACGAACATAGGCGGTCGTATCTGCGTAAAAGAACGGTTGGCCGTTCGTCAGCGCCGGCCATATTCCGAGAAACGTCAGAACCGCGAAAGCTGCCACGATCCAGCCCCTAGCTGGCAGACCCTGAACAGAACTCGATTGCACTGTTGCGTTCAACTCGGCGACCTTAAGTTATTCAGAACTTTGATCAGAGGTGAATGGAATGCTCTGCTAGCACGCAGCCAGTCTTAGGGCGTGTCTGGAGCTCTTTCGTTCATTGTGCCGGTCGTTTTTTGCCTGATCACACTTCCGAGAGTATCGGGGCTTCCGAGCGCAAGGCACTCCTTAATTCCACTTCTAAAGTTTTCAATCATCGCTTCGATGGTGTATGCCGAACCGGTTTCGGTGGCACCCCGCCTCAACTTCGCCATCATGCCGTGATCAACCAACAGTTCTACGACGGCAGCCGCGTAAGCCTGAGGATCGTGAGCTGTTAACCGGCCGTTTTCGCCGTCACGCAAATAACCGATTTCGGGGGGATGAGTCGGCAAAGAGGTCGCGATGACGGGGAGCCCGGCCGCGAAGCTATCCACAAGGGCAAGCCCTGCAGTACCCGTGAGAAGAAACATGTCCGCCAACTTGTAGAACAGTGCGCTTTGCCGGCCGTATTGTGAGCCCACGTAGTGAATCCATGGGTCGTTGGCGATCGCCAGCTCAAGCCAAGCGCGATCCGGCCCATTGCCCACGATTATCAAATGAAAGTTCCGAATGCTTTTTCTCACGCGTCGGGCCGAATCGAGCAGCAGCGGCAACGACTTGATTCTTCCGATAAGACCACAGTACAAACCAATTCTGCTGTCGTGATTCCCGGTCAACGCAATCTTGGCGTCGGCGATTTCTTTCTCGTCGATTTCATCCATGAGACGCCGAAGCTCTCGAGTATCCGTTGCATTATGGACTGTGGTGATGCGCTCCGCGGGCATGCCGCGTTTACGAAGATAGTCGGCAACTGATTCGGTATAGGCAAACCACCAATCAACAGCAGTGAGAACTCTCTCTTTGACCCACTCCGAAAATTCTGAACGGTCCGGATGCATATTGGGACCTAAGCCCCAGAAAGCCACTCTCTTCAAGCCCAGACCGGAAAGCAGCAAGAGTGATGGATTAATCAGAAATTTATTCTCCGGCCCCACAATCAAGAGATCCGCCCGCATGATTTCTCGCCAGAGGGGCTGATAAAGCAAACGGTCTGCAAACCAATGCCCTTTTACTTTGCGACCGAATTCCTTAGGGAGGTCTGCTTGATCTGCTCGCGCAAGGTGCTCACCGTTCGGAGCACTGTAAGCGACGGTTAAGTCAATTCCGTCCTGTTTCAGTGCCGAATATAGGCCGACGAAGAACGGCAATCGATAGCGTTTCACGCGCGACTGGACAATAAGGACCCTCGGCATCACTGGTTGCAAGTCACGGGTATGGCGCAGCCAACCACCGGAAGGAAAATGAAATTGTTGATGTAGACGCGCTCCCGTGTGCCCTTATTCCGTCCGCGCTGAGCCGCCCGACTATTCTGGTGGATGTCCGGATCGAACCGGTCTATAGAAACAAGCGTTCCTTCTTCGAGCATATAGCCGTGATACCCGAGGGGCTCCAGGAACTCCCTGACGCTTGCGACCGCGCCAGGTCGATTGCGCTCCTCAGCTTCGAGGAGGATCGACGGTCGGGTTTTCTTTAGCGTCTCCCCTGCGCCTTCCAATACAGACAGTTCGTGACCTTCAACATCGATCTTGATGAAGGAGACGTTCTCCAGTCTTAAATCGTCAATTTTGAACGCCGGAACATGGATACTTTTGAAAGCGCCCGCAAAGCGTGCATTGGCTTCTTCCACGGTTGCGTAGCCGAGACCTGCATTAGGAATCCGCAGAAGGACATCCGCATTCATGTTCGAGGCGGCGCCGGTAATGACATTCACTTCTTTCCCGAAGACTTTTCTTAGGACGCTGCAACATTCCGGATTGGGTTCGATACAAATAACGTTGCGAGTCCTGGTCAGCATGATTTTCGTATAGATTCCCAGGTTTGCTCCTATGTCCAAAGCTACGGTATCCGGACGAACAAGAAAGGGAACGATGGCTTCCTCCGCATCCTTCTTGCCCTGCTTCGACCGAAGAATTTCCTTGGCAAGCAGCCAGAGCTTCGGCTGAGTTAGAAGAACTCGCTGGATCACGTTCTTGGGATTAAGGCCACGCATGCAATTGCCTTCGTGGAATCCGTCAATCGAAAAATGGATTTAAGCGCCTTCCTTAAGCAACGTCGGGACGGGGCTAATCTCGATGGTCGGACTGGATCCATGGGCATCGTGGAGAAGCGGGGTGACGGTCTTCACGCCCCATTCTTTGGGCAGATCGAATTTGCGGTCCCCTTGCGGATTCCAGACAATCCATTCCTTTTTTCCCGAGCGATTTAGTCGACAAGTCCACGTGCCTGCGTTTTCCGAGCAGCCATCCATCTGTGCTCCAGCAAGCCATTCCATAATAACCTTGTACGCATATCCCGCAGGAGTTACGGTATGGTCTTCTTTCGTAGTCTGCACTGTGACGTGCCGGTTATCCCACGCGTACCAATAAAATCTTTGGACTCCGGATGCCCAGACCAGGATATAAGCCCGCGCCAGGATGCCCGCGGCGGTTTCATCCGAATCAAAGTGCGACGGTTGAAGCCAGCCTGTCTCGGTGTCCCATAGAGGTTTGTTGCTCAAGCTATTATCGGCAAGGATCTGTCGAACCGTTTGAATGAAGGCTGGCAGGTCCTCCGGCATTTTAGGAGTGATGTAAAAGTGGTATCCGATTACGTCGACATATTGGCCCACGCCTTTCTTAAGGAACTCTGCTAGCCATGGAGTGCCGTAAGTTGCGGTTACCGACGGAGAGACAACGAGAGCTTTAGGGTCGACGCTATGGATGATCGCCGATGCCTCCTTTGTTAGCGCAACCATTTGATCCATCGTTCCAGTCCAAAACGTTTTCAAGTTCGGTTCGTTCCAAATTTCGTAAGCTTGTATGCGGCCTTTGTATCGGGTAACGACCGTCCGCACGAACGTGCGCCAATCGTCCATGTTAGTGGGTTCGGCGTTGTCTGCCGGGGGACGGGCAGAGGCCCATGCGGGAGACATACCGAGTGGTAGCAGGATGCCTGTTCCGTGCTCTTCGGCGAGCGCGACGTATCCATCCAATCGCTCGAAGCGCCATTGTCCTCTGTAAGGTTCCAGGTCGTGCCAAGTGACGTAGGCATCCCAGATTCTCCATTCGGGTACATCCATCTTCGGCCAGGGCGTTTCGCCATTCAAATGATGAAAGTGCAAGCCGAAATAGCTAAGCGGAATGACTTCGGTGGGAGTCCGCAGATCGACTGTATAGGCTGAATTCAGCAACAAAAATGGAACCAGCATCAAAATTCCTACGCGCCGGAAAATTTGCAACACATTGCACCCCCATCCAGGAGAGTTTTGTTGCGTGAGACTCGTGTGTAAATCTGCTCCAGCACTTTCGTGCGGTGTGTCAAATCGAAGTGCCGAACCATCCGCTCACGACCTGCCAATCCAAATCGCTTTCTCAATTCCGGGTTTTCGAGGAACACGAACATGTACTTTGCCAGCGCTTGCCAATTGCGCTCTGGCGCCAAAAACCCAGTGCTTCCGTGGGAGACAACTTCCGGGATCCCCCCGGAGTGGAAGGCCACAACCGGCTTACCGACGGCCTGGGCTTCCGCGTAGACCATTCCGAAGGCTTCCTCGGTTCCGGATGGAATTTTGACGGATGGCACGCAGAGCAGTGACGAGCGACTCATCCATTTCAAAACCTCTTCTTGGGGCTGCATGCCCAAAAACCGGTAGCGGCGCAGCTGTTTCTGAGCGCGCTTTTCGAGATCCGCTCGCAAAGGGCCATCGCCGATCAGCACGACTTCCGCGGCCGGCAACTGGCTTTGAACCGCCGCTGCGGCTCGAATGAGAAATTCAGCGCCTTTCGATTCCACCATTCTGCCGACAAACAAAATTACGGGGCCGCTTTCGATGCTCCCGGGACAAAACATTTTCGTATCCACGCCAGTGTAATGAACGAGGACCTTCTCCTCCGGAAACCCTTGCTCCAACAATTTGCGCCGGATGAATTCGGAAACGGCGAGAAACAGAGCGCCGCTGGTTTGAAGTGTTTTCTTGTTCTTCAGGTAATGGCGGTGTCCGAAGTGAGGTTTCTGGTGGCGCAAGTTCGTGGCCGTAGCGTCGGCGCCGTGCAGTGTCACGATCAAGGGAACACCCAGCTTCCGGGCAATCGGAAGCACCCTGAGTCCATTCGCGGCATAGTGCGCGTGCACGAGGGCAGGGTTCAAAGCGCTGAGTGTCGCGGTGAAGTTTGGCGCGAATCCGAAAAGCTTGAACGAAAATTCGCGGAGCTTGCCCGCCATGCCTCCCGGATTAACGGTAAAGGTCCGCCTATCGGGCAAGTCCAAACCCCTGACGCGGCGGGACCCCGCGTAAACTGGCTCAAATTCCGACAGGGCGGTAGCCTGTGCTCGGATGAAGGTTTCCGACGGATAAAGGAGGTGGTCGGAAAAAACGATCACGTTTGGTTTTGTCAGGCTACTCAAGAGAACTCTTCGCTCGGGATTAACAGAACTTCCTCGTCTTCGGTCTCCAGGAATAGCGCTTCATCCGTGCTAATAACCGTCGAAAGAAGAAGCGCCCATTGCAAATCTTGGACCAGGATGGTGCATTCCGCCGCGTTGTATAGAAGGAAAAAAACAACGAAAGCGAGCGGCCAAAAATCGAGAATAGATCTGTTTAACTCGGATCGCTCAAACGCGCGCTTGATTCCAATCCACAGGAACAGAAGCGCTAGAAGAATCCCGACGGCACCCAAAGTCAGAAGGATGTCGAGGTATCCGTTGTGCGAATACATGACGTGAAAGCCCATGCGACGGTCCAGAACCTCGGATTCGGGCGCTGCTCCGCCCCAGAATCCGGAAAATCCATAACCGAGAACGGGTCGTTCCATCGCAAAGGACATCACCGCCCGCCAAATATCGGTCCTACCGGTCAAATTCGACGAGCGCCCAAGCGCGCCCGTAATAACCTCGCTACCACCAACAATTAATGTCAGGCCGGACACGATTGCGAGCAAAATCACAGAAACAATCGCAAACATGGGAACGCGCAGACGTTGTCTAAGCACCTTGTAAATCTGAATGAACACCAATGCGCCGGCTACCGCGATCATAGAAGTGATCGAATTCGAGAACACCAGCAATACCGACGAGAGAAGCAGCGTGGTAATTTTTAAAAACTTGGCACCGCGAGTTTCCGCAGGAAGATGCCATTCCACGAGGACTGCTAACGCCATACATGCTCCGAGACCATTCTTGTGGCCGAAGATCCCTCGCCAATCACCCTCGTGTGGCCAATCGGAAATACCATATTTAGGAGCAAGCACAATGCACGCCAGACTCAACACGGCGATAATCCGGAATACCAAGCTCATCAGCCGCAACTGCTGCTCCAGTGATAGGCGGACGGCGAGCGCAATTCCGAAGAGCGTTGTGCCGAGGACTCCGATAGAGCGTTGCAACACTAACTTCGAGTCGTATGCCCAAAGGCAGGAGGCTAACGCCAGGAAAACGAGGACCACGAGCAAACCGTTGCGGTAAGCGGCTCGTAACGCTTGACGGTAATCCGCAACCAAAATTATCGAGACAGCCAAATAGTTGAGAGCCAATATTGCTTTCCAGACGCCATTACCTTCTTCCGGCGTGTCTCCAGGAGCCAAAACCAGGGCGAGCAGCGCTTGGGTCAAAACAAACGTGCAACTTCCCAACACAAGCAGTTCGACGTATTTTCTTAGGGAGTTCACGCTTCCACACTTACTTCGACGGGTCCTGCGCCACCCACAAGTCGTTTAGAGCGGGACAACACAAACACAGCCGTACAGATTGCACACGCCAAAAGAGCGTCAGATGCGATGCTCGACCAAGCCGCGCCGCGCCATGAGTATGCGGGAATGAGCCAAAGATTGATGAGCAGATTGAACACCGCAACGCCCACCTGAATGGCACTGCGCACCCCTATATATCCCGCACTGGTAAGCGCGTCCGAGAGGAAAAAGTGAATTACTTTGAGCATCGGCAACACCGCGAGGCACCGCAAGGCATCTTCGGTTAGCCTGTATTCCCCCCCCAATATGTACGGGACGGCCCCCGCCCCCAGCAGCAGAACGATGCACACAAGCGAGGCGTATCCTAACGCGCGTTTCATCAAGCGCGTGGCATAGCGCATCGAGGCACCAAGGCCGTCCCTGCCGGTGCGGAAAAAATTTGGATAAGCCGCCGCCAATAGGGATCCAACCGGGGTAAAGCTGACGTCAATCAGGCGGTACGCCGCTCCGTATATGCCTGTGGCCTCCAAAGTGCCTAATCGTGCCAGCATTGTCTTGTCGATGTCGTTGTAGATGGTTTGCGCACTCAGGCTGGCGGAGAAACAGAAACCCTCTCGTAGGGAACCCATGTTCCGATCAAGGCAGAATGTTGGTCGTCCGAGCTTGGTAAAAACCAAAGCCAGTGCGATCACCGCCGCGGTTGCCGTACTCGCAAAATACAATCTCCCCCATTGTGTCGCTGACGGATGGCGTTCAAACACAACCAGGATAATCGCACCCAGTAGCCGGCTTGTACTCAAGATCACGTTGAGCGTGGCGGTCCAGTTCAAGTGTTCGAAGGCTTGAAAAGCCTGCCAGCACAGCAGCGTGAGGCTCCCCGCAAAGAGATCGGAAGCCGCCACGCAGACCACGAGCTCGATGGGAATTGTGGCTGGCAATAGGAAACGGGCGAGGAGCACCCCTACAAGGAATAGCGTCGAACTCGATCCGATAGTCGTCAGTAACGCTCTGCCCCAATACTGCGCGAATTGTTCGGGGTCGCGCGCAACATTTTTGATGATCAAAAACCCGCTTCCCAAAGTACCGAACGGGGACAGAATTCCGACGAGCGCGACCACCGCGACGAAAACACCGTAACTAGCGACTCCCAGGCCACGAGCGATGACACTGAAGTACAACGCCTGGATGATGAATCGAAGGCCCTGACCAAAAAACATCCAGCCCGTGTTGCGGGCCAGCCGGCTTTCTTGAATCGCTCGTACTGGATTCAGATTCCTGAGCATTTGTGCCGGACCGATGCGGAAGGTTACAGGCTGCCCTCCTTTCTCAATCGAGTTGGAAGTGGTTTGCGAACACTTGTACCCGTGACCGGCGCGCATCTGCGCTTGTTCAGCTCTTCGGTGACTTTCCCAGTTGGGTTTGAAGCCGTCCTTCTGGTGGGTGCGGCGGCCGCGGGACGCGCTAGTGCACAACCAAGGAGCTCGAGACAAACGAAGCACGCTGCTTTAGGGATAGTTATCAAGTAACGCCGCCAGAGGCGGCGCGGCTCGCTGGCCAGGCGAAACAGCCATTCCAACCCGCAGTCTCGCATCCACTTTGGCGCGCGCTGGAGTTTGCCGGAGTTCATATCGAAAGCGGCGCCAACCCCCAACATCACCGGAACCCTGAAGCTGCTGCGATGCTCGTAAATCCATTTCTCCTGTTTCGGAGTGCTTAGACCAATCCAGAGCACATCAGGAGAGGCCGCTTCCAAAAGGGAGGTTATCTCTTTTTCCTGATCTTCGCTGAGAGGATAAAATGGCGGAGTGTAGGTGCCCGCGACAATAATGCCGTGTTCCCGGTGTAGTGTCTGCGCGAGTTCTTCTGCCACTCCTGGCGCGCCTCCGTAAAAGAAATGCCGGTAGTTATTTCCAGTCTGCTCGCAGAAGTCCGTCATTAGTTCTGAGCCACAGACACGGTGGCGCAGTGCATATCCTTTGACGCGAGCGACCCAGACGAGGGGCATGCCATCGGGCACAACCAAATCTGCGGCATTGAGGATCTGGCGAAACTCGCTATTTTCGCGAGCTTCCGCGATTCCGTGCATTCCTGTCACTGCAACGAATCGGGTTTTCGGTTCGCGATCGTCTATCCACGCACGCATTCGGTGTACCACGTCCCGTATCTGCAGAGCATCGACCCGCACGCCAAGCATATGAAAGCTGGGTAACATGAGATTGGCTCCGAACTCCGAATCGTTCAAAGGCGTGACAGGTCGACTCTGAACGTCCGTGAGAAAGTGAAAACCGGTTGAGGAAATGTCGTCGAGAAAATCGTGTTGACCTTAACTCGACACCGCGTAACTAAACTGCACCAGATCCCCGGAAAACGGCAGGAATGGTCTGCGCAAGAATCTTCAGGTCGAGCCATAGTGACCATTTATCGATGTATTGCATGTCCAACACCATCCATTGCTCGAACGGGATGCTGTTGCGCCCATAAATTTGCCAAAGGCATGTGATCCCCGGAGGAACGCTAAAGCGCCTGCGCTGCCAGTCCTCGCTGAAAAACTGATAGTCGCGCATCGACATCGCCCTCGGGCCCACAAGGCTCATGTCACCACTTAACACGTTCAGGAGTTGCGGCAATTCGTCTATGCTGGTTTTTCTTAGTCCCCGTCCAATCCATGTCACACGGGGATCGTTCTTGATCTTGAATACCGGCCCGCTCATTTCATTCAGATGGAGCAGCTTGTCCTGCAGGTTCTCCGCTTCGGGAATCATCGTGCGGAATTTGAACATCGTGAAGAGTCGTTTGTTCAGCCCGACGCGCTTCTGCTTGAAAAGCACAGGTCCTTGCGAGGTCGTCTTGATCAGAACGGCGACCGCTAGTAGCAGCGGGGCCAGAACAATCAGCAAAATCAGGGAGCCCACGACATCGAGTAATCTCTTCAGTAAGAATTGGACTCCATCTATCGCGCCCTCAGTTCCAACAATTTGCGGAGCCTCTTCGGGGACGCGATTTAGTGGCGGCTTTAGGTCAAAAATATCCGTATCAAAGCGCACCAAGATCCCGTGCCGTCCGGCGAGCTTGGCCATTTCCGCTGCTCGTCCGTACAGAGAGCGTAATGGCAGGTAAATGGCGATCTCATCGACGACATTTCTCCTCAGGAATTCGGGCAATCCGTCATGGTTACAAATTAGGCGGAAGCCGGTCTTCTTGAAGTGCTTTATTCCGGACCAGATCTCATCGACGAAACCTAGCACTCGGTACCCTCGGTCCGGCATCAACTCGAGTTTCTGGCCGAACTCAATCGCTCTCGCGTTGGTTCCGAGAATCAACACATAATGCAAGTTACGGCCGCGCTCGCGAATTCCACCCAAGACATACCTGAGCAATAGGCGCATAGAGATGATCGTCGCCGAGCCAAAAGTCCAGAAGGCCACCAGGAAATACGGCGTGACGAGAGATATCGAAAATAATTTTCCTTCGCACCAAAGGCACACGGTGGAGAGTGTCATAGCGCGCAGCACGTCAGCCGCCTCAGCGTGTTTTGTCGACAACCGCTTCGACTCGTACAGTCCGCACAATGAAAATATTGCGTGGCACGTCAGAATAGCGATCGCAAATAACAAGCAAGTAGAGAGGCTCACTTTGCTTGCGAAAAAACTTGCGATCGTCGTCCACTTTGCGGCGTTTATGCTCACCATCGCGCCCAAACCAAACGACAACATGAGTAAAGCAATGTCTGCCACCCGCAGTGCGCGAAACACAATTCCGCGCACGATTTCCTGCATCCGTGGTCGCATTTTCGTTGGTCCCAGTCTGGAAGGTCTTGCGAGCTGCTGCGAACTAAACCCGATAAACACGTTCAACTTCAAATCCATCAATCCGGATGGCTACCGATTTTTGGATCAGATCCACCGATACCACAAGGCTCTTGTCGTTCCTGATCGATACCAGCACACCTTCGATTCCATTGAGCGCTCCCCCGCAGATCCTCACTCTCTCTCCTATCCGAAGGAATTCGTGCGGAGCGAGCGGTATTCCTTGGCGCACCATCGACCGCAGGTTTTCAATCTGTTCATCCGGGATCGGTGTTCCGTAGTATGAAGTGCCTACAAATTGCACGACTCCACTCGTTTGAAGGACTCGGACACGCGACTCCGTCGTTGCGGCGATATTCACGAAAACATAGTGCGAGAAA
>Ga0187783_10001106_pt1 | contig 19924 bp, 17 predicted proteins | sample 1015_SJ02_MP02_2_FD_132471 | JGI IMG/M metagenome (GOLD analysis project Ga0187783, IMG submission 132471) | Tropical peat soil microbial communities from peatlands in Department of Meta, Colombia - 1015_SJ02_MP02_20_MG | ecosystem: Environmental > Terrestrial > Soil > Wetlands > Peat | place...
CCGCGGGCGGTCTGCTCGGGGATCGTCACGGGAATCGACTGAATGAATGGCTCGCCCCGGTAGGGCCGCAGCAGGACTTTCACCGCGAGCGTTTCCCCGGGATGTGCGGCCGTGCGCTCGATCCACGCACCATCGATCTCGGCCGAGCGCCGCTCGGTGAGTGTCTTTACGCGCAGATTGATGCGTTCAATCTGCGGCAGCTCGTACGGGTTTGAGTAGATCCGCGAGAAAGCACTCTGCACCTGTGTGGCGAGATAGAAGGCCGCGGGCGTCGCCGGATCGGTGGGCGCGAAAAAGTCTTCCAGTTCAACGGGTGTGTGGCCTTTGAGGTCAATTGCGCCATCCATCTCGAGCGTCGGTGCCTCCCCATAGGCCGGACTTCCGATGATGCCGTTGTACGCCGCAGCCGCCACAAGCGTCGGCGTGAGCTGTGGGCTTTCGATCACTTCGAAATGGTAGCTCTTCTGCTCTCCCGGTGTATCGAGCGTCACGTCCAGTGGAATCATCGGCGGGCCCGAGCCGAGCTTGCCCATCACGGCTGTCTGGCGATCCTGTGTGAGCGTCCCGATCGTCCCACCGGTGGTTATGACTTTCGTCGAAGCTGCTGCGGAGGCCAGCGTCATCAGCACATGCGCGCGCGAAAGTGGCATCTCGACCGAGCCGAATCCGAACAAGGGATGGCCGCACGCGAGAATGCTCCCGTCGACAACGGTCGTCACGGTGCAGCCCGAGCTGATCGACAGATCACCACGCACGAGGTCGATGCCGACCATGTCGCCGGGTTTCAGATTCGAGTCTTCCGGTGACGGCGCCGTGGTGCCGCCGGCCATCGCCGTCATCCCCCAGGCAGAAAACTCCTTTCCGAATCGCGCCAGTGTTTCGGGATAAAGGCCGGTCGTGATCAGCGGGGTATCGATGGGCACGAGAAATTCGCCGGATCCGGCCGCCACGTTGTGTGCGAATTGCTCCGGCAAAGCGACGTGCGAGGAGTTCACGGCGACTTTCATCCCAGCCGGTGGCGAGGATTGCTCGATTTCGAGCATGTCCGCAATCGGTGTCACGCCGCCGATGGCCTCTTTCGTGAAGCTGCCTAGCTTCAGCGCCAACGCACCGACAAGCTTGCCGTCGATATAGACCGGACTGCCGCTCATCCCGGCGACCACACCTGTTTGTTGCACTCGATTGCCGAGCAGTCGGACCAGGATTACGTCGAGCTTGGGACCGATAGCGTTGTGCAGAATCCCAATCACTTCGAGGTCGATTGTCTCGACCTGATCTCCCTCGAAGATCGTATAGACGACACCCTTCATACCCGGCTGGATGTCGCTGACAGCCAATGTCCTCGCAGCCTGGTCAGCCGATCGGGCCGGCCAGGAGGCGACGAGCAGAAGGGCAGTTAGGAAGAAGAAGGCCTTCCACGGCGCGGTAGGCATGGGAAGTCCATCATACCCGCTTCGATGGCCGCAGGCAATCGCGCTCGAATGGCCCGGAGAGCGGCTCGGCGTGGTCGGCGATCCGCCCATATCGTCAGCTCTTGCCGAAAACCACCTCGAAGAACATGAGGGGTTTTTTCTCCGGCACATTCGTCACGTTGGGCACGTAGAGACTGGCGTGGTCGGCAAGCGACAGGTTGTGGTTCAGATCGAAAAACAGAAAACCGTGCAGTGTGGCCATCGGGGGGATGATGCTCACGTTGAGCGCAAACGGCCGAAGGAGCTCTAGCATCTTGTCCGTTTTCGCATCCTGCCCCGTGTCTACGCCGATGGGAAGTCGAGGAGGGTGCGGATTGGACGGCCCATTGGGATGCGCGATTTTTCGGGCCACTTCGCCCACCGGCAGCCAGTCGATGTCCTGGTGCTCTCCGCCTTCGAAGTGAACCTCCAACTGGACGGTATCCACATCGATCCGCATGGGCTGGGCGGTGGCATTGATCAGGAAGACCTCGACCGGCAGAATTCCCACGGGGACGGGATCAGCCTTGCCGAACTTTTCCCGCGCGCGGTTCGGATCGCTGTAACAATCTGCCGAGATGGTCATCCCCTCATGCTGGTCTCGAGGAAGCAAATCCGGGGGATGGGCAGACCCTCCCGCCGGCGTGGCAGATTGCGCGACAATCGCGCGCCCAGCGAGCACGACGAGTACGAGTCCTGCGGCAATCTGGGCCAGATTTCTCATTTTTCTCCACGAGCTTTTCATCGGATGCCGCCCAACGATCGGAAGTTGTGCGCTCGAATGTGCCCACTATAGCGCAGGTTGACGAACAGGGACCCAACAACTCGTAGCAGCCTCAGGCATCGACGACTCCACGCAAAAAGCGCTTGACACGGCGTTTGTCGCGTGCAAACTTCGCCCCGCCCAGATCCTTTCCAAACGCAGGAGACGACACGATGGCGAGTAGGAGAGAATTCCTTCAGATGGGGGTGGCGGCGCTGGCTCTGCCGATTTCATCGCACGCCTCTCTTTCGCCGGCTGCTTCCCCCGCCGACAGCGAACGCGCGACGACACCCCTGTACAAAATGGTTTTCGATGAGCGATTTGGCTCGAGTCGCGTCTTTGCCGAGGAGGCGCAACGCCTGGGCGTTCCCATTCACGGAATCAAGGGGGACATGACCGACCTGTGGTATCACGATCTCTACGCACGTTGGAGGCAGGGGCCGGCCGCCGTCGCCGGAATGACGGCGCACGGAGCGATCTTCTGCCTCGAGAGGCTGGCATGGGATCAGCGGATGCGCGTGGTTTTCCGTGCCGATCATCGATACCTGGCCGATGGCTCGATCGAGCACGCCCTCTCCGGGCCCGCTCCCATGCTGCGGCAAGCGGCCGAATGGAGCAATGAGGCCCACTGGGCCTCCGAGATGGCGGGCCTGATCATACGGTGTCCAACCAGTCGGCCACAGTCGTCGCTTGCGAATGTGATCGGACCCACAGTCCGACACGCGGATGATCCCGAACACCTCATTTCTTGGTTGATCGCGCCCCTCCAGGGCTGATTGAGCCGTTGGTGCTGTTGCTGAGTCAAGGGAGCTCGGAATGAAAGTTCCCCCTGGCGTGAGTTCGAGCGATTTCGCAAAAGCGCTCGACGAATTTGAACAAGCCGTGGGCAAACAATGGGTCTTCACCGCCGAGGAGGACGTGGCGCTTTACCGAGATCCTTACTCTCCTTTCTTGGGCGAAGCCGACGAGCTCGTGGCCTCGGCTGCCGTGGCTCCCGAAAGTGTCGAGCAGGTCCAGAAGGTCGTTCGCATCGCCAATCAATACAAGGTTCCCATCTACCCGGTGTCGACAGGGAAGAATCTCGGATACGGTGGGTCGGCCCCCGTCTTTTCCGGAAGCGTGGTTCTCGACCTCAAGAGAATGAATCGCGTCATCGAAGTGAACGAGGAGAATGCCTACGCGTTGGTCGAACCCGGCGTCAGCTACTTCGATTTGTACCGCTACATTCAAGAAAAGGGACTGAAGCTCTGGGTCGATGTTCCCGACCCCGGCTGGGGCAGCCCGGTCGGCAACGCACTCGATCGCGGCGGCGGGTATTTGATGGCCCAGTTTCGCAACCATTTTGACTCCCATTGCGGCATGGAAGTGGTGCTGGCGAATGGCGAAATCATCCGCACGGGCATGGGTGCAATGCCGGGAGCGAAAACTTGGCAGAATTACAAGAGCGGCTTCGGTCCCTGGGTGGACGGCATCTTCTCGCAATCCAATTTCGGAGTGGTAACAAAAATGGGCTTCTGGCTGATGCCGGAGCCAGAAGGATATCTGTCCGGAACCGTCTACGCGCCGAAGCATGCCGACTTGATTCCGTTGGTCAGAATCCTGAACTATCTGGAGAACACGCGTGTCACCAACGGCATGCCCGACCTCGGCAGTCCGCTTTTGCGGATTCCGATGATTGCGGAAATCGACGTCTGGAACCGCGGAGACGGCCCTCCACCGCCGGAGCCGGAGCTGGCCTCCTTGCTCGCGAAATCGGAAGGCGGGTACTCAGCGGAACTTGAGCGATACGCAGTCGACCACGGGATCAGTTATTGGAGCTGCAAGCTCAGCTTCTACGGCCCGCCCAAAGCGAATCAGGCAAACTGGGAATTTGCAAAGGAGAAATTCTCCACCATTCCGGGTGCGAAGTTTGTCGACAATGAATCGTACAAACTCCCGCTCACTCCCGAGGAGCGCGAGAAGGTTCACAAACCGCAATTCGGCATACCCAGCCTGGCCATGTTCTCCATCGGCGCCAGGTCGCGGACCAATCCCGACCCCACGAACGGCCATATGTGGTTCTCGCCGATTATTCCGCGAACCGGCGAAGCCATTTTCGAGGCGAACCGCGTGTTCAACCAGGCCGCGAAAAAGTACGGCCTTCCCGTGCTGGCCTTCAGCCTTCCTTCCTGTTACTGGGAGCGATCCTTCATCTTCATTTTCGCGTTTCCGGTAACCCGCGATAAGGAGACGAATCAGAAAAATCGGGCCGCCTTCCGACAGCTCGTTCAAATCGCGGCGGAGCATGGCTGGGGCGAATATCGCACCGCTCCGGCCTATCAGGACCTCATCATGAACACCTATTCCTACAACAATCACGCGCTCTTGCGGTTCCACGAAACTCTCAAGGACACAGTCGACCCAAACGGAATTCTTTCCGCGGGCCGTTACGGCATCTGGCCCAAGCATTTAAGGAAAACTGAGGCATGAAACACCTAGGCCTACTTTCAGCCATCGCGTTCGCCTGGCTGTTGGGCGCTCCCATCAGCGCCGCGCAAGAGCAGGGACAACGGATCCCTTCGTCGTGGACCACGACCACGGTCTCGGGCCAAGGCGAGCCCCGAGGGTACGTGGAATACCAGAAGTTCTGTTCGGCGTGCCACGGCCCGGGAACCGGCCGACCCGGCACCATGGCCCTTCAGGCGAAATACAAGGGCGCCGAGCCTGCTCTTCTTGACCAGCGCACGGATCTGACGCCGGAACTGGTCAAGACATATGTCCGCAATGGCATTTCCGTCATGCCCTTTTTCCGCAAGACGGAGATCAGCGATGCCGATTTGGATCTAATCGCTTTGTACCTGACGCGCAACAACAAGCGGTAAAGGGCCGGGAGCCAGGCATGAGAGTTCCACCGGGCGTGACCCCGCAGGATTTCTCCGACGCTATCAAGCAGTGGCAAGGGGCTCTGGGCAAGGAATGGGTGTTCACTTCTGACGAGGACGTAGATCTCTACCGCGACTCCTACTCGCCCTTCTGGCACGAGGAGGTAGAGCCGATTCCTTCTGCAGCCATCGCTCCCGACCGCGTCGAGCAGGTCCAGGCAGCTGTCAAAATCGCCAACACCTACAAAATTCCTCTCTGGACCATCTCCACGGGCAAGAACCTCGGCTACGGCGGTTCGGCGCCGCTTTTGTCTGGGAGCGTGGTGCTGGATTTGAAGCGCATGGACCGCGTGCTCGAGGTGAACGATAAAAATCATTACGCGCTCGTCGAGCCCGGAGTCAGCTATTTCGATTTGTACCGCTACATTCAGGATCGGGGACTGAAGGTCTGGATCGATGTTCCCGATCCTGGGTGGGGGAGTTTGATCGGCAATGCGCTCGATCGCGGTGGAGGCTACACTCCCCTGCGGGATCACTTCGACGCGCACTGCGGCATGGAGGTCGTTCTCGCCAACGGCGAGATCGTGCGCACGGGCATGGGTGCGCTGCCGGGATCTCTGACCTGGCAGCAATATCGCTACGGCTTCGGCCCCTACGTGGACGGAATTTTTTCACAATCGAACTTCGGCGTCGTGACCAAGATGGGCTTCTGGCTATTGCCGGAACCAGAAGGGTTCAAGTCCGGCACCGTGATGGTTGCAAGGCACGATGACCTTGTACCGCTCGTGGAAACATTGAATTACCTGATGAACTCCAACCTCGTCCAGGGCACCACGACCATCGGAAGTCCGCTTCTGATGTCCCGGGCCGCACGAAGCGCCACGGGCGGTGGCTCGGCACTGGTGATGTCGCCCGGTGGCCCCTCAGTTGAGGAGCTCGAAAAGATTGGGCGCGATCAAAACCTCGCCTACTGGAATTGTGAAATGAGTTTCTACGGGCCGCCCAAGGTGGTCGAGGCCGAATGGGAGTACGCAAAACAAAGGTATTCCGCGATTCCCGGAGCCACGTTCGTAGACGGTCCAACCTACAAGCTTCCCTTCGATCCCAAAGATGTGGACAAACTGCCCAAGCGGCAGTTCGGCATACCGAGCCTCACGATCTTCGGAATGATGGGGCGCAGCGAAGGCCACATGTGGTTTTCGCCGATTATTCCCATGACCGGCGAAGCGGTCTTTCAGGCTCAAAAAGTGTTCGGGCAGGCGTATCACGATATGGGTGTGCCCGCCATTAGTCAGATTTTTGTATTCCCGTCGTCATTTTTCCCCCGATCGTTCGTGATCCTGTGCGGCTTCCCGATCTACCATGACGTCGAGAAGAACCAGAGGAGCCGGGAGGTGTTCAAGGGGTTAGTCAAAGCCGCTGCCGAACACGGTTGGGGCGAATATCGCACGCACACTGCCTTCATGGACACGGTTTCCGACGTCTACTCCTACAACGATCATTCTCTGAGGCGCTTCCACGAGACCATCAAGGACGCTGTGGATCCGAACGGAATTCTGTCGCCAGGCCGCTGCGGCGTCTGGCCAAAACGGATGCGAAAGGCGCAGGCATGAAAAGTGTGAAGGCTATCTCTCTTATCGGCCTAGCCATGACGTTTGCTCTCCCGACCCTTGCCGCACCCGATCAAGCGGAGATCGAACGAGGGCACAAGGTGTACGACAAGTGGTGCTTCCCCTGCCATGGCACCGGCAGTGGAAAGCCAGGCACCGATTCGCTCGCGGCGCGCGGGCAGAAGCCCGCCGTGCTGGAGGAGCGCACCGACCTCACCGCCCCGATGATCAAGACCTTTGTGCGTCACGGCGTGCTCTTCATGCCCACGTTCCGCAAGACCGAGATCAGCGACGCTGACCTCGACGCTATCGCTGCCTACCTCACTCGGAACAACAAGCCCTAAGATGCGAGTCCCCCCTGGTGTCAGTCCCGACGACTTTGCCACGGCCCTGTCACAATTTGCCAACGCCATCGGCCGTGAGTGGGTGTTCACGTCGGAGGAAGACGTCGACCTCTACCGCGATGCCTACTCCCCGTACTGGCATGAACCTGAGGACCGCGTGGCCTCCGCCGCCGTGGCACCCGAGAAGGTCGAACAGGTGCAAGCGGTGGTCAAGATTGCCAACACCTTCAAAATCCCGCTCTGGACCATTTCTACCGGCAGGAACCTCGCCTATGGCGGTTCGGCGCCCGTTCTATCGGGAAGTGTTGTCCTCGATCTGAAGCGCATGAACAGGATCATCGAGGTGAACGACAAGAATCATTACGCGCTCGTCGAGCCCGGAGTGAGTTACTTCGATCTCTACCGCTACATCCAGGAGAACAAACTGAAGGTCTGGATTGACCCGCCCGACCCCGGTTGGGGCAGCCCCGTTGGAAACTCGCTTGAACGCGGCGGCGGACGCACACCGATGCGCGATCACTTTCAAGCCGTGTGCGGGATGGAAGTTGTGCTCGCCAATGGCGACGTGGTGCGCACGGGCATGGGTGCGCTGCCGGGCTCTCGAACCTGGCAACAGTACAAGTATGGCTTTGGCCCTTATGTCGATGGCCTGTTCTCGCAATCCAATTTCGGCGTCGTGACCAAAATGGGTGTGTGGCTGATGCCGGCGCCCGAGGCTTATCGCGATGGCACCGTGATGGTTCCCAAGCACGAGGATCTGATTCCCTTCATCCAGACGCTTTCCTACTTGATGAACTCGGAAATTGTGCGCGGAACCATGCTTCTCGACAGCCCTCTGCTCAACTACCGCTTGTCCCAGGGCGGTGGAATTCTCGACATGCCGGGCGGACCATCGGTGGCCGAATTGGAAAAACTCGCGCAGGAAAAGAATCTCCCCTACTGGGGCGCGGAGCTGCATTTCTGGGGTCCCGAGAAGGTCATCGACGCCCAGTGGGAGTACACCAAGGAAAAGTTTTCCGCTATTCCCGGTGCCACCTTCAAAGAGGGCCGGTTTTACCGGTTTCCGCTGGAGCTCCAGGAGACCGACGACTCGCCGCGCCCCGTGATCGGTATCCCGAGTCTCTCGGTGTTCGGCCTGCTCACCCAGGGGCACATGGACTTTTCGCCGATCATCCCGATGACCGGAGAAGCCGTGTTCGAAGTTCTCAAGGCCTTTGGGCAGGCTTATGCGCAGCTCGGCGTGGAGCCGAGAAACCAGTTTTTTGTTCTTCCCTGGGCGTTTTTCCCGCGAGCCTTCGTCCTTCTTTTCGGTTTTCCGATCGAGCATGACGTGGAAAAAAACAGAAAAACCCGCGAAGTCTTCAAGCGCCTCGTAGCGGTGGCGGCCGAGCACGGCTGGGGCGAATATCGCACCCACACGACCATGATGGATACTGTGTCAGAGGTCTATTCCTACAACCACCACGCCTTGCGGCGCCTCCACGAAACGATTAAGGACGCCGTAGATCCCAACGGCATCCTCTCACCCGGAAAATCTGGGATTTGGCCCAGGCGCATGCGCAAGAGCGAAGCGTAGCCTCGGCGAAGCCCAGCGCCCAGGCCCTGTGAACACAAGCGTGAGGACGACTGTGCCATGAGAGTTCCGCCCGGCTTGACCCCTGCCGATTTTTCGGACGCACTCAAGCAATGCGAACAGGCCGTGGGGCGGGACTGGGTCTTCTCCTCCGACGAGGACGTGGAGACCTACCGCGATTCCTATTCCCCTTTCTGGCACGAGAGCGACGATCCCGTTCCCTCGGCCGCGGTCGCGCCCAAGACTGTCGAGCAGGTTCAGCAGGTCCTCCGCGTTGCCAGCGCGCACAAGATTCCTCTCTGGACGATATCCACGGGCAAGAATCTGGGGTATGGCGGGTCCGCACCGCTTTTGTCGGGCAGTGTCGTGCTTGATTTGAAGCGCATGGATCGCGTGATCGAGGTGAACGACAGCAATCACTATGCCCTGGTAGAACCGGGCGTCAGCTATTTTGATTTGTACCGCCACATCCAGCAGCGCGGCTTAAAGGTCTGGATCGACCCTCCCGATCCGGGTTGGGGCAGCCTGATTGGCAACGCCCTGGAGAGGGGCGGAGGCTACACTCCGTTGCGGGACCACTTCGACGCGCACTGTGGAATGGAGGTTGTCCTCGCCAACGGTGAAATCGTCCGCACGGGCATGGGTGCCCTCCCCCAGTCCCAGACTTGGCAGCAATACAAGTACGGGTTCGGCCCGTATGTGGACGGCATTTTCTCCCAATCGAACCTAGGTGTCGTGACCAAAATGGGCTTCTGGCTCTACCCCCAGCCCGAAGCCTTCCTTTCCGGAACGGTGGGGGTGGGGAGGCGCGATGACCTGTACCCGCTCGTCGAAACCTTCGCCTATCTGATGAATTCCGGGATCGTGCAGGCCACCACCACGGTGGTGAGCCCGCTTTCCTATGCGCGCGATCCGCAACTGAGCGAGTTGCGCGCCCGGGGTTCGACGAGCGACGTCGAGCGCTACGCCGCCGAGAAAAAGATCCCTTACTGGAGCGTGTCATTGCCGTTTTATGGGCCGGCGAAGGTTGTCGCTGCACAATGGGAGTATGCAAAACAGAGATTCCGAACCATTCCGGGAGCAACCTTTCCGGAGGGCGCATCGTATCGTTTTCCGCTGGACACCGATCAACTGGCAAAAATCGTCAATCCTGTGCCCTTCGGCGTGCCCAGCCTGCAAACTTTCTCGATCGGCGGCCCGCGCAGCCAAGGGCACATGTGGTTCTCGCCGATCATTCCCATGAGCGCTGACGCCATATTCGAGGCCCAGAACGTCTTCGACCAGGTTTACCAAGATCTTGGCTCCTCGAGCGGCGCGCCGCATGGTTTCCCCATCTGGAATTTTTTCGCGCGTGCATTCGTCATCATCTACTTCTTTCCGATCGAGCACGACGTCGAAAAGAATCGACGCAACCGCGAAATTTTCCGTCGACTCGTGAAAACGTCGGCCGAGCACGGTTGGGGCGAATATCGCACCCACACCGCGTTCATGGGCGATGTCATGGACGCCTATTCGTTTAACGATCACGCCCTGCTGCGCTTTCACGAAACACTGAAGGATGCACTCGACCCGAACGGCATCCTTTCTCCGGGCAAGAACGGTATCTGGCCGAAGAGTATGAGAACAGCGCGCACCTGAGTGATCCGCCAACCGCGCTATAATTCTGTTTGCTCGCGGTTCACTCGCGCGCTTTCGCCGTCCGAATGTATTTCATCTATCGCATCCTCACAGCCATCAGCGTAGTTTTCCTTGCGCCCTACTACGCCCTCCGAGCGTGGCGGCGGGGGGAGGCCTTCGCACTGGGCGAGCGCCTGGGCCGCCTGCCGTCGGAGATGGGCGGGCGCAGGCCGACCGGGCGGTCGGCGATCTGGATTCACGCTGTTTCGGTCGGTGAGGTTCTCGCGGCAAAACCCCTTGCTGAAGCACTTCGGCAGCGGTTCGCTTCGCGCATCGTCTTTGTTTCCACCACGACGGAAACCGGTCAGCGTTTGGCGCGCGAACGCCTTACTTCTGTCGATGGCATCTTCTATTTTCCCCTCGACTGGGTCGTGCCGGTTCGACGAGCGCTGCGTACGATTTGCCCCGCCCTCGTGATTGTGATGGAAACCGAAATCTGGCCGAATTTTCTGCGCGAGGCACACCAACAAAAGGTTCCGGTGATCTTCGTCAACGCCCGGATCTCCGAAAGATCCTTTGCCCGCTACCAACGCTGGCAGTTTCTGGTGGGTCCGTTTTATTCCCGCGTTCTGGCCGACGCGGAGCTCTTCTTAGCCCAAAGCCCTGCGGATGCCACCCGTCTGGCGGAGATGGGTGCACCCGAAGACCGGATCGAAGTCACCGGAAATCTGAAGTACGACAGCGATCAGCCGGACATAAGCCCGTTCGGGGTCTGGCTCGAGGGTGAAATCCAGCGTCAGGAACGCTGGCCTGTGATCGTAGCGGGGAGCGTGGTGGCAGACGAGGAGGAAGCCGTGCTCGCCGGCTACGACATCGTGCAGCGCCGCTGGCGCCGCGCGTTGCTCATCCTGGCTCCCCGAAAACCGGATCGATTTGACCTGGCAGCGTCGATTGCCGCTGAACGAGGCTGGAAGGTCATCCGCCGCAGTCGGCTGAATCTGGATGGGCCGCTCGATGAGACCGCCGACGTGCTCGTGCTCGATACGATCGGCGAACTGGCAGGGCTCTACCTGCTCGCCGACGCCGTGTTCATCGGAGGATCGCTCGTGCCCGCCGGTGGCCACAACATCCTCGAACCAGCTTGGTTTGCGAAAGCACCCGTGTTCGGTCCATCGATGGAGAATTTTCGCGACATGGCGACGCAATTTCTCAAAGCGCACGCCGCCATCGAAGTCACCAGTGGCCCCCAGCTCGGCCGCGTCTGGGTCCAGCTCATCGAAGATAGCGGGCTGCGCGAGCGAGTGGGCCGTGCTGCTCGTGAGCTTTCAGAACGCAACCGCGGCGCCACTCGGCGTTCGGTCGAACGCATCGCCGCGGTCCTCAGCCGGCGGGAGCAGCTCGGGTGAATTTTCTCGAAACACTGTTCTGGCCACTGACGCTTCCCTTCGGAGCGGCGGTCCGTCTTCGCGCGCGCGCCTACGAGAGTGGCATTCTCAAGCAGCGGCGTCTCGATGGCATCGTCATCAGTGTGGGGAATCTCACGGTGGGCGGCACGGGCAAGACTCCGATGGTGCTGTGGATTGCCGACCGCCTGATTGCTCGTGGGGAACAAGCAGGCATACTGACGCGTGGCTATCGCGGCCAGAGGTCTGACGGCGACCGCACGAGCGATGAAGCGCAGCTGCTTCGGGCGCGGCTGGGCAGTCGCGTGCCCATAGGCGTCGGTCGCCACCGCTGGGCCCGCGGTCGCGAACTCTCCGCGCGCGGCGTCCGGTGGTTTATCCTCGATGATGGATTTCAGCATCTCCCCCTCGCCCGGGACATCGACCTCGTGCTCATCGACGCAACAAGCCCGTTCGGCGGCGGCCACTTGCTGCCGGCCGGCCGCCTGCGCGAGCCCAAATCGGCTCTGGCGCGCGCCGACATCATCGTCATCACGCGCAGCGGCCACGCTCCAGCCGTCGAAGCCGTGATCCGTCGCACGTCCGCCTCGCCGATCTTCTATGCGCGCATGCGATTGGATTCGGTGCACACTTGGAGCGGCATCTATCCGGGTCTGGAGGACTCGGACGCTCGGGCACGGCGCTTCTTCCTGTTTTGCGGAATCGGGAATCCTTCTGCCTTCCTTGGGGATCTCCGCGGCGCAGGATTCGACATCGTTGGTCACAAATTCTTCCGCGATCACCATCGCTACGACGAGCAAAACGTTCGCTCCCTCGAGGCGGCAGCGCGGCAGGCAGGCGCCGATGCCTTGCTGTGTACCGAAAAGGATGTGTTCAATCTGGCTGGCAGCCAAGGGCCGTCGATACCCGTCTGCTATTGCCCAGGCTCGCTCGAAGTGGAGCAGGGGGATGAATTCTGGCAAGCAATTCTGGCGAAAGTGGCTTCCCGGATGCCAGGGGGCGATCCAGAAACTCCTCGCTAGCTGAATCGGATCTACCGGCATTGCGGGCCGCGTCCGCGCTGTGCTAGTTTTCCGCGATGCTTGTGCCGGTCGATTCGGAGGTGGCGCTTGTCCAGCCTAGAAAATTCTGGGCGCGCTGGCGGGTGCGTGCCGGCTATCTGGTCGCGGCGATTTACTGGCTCTTGGCGGCGCCGACATCGTCGTCAATCCTGATGGGAGGATTCATCGCCGCCCTGGGGCTGGTCATTCGTGCACTCGCAGCGGGCCATTTGCGAAAGGACGAGACGCTGGCCACCACCGGTCCCTATGGGGCCACGCGGAATCCTCTGTACTTCGGCAGCGCGTTTCTTGCCGCGGGCTTCGTCGTCGCGGGACATTCCTGGATAGCCGGCACGATCGTTACGACGTATTTTGCGATCTTCTATTATGCGGTGATGCGCAGCGAAGAAGGAGACGTTCGCGAGCGCTTCGGCGCCGCTTTTGACGATTACGCAAGTCGCGTGCCGCTGTTCGTTCCGCGCTTTCCTCGTCGAGCCCGCGATCGGCAGGCCGCACGGCTGGGCATTGGCTTTTCCTGGCTGCAGTACCGGCGGAACCGCGAGTATCAGGCGCTGCTGGGAACTATCGCCGGGCTCGCAGCTGTTTGGCTGCGGATGTGGCTTCGCGCGCTGTTTGGTTACTAACGGTTCGGGTAGGCTTTACTGCAGGCGGTACACCGCATTCATCATGCGCTGAAACTGGGGTTTGTAGATGAGATCGAAGGCCCTTTCTTTGCCTGGAAACATCTCGAGCGCCGCGCGGCGGGTCGCTGCAATCATTCCCGCCGCTTCTTCCGCGCTCAAGTCGCCCGCCGCAATTTCCTGCAGAGTTAGATGCACCAAAATGCGCAGGCGCCGAATGCGTCTACTTTCTTCGTCGATTTCTGCCTGGCTCGGGGTTAGTTCAACGCTGTCTCGAAGGGGTTCCATGGTTTCCAATTACATCCATGATGAACCCTCGCACAGCGAAGATCAATAGTACTCGGATGGCTCTGGCGCCAGGTGAGCAGCTAATCCCCTTGGGGAGGTTCACATGCGGAACAGCCGAAGCGAAATGCGGGCCCTAGCCCTTGTGGCAGGGCTGCTGTTTTGGGCCATCCATCCCTTGAGTCGTGCGGCCAGCCGGCCAGAGGAGACCGCCTCGTCGGTGCCATGCGATGAGGCGTGCCTCACGGGCCTGCTCGACCAGTATCTCACGGCACTCGTCGCCCACGATCCGAGTCGGCTCCCTCTCGCCGCGGAAGTCAAATTCACGGAAAACACCATACCGCTCAAACTCCCGGACGCCTTGTGGGGCACCATCAGCGGCATGGGCACGTACAAGATCTACTTCGCGGACCCGTCGACAGGTCAAGTCGGTTGCGAATGCACGATCCGCGAAAATGGCACGCCTGCGATCCTGGTGGTGCGACTGAAGGTGGTGGATCGAAAAATCACCGAGGTTGAGACACTGGTCCGCCGGGGCGCCGAGCCGGCGCAAAATCTGGAAAAATTCGGCCAGCCCAATCGCGTCTGGCTCGAACCGGTCACGGCAGCCGAGCGAACCCCCCGCGCTACGATGCTCGAAGATGCCAATCAATACTTCGAAGGCATCGTGCACCTTTCCGGCGACATGGTCCCCTTTGATGAAAAATGCAATCGCATCCTGGACGGCACGCAGGATACCAACAATCCTTCCTATAACGAGGGCTGGGCCAACGGCACTTTCAACCCCGCGGCGATGAGCTGCCGCGAGAATATGAATACGAAGATATGGGCGTACATCAAGTCTGTCGATCCCCGGCGATTCCTGATCGTGGACGAACGAATGGGAATTGTCTTTGGCTTCTTCATGTTCAATCATCCGGGAACGGTAAAGGAAGCGGACGTGCCCGGTGTCGGCAAGATTCCGATGCCGCCGTCGGCTCTAAGACCCTTCAGCGTGGAGGTCGCCGAGTTCTTTAAGATTGAGCACGGCAAGATTCGCCAGGTCGAAGGAGTACAACTGGCGCTGCCCTACAAATCTCCGACGGGGTGGTGAAGCACATCCCACGAGCGATCCGCTCGCCTTTGCCATTATCACAGACGGCGGCTCAGCCGGATGACCGACTCGATGTGAAAAGTCTGCGGAAACAGATCGAACAGATCTACGCGGGAGATTTCGTATCCGGCCTTGTCGAACGCGGCTAGGTCGCGCGCCAGGGTGGGTGGGTCGCAGGAAACGTACGTGATCCAGCGCGGGGCCATGCGGACGAGATGGCCGATCATCCCTGTCGTCAGGCCTGTTCGCGGGGGGTCGAGCACGACCAAGTCGGGGGCCTCGCGGCATTTTTCAAGAAACTGCTCGACATCGGCGTTTCGCATTGTGATTCGTCGCTGGTCGGAGGCGTTCGACGCCAGATCGCGCGCCGCTGCCGGATTTGACTCGACGGCCACGACCCTTTCAAAGCGCTTCGTTAAGGGCACTGAAAAAAGTCCTACGCCCGCGAAAAGGTCCAGCGCGAGCCGCCCGCCGTCTCCGCTTTGAGAGACTTCACCAGCAAGCTCGCTTGCAAGGAAGCGGTTCACCTGAAAAAACGACAGGTGGCCGACGCGGTAGGTTACGCCCGCCGCTTCCGTTTCCACATAGCCAGGACCATCCAGCTCCATGCGCTCGCTCTGGGGATCATGAAATAAAAGACTCCCGATTTCCGGCACAACACGCCGGAACGTCTCTGCCAGTTGTTGGCGGCCAGAAGGAAAACCGGCAAGCGTGGCCGTCAGCAGCAACTGTGTGTCCTGCGCGCCCGCGAATACTTCGATTTCGCGCAACTGGGGAGGGAGTGTCTTTTCCGCCAGAGCCAAGCGCACCGCCAAAAGGGTTTTCAACAATAGTGGCGAGAGAATCGCGCATTCCTCAACCGGGCATAAGGTCGTGGAATTCGCGCGAAAATATCCGATCTCGACTGTGGCTGTGCCCGCTTCTCTGAGGGCCCGGATTTTCCACTGGGCGCGGTTGCGATAACCCCACGGCGGAGACGAATGGACGGCGATTTCCCCGGGCCAGTTGATTCGACCGAGTCTGCGCAGTGTTTCGCGCAGAATCTCAGTCTTGAATGGGAGTTGCGCCGGGTAGGGAATGTGTTGGTAATGGCATCCACCGCAGACGCCGTAGTGTGGGCATCGAGCCGGGACGCGCTCAGGAGCCGCTTCGAGCAGGCGCTCCACTCGCGCACGCACAAACTTCTTGTTGCGCTCGACAGCAGCCGCTGAAACGCGTTCGGCGGGCAAGACAAAAGGCACAAACACGGTTCGACCATCGTGATGCGCCAGGCCCTCACCGCCATAAACGAGTTTTTCGATGGTGATCTCCATAATGCCACGCTATCACAGGATCGAAATCGACTGCGGCTGGAAGGGCCGCATCGGAAATCAAGTGAGATAAAAGAGACTGAGACGCGGCACACCGAATCGCTCAAACAGCCGCTTCTGCGTGTACTGACGCTCGAGCTGCACAAGTTGCGCCGCGGACATCTTTCGGCGATAGGGGGCAAGCGAGCGGTCCATTTCGCGCCGGATCGCAAGGAGGGTTTCTTCGTCGGCATCCGCCTGAAGCGCCGCGGTCAGTTTCTCTTCGAGGATGGTAAGGCGGCGTTCCAGGTCTTCCAGGTCGAGCGAGCCGGGCGAGTCAGTGAGCGAAGTCATCTCCGCGAGCCGCTCAGCCGTATCATCCAGGCGAGACGTGAGGGGTGCATGCGTGGCACGATGTGTTTCGGCGCTGACGCGAAGCTGAGCCCGGTTGCGCTCGAGATACTGCTTCAGCTCCTTGCGTGAAAATGGTTCCTTGGCCGGGCGCACAGCGCTCGCTTCCGGGCCGCTGCCTCGAGAGAGTTCCTGCGCTTCGCTGGCCGCATCGAGCACCGCGTCGACACAGTAGGCCAGGCTTTTGAGCGGGCGGCCGCTGGCGGCCCGCCGGGAGCGGCCCCAACTCTCGAAAGCGCGATCGATCCCTTTGAGAACGGCTCCGAGTGGAATCCCAGCTTTTTGCCAGGTCTCGACGATGGCCCAATCCAGTGGCGAGACCAGCAGGTGCGCACCGCGCTTGCGCCAGAAGTGCTCTTCGATTTCCGTGAAATAGTTAAAGTAGTTAAACGGTTGCATGAGCTGGATCGGTTCCTGGTAGGCCGTCGCGCCCACAGCTCCTCGCCACCCAACGGCTCGGATTAACCGGTCGCCCGGCTGGGTGTCTTTTTCTTCATGCCAGCGCGATCGGCCCCGGCCGATTGATTTCGTTCCCAGATGATGCGTAGGCCTTCCAAAGTGAGGAACTCGTCGACTGTTTCGATGTGGCGAGAGGCGCGGCCAATCAAGGATGCCTGGCCACCGGTCGCAATCACTTTTGTCTTCGCTCCCATCACCTTCTTCATGCGGTCGAGTATGCCATCGACCAGATCCGTGTAGCCGTAAAACATACCTGCCTGCATGGATGCGACTGTGTTTGTGCCGATAATTTTTCCGGGGTCTTTGATTTCGACTCGAAACAGGCGCGCGGCCCGTGCAAACAGCGCATCGGCAGAAATGCCGATCCCGGGAGCGAGCACCCCGCCCAGATACTCACCGTGCTGGGAGACAGCATCGAAATTGATCGCCGTGCCGAAATCAACGATGACACAGGGGCCGCCGTATTTATCGAAGGCCGCGACGCTATTGACGATGCGGTCTGCGCCGACCTCCTGGGGATTGTCATAGTGGATGGGCATTCCGGTCTTGACGCCGGGCTCAACGAAAAGCGCCTTGCGTCCGAAGTATCGATCCGACATGCCCGCGAGCGTGGCATTGAGCGGCGGGACGACCGAACTGATAATCACGCCGCCGATTTCTCGGGGCTCGAGCCGTGCCAGGGTGAACAGGTCGCGGGTCAAGATGCCGTATTCGTCTATGGTCTGGTCGCGGGCCGTGGTCAGGCGCCAGTGGGCAACGAGATCTCGCTGGCGAAAGACTCCCAGCACGGTGTTCGTATTGCCTACATCGAGTGCCAGAAGCATCAGGACGCCTCCGCGACGTCGCCAGAAAGAACGGGGACGACTCCATTCCCGTCATCGCGTGTGACGCGGAGCACACCGCTGGACTCGAGCCCGGCCGTCGTACCGGTAAAGCTCTCGCTGGGGGTGGTAATCCGCACGTGCTTGCCTTTGAAGTAGGTCGAAACCTCGGCGAAACGCCTGAGAATCGGCGTGGCGCCCTCGGCAAGGAACTGATTGTAGTAGCGGTCCAGGCAGCGCAGCAACCGGATCAGGAGTTCCAAGCGCGAATGGATTCGGCGGGTCTCGATGCGCAAGGAAGTCGCGCTGTCAGCAATGTCGCTGGGCATCTTGATCTGATTCACGTTCATGCCAATGCCGACGACGGCGTGGTGGATGCGATCGGGTTCGGCGTGCATTTCCGTCAGGATGCCGCAGAATTTGCGGCCGCCGACGAGCAAGTCGTTAGGCCAGCGGACGTCGGGCTGTGCGTCGAGGTCCTCCGCTGCGGCATCGCGCGCCGCCAGTCCCGCGACCAGCGTAAGAAGCGGCGCGTGGGCCGGCGGAATGGGCGGCCGCAGAAGAATGCTGGAGTAGATTCCCACCGACTTCTCAGAAGTCCACGAGCGGCCCGCGCGACCCCGCCCAGCGGTTTGCTCTTCGGCGACGACAATCGTCCCGTGCGGTTCGCCGGATTCACCGAGGTGCATGGCCACGGAATTCGTCGAGTCGATTTTGAAAAAGTGCAAAATCCGTCGGGCGAACGCCGTGCCGTAGAGGCGGTGGCTCAGCATCTGCGGGATCAGCAGGTCGGGCACCCGCTCGATATGATAGCCGGTCCGGGGATGGCCTTTGACGCGGACGCCGAGGGCGCGCAGCCGCTCGACCCAACCCCAGACTTGCTGCCGCGTGGCTCCGATCTCTTTGGCAATTTTTGCGCCGCTGATGACGATGGTGGAGTTTTCGGCGAGCAGGGTGAGCAGTGCGTCGATGCGCCGGTCGGTCGTGCCCGGCAAGTCTGCCGTTCTCTTGGTTGCCATAGGCTGAAACCACGAAGCATACTCGACGGGACCGAAGCTCACAAGTTTCACCCGAGCGCTACGGAAAGGACCAAGATCCACTCTGAGTCACCGCGGTGTATCGGTCAAGCGAGTTCGCTCAGCGACCTGCGCTGCTCCATCAGCTTCTCAAGTTCGGCCTGTCGTTCGGCGAGGGTTTTGCGCAATCCCTCCACAACCTGGGGGGGAGCTTTCGAGGTGAACTCTTGGTCGGCCAGGCGACCCTGCTTCGATTCGATGTCCTTCGCCAGGCGGTCGACCTCCTTATGGAGCCGCGCAACTTCCGCCACCTTGTCGATCGCTTCGCCATAGCCGATGCGCAGATCAAATTGCGCCGTCGAGCGGATGGCCGCACCCACGGCTTCGAGGTGGCCCGACGAGATCCGCAATTCGGAGAGCGTCGCCAAGCGCAGAACTGCGTCCACATTTTCTTCGAGCAACCTCCGCAGGGCCGGATCGTCGGTTGAGAAATCGGCCGGCACCTTGCGCTTGGGATCGAGCTTCATTTCCGCGCGGATCTGGCGAGCCCCCACGATGATTTCCTGCAGTGTCGCCATGGCCTCATCGGCAGCGGCATCGGCACATCCGGCGCGCGGATGGGGAAAAGCCGCGAGCGCGATCGAGTGCGCGCCAGCCGCTTGGGGGAGGCGGTGCCACAGCTCTTCGGTGAGAAAGGGCATGACGGGATGCAACAGGCGCAGGGCCAGATCGAGCACGGCAAAGATATTTTGCCACGCCGCCAGGGCGATATCGGGACCGGTGGCCGCCAGTTGTGGTTTGACCCACTCGATATACCAATCGCAGAAGTCGCCCCAAAAAAACTGGTACATGGTCTGACAGGCTTCGTGGAAACGGAAATGCTCGAGTGCATCGTTGACCTGCGCGATGACGGATTGAAGGCGCGAAAAAATCCAGCGGTGAGCAAGCGCTCCTTCACCAGTAACCGCATAGGGTGCCTGGGCACGAATTTCCGGGGCGGCCAAATCTTCGAGCCGAAGCGTGCGGGCCTCGCTCTTTTCGAGATTGACAAAGAGAAAGCGTGCGGCGTTCCAAATCTTATTGGCAAAGGCACGTGCACCCAGAATGCGATCCTCGCTCAGGATGATGTCGGTGCCCGGAGCAGCCATGCTAGCGAGCATGTAGCGGAGGGCATCGGTGCCGTATTGCTGGGTCAACGCGAGCGGATCGACACCCGTGCCTTTCGTCTTCGACATCTTCGCCCCCTC
>Ga0187783_10001107_pt1 | contig 19892 bp, 21 predicted proteins | sample 1015_SJ02_MP02_2_FD_132471 | JGI IMG/M metagenome (GOLD analysis project Ga0187783, IMG submission 132471) | Tropical peat soil microbial communities from peatlands in Department of Meta, Colombia - 1015_SJ02_MP02_20_MG | ecosystem: Environmental > Terrestrial > Soil > Wetlands > Peat | place...
CGCGCAAATCCATGTTCGTAGCCCTGAAGAATATGGAAGAACTGCGGCGTCTCTACGACAGCGATACGCCAGTACTAGCATTTGCCTTCAAGAGGCGGACGGTCGAGGGTTGGACGCCAGAGCACAGCCACCCGCGCGGGCAACTCGTCGCACTCACCCAGGGGTTGATCATCTTGGAAGCAGGAAGCGAGCGATGGATGTATCCCTCCCAACGTTGCGCATGGATTCCACCAAATTGTAAGCACGCGGCGCGTTCTGTCGGAGGCGCTGCTGGCGCGATGGTGGACTTGTCTCCGGAGATGTGTCGCGGATTGCCCCAGACGCCCTGCATGTTCAACTCGTCGGAGCTATTGTTCGCCATAGTTCATCGTATGGTCGATTGGGACTTCCGCCAGCCGCTCAACCCGGCGAAGAAGCACTTAATCACAACCCTTCGTGATGAGATTCGACAGCCTGACCAGCAGCCCTTGCGTTTGACCATACCAAGAGAAGAAAGACTGGCCCGAGTTGCAGATGCTCTACTGGATGATGTTGGGGATGACCGCACGTTGGACGCTTGGGCGCTTGTCGCCGGCATGTCCCGCCCCACTTTCATGCGTTCGTTTTCGGCTCAGGTGGGGATGTCATTTGGCCGTTGGCGACAGCAGGCGCGGCTGTTCGCTGCCCTTGAGATGCTGGCACAAAGGAAATCTGTCACGGAGGTCGCGATCGCAGTCGGTTACGACAGTGTCAGTGCTTTCATTGAGATGTTTCGGACGATGCTGGGAACCACACCACAGGCATACTTTCGAGGCAGGCGTTCGTGACCACCCGGTAGAGCTAAGGGCGCACCGGCGCACCTTCCTGAGTTCTTGCAGGATGGCGGGCAATTCGGAAGTTGAGACCTGAGGTCATCGGGCGCAACCTGTGATTCCTACCTGTGATTTCTACCTGTGAAACGCGTAAGAGACGTGTGGAGAGTAGGCTCGATACCGTCTAAGTTGCTATTTTTCCGTACCGTGGTAGGTTGACACGGAAGAGGTCAGTGGTTCGAGTCCTCCCGGGCCTACCATTCCTTTCAATCACTTCGCGCCCTTTGTCAAATTGTGGCGCACGCTTCTACCTGTGATTTCCTACCTGTGTTTGCGCGGCGGGACGCGACCGAGGTTTCGCCGTTCGAATAATCCCTTGCGCCCGATTCTACGTCCCCGATAGAGCCTGCCCCACATAGAACCGAGGTCCGGGTTAGTAGTTCGAATGGAGCTGGAGGCGAGTGATACGAGCGATGCGTGAGAAATCCTGATCGGCCGTGAAAAGAATGGCCCGATGACCAAGGGCAATGGCAGCAATGAGAGTGTCGATGGTGGTCAATGAGAATCCTTTTGCGCGACCGATGCGGAAAATGGCCGCCGCTTCACGGTACGTGGAGAGGCCGAGAGGCTCAAGCATATCCCACTGCGAAAGATGACGCTCGATTTGGTCGACATCGCGCCTGAGGCCTTGCAAGATCTCGGAAACGATAACGCCCGAAAGGGCAAAAGGTTCTGCATCGGCTATCATCCGGCACAGCTCGGTTCCGGCGCGACTCGGCGAGGGACTGAAAAAGTCGACCCAAACAGAGGTATCGACGAGAATCAAACGCGATTTCTCCGAGCCAACTTGTAGTTACCTTTCCAAATACCACTGCCATGGTAATGAAGGATGCCTTTGCGATCCTCCGAGCGGACAAGCAATTCTAAAGCCCTATCCACGATTTCGCGCTTTGTTTTCAGGCGCGTGAGTTTTTTCGCCTTGCGGATCAGGGTTTCGTTAATGTCGATGTTAGTGCGAGCCATAAACCCATGATACACCAATTTTACCGGGATTGGTGTATCCATGCAGAAGAACTAATCACCGGACCCCACGAGCCTGTGATCATTCCCCGTAAGACTTGCAGAAAACACATGTCGAGAGTATGGCCAATATGGCCTAGGTCCTTCTCTTCGGAACGCTGGGAGATTTGCAGGCGGGCTTACATTGCTTCAGAGCGCTTCCTCTCTCCCGGAGACGGAAACAAGTTGGAAATCGGCGCTCGGCCAAGCCGAGCCAAAGCGCATGACTTCTGGCGGCCCACCGTTGTAGTAGCGCTGCTCCGGTGGAAGGGATGGGTCTTTGCGATAAAAGCTGCTGAGCAAGTCCGCACCGTAGACAGAACCCTTCCTTCGGTGCATAGATGGGCACTTTGGGATTCACACTTAAGAGGTAGGTGAATCCCCCATGTGATCCCCATGGCGGTGCGACATGACCACGAAATCCAGTTTAGAGAGATCGATTCCCTTTGCCTTCGCGTTCTGCGCAAGAACGTCCGGGTTGTTTCCGGTGTCGAACAAAATGCGTTTGCCGCCGTATTCGACAAAAGCGGCATAGCCCCAGTCCTTCTGCATTGCCGAATCTTTGCCAAAAGCGTCGTACAAGACGGTAATTTGGGCATTCGCCGGATCAACATTGGCTGTGGGGGCAGATTGCACGGGACCGCTACCAACCAGAACCAGAAGTACTGCAGAAACAACCCGAGGTATGGGTATCATTTCTTCCTCCAGACTTTGCGTTACAGGAGCGAGCAAAATCTCAGTTTCCGGATTGCCGATCAATTGCCGACAACCCGCTATTTATACTTTCAGAGCTCCATGCGCGCACGGTATAGTCGCATAAAGTCTCGAGAGGGGGATGGGATGAGCTTTCAAAGGCGCCAATTGCTTCAAATCCTTTCATATGCTTTCGGGCCCGGCTTCATTCTGTCGCGGAATGAATTCGCAGTGGCGGCACAGAACCCCGCACAGCCAGCGAGTCCTGTTCCGCCTGCGAAGGCAGATGGTAAACATGCATCAGGAGGAACGGAAATGGAGAAAGTAGCCGGAATCGGAGGGTTGTTCTTCCGAGCTCACGATCCGAAGGCGTTGGGGCAATGGTACCAGGAACATTTGGGGATCGCGCTCGAACCAACGAGCCCGGGCGGAACCGTCTGGCAGCAAGAGGCCGGACCGACTGTCTTCACTCCCTTTCCAGAAACGACCAAGTATTTCGGGGATCCCAGCAAGGCCTGGATGGTGAACTTCCGAGTGCATGACCTCGACAAAATGGTGGCCCAGCTACGAACGGCAGGAATTGAGGTCAAAGACCCGGAATCTTATCCCAACATTGGGCGCTTCGCTCGTCTGCACGACCCTGAGGGAAATCCCATCGAATTGTGGCAACCTGCATAATTCGGCGCCCCGCATTAGGCGCTTTCCGATGCAGGACTCGATGCAACCTGCATGTCCTGCCTATGATCTCTACCTGTGAAACGTGTAAGACACGTGTAGAGAGTACGCTCGATACCGTCTAAGTCCTTCCCTTTTGTATGCGCGGTACGTTGACACGGAAAGGTCAGAGGTTCGAGTCCTCCCGTGCCTACCATTTATTTCAATAACTCGGCCGCTTGAGCCAAGTTGCGCCAGCATTTTCTACCTCTGGTTTCGCACCTGTTTTTGCCGCTTCATCCGTCCCGCCACCAGCTCGTTCAATGAAATCCCTTGCAGTCCCGACTCGTAGTATTTGACGTTGCCCTCGACCAGTCCCAAACAGAAGTAAATCCTTCATGGCCCACTTCTTTCGCAACTCTCGGTCGAAATGGGACGATCGCTTACGTTTAGGGCACCGGCACCTTCCGTTGTAACTCGTCGACAAAGTTTTCGAGAAAGATCACGTGGCCCGTGTCCGGTTGAGGCGAGCCTCCGGCATAGGTGGCGACGGCGATGCGCTTTCCGTCGGGCGCAATGTCGTACTGGGCTCCCACTGCGCCGCTCAGCGGCAAGCTACACCCTGGGATGACCATACACGGGACTTTTCAGCCACAAATGTGTCGCCCCTTACAGAGTAGCTGGCCACCATAATCCGATCGTCCGTGGGATCAAAGAAAAACAGATCCCTACCGTTTCGAGAAAAGATGGGGTGTGTCGCCCGAGCAGTTGCAGTCGCAGGCTACTGGACAGGAACAGGAAGAAGCCTTCGAGAGCTTTGTCTCTTGGTCGACCGACTCCATCCGGCACTAAGGCTTCCATTATCATCCAAATTGACTGTGCGCGCCTCGCGTCGTAAGCTCCTCGCGAGAATGCCGGGCGAACCCCTCGATCGCTTTCGGTCGAAGATCGGGAGCGGCCGGCTGAAGATACAGGAGGCGAAACGAATGCGAGGACTCGGAGTGGCGGTGTTTGTTGCGGTGACAGCAGCCTGGGCCCCAGCGCGGGCGCAAACGTCTTCAGGCGCGCAGGCGTCCGATGTGTCGAACTTGCAAGCAACCCTGCGGGCGTCCGCTCCCAAGGCCCCCATGGACCACGTGATGATCGTGCCCAAGTCGCAAATCGACAAGATTCTGACTCGCGAGCCCGACCCCAAGGCGCCTGTGGTTCGCCTCTTCGACGGCGGCGCCTTCAGCGTCAATGTGATTCACCGCCAGCCCGGCAACAGCGAAGTCGCGGTGATGCACAAGTACACGAGCGAAGTGTATGTGGTGCGATCGGGCGGCGGCACGCTGGTCACGGGCGGCAAGCTCGCTCAGCCCGTGAACGCGAAGGATCCAGACATGCAGGGCAGTCAGTCGATCGTCGGCGGCACGCCCAGGGAAGTGCGCGCCGGCGATGTGGTCTTCATCCCCGCAGGCCTGCCGCACTACTTCACCAGCTACTCGCCCGACATTGTTTACCTCAACGTCCGCTTCCAGGACCCCAAGTACGTCGGCAACTGAGCCCCTCACAATTGACAATCTCGGCTTAAACGATGGCAGGAATCCCAAACGCTTCCAGCAGGACACAGTTCTCCAGCACTCTCGGATGTATGGCGCTCGACCGAAGGAAGATCTGGCGATCACACGTGTGGAGAGGACGTTCGATACGGTCTAAGTTGTTCTCTTTCGGAACCGTGGTAGGTTGACACGCAAGAGGTCAGAGGTTCGAGTCCTCCCGGGCCTACCACTCATTTCAATCACTTAGCGGCTTCAATCAACTTCTCTCGCAGTTTTCTACCTGTGATTTTCTACCTTTGTTTTGGTTTCTCACTGCCTTCTCGGGGGACTCGCCATTCTGGTTGACACAAGCCCGCCCGAGGTCCGTATGAGTGGGCCGATTGCGGATCGGTGGTAGGTTGACACTGTGGAGATGTGCTCGACGGGCCTACGTTGCTTCCCCTCTCCGGAGACGGACTCAGTCATTTCTCTGGTGGTAAGGGCCATTGCGCCCCAAGCTGCGTCGTTCTTGTCGGTTTGGAAGAACATCAGGTGGGGAATGTTGTGGTCACCGCTGTCGGTGAGGTAGGAAGCTTTGGACATCATGTAGCTGACAGTTCCCTGCTCCAAAGCCGGCAATTCTTTTTTATCGATTGCCGCTTTTGTTGCAGCGATGACTTCGAGTTTGGAACGGCCGGCCAGGGTTAATTCGGTGCGTTTGTAGGCGTACGGAAGAACGGAGCGGGCTGCCGGTGGATTGAGGCAATCTGCGGCGCGAACTTTTGGGTTCCAAAATTCGGGATGGTCGAACATGGCCATCCATCCGCGTCCGACCCAGCAGACCCAGCCGTTCTTGCCTTGCACGGCGGTTTCGTAGCCGTGGCGGGTTAGGACGATGACCGAGGCGTCGCGCGAGATTGCGTCGGGTGCGGCGCTGCGGGCCAAGGCGATTTCGGCGTCGCGGTCCATTAGATATTGTTCGAGCGGGGCCATGGTGGGATAAGGTTGTTTGGCGCCTTGTGCGGGCGCTGGGTTCGGCGCGCCCAGAGCGGCGGCGAGGGCGAATGCGCTTAGTAAAATGCTGTGAATTTGGTGTCGGGTCATCGCTTTTCCTCCGTACGTTTTGATTTTTGTACTTATCCATTCACACTTCGACCGAGCCCACGTGGCGGGCACGACTGCCGTCGCGCCGGTGAGGTCACGATATTGATATGCATGTTGTCAGGCGAACTTCAGCGTGGTGTGTGCTGTCGCCTGCGTTGCTCGCTCGCCTTCACGATTTCGCTGATGTCCGCCGCTGGACGTATCTCGATGGATCCACACCCCAACCTCAGTCCCGGACTTTGGGAAATGAGCTGAATTGCGTGATTCAGATCTCGCGCTTCAAGCACCTGAATTCCACCCAACTGCTCCTTCGTTTCTGCGTACGGACCGTCTGTCACTGCAACCTTTCCGTTCTTCCAATACATCGTCACTGCCGTGTTGGCGGGCTGAAGCGGTTCCTCACCGATCAAATGTCCGTTCTTCCGCAGTTCGTCGTTGTAGCTGAAACACTCGTCCAGCACGGTGTTACGCTCGCTCTCAGACATGGTTTCGAACTTGCCCGGCTCCAGATAGCCCAAACAGACATATTTCATTGTTTTTCTCCTCATAGCGGATTGGCGGAAGCCGGCAGCAGAGCGTTGCGCCGGCTCGTTCATCTCGTCGCTACGGCGCGTGTTCCGAGGCCCGCAGTGGCCAGGTTGTTTACTTGCTTTCGCCGGGTCCTTGTTCCGGAGCCGGGTAGAAAAGAAGCTCGCGCACCTCGCCCGCCGCATCGCAGGAGATGGCACCCTTGCGCGCCCACGCGAGTGCCTCGTCCATATCGGCGGCTTCAAGTATCCAGAAACCGCCTATGTGCTCCTTGGTCTCGGTGTATGGCCCATCGGTGACGAGCACCGTACCATCAGGCTGCTTCCGCACCGTCTTTGCGTTGCTGGCCGGGGAAATGCCGCAGGCGAACTTCGTGACTCCGGCAGCATCCATTTCGCGGTTGAGCGCGTGGATCTCCTCGATCATCGCTTCGGTTACGGCGGACGGGTCGAAGTCGTCGGGGAGGTAGCTAGCAACCAGATACTGTGGCATGACTTTTTCTCCTTGTTTTCCGTGACTTGTTTCCGATGACTCGTTCCTGTTCACTTAGGAACCGTAGCTCATCGTTCTTTTATCCTATAGTCGTTCGGGAAACCGAAAATCGACAGCCAATTTATTTTTATTTCAACTGGCGGATCCGGTCTTGCAGGAATCGGCGCTCGGGTTCCTGTTGGGTCAGCGCCAAAGCTCTCTCATAGGAAGACTTAGCCTCAGCGGTCCTGCCGAGCCTGCGGTACATATCGGCACGGGCTGATTGCGCCAGGTAATAATTTACCAATTCGCCATGTTCGAACAACGCGTCGATATGCGTCAGACCGGCCGCTGAACCATCGCACTCGGCAATTGCCACGGCGCGATTGAGAACAGGTCCGGGGCCAAGACGAGATTTGATGCGTCTCAAGACGAGCTCGCGCGACATCTCGAAGCGCAATGGAGTTCGGCGGAGCGGATTGCGGCTGCTTGTGCCGGCACCTGCCCCGACTCGCTTTATGACCCTGCTACGAGTCTATCTGCACTGCCGGACGAAGCAGACGTGAACGAGTCCGCTCCGTTAACCAGGCGGCTATCTTTCCGCCCGGCTCTCGCCAGAAAAGCGTCCATGCGCTCATTAGCTGCGTAGGCAAGGGCAAACGGAAACGCGGTAAATGCGTGTGCTCCGCCCGGGTAAATGGCCAACTCAGCCAGGTTGCGCGCGGCGATCCAGCGCGTATACATAAACAAGCTGTCGTCCAGCAGGGCATCGCATGTACCAATCGTAAACAGCGCTGGGGGCATGCCGGTCAGATGGGCATAGAGCGGCGATATATCGGGATTACGCCAATTCTTCGTGTCTACGTTTGCTAAATAAGCCTCAGAGAATTTGATGATGTCAATCGTTCGCAGCACGAGCCGCTGATTGCCGAAGGCTTTCTGGCTGGGGGTCATGGAGAGGTCGTAGGCGCCAAAGACTAGATTTGCGGCCTTGAACCCGGTGAAGCCGTGGCGGTCGCGCAGGCGCAGCAACGTAACCACAGCAAGGTGTCCTCCCGCTGATTCGCCACCGATAGTGAGCAGGTCGGAGCCGAATTCCGATTTCGAGTTTTTGACCAACCAGAGGGCAGCGGCCTCGCAATCATCTGGCCCAGCCGGATAGGGGTGTTCCGGGGCGAGCCGATATTCGACGCTGACACAGGCCAGCCCCGTGTTCCGGCCGATGCGCTCCAGCATTGTGTCCTGTAAATCCGCGGCCCCCAGCACCCAACCGCCTCCGTGAATGTGCAGATAGACGCCCCGGGCATGATCGGGAGCGATCACGCGCATAGGAACCTTCTGGCCACCCTTGCCATCGATCAGGAGCGTACGCGCCTTGTCTGATTTGGGAACGGCAGGAAACGGGCCTTCGCCACGGGCACGAGCGTCGCGGACGGTTTGTGCACCCACCTCCCACCAGTTACTTACCTGGCTGAACTGCGCAATGATTTCTTTGTTGAAGGCGCGAGTTTCATCGCAGATGGCTTCAGGTTTGAACAACTCCGGATTGAAAATCGAATTTTGCGGCTGAGGCATAGGACGTTCTTTATAGCTGCTTTTGGGAGGCAGTGTCCAGTACGTTGGCGGGCGATTTGAACGAAGCCCACTTTGTGCTGGTCATTCATCCAGATTTAAGTTGCTGCACTTTTAACGGTAAACACCCTTCTGGTCAAATGCGGAAGTTTGTTGTGCCGTGTGGCTTGACCGAACCTTGACACGGAGAGGTCGATGGTCGAGTCCTTTCGGCCTACAATCTCCGTTATCTTCTGGGAACCATCTCTGTCCATCCTGACGCACAGCTATGCGCGAGGAGTGCCAATCTCTTTATGGTGGTGAGGTTCGGTACTTCATAGAGATGCCACTTCAGCGTCGCATCCTACCAGATAGTCTGTACTAGCTTGGATTGGCGGATTCGAGCATCCGCCGTGGCCAGGGGCGAACCTGCCATCCGGCAGGCAAATCTTGATGGTGGTCGGATACTTAAGAATCTTCTTGGTGTTCGCTATATCCTCAGCACTCGACTCGCCGAGCGGAAATCCGTTTTCAGCCAAATTGATGGCCGGTTCGAGTATCTGCTCGAAGCTCATCGTGCCCCACTGATTAGAAGTACATACCAGGCATCAACGACTCCTGGCAAACCACCTGAGAGCAAACCATCACTTTCGGGAATTTTGCCGCCGTGGTTTTTCTCATACCACTCGATGGCTGCCAGGTTTGGTGCGCGTGGCTCAGCGTTAACGGAGTATACCTTTTTCTCATGCGCGAGAACGACAGCGTCACTGCCAAGCCCGTTGTCGGCGAAATCCGTCAGTGCAAGAACGGCTTGACCCGCAACAGCGGTGTCGAACGCATTCCCACCGGCTTCGAGGATTCGGCGGGCTGCCTCCATCGCCTGGGATCTCATAGACGAAACAGCTGCTCAGCTGCTTGTCGCCCGCGTATCGCAGGACGCATCGTCTGAGTTCCGACTTCATTTGCGCTCTGCGTTGTCGCGACCTGCGAAGCCCAACAACAAAAACATCAACACTAGAATGTTGATCATCAGCGTCCTCGGCGAACCGTAGTATGTGGGTCAGGAGATTCGAGTCCTCCCGAGCCTACCGTTTTTCTTACCCCCGCCAATTTTGTGCCTGTGATTTCGTGCCAGTGTTTCGCCGCAAATTAAGACGCCAAGCGCAGGATCTTGGCGAGCGTTCCACCCATAATCAGTTTCTGTGTCCGCTCCGGAACGCCGCAGGCTTCGAAAAGATTCCGATATTGCCTCACCACGCCTTCGATCCCGCTGAGGCCGCTATCGGACCCGAATACCAGCTTGACGAATGCACTCGGATCATTATCGGGCGACTTCGTTCCCTCACTTGAGCCGGACCACCAAAAAATCTTCTGAAATTCGGACAAACGGTCATGCATTTTCGTCAGGGTCGAACCGCTGAGATCAAAAAATACATTTGGATTCCACCTCGCAACTTCCGCTGCCCATTCGTATTCTGGATTCCCACAGTGTGCACCTATTACAGTAATTTTCGGGAAGCGCCGGGCAATCTCTTCAAGGTAAAAGGCCCGCATTCGGTGGGAGGCGACGTCCTCCGGTACATCGAAGTTCTTACGCAGGACGATTCCCGTATGGAACAGCACTACCCAGCCGTACTGATTCGCCAATTCGTAGACGGGCATGTACGCAGAGTCGATGTACGGCTTCTTGACGAACTCGAGTTCTCCCAAGCCGCTATACCCGAGCCCGTGGAACACCTTCACCTGCTCGACCGCATCAGGCGCGTCCAGATCGACGAAGCCAAAAGGTACGACTTGTGTAGGGTAGCGTTTTGCGGCATCGGCCACCGTGCTTCGATTGGCGTAAGGAGTGAGCACGCAAGCCGTCATGTTCAGGCGTCCTGAAACTTTCAGAAGGTCGTCGATGAAACGAGGGTTCTTTTCGTCGAAGTGAACATGAATATCTACGATCCGGTCCGGCACTCTGTTTGAACTAGAGAGTGTTGCGCCGGAGTGGACTGCGTTTGTTCGGAGTGTTGCTCTGGAGTCCGGCGCGAGAAGAGCGACTGCGGCTGAACCCGCATAGTTGAGGAACGCCCGGCGTGAAAAGGATGGCTGCAATGAGACCTTCCTGTTCGAGATAACCTTAGGAAACGGAATTCTGGCACTTATAGCCGAGCAGCTCGATATCGGTCAAGCGATGTTGTTGCCGCTGACGCTAGCTCCGCTCGAACGACGAGCATTTGCGCCTTCATTGTTGACACGGAAGAACTCGGGGGATCGACCCTCGCCAGAAAACTTCTGTGAGTGAGCGGATTGGGCTGTGATTGCATGATTCGTGCCACTTTTGCGTCACGAGAAATGCCGAAAGCATAAATCCGAAAAGCTTAAACTTAAAGGCGGAGCAAAAGGACCAGATCTACCGCAAAATGCCAAACCTGAAGATGTAGCAGGTGGCAAATACTTTTGAGCGTTATCGGGCTTATTGCAACATCATCATTGCAAGATGGATGAAGGACGAAAGCGGTTATCAAAATTCATTTTCGTTGTCCCTCTAGCTAACCTGGGGACGCGCAGTTCACCACTCTACGGACTGGAAATACCCGAGCGTGTTAGTGCGGCGATCGGACGACGTGGCCCTGTGCCTATTGTGGCAACTCTGAACAGATCGGTTGAGATACAGGCCAGCCTCGTTCCAGTGGGCGGAGGCCGACACCGTCTTCAGTTGAATGCACGCACCCGTGCTGGGCTCCAGGTCAAGTCGGGGGATCGGATTCGAGTTGCACTTGTGGTTCCCGAAAAGCCTCCAAGGCTCCCAGTGCCCGATGACTTGGGCCAAGCTCTTAAGGAAGTCGACCTGCAGCATACCTTTGACAGCCTGCCCGTAGGAAAACAGAACCACATTATCTTGTGGATTGAAGAGGCCGTACGACAGCAGACCCGCAACAAACGGAGAGAGACAACCATACGGGTTGTGTTTCGTGCCCGTGAGCGAGCGCATGAATGTCAGACAAGAGCAAGATCGAACCGCACGCCGGACGGATCTTGATTGAAATTCCCCGATCAAAACAGTTGACTTCCGGATTTCATCCCGGGAAAGATCGCTGCTGCTAGAATCGGAGGCCGACCTGGAATCGGATGCGCCCTTGCTTCTTACTATTCTTACCGCTCGCTTCGAAGCTGGAAACGCCGGCGCGGGTTCCATCAGGCAGCCATCTGTCACACGTGGGCTAGGCCCAGCAGGCTCATCAAGTCGCTGACCTGGATGCTTTCCAGCGAACGCACAGCATCCTTGATGCCTGATTCAATCGGTCGATGCGACCAGCCATGGCCAATGTAGCCTCAGCTATGCGGGGCCTTGCACCCCAGTCTCCCTGTTAATTTAACCAGTTCCCCATGGCAACAAGACGAGCTCAAATAGTTGTGGGCGGAACATGCTTCACAGCCCGTACGGAGGTCACCATGACCGATGCTACTGCTGCGTCTCTCCTTGCTGTACTTCAGCGTTTGGCTGACGCGCACGTCGAGCTTAAGGTGAAGGTAGATGCAGTGGAGGAGGTGCTTCTTCGCAAGAACCGGGCGCTATATGACGAGTATGTAAGTGAGATGAATGAGCTGAAAAAGACAGAACGCTCTTCAATCTCCGAAGCATTAGTCATGCAGCTTCGCACAAAGTTGATTGAGGGTTAGACCGCTCAACCTCTGTCGTGTTGCTATTTCTATTCAGACACCTATTCTTCTGGCTCGCTCAGTTTTCTTACTATAGGAACTAAGGTCACCGTTTTCGTGGGCCTGTGATTCCGTTCTCCCCCGCATCGGACTTTCCTCCCACGAAAACAACGAGGGCGACCCGGAGGCCGCCCTGCTTCCGAATCGAACGAACGAAGCAACTAGAAGCGGTACAGTAGTCCGGTCGATACTCGAGCATTGTTCTTGTCGGTAAAGCCGTTAAAGCGGGTGATCTCCCAATCAGCCTGGAACAAACGGAAAGCAAATGCCTTACGTCCGTAGTCCATGCCGCCGCCAAACATCATCGCCATACCGCTATTCCCGATTCCGCCAGCGGAGCTATGCGCACCACCAAACAGGGCGTGAGCAAACGGAGAGATCGCGTGCTTGTGAATGGAAACGACTGGGCCACCCGTGTAGGTGTGGAAGCTCATTCCAGTGCTGTAGGCTCCGCTGAAATCACCTGTGACCCCTAGCCAGCGGGTGAGGTACATGGAAGCGGCACCGTTCCAGCCACTCGCGTGCCAAGAAGGATCTAGACTGGTGAACTGGTAGCCGCCGAAAACCTCGGGCTTGGGCACTTCTTGGGCGATGCCGACGAGCGAGAACAGGGCAACGAACAAGGCCACGCCAATGAAGTTCTTGATCATTGTCGAACTCCTTAGTTGGTTTGCACCTTGTGAACTTCTCGTCCAAATCAGGGTAGCCCAGGGGAGTGGCTTCCCTTTCAGCCTCCAGATGCCACTGGAAACCGGAAGCGTCAGGTGCTCGACAATGATCGCGTGCGATTTAAATATCGGACAAGTGACCTAAGCCGTAAGGCCACTGGAGTGCAGGATCTTAGATACCTGATTTCAAAAGGTTAGAATCGTCTCCATAAAATCAAGCGATGGCAGTGAAATGGATCATGTGTATATTGCTGGTGTCTGCGACTAACCTAAGCCCAGAGCAGGGAAATAGAAGAATTATTGACAGGTCGTCATCGGAAAGATGGCGAAAGTAGCTAAATCAATCTCAGAATGACACAAAAACACTGCACTAGACCTTTGACCAAGTACTTGCCGGGTGCCAGGCGTTCCGGGGTGCGCGGAATCCTTGCCATGTCCCGCACAGAGGCAGCATCTTTCTCTGATAATGCAGTTTTCGGAGAGTGACAGGAATTGCTCAACAAAAGGACGAACAGTGAAGCGATGAGGGGGGCTTTGTGCCTTCGAAACGAATTCTCGAAGCGATCCCGCAAAGTTCACCCACCGCAGGGTTGCAACGAATGTCGCAGCCGGGTTTCGACGCGTCCGGCGGCGCACCGTGATCGCGAATTGGGCGGGGTGGAATCATTTCGCGTGACTTTCCGGGACCCCAGGCCGTAGTCTTCTTCTTCATCTCGAGGAATTTGCCGGTGACTAACCCTTCGGCTCCATTGAGTTCTGCACATCGGGGAGTTGAACCTGTACTCGCTCATCTGTCCAAGGAGCGCCGCGTCACGATGCTTGCGCTTACTTGGCTCATTTTCTTTACGACATGCGGAGGTGCTTACGGACTCGAGCCGCTGATCGGAGCCATCGGTCCGGCCTGGGCCATCGCGCTAATTCTTATCACGCCCATCGTCTGGAGTCTACCGACGGCGTTGATGGCTGCTGAGCTGACCACTCTGATGCCAGAGGAAGGCGGCTACTACGTTTGGATCCGCGAAACTTTTGGACCGTTTTGGGCAGTACAACAGGCCTGCTGGACCATAACGTGTGCCGTTGTTTGGATGGCCATCTACCCCGTCCTTTTCGTAACTTATCTCACCTTTTTTGTTCCAGCACTTTCGACGTCCGCCGTCATTCGCTGGCTGATCGCTGTGCTCGTCATTGTTTTGGGAATGGCATTGAATTTTCAAGGCGCTCGCGAGGTCGGCCGGTCAGCAGAGGTCAGTGCCTACCTTGTGCTGGGCGCCTTCGTGCTCCTGCTTGTGATCTGGCTGGGCCGGGGTCCCGCACCGAGTTCGATCGTTGAAGTCCTTAGACGCGACCTTGCCTCGAGCCACCAGGGAGCGCTGCTGCTCGGACTCTCCATCATCGTCTTCGACTGCTCGGGCTGGGAAAATGCGTCAACGTATGCGGGAGAGGTGGATAAACCCCAGCGCAACTACCCGCGAGCTCTGGGCTTTGCCTTAACGGTGCTGGTTCTCTGCTATCTGTTGCCTGTGATCGCCGGCGTCACCGTAACGACCTCGACCGCCATCTGGAGTTCGGATGAGGGCTGGCCCGTAATTTCCCAGTTGATCGGCGGGCGTTGGCTGGGCATCCTGGTGGCATTCGCGGGACTCGTTTCCATGTGGGGGTTGTTCAACGCGCAACTGCTCTATATTTCTCGCCTGCCTTATGTCTTGGCCTGCGACGGCTGGCTCCCTGGTTTTCTCGCGAGAGTGTCCCCCGGTACGGGAGTTCCCAGAATGGCAATCATAGGTTTCGGCATCATCACTGCAGTCTTTGCCGCGCTTTCGTTTGGGAGTCTGGCCATCATTCAGTGCTTGCTCTACGCGGGTGCCCTGACGCTTGAATTTCTGACGCTACTTGTCTTGCGCATTCGCCGCCCCAATGCGCACCGCAGCTTCCAAGTGCCCGGGGGTTGGCTGGGCTTGGCTTACGTATGTGTGGCGCCGTTTGCCTTCGCCGCCCTTCTGCTCTTTGCGACGCTCCGCGACTGGCGGTCCTACCCGGTGCAGCTATTTGTCGTCGCTGCGGTTGCGGCGGTTGGTGTTGCCTTGTATTTCATCCGACGCAAGATGGCCGCGGCCCGCAGCGCCATATCGTAAAAGGTGCTTCGGAAACCTTCATTTCTTGAGCGCGCGATCTTTCCGGATTTGCTTCACCGCTTGATAGGCGGGAATTCCGGATACGCCGCCTCCACCGTGCGTTGCCGAGCTGGCCTGATAGAGACCAGGAACAGGAGAGCGAAAATCCGCATATCCCGGTGCCGGGCGCATGTGGAAAAGCTGCTCGGCCGACAGTTCACCGTGGAAAATATTTCCCCCGATCATTCCGAGCTGCTGTTCCATGTCATAGGGACCTATGATCTGGCGATGGAGGATTGCGGACTTGAGGTTAGGGGCAAGCTCGTTGTAGGCGTCGATCACCCGTTCCGCATACGCTTCCAATTCTTCACGGTGAGGCGCTGCAGCCCATTGGTGCGGAACCCACTGGGTGAACATCGACATGATGTGGGCGCCCCTCGGCGCCAAGGTTTTGTCCCAGACGGTCGGGATGGTAGCTTCGCAGAACGGGTGTTGCGAGGCCTGCCCGTTCTTCGCGTCCTGAAATGCTGTTTCAGCGTACTGGGTGGAAAGGCACAGCTCGATGGAGCCGCTGTGATGGTCCTGGGGGTTCGTACCCGGGTTGGCTTTGAAGTTGGGCAACTCGGTGAGGGCCAGATTGATCTTCACTACCCCGCTGCGTGACTTCCAGCGCTCCATATCTGCCACGAAGTCCCCGGGCAGCTGGCTGCGGTCGATAAGTTTCAAGAAGGTGATTTTGGGATGTATGGTGGCGACAATGACAGGGGCCTCGAGCTCTTCTCCACCTCTTAGCGCAACACCTTGAGCCCGTCCGTTCTTAAATAAGATTTTTTCCACTGGCGCGTTGACGCGGACTTCGCAACCGTATTCTTGTGCCGAGCGCTGGATTGCATCCGATACTCCACCCATGCCTCCTTCCACAAAAGCCCAGTTGCCCAAATGTCCGTCGCCTACGTCGCCCACGGAATGGTGCAGCATGACATAGGCTGTGCCGGGCTCATCCGGACCTGCCCAAGCGCCGATGATTCCATTCACCATCAGTACCGTCTTGACCTGCTCCGATTCGAACCAGTCATTCAAGAGGTCCGTGATGCTCATGGTAAACAGGCGCGTAACGTCCCCGACGCCACGCACGTCGAGGCCGCGCAGCTTCCAGGCGGTGCGAAGTTGCTGCAGCAGGTCGCTGGGACGTTTCGACCCAAGGCGGGGTGGGACGGCCATCAGCAGGGGGCCCAAAACTTCCGCGATCCCGTGCATCCAGGCATCCCATTTGGGAAGGTTTTCTGCGTCGCGCTTGGAGAACCGAGCGACGTTCTCATGGTTGGCTTTCGCGTCGTCTTGGTAGATCTTGAGCGAGGAACCGTCGGGCCAGGCCTGGTAGTACGGACCAATCGGATGGAGATTGTAGCCATGTCGCTTCAGATTCAAGTCCTGGACGATTCGGTCCGGCATCAGGCTCATAACATAAGAGTAGGTGGTAACTTTGAACTCCGGTGCCTCCGGCCAGGGGGCGTCCGTGGAGGCGGCGCCGCCGGTCTTATGGCGAGCCTCGAGAACTACAGTTTGGGCACCAGCGCGAGCCAAATATGCTCCAGCCACCAGGCCGTTGTGCCCACCTCCAATCACGATGGCATCGTAACGATTTGCCATGAGACGACCTCCATCATACAAAGAGCTGGATTGGTACTTTGATTAAGATGGTGCATCCTTGCTTCGAATGACAAAGTGCTATCCTCTAACCCATTCGCCTGCCCCGTCGTCCCGTACCCTTGTCTGGGCACAGTGTCATCGTTTCCGGACGCCGCCGTAGCGCCCGGCAAAGCCGTGCCCAGTAGAGCCGAGCCAGCGCCTCATCCAGCTTCAACCTTGTAAAGCACAGTGCTCTTTCATCGTGCATCGACTCCCGTAGCGGGGCTTCGAGTGCTAAGCCTGTTTTCGGAAATCAGCCCGTAACTCCGATCTGTGTTGGCGGAGCTTCAAGGGGTCGTTCTCGGCTGAGCTCGAGGGCAAACGGACCGGACCGTTATTTCAGCCCTTTCTCGAGCAACGCAGCCGTGCTCGACCCACCTTTAGTCTCGACAAACTTGCTCATGATCGGCACAAACTTTGCTGCCATCTCCGGCGACAGGCCCAATTTATGAAACGCTTCGGCAGCTTCCACCGTGCGGCCCATGTTCCCCGGCAGAGTACTTTCGAGTCCGGAGAACTCCGAGTTTTGGGATAACGGCGGAGCCGCCTTGAGGAATCCGCTCATACCCGGCACCGCCGACGCTATTTTGCTGAACTCCTCCGCACTCAGATGGCTCTTGGCCAAAGCGAACAGCGTGCCAGCTCCACCGCGGGCCTGCGTGGGTGTGATGGAAAGTCCCTTGGTCAACTGTGTGACCAACCCCGAGCTGGAACTCGTTGCTGCTGAGCTCTGCGCACGAACTTGTACGGTAGTGAACACCCAGAGACCGCACAATCCAATCGCAGCGCAAATGACAAACGAGCGGAGTTTCTTCAATCTCATATTTCATCCTCCTTTTTGCAGTAGATACTATCGCGAGAGGCGGGGCTGGGACCTGATTTCGCCGCCCTGGCAGGCAAAAATGCGTATACCCTTGCTCCCGTTTGCACGGTCAAGAAGCAGGGCAAGTTCCCTCAAAAGCCTTAGTCCCTGGCCAATCGTGAATTGGTCATCGATCCCACACCCCCATTGAGCAGAGCATCATGTCAAGATGGTATGGGCGATGCGAACCCACCAGGAGGCCTCGCTACGCCAGGTGAAAATCACGAGAGCTTGTAAAACGATCAGCGCCGGCAGCGCGATGAGGTACACGCGATGAATGCGGCGATTCACCAGAAGATCACGCCCGACGCCGAGACCGATCACCAGGTCGGTGCAGAAAGGGAAAAGGTTGTGGTCGAAGATAAAGTCGAAGCGAGCGAAGGCCGCTTCAAGCAGCAGGCAAGTAGCGACAAAGATCAACCGGCGATGCAGTTCGGGCTTCTTGCGCCACACCACCGCCAGAATGAGTAGCGTGCCGAAGGCTGCCATGTCGTAGAACGGAATGATGAGCAAAGATTCTGAGTCGGGTAGGTGGAGTCGGTACATATCGAACCGACCCATCACGATGGCGGTAGCGGTACCGAGCACAACCATCGCTGCGCCGAGCGCCGCCCCGAACCACCCGAAGAACCGATGCCACTTTACGTTTCGCGTGCGGATCAGAACGGATTGAAACAGGAAGAAGACGATCCAGATGGAGAATACCGCAGCGTGGAACCACAGAATGAGCGGCCGCGGGATGGCTGCGTGCAAGAGGTTCTCGTTGATCTTTCGGCTGAAACCCCAGACCACAATTATCGGGAACAGCAGCGACATGGCGAAATAAAAGTATTGGTCGACGAGTCCCCGAGGCCCAGCGAAGGTCATCCGGCGCGCCGGGACGGTCTGAGAAAGTGTAACCATACTCAGGACCTCGATCCGCTACGGATACAGGAGGGCGAATGGATCGCGCGAATATACCACGTGAATGATTAAGCCCGCAATGAGGGCGATCTTCAGCCAACCTGGATGGGCGGCCAAAGTCCCCTCTCCCACGGGCCAACCCAAAGAATTGCAGCGACCGCACGGGGCGGGTTTCTGGGTACACTGTAGCGTTGGCCTGTAAACTGTCATGGGAGAGGAAAGGGTGAGTTTTCTTTTCTGGGATGTCGATACACAATTCGATTTCATGGACCCGGCGGGGAAACTCTACGTGCCCGGCGCCGAAACAATTATCCCCAACCTGCAGTGCCTCACCAGGTTCGCGGCCGAGCATCAAATCCCGATTGTTGCCTCGACTGACGCCCACCTTAGCACGGATCCGGAATTCAACCAGTATCCATCCCACTGCCTTCAGGGCACTCCTGGCCAAAGAAAGGTTGAGGGCACACTCTTGCCACACTATTTCACGATTCCGAATCGCAGGATCGAGTTGCCCAGCGACCTCGGTCGCTATCCCCAGATCATCCTCGAGAAACAGACCGTTGATGTGTTCACCAATCCCAACACGGAGGCCCTGCTGACTCTGACGGGAAGGCCTGAGATCGTTCTTTACGGAGTGGTCACGGAGATATGCGTCGATCATGCTGCGCGCGGTCTGATCCGGCGCGACTTCCGTGTCCACTTGGTCGAGGATGCGGTTCGTTCCCTCGACTCGGACTGCGGCCAGACCACGAGCCGCCTTGTCCATCAACATGGCGGTCGGTTGCTCACCACCGGCGAAGTGTTGGACCTATGCTGCACTACACCGCGTCACTCGCACCTGAAAACGAGCAGTTGAGGGCTTCTCTGCGAGCACGCGCAGATTTCGTCGTAGGCCCTAGTCTGGCCGAGTTCGCGAGGAGGATAGTGCATGACGGAAGAGAAAGCCGTGAGGTCCACTCCTACCAAGCTCGTGATACGCAATATCGGATTATGTTTAAGCGGGGACCTCAGCCATCCAGTGCTGAATGCGGACACTGTGGTTGCGGTCGATGGGAAGATTTTCGCCCTGGGCAAGGAAAAGGACGTCGATGGGGAGGGCGCGACCACCGTCATCGACGCCTGTGGGACCACTCTTGCTCCAGGCTTGATCGACAGCCATGTGCATCCCGTCGCTGGCGATTGGACTCCGCGGCAGAATCAGCTGGGGTGGATTGACAGCTGCCTCCATGGCGGGGTGACTACCATGGTTTCGGCTGGTGAAGTCCATACTCCTGGGCGCCCCAAGGACGTCGTTGGCCTGAAGGCCATGGCAATCTTCGCACAACGCACCTTCTCTGCTTTTCGCCCGGGTGGAGTGAAGATTCATGCCGGCGCTCCGGTCCTTGAGCATGGCATGGTGGAGGAGGATTTCAAGGAACTGGCGAGGGCGGGCGTAAGCATGCTGGGAGAGGTTGGGTTGGGAAGCGTCAAAGACGGAGCCACTGCAGGCCAGATGGTCGGGTGGGCTCGCAAATACGGCATTCAAAGCACGATCCACACCGGCGGGCCTTCCATTCCCGGATCCAGCCTAATCGATAAAG
>Ga0187783_10001108_pt1 | contig 19891 bp, 22 predicted proteins | sample 1015_SJ02_MP02_2_FD_132471 | JGI IMG/M metagenome (GOLD analysis project Ga0187783, IMG submission 132471) | Tropical peat soil microbial communities from peatlands in Department of Meta, Colombia - 1015_SJ02_MP02_20_MG | ecosystem: Environmental > Terrestrial > Soil > Wetlands > Peat | place...
CCACGCCTTCCCGTTGTCCACATCGACGACTTCGAACCCATCTTGATGGGTGGCCTCGCGGTTGCCCTTGTTTCGTTCGCAGACACGAGCGTGCTTTCTCGAGCCTATGCTGCGCGTCTGCGCACACCGGTCGACCCTAACCAGGAGATGGTAGGCTTGGGCGTCGCCAACCTCGCTGCCGCCTTTTTTCAGGGCTTCCCGATCAGCAGCAGTTCGTCGCGCACGCCGGTTGCTGAAGCTGCCGGCGCCAGGACGCAACTGACGGGAGTTGTGGGCGCGCTCGCGATAGCCCTGCTGCTGCTGCTGGCGCCCGAACTGCTGCAAAACCTGCCGACTACTGCCTTGGCGGCCATCGTCATCGCCGCGGCGATCGGCCTGTTCGAAATTGCCGACCTGCGCCGCATTTATCGCATCCAGCGCTGGGAATTCTGGCTTTCGATCGCTTGTTTCACAGGCGTAGCCGTATTCGGCGCCATTCCTGGAATTGCCATCGCGATCGTAATTGCGGTGATCGAGTTCCTCTGGGACGGGTGGCGGCCGCATTCCGCTGTGCTCGGGCGCGTCGACACTGTCAGGGGCTATCACGACATCACCCGGTATCCGCAGGCACGGTTGATCCCGGGACTTGTGCTCTTCCGTTGGGATGCACCGCTTTTCTTCGCGAACGCCGAGCTGTTCCACAAGCGCGTACTGGATGCCATTGGGAATTCGCCGACTCCCGTCCGCTGGCTCGTGGTGGCAGCGGAGCCGGTTACCAGCGTGGACGTCACTGCAGCCGATGCGGTCGGCGAACTTGATGACAGCTTGCACTCCGCCGGCATCGAGTTGTATTTCGCCGAGATGAAGGATCCGGTCAAGGACAAGCTGAAACGCTTCGGCCTGTTCGCGCGCTTCGGCGAACAACACTTCTTCGCGACTCTCGAAGAAGCGGTGAGCGCCTACTGTCAAACCCTGCCGGTCGAGTCGACCGGCTAGAAGGATCGGCGCCCGATAGCGCTGAAGGCGAGGTTGATATGGCTCTGTCTCAACGGCATTCTCAGGAGGACTCGGGGAGAGGCCCCGAGCCTTACAAGCGCGGCACGGATGCCATCCGCCAGGCCGTCGAGGTCTCCATCCGCATAGGCCTGATCTTTTTGTTGGTCGGCGCCTGTCTCCTGATCCTGCGTCCCTTCCTGGCTCTACTCGTCTGGGGCATCATCATCGCCATTTCGGTCTACCCGACCTACGGAAGACTGCGGCGAGCGCTCGGCGGACGGGGAGGACTGGCAGCCGGGGTTTACACGGTTGCGATGCTGGCCCTCTTGATTGTGCCAGTCATCTTGCTGACTGGGACGGTTGTCCAAGGCATAGAGACTCTAGCCGGACACCTCAAGCAAGGCACACTGACCATCCCGCCCCCGCCCCCCAACGTCGAAACTTGGCCCCTTATCGGGCCTCCCTTGAACAGCATGTGGAGTGCGGCGGCGACCAACCTAAGTGCCGTGTTGACCAAGTTTGCCCCGGAGATTAGAGCCGTTATTCCTGTGCTACTTTCTACATCTGCCGGAATTGGCCTCACCATCCTGCAATTTCTGCTGTCGATCCTGGTCGCCGGGGTTCTTCTTGGTACTGCCGAAACCGGCGCCGCCGTTTCCCGATCTTTGGCCAATCGTCTGTTTGGCGAGAAGGGCGCCGAATTCCAGGAGCTTGCCGAATCCACCGTCCGGAGCGTCACGAGCGGGATCCTTGGGGTAGCACTGATCCAGTCGCTCTTCGCCAGTGTTGGTTTCTTGGTAGTCGGACTGCCGGGGGCGGGCCTTTGGGGTCTGATTTTCTTGATCGCCGCGGTGCTGCAGGTCGGAGTTCTTGTTCTTATTCCCGCGGTGGTTTACGTGTTTGCGATCGCCAGCACCAGCAAGGCGATCTTCTTTCTGATTTGGTGCGCTGTCGTTGGCCTGATGGACAATGTTCTTAAGCCGCTGCTTCTGGGACGTGGTGCCCCCGTTCCCATTGCCGTGATCTTCCTAGGTGCGATCGGGGGATTCTTGGCGATGGGCATTATCGGCTTGTTTGTGGGCGCGATCATATTGTCCGTGGGCTACAAATTGTTCCACGTCTGGTTGAACGAGGGGACCGCCACAGGCTAGGACCTCTACCTCGGAGTTGCACTCGGCACGACATCCGCCCGGAATCTTGAAGGACTGGTCCACGCAAGTTTTCGAAAATTCCAGGAGAAATGGCTTGCGTTCGGCGGTGCGGCCAGTGCTGTGCTTGAATAGCAGGTAGTGCTCCATTGTAGACGGGCCGGTGTACGACGCCGCGCTGCATAACGCTTGAGAAGGTACACTGCCAATGCGTTCGCTAAAGAATCCCCATAGATTTGTCTTGGCCGGCGAACGATCGCTGAGATTCGGCTGCTATCTCGTGTGACAATCGAGAAATATGTCCATCGATGGGTTTCCAAGGGAAAACTAGACAAAAGAAGGCGTCATGAACGCACAAGTGAATCCAGTCACTCCACTCATTCCACCATTCACAAAAGAGACGGCCATCCTCAAGATCCGTGCCGTCGAGGACAACTGGAATACCCGTGACCCCGAGCGGGTCTCCCGCGGCTACACCGTCGATTGTTACTGGCGCAACCGTTCGGAGTTTTTCCACGGTCGAGCCGAGGTGATTGCCTTTCTCACCAGGAAGTGGAGCATCGAGCTGGAGTATCGTCTGATTAAGGAGCTCTGGACTTTTGGCGGGAACAGAATCGCCGTCCGGTTCGCCTATGAATCGCATGACCGCTCAGGGCAATGGTACCGGTCTTATGGGAATGAGAACTGGGAGTTTGACGCGGCTGGGTTGTCGAAACTTCGATACGCCAGCATCAACGATCTCGCGATCAAGGAGCAAGAGCGGCTGTTCCATTGGCCCTTGGGACGCAGACCGGATGACCACCCCGGCCTGACTGAGCTGGGTCTGTAAACGAGTGGCCAAGCGAAGGCATTCTCGTCGAACGCCGGCGAAGCCAGGCCTTCGCCGGGGCTTTCCGGACATCCCGAAATGGAGTAGAGTACCGAGTGGAGCGACTCCGATGAACAAGACCATTCTCCTCGTGTTGTTGTTCGTATGTAGCTTGCTGATGGCGCAAACGAATTCCGATCAGTCTCACGCGAAAGCGAAAAAGGGGCAGGTCACAGTACAAGGATGCGTCAGCCGCTCGAGCGGCGATTACATACTGATACAATCGGACCCGGCCAACAGTTATGTTCTTCACGCCGCCGAGAACGTCAAACTGTCACAGTACCTCGGACAACAAGTCAAGGTCACCGGAACCAAATCGCCTACGATGAGCGACAGCGCTGATGCGGGCAGGTCCACCGCTCCGGTCACGATCACGGTGGACTCGATCAGCACCATTTCCAAGGAATGCAAGTCGTAACGCCCGTCGAAGCCGGGAGGTTGGGCGATTCGCTCACTTGTGCTCTTCGCTAGTAGAGTCGTGTCGCATTTCCCCGCCTGAAGGGCTGGATTTGTTTCGTCTCAGGGCTACGGAAACCGGCGTAACAGATTGTTCTCTTCAAACTGCTGAGACGCGCTCGGTAATGTCGAAGCCGCGGCGGCGGGCTTCGCGGACGAAGGCATCTCCAGGGACGGCGAGCTCTAATGGCACGGACCCAACTGGGGTGGCACCCCGTGCAATTAAAGATGCCACAATCGAAAGATGCCATCCGGTGGTGCGTTGCATCGAGGTAAAGCCGGTGGCTGAATCATAGTAATCTATGACTTCAACAACCGCCTCGGTCTTACGCCCATTCTTGACCCCAACGGCGTGAGCGCGGATGATACAAACATCGTCGACCACGGCGGCAGAGACCTTCGGCTCGTAAAGCGCATGGAAAAGGTGACGGGGGATCACCGGCTTGCCGTCGACCTCAACCGGATCGATTTCATACAGGCCGAGATCGCTGAACGCTTTGAGCTGCGCAAAAGTTCCGGGATAGCGCAGGATCTTCAGCTGATAGGTTTTCAACTTGCCCTGGAAAGTCCACGGAGCGGTTGAGACTCCTCCCGCAACGATGAAGGCTTCGAGCGTTCCAATCGGGGGGACATCCACCATTTCCAGTTCCGTAAAGCAGGGTACATGCACTAACTGGCCGCCGCGCAACAATGTCATGCCACCGTGGTACTCGTTCGTAAGCCCGTCGACGTTGAAAGAGAGCAGGTAGTTCCAGGGCGGCTGGGGTTCGCGCGGGATGCCTCCGTCGAAGAGGTATACGTGCTCAGTCTGATCGAGCAGGCTCATGGCATAAACGCCGAGCGTGTTGCCCATGCCCGGACCCATGCCGCAGTCCGGGACGATGCGCACGCCCGCGGGTTTGGCGTCGGCGTCGAGGGCGTGCTGCTGCCGAACAATGTCGGTGTTCCCTCCGAGGTCACAAAACGACACACCGACGGAGATCGCGATCTTGGTCAGCGCCAGGTTGAAGAAATAAGGGACGCCGCTGAGCGCAACATCATGGTTGGCAAGCGCCCGACGAACCGCTGACGCGTCGCGGACATCGAGGGCGATCGCTTGGGCAAGCGGGCGGCCGAGCAACCGGTTAACGCAATCGGCAGCGGAGCGGGCGCGGGCGAGGTCGGCATCGGCCAGGGTGATCCTGCCGGCATCCCCAAATCTTCCGAGGTCGTAGGCAGAGGCCGTGGTTTGCCTTCCGGAGCCGAGAACAATGTACGAGTAAGACATGCACTTGTCTCCGCGGAATGAGAACTGCGCAGGGTAGCAGAAATCGGATCGGTTTTGTTGCGAGTCTTCGGCGGTGGGCCGGACACGCGGCTGTCGGCGGACGTACTAGGGAAAGCGAACCTGTCTGGCCGTTGGTCCCGATGGCGACGTCATTTTTCCGCTCGGGAATTTCGACTGGCGCGGTTGACCAGATCTTTCCGCCCGGCGCTGGCCGCAGGTCGTTTCGTAACCCGCAGACGGCCGAAGGCGCAGTACAATGGACTGCCTTGCCGCGGAGCGGCATCTGTCCGAAACCCTTTCCTGTAGCGGTAAAGGAGCTTGCTATGTATCCATCACGAGTGTTTTTCGTGGTCGCAGTTCTCGCATCCGTGGTGACAGTGGCGAACACGTCCCAGGCACAAAGTTTGAACCGGCAGGTGGGCACGCAGTTTACGGTGACCGCAGATCCCCTGGTTCCACGGCCCTCGGAGCAGCCCTGCAAAGTACAGTTGTTTTCCGACTACACGTTCGCCTTCTTCTCGGAATCTTCCCAGAGCTTTGAATACACACCTCCCGCCGGTTGTCCCGGGCCGTGGGCCGCGGTGGTCTTCGAAGCTGATTTCAGCGAAAACGCTGGGCAGCAATTCGACCGCACAGCCAGCGTCTACCTCGATAACACCGATATTTATTTCGGTACCACCCCGGAGCCACTGTCCGCCCTCGCCAATTCCTGGCATGTAGAGCGCGACATTACCGATTACAGCGCACTGCTTATGGCCGGACAGCCGGGCACCATTGCTTTGCCAAATTGCACCACGGACTGTCCAACCCCGTACAACACTTCGCTGAATGGCATATTCACCGTGAGCGCTGATCTGGAGTTCTATCCTGCGCACGGCAAAGACAAAAACAAGTCCAGACAAAGCGATGAGTTCTGGTACAGTTGCGTTCCCAACAACCTGACTACGGAATTGGAGAGTTGCGGAGGCACCGCCTTTCGCGAGGCGGAGATCACGATCGACGGCCACCCGGCGGGCGTCGCTCCAGTTTTTCCGTGGATCTTCACGGGTGGAATTGACCCGTTCTTGTGGGTGCCGACACCGGGCGTGCAAACCCTCGACTTGTTGCCCTATCGCGTTAATCTCACGCCCTTCGCGGGGCTTTTGAGCGACGGAAATCCGCATACCATCGCACTGAACGTCCTGAACGTCAACAGCCAGTTCAGCGTGACCGGAACCTTGCTGCTATTTGAGGATCACGGATCCGAACGAGTGACCGGAGAAGTCACATTGAACACAATTCAAAGTCCGAAGCCCGTGGTCACCACCAACCTGAAAGTGAATGGGAGCAATGTCCAGGGTACCGTGAACACGACGTCGCAACGGCAATTTCAGTTAGCCGGGTTCGTGAATACGTCCCACGGAAAAATCAACACCTTCATCGAGCAGAAGGTTAACTTCAGCAATCTGCAAAAATTCAATATCAACGCGAATGTCTACGTGCAGGATATTTCACAGCTCACACCAGTGAATTCTTTCGTCGCTACGCAGCAGGCTGGGACTCGATCCCTCAGCACGGAGTCGTTCCTTTATCCACTCGCCGCCGATCTAGATATCAATCTCACAAACGGCGAAATAGTTCAGACGGCCACGATATCGCAGGAATTCAAACACTTTGTTGTCAGCCCCCCCTGGTTCGCCGGTGGGGTGGACAACGTGGTGAATGCGAAGGACACGTTGAATTTCAACACCGGGGTGAACACCAACGCCAGCAGTTCGCAGCGCTATACATCGGGCAATTTCCGCGGCCAATTCTATGATTGTGCAATTGCCAGCCAGGGCAATGTGCTGAAATCCGTGGTCAAAAGCTGCGATCAGACGATCACGTTCAAATAAGTAAGACTTCAGAAGGAGACGATGGGGTGGCCCGCTTCGCGGGCTGCCTGATTGGCAATGCAGTGCCCCTTCGGGCACTCTGGCGTTTCAATTGCAAACCCGAGATGCCCTTCAATCGCGACGTTTCGACGCTCACCCCTATCCCGGTACAATGAGGCGGCCCTAAAATCCCGTGAGAGGAATGATAGAGGACGAATGCTCGTCATACGGAAAGCAACCTCGGGTGATGCCCCAGTACTCACAGCCATGATTCGCGAACTGGCTGAATTTGAGCATGAACTAGACCAGGTGGAGATTACCGCGGAGGACCTGCTCCGTGACGGATTTCGCGCAGCGCCGTGTTTCGAAGCATTGATTGCTGAGTGGTCTGGCCAGACGGCAGCCTATGCCTTGTATTTTTTCACCTATTCCACCTGGACAGGCCGTCCCAGTCTGTTTGTCGAGGACCTCTTCGTTCGGCCCGACTTCCGGCGGAAGGGGATTGGCAAGGCGCTCCTGAAGCATATGGCGGTTATTGCCAGCGAGCAGAATTGTTACGGCATGCGCTGGGAGGTGCTCAATTGGAATACCACCGCCATCGAGTTTTATCGTTCGCTAGGAGCCATATTGCAGACCGAGTGGTTTTCCGTGCTCTTTATGGGAGATCGCTTCGAGAAATTTGCCCGCCACGATGATCAATGATAGAGCCGGAGGCTGCCACGCAGTGGGCGATCGGTACAGCTGCTTGCCTCTTACCAGTCCCGTGTTTCCCCATGCACCCGCGCGACCCTCTTCCCACCAAAGCCAGACTCGGAGCCTGCGTGATCTCCAGGATGCGGATGTCGGCAACAACGATTCTGTTGGGACCCGTCGGACGGCCGGCGGTTATCGCGCTCCGTTGATCAAATGCAAAACCGCTTAATGCTTTGCCTGTGCGTTCTTTGTCGCTTGTGCAGCTATGTCGTAGTCGTCCGGCACTTCGACGACGCCATTCTTCTTCACGTACTCCGCATAGGCCTCACTCATTGACTTCACGCGCTCCGGATCACTACCCGCGAGGTCCTGGGATTCCGTGGGGTCGTTGCGCAGGTTATACAAATGCCATTCCCGGTCCCCATACGGCGGAATATTGCGCACCAATTTGTAATCGCCCCGGTAAACTGCTGCTCCTCCGGAAAGCTCCTGGGAAATTGAGAGCTCGCTGGGATAGACCTGGTCAGACGCGCCCGTTACTAACGGAACCATACTGCGCCCCGCAAGCGGCACCGAGCTGGCGGGTGGCCTAACATCCGCGAATTGCAGCAGGGTCGGAACGACGTCCACAACGCTGGCAAAGGCATCCGTACGCTGGCCGGTGGGTATGGCCTTGGGATAGGTAAGGATGAAAGGTGCCCGCACGCCGCCCTCGGAGGCCGACGATTTGAAATTGGAAAATGGGGTCATGGAAACGTTGGCCCAGGCCGGCCCGTACTCCATGTAGCTCCCCTTTTGGCCCAGGTGCTCGTAGGTCAAGTTGAAATTCTTGGCGTAGTAGTCGGGGAAATGATCGATGAGCTCGTGTGCCTCGCCGCCGTTGTCGCTCATAAAAATGACAATCGTGTTGTCCAGCATTCCCTTGCGCTTGAGGTGTTCGAGCACACGTCCGATGCTCATGTCCATGTATTCGAGCATCCCCGCATAGACCGCCATGCGCTTAGCATCCATGCGCCGTTCGTCTTCCGGCAGAGAGTTCCAGTTCGGAATGACGGGAGGAGCTGTGAGCTGCAATCCCGCTGGCGCGATTCCCAGCTCGACCTGTCGCTGGTAACGTACGTTCCTCACATCGCCCCAGCCAGCCTGGTAGGTCGACACGTACCGACGGGTATATTCGTCCGGAACTTGCAGCGGCATGTGTACAGCCTGATAGGCCAGATAGCCGAAGAAGGGTTTTCCGTCGGCAAGGTTCGCATCGATCCAGCCGATCATCTTGTCGGTGTAGTACTGAGTCGAGTAGAAGTCGCGGGGTGGCTCGGCTTCGTTCAGTCCATCGAAGAAGTGCGGCGGAGTCGGATATTTAGGCGTATATGACTTCCTCTCATAGTTGTCTGCGCCACCCTCCGCTAAGATGAATGAAGCCTCAAACCCCTGAGAAGCCGGAAGGCTCTCCTTTGTGTACCCAAGATGCCATTTGCCGGCCATGTAGGTGTGGTACCCGGCATCATGCAACAACGTGGCCACGGTTACGGCTCGGCCGTTCAGCCGACCTTCATATCCGGGCTTGCCACGTTGGTTGTCGGCAACCAGTTCAATCATGTTGCCCATGCCGACCACGTGATTGTCGACCCCGGTTTCATCAACATACTGCGAGTCGGTGCGCACATGGAGCCCACATGAAAATTCAAGAACTGGTATCCCTGGTTAGCCAGTCGATCGATGTTTGGAGTAAAGATTTCGCTTCCGTAGACTCCCGCCTCGGACCAGCCCATATCATCGGCAACGATCAATAAAATGTTGGGTCGCTTCTGCTGAGCTCCAGCCCGGGCCAACACACCAAGCGTGAACAGGGACACCAGAATGGTGAAAGATACTACGCGCGATATCCTGCAGACTAAAGCGGAAAATGAGGTCATTCGCAATGCACCTTTGCGGGCTAATGCCCCAAATGAGCGAAGCATCATTTTCTCGTTCGATTGCTCTAGTGGAGCTGTCAAAAGATACAGTGGGCAACCAAACAGCCCCCTTCTTGTTTTGCTGTGGGTCGAACAACCAGATCGCCGCTATGAAGCCGAGGAATAATTCCGCAACGAGGAACGGGCACCTTCCAGCTGGGAAGGATCGATTTCCAAATCGTGACTTATTCTGCTTTCTACTGCCGCGATTTTTTCAGCAAAGCCTGCCAGTTCATGGTGACCGTAAAAGGCGCATCACCGACCCGACCGTAGGTTAGGCACTGACTATCATTTTGAGACCCGGCATGGTGGTTCCGGGACGAACTAAACCAGAATCAAGATTGCCTGCCAGTCTTCCTGTCGATCACGCTCAGCTTGATCTGGTGGTAGGTTGTTAACCGCATTAATCGTCCAAATCAACTCGAATACTCAGGAGTTGCGTTCCGAACAGGCGTACCGCCCTGGCGTTCCCGGCGCTGCTTGGCAACTGACTCGCTAGCCAGCGTTGGCGCTCGAGGGGATCATCATCGGACAGCAGATGCGCAGTACCGCTATGCCAACGATACGTTAGACCCTGACGCAGCTTCAGACGTACGTGCGGATTGCGAGCAATGTTGCGAACGTATCCCGACTTCGTGCCATGTTCTGCGACTAGCCAGAACTGATGGCCGATGCGTCCGTCGCCCACTGGCGTGCGCCGAGGCTTCCCCGTCTTCCGTCCTCTCGTTTCCAGCAACGCATATCCGGGCAGCGGCAGACTCAACGCGAGCGCCAGCTTGATTGGTGGGTTCAGAAGATACTTCTGAAGCGTGTGAACGATCTGATGCCTCATTTTCCCAAACCATGACCTCCGTGAATCACACTGGCGAAGAGTGCCTCTCGCCCAGCGATGGAGGCGGCGGAAGCAGACCAAGCTGCCGCATCATTCCAACATCGTCGCGATTCGCGAAATGCTCAGCGATCTTGCCATCAAGCACCCGATACATGTGGATATGCTGAACCTCGAAACTGTGCCTGGTAGGCTGCACACCAACGAGCATTCCGCCATCGACGGGAAAGCGAGACGCACCGAGGTGGGTTCCGCTATAAGTACATCGGACAACGACCCACTCGCCTTCCGCGACAGAGTTTAGCGTAGTCAGCTTCGCGTCTGGGAAGTTGGTCTTAATCTCTCCCAACACCGTCCGCACGCCATCGCGCCCTACCTTTCTGCCATGATTTTGGCAGTCCTCCGAGAAGCAGCGTGCCGCCGCGTCGAGGTCGCCACGATTGAACGCCTCATTGAATTGTTCGGCGATGCGCCGATTGGTCTCGGTGATGTTCAAGGGAATCCTCCTCGTGCTGGTTCGGGAAAGCGCCGAAATCACTTTCCATACCAATCCGAATGCGGCGACCATCGACGGCAAGAAAGGCACTGGGTCTCAGTCCACTGATGAAGGCACGCCGGGCAGACGCCTCCTGTGTCGAAGGTATTCCACTCGCAGCCGCACGTGCAAAACCATGTGTCTTCCTTGCGTGGTGACCAGCCGCAGAGCGGGCAGCGGATGCGCGGCCCGGATGGTTCATAGCTTTTCTCTTGGTCGGCTTCTCGATCCAAAACAGTGGACGATCTGGCAGAGTCATTCATGAGTCCAAGCCCTTGCCACGAGAATAGCCGATTCTGTCCTTGTGGGGATTTTCGAATGGGAACTCGCGTCCACTGCCATCGCTTTCACGCGCTCACGCGCTCATAGATGGTGACCTTGATCTCGCCATAAAAACCTCGATATTCAATACGGGAATTTGACGTTGGAATCCGTCTCTTCGCTTTGCGTAACTCGGGAACTACATTGGCATCGATGAAGTACATCAGGACAGATCCAGCGGCTCAGTAGCTTCCGGCATTGCTGAAAGATCCGCCATACTTTTATGCCCACCTGTGATCCTCTGGTATTCTTCAGCCTTGAGTACGTGAGACAAGCGTCGGCGGTCGATGATGAACACAGGTCCTCGTTGCGCAGCCCGCTTAGCCCGGCTTGTATCCTGATGGAACTTGCGGCTGGAGAGTTTTTGGCCATATATGGATTTACTCGGACGCTAGAAACGTGTCTACAGCATCGGGAAGGCTGTGGTAAACATTGGGGGGATTCGGATACGCAGTGACGTCGAGCTTCATGATTTCAACCCCGGCCTTGATATCACCGGACTGAATGTGATCGTATCCGACCAAGTTCACCATGGCTTCTGAAAACAGCGTGGCCTTGGGATCACCTTCCGGAGGGTTGGGAGAATACATTTCCTTGATGAGATTGACCAGCCCCGTGGCGCGGCCAAAGTTGGACAGCTTCTTTTTGCCCTCCTGTACAGACCACGACCAGCGCCATAATCGAATTCGGGCTAGTGCCGAACAAAAACTGAAACAGCTTGGGGATGTGCAGCAAGACTTCGCATCTACGAGGGCATGGCAATGTCAACGCAATTGTTCTCGCTTAGAACCGTGCTGGTCAGCGTCGGCTTGGACGAAGAGACTGGAGGCTTTATGAAGACCCTACTCCCTGCGCTGATCGTGGCTGCCCTGCTGCTGAGTCCTCTGCGAGCAATCGCACAACAAAAGGTCTCACCGACGAAGACGCTTCCCGACTCGATTAATTACATGTGGAAGATGGTGGAAAGCGACTTCACCTCGCTTGCTGAGGCAATGCCCGAAGAGAAATGGAGCTTCAAGCCAACCCAGGGCGCGTTTACTGATGTACGCACTTTCGGCGAGCAGGTGAAGCATGTGGCCTGCGCCAACGACGCATGGGCGAAGAAGCTGCGCGGGGAGATGCCACCAGACCACTGCGACAGAGGAGGGCCAAGTCCTGCAAGAACGAAAGCTGAGATTCTGGCCTACCTCCACGAATCGTTCGTCATGATGGACGGCGAGATCGGGAAGAGCAAGCTAGATAATCTAATGGATCTGATGAAAGGCCCATACGCGGGCGACAATCGGCTGGAGGTACTGAACTCGGCCTTGTGGCACGTCTCCGATCACTACGGCCAACTGGTTGAATATCTCCGTATGAATGGAATCGTTCCGCCTGCAAGCCGTTAGGTCTTGCTACCCCGGATTGCGAAGGAGCGTCTTCGTCTCGGCAACCCTACCTTGCAGATGCGGTAATGTCGGGCCAAGCATGGATGTGGGTTTGCCTCAGGGGTGCGGTCGGGGTGTCGTATTGCGCCCGAGAGTTGATGCCAGGCTTTTGACTACTGTCGCGAGTCGCGAATGAGGACCACATCCGAATCTGTGTGACCCCGGATAAGACCCAGCTTGCCGCCATCAAAGGACCAATGAAAATCAGCAATCCTTTCGGAGTTGAAATTCGTGAGTTGCTTCCCCGGGGAGCCGTCGAGAGGTTGCATCCACAAATTATCCGCGTCCTTGTCGCGGAAAGCGTAAGCCACGGCTTTGCCATCGGGCATGAAGCGGACACCTCCCTGGCTAGGGCGCTGCAACTCGGAAAGTTTCGGGTTCTGCGGTGAATCGAGCATGACCACGGCCAGCACTTTGCTCGGACTGCCGGGCGAAGCAAAGGTGGGAAAGGCAGCCAGCTTGCCATCAGGCGAAAGATCAAAACCAAAAGCCGGAAGCCCAGTCACGGGCTCGGACTTGCCGCCGTCCAAAGACACTTTGGTCAGACTTGCGCCCCCGGATGTGTCCAGGTAAAAGACTGATCGGCCGTCTGGCGAACAGGTCGCAAAAATATTTGCCTTCCCATCGCTCAGCTGCTTCAGATTTCCTCCACCCGCATCGATGCGCCAGACGTTTTGAACCTTGGCGCCGCCATGCCCGGCGAGGTTGAAAACCACGTAGCGACCGTTCGAACAGGAAGACGGCATCATGGCAAGTCCGTCTTGTTGTGTAGATGTGAGCGGCGTTTTACGGTGCGATTGGGGATCGAAAAGGCTCAAGGTGAAATCCTGGCTGACAACGAATTGCCCGTCTTTTGTCCAGGAAAAACCCATGAAAGGAGCGCGGGTTGCAATCTGCGCGGCCTGGATGTTCTCCAAGGCCGATGCGGGTGCAATATAAAGATCGTATTGGGCTTGCTGGAGAACCGTCGCCAAGGTGCGGCCATCGGCAGCGAGACTGAGATCGGAATAGTCACTGATGTCCTGAGTCACCGGTCTGATCTTTCCGTCCGGATAGGAAACTTCTATGATTCGGGCTCGGCTGAAGTTGGTTTCTTTGTCGGTCGACAGGGCAAGCAACCCGCTGCCATTTGGCAGCCACACTGGGCGGCTGGGAAATCCCCATGGGATGGTCGAGAAAAGCTTCTGTTTGCCAGTTGCTGCATCGATCGCCACCAGGCCAGTAATGGCATCTTTGGTCGGTTGCGTCATCACCCCCACGATAGTCTTGCCGTCCGGTGACCATGCGGGATCACCGATCACTTGACTGAGACTGCCTTGGACTAAGGTTTTCTCTTCGCCTGTGTCAAGGGAATGGACGACCATGCGAAACTTACCCATTTCGGGATTGTTTTGCACGGTATAGACCAGACTGCGGCCATCGGGAGAAAAGCTGATGTTGCTGTCCACATCGGTGACTAGCTTCTGTGGAGTGCCACCCAAAACCGGCGCGCGGTAGAGATAATGCAGCGCTTGGCCCAGCTCTCCACGAACAAAATAAAGATAATTTCCATCCGGAGAGAAGCGAACTCCGACGTACTGCAACGGCTCCGGAGGCATCACCTGGGTGTTGCTGTTCGTAGCGATATTACGCAACCAAAGGCTCTGCTGGCCGTTTTCCTCGTGGACATTCAAAATGTATTTGCCATCTGGAGAAATCGCCACCAGCCTAGCCTTGCCAGTGTCGGTAACCTTGCTCACCAAGAAGTTTTGAAACGCGGTCGCCCGGCCACGAGAGAAGAACGCATAGATACCATAGGCCCCTGCGACAACCAGCAGAATGGCCAGTAACCCCATAATCCCTAGCCCAAATTTGTGTTGCCGGGCCGCGGCAACCACGGCCGCGCTGCTCGAGATCCGTGCGGCAGCCGATGGTAGCGCGGGAACCGGCTCAGCCGCCGGTACAGAGATCGCCCGTGTTTTGTGCCCGGGCGCCGAATCCCGCTTGAGTCTCTTGAGCTCTCCCCGAAGATCTGCCGCTGATTGATATCGCAAGTCGCGATCCTTCTCCAGCAGCCTCTCTATAATTTCCTGCAGCTTCGCCGGAAGGGCGGGATTGAGCTGGCTTACCGGAACCGGATCGTGCTCCAGAATGGCATTAAAGATCACCGCCGAAGTGTTACCTGGAAACGGCAACCGGCCTGTGGATATCTGGTAAATCACAGTTCCCAGCGAGAACAAGTCGCTGCGGGGATCGAGTTCCTCTCCGCGCGCCTGCTCGGGAGACATGTAGGCAATGGTTCCGACCGTCGCGCCCGGGCTGGTTAAATGCAAAGGGCTGGAACTGGCCACCGTCTCCATCGCCACCTCCGCCGCCGGGGTCAGTTTGGCAAGGCCGAAATCGAGGATTTTCACCTGACCGCGTTGCGTAACGAAGATGTTCGCCGGCTTGATGTCGCGGTGAACGATGCCCTTCGCGTGCGCGGCGTCAAGGGCATCCGCAAGCTGAATACTGATGTCGAATAGCGCGTCGAGAACCAGCGGCCCGGCTTCCAACCTGCGGTCCAGGCTTTGGCCCTCGAGCAGTTCCATGGAAATGAAGGCTTGGCCACGGTCGTTCTCCACCGCGTAGATCGTGCAAATGTTCGGGTGGTTCAGGGCGGAAGCAGCGCGGGCTTCGAGCAAGAAACGATCGAGCGCCGCTTGATCGCGTCCTAGCTCGGGTGGAAGAAACTTGAGGGCAACCCGACGGCCCAGCGTGAGGTCCTGAGCCTCATAGACCACCCCCATGCCGCCGCTCCCGAGCTGTCCGGTTATGCGGTAATGCGAGATGGTCTGCCCGATCATGATCGCAGATGAAGTCGCAAGTCAGGATAACTCAAACCTGGACCGCGTGCCGTGATATCTTACAAAAACTGCCGCCCTTCCAGCCGGGTTGCTTAGTAGCGGAATCGATCAAGGAATTCGACGTAGAGTTCCCGTGGGTTGTCCTGTAAAAGACTCCAGAGGTCAAACTGTTGCCCAACATGAAATGAGTGCGCCCAATCCTGCCGGAAGCCTGCTCAGACTTAGACCAAGCCCCTCATGCTGCCAACCTCCGCAGACGGCGTCCGCTGCTCGACCCGTTCTGCGCGCCGTAGAACGATCTAAATGGTTTGAATTATGTCAATTGGGCTTGCACCCGCTCCGACAGATGTCCCGTGCAGAGTTCAGAATTGAGTTTTTGATTTTCCTACACATCAAGATCCAAATTTCTCACGCACGATTAGAACCACTAGCCCGATGGCGACCAAGAACACTGAAATGATCGTGAGCGTCCGAATGGTCCGTTTGTCGTGAGTTTGCCTTTCAACCAGAGGCAGGTTCACAAGGGCGCTGGCGATCGATGCAAACACAGTCGCTACTCCCGCCACATCGGGTGACAGTTTTCCGTGAATTGCCATTGTCGCCGCTGCCGCCGTTGTACTCGCACTGCTCACCATCCCACCCAGAAGGCTCAATGCCAGGAAACCATATTTGCCCAAGAATCGTGTGCCAATCGTGCCGATGATTTCCATCATCAGAAACAGTCCGCCGAACTTCAGCACATACTTTAGGGACACGGGCGACGAAACTTGGAGTGGGCGGACTTGCTCTTCGCCGCGTTCCCGCTTTCTCCAGGCAAACAGACCGGCGACTAGGGTCATAGCCAGTATGGGTGACGCCGCGATGGGCACGGCTGCGGGAGCAAAAATTGCCAATATGAGCAGGTTTCGCAGGAACATCGCTACCGAGGTGATTAGAACTAGTGCGACCGCCATGCCACTGGCTTCTCCTCTGAGCGAGCGAGAAAGTTCCGCCACCGTTGCGGTGCTATTCACGAGGCCACCAAGTCCGGCAGTGTAGTACAAGCCACGATTGGCGAAGAGCCGAAGTAATACGTAGTTCAGGAAACCCAACCCGGCAACGATGATTACGATTGCCCACGACTGACGGGGATTGAGCAAGTGCCAGTTGTCGATGAAGCGGTTGGGCAAAAGCGGATAGATGACGAAGCCGATAAGACCGAGCAGTACAGCACCCCGAATTTCACTCGGAGTGAGGTCTCCTGCAAATCTCTGTAACTCGGTTTTCCATGCCAGCAGCATGGTCATGAGAATCGCTGAAGCCACAGGCGTAAACAGGTGCCCCTGACCGACCAAGACCCCCAAAACAAAGGTTACGATCAAGGCCACAGAGGTAGTCATTTCCAGCGACCGTTCCACGAGTAGACTGCGCCCGTTGATATAGGCAATCAACACAAACACGCCCGCCAGACAGACCACCGCGAACTGATTAGACACGAGGGCGGTAAGCGCTCCAAGCAAGGCCGTAATAGCGAAAGTTCGGACTCCTGTTTCCTTGTGGGCCCAAGTTCGCTCGAAACCGACGAGCAAGCCGATGCCCAGCGCGATTGCAATCTTTATCGCAACCTCGAATGGAGAAAATATCATTTATGCAATGGTATACCGAGCCATCCCTTGCGACCGTATCGAAGGACGGAACTCATGACCTCATACGATTGCGTTAGACAGTGCTTCGCAGGATTACCAAATTCCCAATTGTTTGCAAGAGTTGGCGAGCAATTGAAGCTCCCTAGTGAGGCCTACGAGTGCCCGCGCCGATAGCCCCTGGGTGCGGCTTCTCACGTAGAAGTCGCCTAATTAGAAAAATCTTCCCAGTGGTCAGCGGGTGTAGAATTGCTTGCCCATGCAGAGTGGGTTTTCGTTTTCGACGTGCGTGGCGCGAAACCCAAGCAGAAACAACTGATTAATATTCCCAACACCTATCAGGGCTTGCTGTGGGATCCCACTGGGACCCGATTCTACGTGGCCGGCGGGATCGACGATCGCATCGAGGTGTATAAGAACACGAACAGCGGCGCGAGTGCGGACGGGAATTACGTGCCGGATGCCCCCTTCGTGCTGCTGAATCACAATCTACCAGCCAATGTGCCGGTGCAGGAGTTTCCGACGGGGGGACTCTTCAGCACAACTCCAATCAACACTAATCCCTTTGCCGAGGACATGTTTATGCCATTTAGTGCATTGGCCGCAGGATTGGCCATCACTCCGGATGGCAAGACGTTGTATGTGGCCAATTATCAGAATGATTCCTTGTCGATCGTGGATACGGTGACCCGCACGGTATCTAACGAAATTCACTTTTTCGTGCCCGGACAAACCACGGCCGTCGGGGAAATGCCTTATTGGCCGGTGGTACTCTCCAATGCGCAGGGTGAGACGGTTATGACCTATGTCAGCAGCCAGCGCGACGGGCAAGTGCTCGTGGTAAGCCCGTCGGGTTCGTTCGCCGTAATCAAGGTAGGCGGGGAATCGAATCGGATGGTGCTAGCGGCTGACCAGCTTCGCCTCTATGTCGCGAACGGCGATCTTGATGAGATTGAGGTGATCGATACCGTCAAGGGTGTGGTGAAAAGCCGGATCTCGGTGGCTCGTCCTGGGTATGCTTACAAAGGATCCAACCCGAACTCTCTCGCATTAAGCCCCGATGGCAGAACGCTGTATGTAACCTTGGGCGGGGAGAACGCGGTGGCGGTAATCGATGTTGCTTCACAACAGTTGCGCGGCCGTATTCCCACCGGATGGTATCCCAGTTCGGTGACGGTCAGCGCTGACGGAAAGCAACTTTTCGTGGTCAACATGAAATCCAATGCCGGTCCCAATCTCGAATATCGTGTGGACTGCCCCGGAAACGGTAGTATACCGCCGCAGTATTCCCAGCTTCTTTGCCCCCCCGCCAAACCCAGCTTCTCGTAACGAATACGTGCTGGCTCTGTTAAAGGCTGGGTTTCTCACCATCCCGATTCCCGATGCCAACACGCTGACGTACCTGTCGGCATTGGTGGATGCGAATGACGGCTTCAACAATCCTCGGCATGATCCGATGATGGCGTTTCTGCACGATCACATCAAACACGTGATCTATATTCAGAAGGAAAACCGAACCTATGATCAGGTTTTAGTGATTTAGAAGGAAGGGAATGGGGATCCTTCGCGAGTGCAATTCCCTGAACCCATTACGCCCAACCACCATAAGCTCGCGCGACAGTTCGCGTTGCTCGACAACTATTACGACGCGTCCGACGTTAGCGGCGACGGCTGGAATTGGGATACGCAGGGCCACGCCAACGACGCCACGGTAAAGAACGTGCTCGTCGGCTATGGCAACGCGAACTTCAATATCCCATTCGATTGGAACGGCAATCCCCGTAACATCGGTATCGCGTTGCCAGATGAAACTAGCGGAACGCCAACTTCGAGCACAGTGCGAATCACGACTCTGTTCGATCCAACGGGCAAATCGTCGATCGAACCAGGCTCGAAGGACATTACCGCTTCGGAAGGCGCAGACGATCTGGATCCCGATGCACTAGGGGGCTACATCTGGGATACTGTGCTTCGAGCCGGTAAGACGGTTCGCCATTACGGGCTGTACGCTGACGAGAATTATTACGTGGTGCCGACGGCGGCAGGAACTCCGTTCTACATACCGATCGTTCGCGACGCGCCTTCGCACAGAAGGTCGTGCAAGCGGTGCCCGTGCGCAAGTCTCTTCTCGACCACACCGACCTTTACTACCGCGGCTGGGACCTTAATACGCCCGATCAGTATCGGTTTGAAGAATGGGATCGGGAGTTCAACGAGTACGTCAAGAATGGCGATCTGCCAAACTTTGAAATGGTCGATTTTATGGAGGACCACTTTGGCAACTTCTCGAGCAACGCTGCCAATCTGGAAAATCAGCTTTCTCAAATGGCGAGCCATGATTACGCCGTCGGCCGTCTGGTCGAAGCCGTAAGCAACTCCCCGTATTGGAAGGATACGGCGATTTTTGTCGTCGAAGATGACGCACAGAACGGACCCGACCATGTAGACGCCCATCGCTCCACGGTCTTCGTGATGTCTCCCTACGTTAAGAGTGGTGGCGTCGTCCATACTATGTACAACAGTACGAATGTGGTTCGCACCATTGAGGACATTCTCGGCGTCAATTATCTTGGCCTCAATGACGCGAATGCCTTTCCCATGTCGGATGTGTTTATCAAGGAACCGAATCTGCAACCATATGTCGCGCCCATTCCGGGCATTCTGTGCCAGCCTCCGGTAGATTCGACATTGGTTCCAGAATGCAACAATCCCGGGAATCGGCCCATCACCGCCGCAGTGAAACCTCTGCATGATGGTGCCTGGTGGGCGCAAATGACGAAGGGTTTCAATTTCAATCACCCCGACATGATCAATTCCGACCTGTTCAATCGGATTCTATGGCGGGGGACTATGGGAGATGACAAACCCTATCCTAAGGCGGGTACGCAGTTGTCAAGTACAACGGCATCAGAACCGGATCGTGATTGATCCGCTGACGCGAACTTTCGGCAAATTCCCAGTAGAGAGGGTTGGTGGTGGAAACCCGCCAGCCCCTCTCCTAATGCTTTGAGGGTCGAGTACGCATGATTCGATGATGAGCAGGAGAGGAGCAGATTCCGCACCGGGCCAGGTACGTTCGCCATTTCTTTTAACGTTCAGCGCGAGCGGAGCCCAAGC
>Ga0187783_10001109_pt1 | contig 19872 bp, 18 predicted proteins | sample 1015_SJ02_MP02_2_FD_132471 | JGI IMG/M metagenome (GOLD analysis project Ga0187783, IMG submission 132471) | Tropical peat soil microbial communities from peatlands in Department of Meta, Colombia - 1015_SJ02_MP02_20_MG | ecosystem: Environmental > Terrestrial > Soil > Wetlands > Peat | place...
AGTTTGTGTGACCCGAGCGGGCGACGGATTGAGGAAGAGGAATGAATCGTAACCGGCTACTGATGATCGGGTTCCTTGCGTTGGTCATGGGTGCGTTTGTCAGTTTCCTCGTCTATCGCAACCTCCAGGGCGGCCGAGGCAAGGCCGCGCCGGGAGAGGATGTGTTCGTCGCCACCGACGACCTGCAGGTTGGCACCAAGATCGAGGATAAGGACATTAAGTATGCTCATTTCGCTTCGAGCGATCTGCCCGCGGGCGTGTTTCATCGTCGGGATAAATTGATCGGTCGCGGCGTGATTCAGCCCATTTATCGGGGCGAATGGATCCTGAGCAGCAAGCTGGCCGGCGAAAATGCGGGCTATGGGTTACCGGCACTGATTCCCCCCGGCATGCGCGCGGTTTCAGTGCGGGTGAATGACACGAGTTCCGTCTCCGGATTTGTCCTCCCAGGCACGCGCGTCGATGTGCTGCTGACCGGCGAACCCCAGGGTTCGGGCCAGACGCAGACCACCACCGTGCTCGAAAACGTAGCCGTGCTGGCCAACGGCACCAGGCTCGAACGCGGCCCGGGGGGTGGCGAGCCCGTTTCCACCTCGGTCATAACTCTGCTGGTTTCACCCGACGACGCGCAAAAGCTTACCCTGGCGAGCAATCAGGGGCGCATTCAATTGGCGCTGCGCAACCCCCTGGATACGCGCCAACAGGACATCGCGGCGGCAAGATCCGATGCCCTCTACAAGGGGGCGCCTGCACCGGCCCAGCCTGTGGTTACCCGGCCGAAAGCAAAACCAGCCGCGCCTCCAGCTGCGGTCATGACACCTCCTGCCCCGTTCACGGTTGAGGTTTACAGAGGGAACAAGGTCGAAAAGGACAACTTCTGACGAGAGGCGCGCTGCGATGGGAAGCTATGTCGGTCCGCTCCAGCGGAGGAGAAAGCAAAGAAATGGAAATCCGTAGCCGGTGGGGCGTTCCACTGCTGGTTGTTCTCGTGTTGCTCCTTATTCCATCCACGACCGTCTCCGGGGCGCAGCAGTCTTCGCCAGCCCAACCCCAAAGTACGGGTCCGACTGCCAGCACACAGGCTGCGCCCGAGGGCACGGGGGCTGCGCCGTTACGGGTTATGGTCGGCAAGTCGCTGCTCATCAATACCACGGAACGCATCAAGCGAATCTCGGTCACCGACCCGAATATCGCGGATCCTACTCCGATCACCCCCACCCAGATTCTGGTGCACGGGCGTGCCCCGGGGGAGGTTTCCCTCCTGATCTGGGATGAACTCGAGCGTTCCCGCAGCTTTGATTTGCGGGTTGACGTCGACGTCACTTCCTTGGTCGAGGAAGAGCGGCGTGTGTTCCCCGACGAGCAGATCGCGGTAACCCCGTCGCGCTCTGCCGTGGTGCTTTCCGGTCACGTGTCTACCGAGGATGTAGCCAAGCGGGCGGGCCAGATTGCCGAGGCGTATGCCAAGGGAAATGTGGTCAACGTTCTCACCTTTGGTCCGGTGGGAGCGCAGGAGGTTCTCCTGCAGGTGAAGTTCGCCGAAGTCGACCGCTCGGCCGCCCTGCAGCTAGGGGTCAATTTCTTTGTGCCTAGCGCCGGGAATACAACGGCAACCTCGAGCACCGGACAGTTTGGCGGAGCCACGATCTCGACCAGTTCAACCACCGTACAGACAACCACCAGCGGCACGACCACAACAACAAGTTCGCCGACGCCGCCGACCATCAACATCACCAACCCGCTGAATATTATGTTATTTCGCAGCGACCTCAATTTTGGAGCCATCATCGAGGCGCTGCAGACCAAGAGCTTGCTGCAAATCCTGGCCGAGCCAAATTTGATTGCGGTGAACGGCAAAGAAGCCAGCTTTCTGGCGGGAGGGCAGTTTCCCTTCCCCATCGTTCAACCGGGCCAGGGATTTACCGCGGTCACGATTTCATTCAAGGAATTTGGGGTGAAGCTCAATTTCCTCCCGGTGATCATGCCCAACGGCAATATTCACCTTAAGGTATCACCCGAGGTCAGCGCATTAGACTTTAGCAACGCCCTCCAGATCTCCGGCTTTACCGTGCCGGCTTTGAGCACCCGCAAGGCGGAAACCGAGTTTGAGCTGCAGGATGGTCAGAGCTTCGTGATTGCCGGGCTGCTGGATAATCGGGTTACCGACGTAGTGAACAAAATGCCGGGGATAGGGGACATTCCGATTTTGGGGTACTTGTTCCGCAGCAAAAACCTGCAAAAAAACAAATCCGAGCTGATGGTGCTCTGCACGGTGCACCGCATTTCCCCGACGCCGAACGCCCCGCCGGGGCCGACCAACCCCCAGCCCTTTCTGGATCAAAACAAGTTTGACGGGCACAAGCCGTCCGGGGGGCAGCCGTGACGAGACTTCCGCATTCCCGGGTAGCCGAGGAGATGTAGTCGAGCGATGGCCGAACTTTCTGTTGTCGTGGTCGCGCAGGATGGTGAGCAGCGCGCGCTGCTGCAGGTTCTGGTCGACGGAACCAGCGTGGCGCGTACGGTGCACAGCTGCAGCAACTTCCCGCTGGCGGCCAGCGATCCCGTCATGCGCCGCATCCAGAGCGCCAACGCGGACGTCGTGCTGGTGGACATTCCCGCCGATGCCTCGCTCCCGGCTTTGCGCGCCATTGAACTGCTGCACCAGGTTATGCCCGAGCCGGCGTTATTTGCCATCGGCAGTCTGAGCCAGCCGCAGGTGATCGTGAGCGCGATGCGGGCGGGAGCGCGGGAGTTCATCGAGCGGCCGACCACAACCACCAATCTGTTAGAAGCCTTCGTGCGTCTGTCGACTGCACAGCGGAAGCGGCAGGAGGAGGTTCGGGGCAAGATCTTTACGGTCGTCAACGCCAAAGGGGGCAGTGGCTCGACCACGGTGGCGGTGAACCTGGCTTTAGCCCTGCAAGCCTCCTATGGCAACACGGCGCTCGTCGATCTCGCGCCCTTGGGCCACTGTGCCCTGCACCTGAATTTGAAGCCGTTGTTCACGGTGGCGGATGCCATGCGCAATCTGCATCGATTGGACAGCTCTCTGCTCGAAAGCTTCATGACCCGGCATGGCGGAGGAATGCAACTGCTCGCCGGGCCCAGCACGCCCGTGGTGAGCGAACCTGCCAATACCGAATACGCCAAGCTGCTCGACCTGTTGATGGGGCACTTCCACCACGTGGTCGTCGATGCCTCCACTCGTTTGGACGCGACCACCCGACTGGCCACCACTTTGTCCCAGACCGTATTGATGGTCGCGCACGCCGATGTGGCCTCCTTATGGAGCGCGGCCCGGGTGCAGCAGTACCTCAGCGAGAACAGCAACCCGGAGAAGATTCAGCTGGTTCTGAATCGCTTTCGCAAGATCCCGGGCTTTAGCGAGGCCGACGCGGAAGCCGCGGCCGGGGCGAAGTTAGCCGCGAAGATTCCGAATCAATATTTCGCCGTCTCCACAGCGATCGATCGCGGAATCCCCCTCGTGCAGCAAACGCACACGGAGATTGCACGGGCTTTTACCAATCTCGCGGCACGTTTGACCGAGAACGAACTGGACGCCAAACGCAAGGCTTGGTCGCTGTTTAAGAGCGTTTAGGGGTAGGGCTATTCAGGAATAGGTATGGCGAATCTGCAGAGTTTCGAAACCACAGACTATCAGCAGGTCAAAGCCGATCTGCACCGCAAGATTCTCGATCGCTTAGATCTCGAGAAACTCGGTCGCACCTCGAGCGATACCGCCCGCGAAGAAGTACTCCAGCTGATCCGAAATGCCGTCAACAGCGAGGCGGTGCCGCTCAGTTTTACCGAGCGCGAGCGCTTGTCGCGGGAGATTCTCGACGAAATCTTCGGGCTGGGACCGCTCGAACCGCTGCTCAAAGACCCTTCGATCTCCGACATCCTGGTGAATGGTTACAAGCGCGTCTTCGTGGAGCGCGCCGGCAAGATTGAAACCACCGGCCTGAGCTTTAAAGATGATGCTCACTTGATGCAGATTATTGACCGGATCGTCTCGCGGGTGGGGCGGCGAGTGGATGAATCCTCCCCCATGGTGGACGCGCGCCTGCCCGATGGCTCGCGCGTAAACGCCATCATCCCGCCTCTGGCCATCGACGGCCCCTGCCTCTCGATCCGCCGTTTCGGGCGGGACCCGCTGACCGCCCGCAATATGCTCGAAAACAAGACACTGACCGAACCGATGCTCGAACTGCTTTCCGCCATGGTGAAAGGGCGGCTGAACATCGTGGTATCGGGAGGTACGGGAGCCGGCAAGACGACGCTGCTGAACGTGCTTTCCGGGTACATCCCCAACTCCGAGCGTATCGTCACCATCGAGGATGCGGCCGAACTCCAGCTCAAGCAGGAGCACGTGGTGCGCCTGGAGACGCGACCACCCAACATTGAAGGCAAGGGCGCCGTGCGGCAGCGGCAACTGGTGATCAACAGCTTGCGTATGCGCCCGGATCGCATTGTGGTGGGCGAGGTGCGCGGCGAAGAGGCCTTCGACATGCTCAATGCCATGAACACCGGCCATGAGGGTTCGCTCACCACGGTGCACGCGAACACGCCGCGAGACGCCCTGGCACGACTCGAGAACATGCTCTCGATGGCCAATCTCAACCTCCCGGAGCGGGCCATGCGTGCGCAGATTGCATCGGCCATCCATGGGGTGGTGCAGGTGTCGCGCCTGGCCGACGGAACCCGCAAGGTGATTTCGGTTTCTGAGGTCACCGGCATGGAGAATTCCCTGGTGGTGATGCAGGATATCTTCGTCTTCGACCGCTCCGGGATTGACGAAAATGGCAAAGTGCGAGGATCGTTTCGCGCCACCGGAATCCGACCCAAATTTGCCGAACGCCTGGCAACCGCCGGTTGTCGGCTGCGCCTAGCACTGTTTGAGTCTCGCATGGAGGTATAGGGGCGAAGCCTTCCTAAGCTTATGTTGATCGTGCTCATCATCCTGGTCTTCGTGGCCGTGGCTGCGCTGACGTTTGCAGTGGCGATGTTTTTCGACCAGCGCAGCGCGCAGGCCCGCCTGTTAAGAGAGCGTCTCGCTTCCGTCGACAGAGCCAGCGAACGCGAACCCAGCCAGGAACTGGCCCTGCTGCGCGACGAGATGCTGAGCCAGATTCCGGCCATCGACAACCTGCTCCGTCGCTCCGAACGCATGACCAACATGCAGCATTTTCTGGAGCAGGCGAACCTCAAGGTGCGCGCCGGCAATCTCCTGGTCTATTGCGTGCTGAGTGCCGTAGCCCTGGGGTCCGTGGGCTTAATGCTGGCCAATTCGCTGCCGCCGAATCAAGGTCTGCTTTTCGCCCTGCTGGGGGTGGTCCTTGGAGCGGTGCTGCCGTATTCCTACGCCTCCTATCTCCGTACCAAGCGCTTCCAGAAGTTCGAGGAGCTGTTTCCCGATGCCATCGACACCCTCGCCCGGGCGGTGCGCGCGGGGCACGCTTTCACCACCGCCCTCGAGTTGATCGCGCACGAAATCGCCGAACCGGTGGCAGGCGAATTCCGCATGCTCTTTGAGGAGCAGAAATTTGGCTTGCCGGTGCGCGACGCGCTGATGAACCTCACCGAGCGTATGCCGTTAGTCGACGTGAAATTCTTCGTGACCGCGGTCATGCTGCAGAGGGAAACCGGAGGCAACTTGGCGGAAATTCTCGACAATCTTTCTTACGTCATCCGGGAGAGATTCAAGATCATGCGGCAGGTGCGCGTCTACACCGCGCAGGGACGCCTCACCATGATGTTGCTGATGGGACTTCCTCCCCTGATCGTGGTGATCATGCTGATGACCAGTCCGACATTTATCCGGCCCCTGTTTGCCGATCCGATCGGGCATACCCTGATCGTCAGCGGCATTGTGTTGCAGACGCTCGGCTATTTTGTGATTCGCAATATCATCCGGATTCAGGTATAAGCGATGGCCCTGGCGCTCACCATTCTCATCTTTCTGACGGTCGCAGCAGTCGTGTTTTCTTTCGGGGCTGCCGTATATGCTCCGTCTTCCCTGCTCGGCGCCCGCTTGCGCGCGCTGGGCTGGCAACGGAGGGGACCGGTCGAGAAGCCGGACATCAAGGAACGCCTGGAGCACGCCCTAGATCCGCTCAGCAAAGCGATCCCCTTGTCGCCCACCGACGTATCCCGAACCCGGCGGTGGCTGATCCAGGCGGGATATCGCGACGCCCAGCACGTCACCATCTACATGGGAAGCCGCCTGGCTTGTGCCTTTTTGGGTCTGCTTCTGGGGCTTGCGACCAGCGGACTCGAGTCCCCGATTCTGTTGGTGGGCATGACTGGAATCGGATTTTTTCTGCCTCGCTTTGCGCTGAAACGCAAAATCCAAAGCCGGCAGCATCGCATCAAGTTGGGATTGCCCGACGCGCTCGACCTCACGGTCATCTGCGTCGAAGCAGGATTGGCGCTCGATCAAGCGCTGATGAGAGTCGGCCAAGACCTGCATCACGCACATCCTGAGCTGAGCGACGAATTTCACATGGTGAACCTGGAAATGCGGGCGGGTAAACCGCGTCCCGAAGCGTTGCGCAATCTGGTGGAACGTACGGGCGTGGACGATATTCGCTCTCTGGTGGGAACGCTGATCCAGACCGACCGCTTCGGTACCAGCGTAGCGCAGGCCCTGCGGGTCCACTCGGATTCGCTGCGCACCGAGCGCCGCCAGCGGGCGGAGGAGCAGGCAGCCAAAACCACGATCAAGATGGTGATCCCGCTCGTGTTGTTTGTCCTGCCGTCGATCATTTTTGTCACTCTTGGCCCCGCCTTTATCCAGCTCATTCGCACGTTCAAGCCGTTGGGGCATTAAACCATCGTCATCGACACCACCGGGGAATTGAATCAACCTATGATGCCGCGACAGCAGACGACTCGATACGCGTTCAATCGAACCCGGCATGCCTATTTGGCCACCCGAGTGTCGGTCGCCGGGACCCACTGGTCGCGTTTTCGCGGTCTGATGTGCACCGAGGATTCGGAGTTTCGTGCCGGGGACGGCCTGTGGATCGTGCCCTGCCGGGGCGTTCACACTCTAGCTATGCGCTTCCCGATCGATGTCGTCTATCTGAACTCGAATCGCCTCGTCGTGCACATGGAATACAACCTGAAGCCCTGGCGGTTAGGCCGCATCCGCTTCGAGGCAGCGTCGGTTCTGGAGCTGCCCCCGGAAACGCTCGGTCCCAGCGGAACCGCTATCGGAGATGAAATCGAGATTGCCGCGGGACCTCCTCCGGAGGCCAGTCGAGGATGAATCGAGCGCCCAAGCTTCTGGTGGAGTGGTCGTCCCCGTGGTCGGAGTTTGTCACCTCGATCCGGCCGGCGCTCATGAAGTCGCCCCCCCGCCTTGCTGGAGAAGCCAGAACCGGCGGGCTGCCCTATCGCAGGATGGCAGTAACCTGGACCGTTGAGGCTTTCTTGCTCGTGTTGCTGATCATAGTTCCGTTTCGGACTACAACTCTGAATCCCTATCAGCTGCGAGTCACGTCCAAATATGACGTGATCTATTACTCCGGGGATGAGTTGCCCCAAACCGAGGACCGAGGCGGCGCGGAGAAGGGGAAGGCCGGCACGGCAGGTGGTAAAACGGCTGCTCACCGCACGCAAGTGATCCGGGTGGCACGCGGCAATGTCCTCAGGGAAAAGGTGGTCGATGCCCCCAGTTTGAATCTGCCGCAGTCCATTACGGCGGTGCAGAATTTTTTGGCCTATAAGAGCGTACCCGGCCCACCTCCGGTCGAAGGTATGAGGTCAGCCGCGACCGCTCCGAGTCCCGTCGACGTAGTTATCGCTCCTAGTCCGGACGTGCGCCGCGACAACATGCTGGTGGCTCCGTTGCTGGACAAGGCCGTGCCCCCAAGTCCAGGAGTACGGCGCGAGCAATTGCGCAATTCGCCGAGCATGAATGCGCTGGTGGTTCCGCCCAGCCCGTCGGGAATCCAAAGAGACGTAACCAGCGTACAAGTTCCAGGTTCTCAACTGTCCCCGGTGGTTCCTCCGCCTGTCTCCGCGCCCGAGCAGGCAACAAAGTTCAATTCCCAACTGACGCTGCCCACGCCGCGTGTCGTGGCTCCGCCTCCCACCGATGTGACCCGGGAAGTGGCGCCTCGCGGTCCGGGATTCGGGCCGGGTCAGCCACAGAAGCAAGTGGTGCCGCCGCCAGTCCAGGTGGGCAACGCATCCGCGCGTCGCGACCCCTTTACGGGACTAGGAGGCCAGGACGTGGCCCCACCGCCCGTGGCCTGGAATGGTGCGACGACTCAACACTCCCAAGTACCAGCTCTCGGAAATGCGAACGTAGTGCCACCCCCGGTCCAGACCAGCGGGATTCGAAGCGGTCCTTCCGGTCCTCCCATCCCGGGAACCGCCAAAGTTGTGCCGCCGGCAGTTCAAGTCGGCGGTGGCTCACTTCCCCGTGGCAGGCAGGAGTTGGGCGGGGGAACCGCAGTTGTGCCTCCACCCCCGACGGTGACTGCGGATAGTTCGCCGCTGGGACAGGGGCGAGGGAGCCGAGGCTCGGGATTTGGCGGGCCGCTCGACGCCGGCTCGGTCACTGCTCCTCCCAGCCACCCTGGAGGAACCGACAAAGGTTCCGGCATCGTGCTGTCCAAAGAGCCCGGATCCACGGTTGGGAAACCGGCTAGTGCCGGAGCCGGGGCTCTCACCCTCTCACCTCAGGGAGGGACAAAACCCGGACTCGGCGGTCCGGGGACAGGAACGGATATCGCACGCGGCGCGGGTTCCGGGGCCGCCATGAAGGGCGGAGGGACGGGAGCCACGGAGAGCGGAAGCGGCACCGGTGGCGACCTCACCGCGCACAATAGCATTTCTCCCTATCCGGGAGAAGGCGGCGCAGGAACGGGAGCAGTTTCGAAACCACCGATGCCTGGCGTTTCCGTGCACGGCGGCAACACCGTAACCCTGCCGAGCTTTGGAGCAGGCGGCAATGATCCGTCCCTCCCCAGCCGGTCCCCAAAGATGAAACCAGGCGATGGTCCCGACATCACGGTGGTTGGGAGTCCGCGCTCCGGAGGCGCATTCGGTCTCTACGACGCACTCAAAGGCGACAAAGTCTACTCGATTTACATCGACACGACGCTGGGCATGGCGGTGATGGAATATTCTGATCCTACCTCGGCGAACCATCCTTACGCTGATGACCTGGTCCCTCCGCAACCGCTGCGCGCCAATCTTCCAGCCCATCTGAAACTCTCCAGGCTGGTGATCTCCTGTGTCCTCGACAGTTCCGGATCACTGAAGAACACCCAGGTGAGGGAACAAACTGGCAGCAGCGAAATCACCAGACAGATCCTGGCGGCGCTGTCCAGCTGGAAGTTCCACCCCGCGTATCGCGGAGATCAGCCGGTTCCGGTCACCGCATATCTGGGCTTTGACATCGATACGCGCTGAGGCTCATGGGCGCCCACAAAAACTCCTGGGCTGGACTAAAATAACTTCGCAGCGGACGATGAAAGCAAGAATCATCTGGTTGGCGCTCTGTTTGGTTGCAGCCTCGGTGTGCTTGGCCCAAGATGCGTTCATGGGCACGTGGAAACTGACGGAGGCCAAGTCGGAGTTCTCCTCCGGAGCACCGAAAAACACCAGGGTCGTTTACGAGACCGTAGGCGACAAAGTGAAAGTTACGGTCGACAGTGTCACGAGCAATGGCAAAGCGACGCATTATGTGTGGACGGGAAAATTCGACGGCAAAGATTATCCGGTCACGGGCGACCCCACGTCGGATGCGAGGTCGTACGAGGTCATCAGCGACCACATCCTGGGGTTCAACATTTCGAAAGGCGGCAAGATTGTCACCAGCGGTCGCATTGTCTTGTCCGCAGATGGCAAGACCCGCACAGTCACCATGAGCGGAGGCGACGGCAAGGGCCATACGGTAAGCAGTACTGAGGTATATGAAAAGCAATAGCGGACTCAGCCGCAGCCTACCCGAGTCGCATAGACCCATACCATCCGAAAACTACCCGCACAATCGCCTAAGTTGGATCGCGATCCAAACCTCGGCGGAGCCGGGCTCTGCCTTAGCCAAGACGTTCGCTAAGCTAGCCACTCGCCCCGAGCTTCTGCTTTAGGTGCTCGACGATCTGTTGTCCATGAAAGCGACCGTTCTCGATGAAGATCTCGTTGGTGCGTGAGCCGGCCACAATCACTCCAGCGAGGTAAATGCCGGGCACATTGCTCTCCAGGGTGACCGGATCGCATACCGGGCGACAATGGTCGGAAGAAAGTTCGATGCCCATCGAACTGAGGAAGTCGTAATCCGGATGATAGCCGGTGAGCGCAAATACAAAGTCGTTTTTCAGGCGAAGTTGATCATGGAGGGTGTTCACGATAACGTAGTCGGGGCCAATCTGCTCGACTGTGCTGTTGAAATAGGCTGTGATTTCACCATTGCGAACGCGATTTTCGATATCGGGCAAAATCCAGTACTTTACATGACTGTGCATTCTCGATCCCCGGTACACCAAAGTGACGCGCGCCCCGTGACGCCACAGATCCAAAGAGGAAATTGCCGCTGAATTCTTCCCGCCGATCACTAGCACATCCAGGTCGAAATAGGGGTGAGGCTCGCGATAATAGTGGAACACCTTGGGCAGATCTTCGCCAGGGATATTGAGCAAGTTCGGGAGATCGTAATAGCCGGTGGCCACGATCAGCTTGCGCGTGCGGTAGTCATACACCCGGCCCAGTCGGTCGGTTGTCGTAATCTCGAAATCTCCGTCGTGCCCTACCACGGTCTTTACCCACTGATACTGGATGACGGGCAAGTGGTAGTGTTCGGCAACCTTTCGGTAATATTCCAGGGCTTCTTCCCGCGTCGGCTTCTGATGGGCAGTGGTGAACGGGATGTCGCCGATCTCGAGCAACTCCGGGGTAGTAAAAAATGTCATCTGCGTCGGATAGTTGAACAGGGAGTTCACCAGGCAGCCTTTGTCGATGATCAGGATCTTGAATCCTGCCTTCTGCGCCTCAATGCCGCAGGCCAGGCCTGTGGGCCCGGCGCCGATTACCAACACGTCGACGCGAGTATTGGAGCGTGACTCGAGTTGAGCGCGCGGGAGGGTTTCCGGAATCTGCAGGCTTGGAGACTTCATTACCAAGGGGCCGATCAGCGCTGCCGCTGGATTTTGAAGTGTACGATTCTAGCACGGTTGCTCGCTCCAGCCAGTCGGGTGGAGCACATACGCTGCGAACGTAGGGCCTGGCCAAGGTAGATTCTGGAGGAGGCCCAGGTTGAAGGCGATCTTCTCTCAAGTGAGCTGCTTTTTCTCTTCGACCACCGAGCTCTCAAGAAGCACGACATTGTGGCCTTCGGGGTCGTGGAGAGCAGCCCATCGGGGTTCGGACTGAACCAGCTGTTCCTCGCCGATGGCTTGAATCGCCGATTCCAGGTCGGGAACCTCAAAGAAAAGAACGGCTTTGTCTCTTGAAGGGTAGGACTCAGCCCTCTTCCGCTCCAGGCAAACAAAACCTGCGCCGCTATCAAATTTGGCGTGATGTCCGACCTGCTCATCCGAGATTTTGAGACCTAGGGTTTCGAGATAGAACTTCTTTGCTCTCTCCAAGTTGTCAAAGTAGAGTTCTACCCCGACGAATCGCGCTTGAATCTGCTGCGTAAAGTCGTCTCCGCGTCTGTCTGACAGTAGAACCCATCTGACATGCTAAGGTCCAGGCTTCGACTCTCCCAAGATTTTCGGCACGTACTATCGTTATTCGAAACGCGCGTTTGCCGCCGAGTCAATCGAAGGGCTTAGAGAGCCATTTCCCTGGTCTTTCCCTCTTGCCAAGAGACAAGGCGTCACTTGCTATAATTTTCGGTTAGTCTCATTCCATTCGCCGGTAGGACACACTATGCTCACCTCCGCCGAGCCCGCCAGTCGCACGCGCCTTGAATCCGACAGCATGGGACAAGTTGAAGTCCCGGCTCACGTTTACTGGGGCGCACAGACACAACGATCGCTGCTGCACTTCAACATCGGGCGCGACACCATGCCGCCAGAGCTGATCTGGGCGTTCGGCATCCTGAAGAAGGCCTGCGCCCTGGTCAATCACGATCTGGGGAAATTGTCTGCCGAGAAGACCAAACTGATCGTCCAGGCGGCCGAGGAGGTCATCGCTGGCAAGTTGAAGGACCAGTTCCCCTTGCGCATTTGGCAGACAGGGAGCGGCACCCAGACCAACATGAACGTGAACGAGGTCATCGCCAACCGCGCCATTGAACTGGCGGGCGGTGAACTGGGGTCGAAAAAGCCGATCCATCCGAATGACCACGTCAATATGTCGCAGTCTTCGAACGACACCTTTCCGACCGCCATGCACATCGCGGCTGCGGAACAGTTGAAGACCAAATTAATACCGGCGATTCAGCACGTTCACGGCGCAATACAAGCAAAAGCCAGGGAGTTCCTGGACATCGTGAAGATCGGCCGCACTCACCTCCAGGATGCCGTGCCGCTGACCGTCGGCCAGGAGTTCGGCGGCTGGGCCAGCCTGCTGGAGCGAGACATCAAGCGTCTCGAGCTGGCTTTGGACGGGTTGTACGACTTGGCGATCGGCGGAACCGCGGTCGGGACCGGCCTGCACACCCATCCGGAATTCGCCGAACGTGCCGCGGCCAAGATCGCCGAACTCACCCAACTTCCCTTCCGCTCGCATCCGGACAAGTTCGCCGCACTTTCCGCCCATGACGAAATCGTCTTCGCCCAGGGCGCACTTGAAACCTTGGCAGCCTCGCTGATGAAGATCTCGAACGATATTCGCTGGCTGGCTTCCGGTCCGCGCTGCGGCCTGGGGGAACTGTCCATTCCAGAAAACGAGCCGGGCTCTTCGATCATGCCGGGAAAAGTGAACCCGACGCAGTGTGAGGCGATGACGATGGTCTGCGCCCAGGTGCACGGGGCCACTGCGGCGGTGGGATTTGCCGGCTCCCAGGGCAATTTCGAGCTCAATGTATTCAAGCCGGTCATCATCTACAATTTCCTCCACTCTGCCGGCTTGCTGGCTGATGCCTGTCACGGCTATGTCGAGTACATGATCCGAGGCATCGAAGTCGATCGCGCCAAGGTCGATTGGTACGTGAGAAACTCCCTCATGCTGGTGACCGCGCTGACGCCAAAGCTGGGCTATGACAAGGCCGCCAAGGTTGCCCACACGGCTCACGTCGAACACACCAGCCTGCGCGAGGCGGCGTTGAAACTCGGCTACCTCACCGCTCAGGAGTTTGATCAGCTGGTAAAGCCCGAGGACATGACAAAGCCGTAGAAAAGCCGGGCCAGCTTATGATCCAAGGTGACGGTTCCGACCGAAAGGAGCACCCTCCTTACTTCTGGAGAAGGCTGGTGTGGCTCGCCACACACTGCCACTTCTTATCGGCGAAGACCCAGGTATCGGTGAAGCGACCGGCGTGGTCATAGGACCTGCCGTGGTAACTTCCCTTGGCGCGATAGGTCCCGGTCACCACGGCGGTGTTCTGAAAGAGATTGACCTTCACGTCCTCGATGGTAAGTGATGTCGCCTCGAACTTCGGGTCGGCGATATCGGCGAGAAACTTCCCCCGGTCACTGACCTCACCGTCCCACTCCGTGTCCACGAACTTGTCGCCGATCATGGTGGCGAGGGCCTGGCTATCGCGGTCGACTTGCGCTTCATTCCAGAGGCGCTCGAGAGACACCAGCTGGCTTTCCTGGGAACCCGGGTTATAGGATACCGTCTGCGACACTGCGCATAGCTTGAGCGCCAGGCAGCAGATCGTCCATCCTACATATCGCCATCGAGGCATGCCGAAATTGTTGCCCACGAGGCGAGGCGGCGCAACCCCCATCGGTGTCTGGGTCGAGATGCACCATGGGAACATTACCTTGGTATGGCGGAAGCGAGGGCAACGGCGTTACGCCCTACGAGGTGCAGTTTTCAAGCCGTAGGCCGTCGAGACTTGCAACCTGACCGGGTTCCACACCCGTGCTTGCGACCAATACCTGAAAGGTTTCGCCCAGACCGGCTGGGGCTATCAGGTGCTTCAGTTGCAGAGCGACTTTCGTCCGCTCCTCGGGTCGGCGGCAATCCTCGAAAGCGTCTGCGAACTGGTTCCGCTCACCAATCCCCATGAGAAACTGGGCAGTGGTTACGAGGGGCTGAACCCGCATCCCCTGCTGTTCGGCAGCGGCCGCCAGGGCGGTAAAGCTCACGTGAGCGGTGATGTCCTGTTCGCCAGGAGCTTCATAGGGGGTGGTGCCGACCGCGTGTCGGCGGTAGGCCATGAGCGTGCCGCCGTAGCGGCCCTGAAGCTGCTCCTGTCGCGTGTACCCATAGTCGATGGCGATTAAGAATCCGCGATGGATGGAGGCTGCCACGGCGGCCATCCGACCCTGGGCGATCAGCGGAATTTCAACCCGCTCTCCCGATTCCGGATGCACGCCATAGCGGTCGAGGAAGCTAAGCTGCTCTGGGGATGGCGGCCCCCAGGTTTCGAGGAAGCGTCCTCCTCGTTCCGAAATGCGCAACTCGCCTTCGGAGCTGAGGACTTCGACGGGCAACGCATCGAAGAATTCATTGGCGAAGAGAATGACGGGAGGCGCAGAAGCGACCGCCGGGCGTGGAGGATCCGGCGGAAACGTCGCGAATGAGGCCTTCCCTGCTTCAAAATGGCGGTGAAGCGTGCTCCTAAGGCGCTCCCGCAATGCTTGGGATCGCTCGACCAGCGAGTAGCGAAGGGCCTCGAAAAGGTCGGGAAACTTCTTTTCCGACCAGTCCAAAACGTCTTGGGCGAACAGTCCCCGCCCCGGACCGAGCTCCACGATGTCGATCGTACCCGGACATCCCAATACCCGCCACATCTGCTCAAACTGCCGGGCCAACAGGCGACCGAACACCGCATGAACATCGCTCGCGGTGTAGAAGTCTCCGGCTTTGCCGAATTGCTCCGCATGGCGCGAATAGTAGCCGAGCTCGGGATGGTAGAGGCAAAGTTCCATGTAGCGCGAAAACGGAATCGGCCCGCGCTCGCGAATTTCGTCGACGATTTTCTGGCGAAGGTTCAAAGGTTCTCTCGCTGGCGCTCGGCGCGGTTTTGGGGTGTGCGGGTGAACATTTCGATCAGGTAATCGTGCAGGCAGTCATAAAGCTGGCGCTGAAAGGTCCACTCGAATTGGGAGTGGTCCAGGTCGCGCGGATGAATTTCAAAGCTGTAGTCGTGAACCGGGACGGACGGCTGCTTGAATTGAATGATGACCTCGACACCCTCGCCCTTCTGCCGCGCGCTGAAGGTGAGCAGCGGGTGTTCGTAGAGGCGAAGCTGGTCCAGGACGCGTTCCAGGCGAGAAGGGGCAGTCACCTCAGTATTGTAGCGGTGAGTTCCGCCCGAGGCTGGGGATACCGCCTTCCATCCCGGCTTTCGCCGGCTCCGTGGGCCGGTTATTCGTAGCGGAGGGATTCGATGGGATCGAGCCTGGCTGCTTTCATGGCCGGCAGCATTCCGCTCACGATACCGACGAAACTGAGAATCGCCGTCGACCAGATGAGCGTGGTCGAATCGATCAGAAGACGAATGTCGCCTTCGCTCGAATTTTCTTCAAAGGCGCTCCACAGCACCATCGAACCCACCGACCAGGAGATCAAATAGGCCAGGGCCACGCCCAACAAGCCACCCAGAGCCGTGATGGCCAGAGCTTCCGCCAAGAACTGAAAAAGGATGTGCCATTTGCGCGCGCCCAAGGCCTTCTCCACCCCGATTTCCCGCGTACGCTGGGTGACGGCCACCAGCATGATGTTCATCAGGCCCACGCCGCCGATGCCGAGGGTTAGCAGCCCGATGAACCCGAGCAGGATCTTGATGCCCACCGTGATGGCCTCGAGATCGGCAAGGTCGGCAAACACGTCGAATACAAACACGGCCCGCTTGTCCTTCGGGTCGAAGTTGTGGTGGAAGGCCATCGAGCGGCGCAGCGCCTCGACGACCTTGGCGTGGTCACCCTCGTATTCCATCACGATGGAGTTGAGATAATGCGTATCCTTCAGGTCAGCGAAGGCGCTGAAGGGCAGGTAGACGTGGCCGTTCAGGTTCTCATCGCTGTTATTGATCACGTGCTTCAGGATACCGACAATGTGATATGGAATGCCATCGATGCGAATGTCTTCTCCAATGGCATTCTGTCCGGAAAAGAGTTTTTTCTTGACGTCGGCTCCGATGAATGCGACCCGGGCGTGAGTGAAGTCATCCGCCTCTCCGAAAGCGGTGCCTTCAGCAAACTCCATGCGTCGCATGCGGGGATAATTCGCGTAGACGCCGCTGACTGCGAAACTCGCACTGCGGGTTCCGAACGCGACCGTCGATTGTTTGAAAGCTTCCGGGGACAACCGCTTCAGGAGCGGAACCTCAGCCCGGATGTAGTCAAGATCGTTCGTGGTCAGCTTCACCTCGCTGCCCGCCTTGGTGCCACCTGCCTGCAGCGAAGTACGCCCGGGAAACAGGAAAACCAGGTTGGTTCCGAAAGAGCGGAAAGCCACCCACAGCCCGCGTTCAAACCCAGCGCCGTAGGCCAGGAGCAGGACGACCGTGGCGATGCCCCATGCCATGCCGAGCATGGTGAGCAGGCTGCGACGTTTGTTGAATCGCAAGCCGCGGTATGCCTGGATAAAGAGATCACCCATCATGGGCAAAGCCTTTCTCTGCGCGCACTCTATTCCTGCCGCAGTGCCTCGACCGGGGCCATCAGAGCCGCTTTTCGCGCTGGGTATAGGCCGGCAGCGATGCCCGCAATCGCCAGCGACGCCATGGCAGAGAGGGCCGAAAAGGGCACGATGCGAGGAGTGTCGAATCCCTCTGGCGAAGGCAGTTGCGCCAGCAAAGTCATAAATCCTGCGGCGAGCAGCAAGCCAATGCCGCCGCTGAACACGGTCAGGAACATTCCCTCGACGAAGAACTGGGTCAGAATATTTCGATAACTGGCACCCAAGGCCTTGCGAAGGCCAATTTCTTTGGTCCTCTCGGTCACCGAAACCAACATGATGTTCACGATTCCGATGGCACCCAGACCCAAGGTGACCAAGCCTACGATTCCCAGGAAAGAGTCCATGGCATCGAAAATCTTATCCACCTTCTTGGAGTTTTCGATGGTATCCCAATCTTCAAAGGCATCTTCGAGACGGGGATCGAAACGATGCCGGCGGGCGATGATTTCGTGGATCTCCTGCTTGGATTCAAGGTGCTCTTCCTTGTTCCAAGGCCGGTAGTTGATGAAAGAGATGGCATTTTCGACGTTGTTGCCTGTAAGCGGGAAGAGTTCACGCATTGTTTCGAGCGGAACGAAAAGGCGGGCATTCGTGCCGTTATTGCCGTCTTGACCTACCTTGGCCACGACGCCAATCACTTCAAAGCGAATTTCGTTCAGCAGGATGGTGGAACCAACCGCCGGCCGCCCGGGAAATACATTCCTCAGCAGTTCCCAGCCGACCACGGTTACCCGGCGGTGCTCGCGATTGTCTTCGTCGTTGAACCAGCGCCCCGATCCGATCGGAACCGTGCGGATCTGATTGTAGTCGGGCGCGACCCCGAACACCTGACCGCTGGTCGATCCGTAATCGCTGACCGCGCGAATGTCCTCGCGATTGATGACCGGGGAGACCGCCCGCAGGCTGCGCGCTTCGGCCTTGATGGCCTGATAATCATCATAGGTGAAGTGATAGGTCTGACCGGACTCGAGGCTGCCGGCGATGGCCGGGATACGCCCCGGAAACACAAACATAATGTCCTGACCGAGCGTAGCCAGCTCTCTGGCTTGCCCGCTACGGAAACCTTCACCCAAACCGACCAGCAGCAGCAGAGAACCCACACCCCAGGCAATACCGAACATGGTCAGGAAGGAGCGCAGTTTGTGGGCCCAAAGAGTCGCCAGGGACTGGCGAATGATGTCCGCAAGTGCTCTCATATTTTCGCTACCTGCCTGGGGTGTCATCCGAGTGCGGGCGAACCAACCCCCAGTTCTTGGATACGAACGAGGACGAGCGTAAGTTCCCAAGAAACGAGCTTCTACGACCGGATCGCCGCCATTGATTAGACGCTTTGGCGCGCGAAGAAACGCTCGGCTTCACAAACTTTTACAAACTGCTATCGCGCGGAATCAGCCCCCGTCTAAAGCTCCGTTTCTCATTTCAGGAAGTGGGAGGCTTTCGATGAAAAACTGGCTTTTGATCGTACTCGGAATAGCAGGGATTTCGCTGAGTGTTCCGGCCAGCTTCTCCCAGTCTGCGGTTCTGGACTTGCCGCTAGACAGCCAGGGAGCGGCGGTGACCCAGCGCATTGGAATCACCGATATCACCATTGACTATCACCGCCCGCTGGTGAAGGGCCGAACGATTTGGGGCAAGGTTGTGCCCTACGGCGAAGTGTGGCGGGCAGGAGCGAATGAGAACACAACCATTGCTTTCACCAGTCCCGTCAGTATTGAGGGCAAACCCCTGGCGGCGGGCACCTATGGCCTGCAGATGATCCCAAGGGAAAACGAGTGGACCGTCATCTTTTCGAACGTTCACACCGCTTGGGGCAGTTTCACCTACCGAGAAGCCGACGACGCACTCCGCGTCACGGTCAAACCGCAAGCTTCGGAGATGCACGAGGCTCTGATTTACGAGTTCGATGATGTGAAGTCGGATTCCGCGGTAGCCACCTTGCGCTGGGAAAAGCTGGCCGTTCCGTTCAAGATCGGTGCTAATGTGCACGAAGTTGTCCAAGCCAGTTTGCGCAATCAGCTCCAAGGCCTGCCCCAATACACCTGGGAGGCTTGGGATGACGCTGCGACTTATCTGCTAGGGCAAAAGTATGACTTGGACGATGCGCTGAAATATGAAGAAACGTCGATCGGCATCGAACCCCGCTTCGACAACTACCTCACCAAGTCGCGCGTTCTCGAGGCCATGGGTCGTAAAGATGAGGCAGAAGTGGCGAAGAATCAGGCACTGAAGAGGGCTACAGCTGCCCAGCTTTATTACTATGGCCGCCAGCTGCAACAAGAGGGAAAGCAGGACCAGGCTTTTGACCTATATCGCCAGGCTGCCCAGAAAGATCCAAGCGACTGGGTTGTCCACGATGGAACCGCGAGGATCTATTCGGCGAAAGGTGATTTTGACGATGCGGTTAAGGAAATGAAGATCTCGCTCGCGGGTGCGCCGGACAACTTTAAGATCTTCTTCGAGCCCTTGGTCAAAAAGTTGGAGGCGAAACAGGATATCAACAAGATTAACTAGCGCGGTCGGGCCGGGGTCTTTGCGGGATGAGCGCGAGGCTCCGGTCCATGCTGTGGGGCCGGCTAGAGGTTGCCGACTCGGGCTGATGGCGCCACCTGCGACCGCGCTTTCTGCTCAGGATACTCGTAGACGCCGCGACCGCTTTTGCGGCCCAACCGCCCCGCCTTGACGTATTGCACCAGCAAAGGCGCGGGCCGGTACTTCTCCCCCAGGCTGCGGTGCAGGTATTCGAGGATGTGCAAACGGGTATCTAACCCCACCAGGTCCACCAGCTCAAACGGCCCCATGGGGTGGTTCAAACCGAGTTTCAGCGCCTTATCGATGTCCTGGGGGGAGGCAATTCCCTCCTGCAACAGATAGAAAGCCTCGTTGCCGATCATGGCGTTGATGCGGCTGGTGATGAATCCCGGCGACTCTTTGATCACCACCACTTCTTTTCCCATGCGGCGACCGACCTCAGTGGCCGTGGCCAGCGTGTCATCGTCGGATTCGAGGGCACGGACGATCTCGAGCAGTTTCATTTTGTGGACGGGATTGAAAAAGTGCATGCCGAGACACTTGGGGGCACGATAAGTCACGCTGGCAATCTCGGTGATACTG
>Ga0187783_10001110_pt1 | contig 19868 bp, 10 predicted proteins | sample 1015_SJ02_MP02_2_FD_132471 | JGI IMG/M metagenome (GOLD analysis project Ga0187783, IMG submission 132471) | Tropical peat soil microbial communities from peatlands in Department of Meta, Colombia - 1015_SJ02_MP02_20_MG | ecosystem: Environmental > Terrestrial > Soil > Wetlands > Peat | place...
ACTCACGGGCACGGAAAAACCTTTGAACAGCCTGCGTGCCCCGCCACGCCCCATGGTGGCAGCCCACTTGGATGTGCGGAACTTAAGGCTCGCAGTCGTGGACGGCACCCTGCTGAAGATTACGCTCGAAACCCGCGGACCAGTGCTGGCAGAAGGCGATGCTGCCATGGACGGAATTACCTACCGCGTCCTGTTTGATGCCCGCCGACCGCCCGCCACGAACGCTCGCGCCCACTCGCCCTTGGCCTGGACGGTGCGAGGATTCCGACCGTCGGTCGGTTCCCCCAAATACTTGGCATTCGGCCCGGGCGCCTGGCACCACGTGAAGGCGACCGGAAACACGATCACGCTCGAAGGATTCCTGCCGCCGGCGCTCCAGGGAGTCGATCAGGTAGCAGTCCAGGCTGAGGTCATCGCACCTGGCAATCCCGAGCCGGTGGAAGCTATCTCCCCTCATGTCATTCGCTTGGTGGGAATTCGCAATCCCGAGGTTCACCTCTCGGGCTTGACCCGCAAGGATGGCCCTTTTGCGCTGCTCTACGAATCGTTCCATTACCTGTCTTTGCCCCGGCCTCAGGATCTGTCTTGCACGGTGATTCAGGGTCTCGGCGACAAGTTCGATTTTCTCGCTTACTATTCCGATTTCCGCATTGACAATCAAGAAGCGGGCACTCCGAGTGACGGACCGTTGGGAGGCAATGTCACCGGGATCGGAGCGCGACAACACGATCTCGAAGACTACTGTAGCCAAGGCAGGTTCCAGTGGGGATATGTGCAACCGGTATACGTGGGATCCAACCAAATGCAGGAGAGGCCACCGGAAGGAGCCCCCGTCGGCAGTGAGCGCGACATCACCTTTTACACTCGCCAACTCGAAGAGAGCTCCCCGGATCGAAAGATCCCTCCCTACAATTACGCCATGTCGCAGCTGGGACACGAGATGGGCCATCGCTGGGCCGCCTTTGTGTCGGCGCGAGTGAACGGGGAGACGATTCCCCTCGGCCCGGTGCACTGGGCGAAAGGTTTGCAAGCTCCCGTCGCATTTCCTTATCAGCGGCCCACCGAGGCGTCGGCGATGGGTGGAGGCGTCTGGCAGGACAACTTCGATGGCACCTACACGCAACTCGATGACGACTATTATGTGCCAGCAACGGGCTATTCCTATCTCGACCTTTATTTGATGGGATTGATTTCTGCCGCCGAGGTTCCGGACTTCTTCATGCTGAAGAATCTCGTCCCCTCCGGCAGGGACACGAGCGGGCACCCGATGTTCAAGGCCGATCGAACCAAGCTGACGATTCAAGATGTGATCGCCGTCGAAGGGCCGCGCTTACCGGATGTGGGCCACTCCCAGAGGAATTTCAATACAGGGATCGTCGTTGTGGTCGAACATGGGCATTCTCCGAGCCACGATCTTGTCGATCGAGCGGATGCGATCCGCCAACGCTGGATCGACTACTGGGAGACGACCACCGGCCACCGCACGTCGATGGCGACAAATCCGCGCTGAAGGTGATTGACATCCTCGTCGGCCGCTCAATGGTCTTCCGTAAATGCGCCAATCAGGAACGGCCTCACACCGTCGGGGCCCGGGGAGGGCTAGGTCCGGGCCGCAGGACCGCAGGGGTCGCGCGACATCTCTCCGTTGATCATGCGCCAAATGGCCAAGGGATTGGCGTCCTTGAGTTCGTCCGGCAGGGCACGGTCGGGAAATCCTTGATAGCAAACCAGGCGCGAGAAACGAAAAATGGCCCGGGTTCCCACCGAGGTGGAACGTCCATCGGAAGTCGACGGATACGGGCCTCCGTGCACCATGGCAGGGGTGACCTCAACGCCCGTCGGGAAACCGTTGAAAATGACTCTTCCGACCCTAGTTTCCAGGGTGGCGATCAAGTCGGCAAACTCGCGCAAATCGTCCTCCGTACCAAGAATGGTTGCCGTTAGGTGGCCCTCGAGAGCGCGCGCGATCGACAGGATCTGATCTCGGCTGGCGTGCCGCACCAGGAGTGTGGTAGGGCCAAAAATTTCTGCATTCAGATTCGCAGCGAGAAAGGCTGTCGCGTCGGTTTCAAACAGCACGGAACAAGCCGCAAAACCAGCATCGGCTTCCGCCTGCGAACCCTCCGCAATGAGTCGGACGGTTGCATCGGCCTTGCGCTGGGCGACCGCCGCGTCGTAACGCGAGCGAATTGCCCCGCTCAGGAGATGGAATGGTGCTGATCCGCCAACCAACTGGCGCAACCGATCGATGAATGATTCATCCTCGCAACCCTTCGCTAGAAAGACCATTCCTGGTTTGGTACAGAATTGGCCGCCCCCCAGTGTGAAGGATGCATGCAGTCCGGCCGCCATACTCCCCGCCTGCTCGCGCAAAGCACCCGGCAAGACGAAGACAGGATTCGTACTGCTCATCTCGGCATAAAACGGAATCGGCTCCCGACGTGCCGCCGCCAGATCCATCAAGGCTCTTCCCGCCACGCGGGAACCGGTGAACCCTCCGGCCTTGACGAGAGGGTGTTGCACGAGAGCCGTACCGACCTCGAGACCGCTGTCCAACAGGAGCGAGAACACACCCTCCGGCAGGTCGCATTCCTGAACGCTGTCTTGTATGGCGCGCCCCACCAATTCGCTGGTGCCGGGATGCGCCGGGTGGGCTTTCACGATCACGGTATTCCCGGCGGCGAGCGCGGACGCGGTATCTCCACCCGCGACGGAGAAAGCGAGCGGGAAGTTGCTGGCGCCGAACACCACCACCGGGCCGAGCGGCTCTAACATAGAGCGGATATCGGGCTTAGGTACGGGCTTCCGGTTGGGGTCGGCGAAGTCAATGCGTGCATCGACCCACGACCCCTCCTCTACGACCTGGGCAAAGCGTCGAAGTTGGCCGCAAGTGCGCGCGGTTTCAACCTGCAGGCGGGCCGGCGGTAGAGCGGTTTCCTGCCCAGCCCGCTCGATCACCGCGTCGGCAATCGACTCTATTCTGGCTGCGATCGTGCGCAAGAACGCCCCGCGGTTCGAGCCAGAAAGGTGACGGTAGCTATCGAAGGCTTTCGCCGCCAAGCCAGCCGCCAGTTCCACTTCTTTCCCGGTTGCGGGAATGAAGCCCGGCGGCAAATGTTCGCCGGTCGTGGGATTGGTAGCGTAGAAAGGATCTCCTCGACCGGCTGCTTCGCGGAATCCGATGAGCGAACGGCCCGAGAGTTTTGCCATGGCAGCTAACATCTTCACTTCGGATTGGGTAGCGCGTAGGCGCTCAACGACTGTGGCCGGGAGCGTACTGCGTCACGGATAATCTTCCTGGCTCGATCGCGTTCATCGCCCGCAAGCTCGAGCCGCGGCGGGCGCACACGGGCGTTGCCCATGCCCACCTCCTCTTGCACGAGTTTGATGAGTTGCACAAAGTTCGGAACCGTATCCATACGTAGCAAAGGCAAGAACCAGCGGTACAGCTCAAAGGCCTTGTCGCCTTCTCCGCTGATACCAAGGTGAAAGAGGCTGACCGACTCACGCGGCAGGGCATTCGCCAAACCAGCAATCCATCCCGTCGCTCCCACGCCAATGGCTTCGAGAACCGCGTCATCCACACCGACGGATATTTCCAGCCGCCGATCCAGCAGGGCGCGGATCGCGGAAACTCGCCTCGCATCGGTGCTCGATTCCTTGACGGCTTCGAAGTTCTCGTGTTGGCTCGCCAGTTCTTGAATCTGCTCGGGGAGAAAATCAGTTCCATAGGCTACGGGATTGTTGTAGAGCATGCAGGATAATGGTGTGGCGCCAAATACCGCCGAAACATGGGTCTTCATTTCCCGCCAGTCGCCTTGGTAGACATAGGGAGGCAGAACCATCAAGCCATCGCAGCCCAAATCGGCAGCTGCTTTTGCCAGAGATACCGCCTCGGACGTGGTCAACGCCGAGATGGAAGCGACAACCGATCCACCCCCTTGAACGGCTTGCGTACAGGTGCGCAGAATTTCCAGTTTCTCGTCCAACGATAAGGTTGCGCCCTCGCCCAGCGATCCGAGAGCAACAATCCCCGCGCACCCATTGTCCAGCAGCCAACGGCAGTGTTCTGCCATGAAGCCATGATCGACATCCAGGTCTTCACCGAAGCAGGTTGTAATTGCGGGCATCACGCCTTTCCAGTTCATCACCAACCTCCTAAGACTCGACGACCACGGGTTCGGCAGCATCCGGTGGGATTCACCCCGCCGGTAGGCCCGCGCCGCTTTCCCCAGCGACCATCAGGCGCCCCGCTCGGTGAGAAGCCGGGAAGTTACGTACCGGTCACCGGGTCCGACTAAGCCCGCACGTATTCTTTCGCCGCACGCGATGGCAAGTAAGGCGCGACAGGAATCTCCGCCTCCCCAGCCAAGATCTGATCCGCGAGGATTCGGGCCGTTCCTAGCGAGGTCGTGATGCCCAGCCCTTCGTGTCCGGTCGCGAGGAACAACGACGGATCACCCGGCCAGGGGCCGATCAGCGGCAACTTGTCGGGGGTGGCTGCCCGGAATCCAGTCCAGGTCCGCACCGCCAGCATTCCACTCAGGGTTGGCATATAATGCTGGGCGCGCTCGAGCATGCGTGCCAGGATGACTTGGTCCACCTCTTTGTGCTCCACCCCAAATTGCCGCGACGAACCGATCAATATCTGACCGGTTTTGCGGGGCTGCACATTGAACGCAACCGAGTCGCTCCGCAGAGAGTGCGCACTTTTCAAGTATCCGAGTTCGACTAATTGGTGGCGAAGGAATCCGGGGTAGCGATCCGTAATCACGAGGTGTCCTTTGCGGCTCTTAACGTCAATTCCCGGGGTGAGCTCGGGTGCGCTGGCTCCGGTCGCGTTGATGACGATTTCCCCCCTGACTTCCGAACCATCACTCAGCCGCACACGTCCTTGGCCGATCTCGACCGCAGAGGCGCCAAGCCGCAGTTCGGCCCCGTACCGCTCGGCGCGCTGGATGAGAAACAGGGCCGCACTGGGTGGGTAGAGAACACCGTCCTCCGGAACCAACAAACCACCGGCCATCCCATTCCGCAGGTTCGGCTCGAGACCTTGCAGACGTTGCGCACAGCACACCTCGGTCGGGACACCGGCCTTTCCGTAGTACTCGTGCTTGCGCAACACCTCCTTCATTTCTTCCTCGTCGGCCGCAACCCAAATCGTGCCACACTGTTCGTATTCGACCTCGTCTGGCAGTTCGGGCTTGAGTTCTTGCCACAATCGTTGGGAGTATCGTGTCAGCGCAAACTGCGCGTCGGAGTCATCCATGACGACGATGTGTCCCATCCCTGCGGCCGTCGCCCCGCTGCCGACCATGTCGCGGTCCACGACCGCGACCTGCCGGTGACGCCGGGCAAACTCATCGGCGCAAGCTGCGCCCACGATCCCGGCGCCGACAATCACTACCTCGTAGGCGGCTTTGCTCATGCGTTACTTAAGCGCGAATGCCCATGCAGAACGGATCCTGCGGATCCAGCACCAAATCTGCCTCCGCATTCACAAACGCCGACCCCGTGATGCTCGGATACACTTTACCCTGACGCACGATTACACTGCCCTCGAACACGCTTCCCACAATGCTCTCTTGTCTCCAGGTTTGACCCTCTCGGATCTTGCCGTCGGCATAAAGGCAAGCTAGCTTAGCGCTCGTCCCCGTACCACAAGGAGAGCGGTCATACGACTTGCCTGGACAGAGCACAAAATTCTTGCTATCTACTCCCGAGATTCTGGATGGAGCAAAAAGTTCGATGTGATCAATCTCTTTGCCGTCATCCCCCGCAATGCCGCTTCGAACCAGGGCTTGCCGTATCGCCCAGGCGAAGGTCGTGAGTTGATCAACCTTGCTAAGCATCAATTCCATGGAGTGATCGCGAACCAGGAAAAACCAGTTTCCACCCCAGGCGACATCGCCGCGCACCTTTCCGTAGCCCGGCACGTCCACTTCGACGTCGGCGGCGCTGCGGTAACTGGCGACATTGTTGACCGTCACCTGGCCCTTTTCGTGAAGCATCACGCTTACGGTTCCGACCGGGGTCTCAATGCTGTGTTCCCCTGGGGCGATGCGGTTCAGGTACGCCAACGTGGTAACCACCCCGATCATGCCGTGGCCGCACATTCCCAGGTAGCCCACGTTGTTGAAAAAAATAACCCCAGCGGCGGAATCGTGGTCCACCGGATCACAGAGCAGAGCGCCCACCATCACATCGGATCCTCGCGGCTCATTCACGACGGCAGAACGAAAAAAATCGTGCTCGAGGTGAAATCGCTCCAGTTTTGCGCTGAGCACACCCGTCCCCAAGTCGGGACCTCCGGACACTACCAAGCGTGTCGGCTCACCCCCAGTATGGGAATCAATGACATGGACTCTGCGGCGTACGTCCTTGGTCATTTCGTCATCCGAGCCCCTGCGGTCACCCAGGCCGCCCCCCCCCACGCTCGAACCAGTGGGCTGGGCGGTATTTTATGGATACAATATGCAATCGTCAAACCCAGTACAGCCCTTGCCATGCGGCCTTCTCCCGCAAACCAGCGGGTCGGGATACAACCTGCGTTATAGTAGGTATCGTACACGTTATGGCGGGCATTTTTCGATGAACTTCGACCTTACCGCGATGCAGGCTGCGACTGCATCCGACACAGCCATCCCGCGCCAGTCACTCACCTTGGCCGTAGCCGACAAGCTGCGCGACCAGATCATCCGCGGCGAGATCCCGGAGGGAGCGCAATTGCGGCAGGACGCCATCGCCTCTCAGTATCAGGTCAGTCGGATTCCGGTACGCGAGGCCTTGCGACAACTCGATGCTGAGGGCCTGATCGAGATCGTTCCCAACCGGGGAGCGGTGGTACCGGCGTTGTCTCCCGATGACATTGAAGAACTTTTCTCGATTCGCGCTCTGCTCGAACCCGAAGTGCTGAAACTCTCCATTCCTCACCTCACGAAAGAGCACTTCTCACAGGCCGAGGCGGTGTTGCGCAAATATGTCAGTGAACTTCGCCGCGAGGACCACCTTTCCGCCTGGGGGCGGTTGAATTGGCAGTTCCACTCTATCCTCTACTCTTGCGCCAATCAGCCGCGATTCATGGCCATTATCCGCAATGTGAATAACAGCGGGGAGCGGTACACTCGCCTGCAGTTGTATTTGACCCACGGTATGAAGCGCGCCAACGAAGAGCATCACCGAATTCTCGAATTATGCCGCCAGCGGGACGTCGGCGCTGCCTGCAAGCTGTTGCGCCAACACATCCAATATGCCGGCGAGTCTTTGAAGCAGGCCCTCGAGCAGAAACGAACAGCGGCCCAACGCGACTCGGCGAACGGCAACCGGCGTTCCGCATCTTGAGATCGGGTTTGCTATTCGGCCCCGGCGCCAGATCAGCCCGGCTGCAATGTCATCGGACCTTAACCAGAACCGCGCCGTGGCGTGGAACTTCCGCCGTGTAACTCGCTTTGAACGAGCCCAGATTCTTATGGCTCCATAAGTCCCGCACCATGACCGAGCCTCCCAACCCGAGGTCCTCGAAGTTCACGGTCACCGGATTGCTTGACTCCCCTCGATTGAACAGACCCACCGCGATGGCCCCGTCGGCAAGCGGCTTAGCCCACACCTCGAGCGGTCCCTCTTGCGCGACCCGCCGCCCTTGTACTCCCTTTCGATCCTGATCGACCGCGATGACCTCCGGGTTCGTCAGAAGGTCCAGCGTCTCTGGCGTCATCCTGGCCAGGTCATTCCCCGCGAGCAACGGTGCCGCGAGCAGCACCCAGAGACTCATATGGGTGATGTATTCGTCACGATTCATGCCCCCGTTGCCCACTTCGAGCATGTCAGGATCATTCCAATGACCGATCCCGGCAAAGGGTTCGAGACCGTCCTGGCCGAATCCGATCACGGACATGCGGTCATAATGATCGCTGATGTCCTCCGTAGTGCGCCATAGGTTCCCCCCGACGGAAGTACCCCATCGCCACACTCGATCGTAGCCGTACTGGCAAAGGCTGAAGACAAACGGTCTTCCCGTCCGCACCAGCGCGTCCTGCATCTTCTTGTAAACGGCTGGCATTTGGCTGCGGGGATAGACTTTTTCTGCGCTGCACCAGTCGTACTTTAAGTAATCAAACCCCCAGGCGGCGTATTGCTCCGCATCTTGCTCCTCATGTTGATAGCTGCCCTCGTAACCCGCGCAAGTCTTCGGACCAGGAGAAGAGTAAAGCCCAATTTTCAGGCCTCTCGCGTGGACATAATCGGCCAACGCCTTCATGTCGCCGAATTTCTCGTTGGGCTGGATCTTGCCCCGCTGGTCACGCGTGCCCTCCCAGCAGTCGTCGATGTTGACATAGGTGTAACCGGCATCCTTCATGCCATTGCGCGCGATGGTGTCGGCGGCTGCGCGCACATCCGCGGCGGTCACTTTGCAGGCGAAGTGGTTCCAGCTGTTCCAGCCCATGGGAGGAGTAGACGCCACACCGACGTCAGCGGCGCCGACCTCTAGAAATGAGCCGATCAGAAAACCAACCAAGATGAGCATTCGCATATCTCGAAGCAAAACAGCTCTCAGCTCTGCCGAGGCTTGTCTATTGTCGTCCTCTCGGCCGCAGACCGCGGCGAAGCGGGCGATCCTCCTTGATCTCGAAATTGGCGGGGGGAGTCACGCCCAACAAGTATTGAACAAAATAATCCCACCGCCGGCGCACCAGATAGAGGGCGTGATCGCCGCTTTCTCCATGAAACATATTCGGCACCAATAGCATGTCGAAGTTCTTGTTTGCGTTCATCAAAGCATCGACCAAGCGCATGGTTTCCGCCGGATGTACGTTGTCATCCACATCTCCATGCTCGATCAATAAGTGTCCTTTCAGCTGATCAGCCAGGGTGACGTTCGACTGGGCTACGTAGTCATCCTCGACCGGGTATCCTTGATAGGCCTCGTTCCACCACGCCTTGTCCAGACGGGCGTCATGATCTCCTGAAATCGCCACACCCACCTTGTAGAAATCGGGGAAAACCAACATGGCATGCGCGGCACCGTAGCCGCCGGCCGAGGTTCCGTAAATTCCGACGCGAGTCTCATCCATGTAGGGATACCGTTCCGCCATTTGTCGGATCAGCGCTACATGATCTCCGAACGCTCCGCCCAGATTTCGGTAGGAGAACTGATGGAAGGCTCGAGAACGACCAGCCGTGCCACGTCCATCGACCATGACTACTATAAATCCAAGTTCCGCCATCGACTGCAGACGAAATGTGCTGGCAAAAGTCTTGGGAACGAAAAAACCCTGAGGTCCGGTGTACGCCTGCTCAATGATGGGATACTTCTTGGAAGGATCAAAATTCGAGGGATACCAGATTAAGCCGTAGATGTCGGTGCTGCCATCGGCCGCCTTCCCCCGGAACGGTTCGGGGAACTTCCATCCTGTCTTCTGCAGTGGACTGGCATCGGCCTTCTCGAGGACGCGAACGTCGGATCCATCCTGGCTACGCCGAAGAACCGATTCCCCAGGCAGATCCGGACGCGAATAGGCGTCGACAAAATACATTCCATCGGGCGAGATGCTGACAGAGTGGTTCGCGTTTTCCGGGGAGAGCATTCGGAGGTCTTGGCCGTCAAGACCTACGCTGTAGAGATGAGTCTGATAGGGATCTTCGTCTTTCTCGCGGCCACTCGCGAGAAAATACACTCTTCGATCCTTCTCATCGACATGATCGAGTTCCCTCACGACCCACATTCCGCGGGTAATCTGGTTTTCCAATTGCCCTGTCTGCCGGTTGTAGAGATAAAGATGATTCCAGCCGTCCCGCTCCGACGACCACAGAATTTTTCCTATTCCATCGGCGAAACGATAGAACGTTTCGCCGGGATCGACATACGTCTCCGATTGCTCGCGGATAAGAACTCTCTGCTCCCCGGTGGCAGCGTCCACCAGGCGAAGCTCCTTGGCTTTGTATCCGCGCTCGTCGTAATCGTAGTAGAAACTCTTGCTGTCCGGAGCCCAGTCAAACTCCGGTCCATCCTGAAAGGGAAGCTCTAAGGGAGCGGTTTCGACCGGAATTCGCTTGCCCGACGGGACATCGAAAACCATCGGCTCTGCCTGGGCCAGTACTTCTCCGGGAAGCGGATATACATAGGTAAAAGAACGCGGCCGCAGTTGATCGCGGGGGACGAATTGAATGCTGGTAAAGCGGCCTGAGTTCCTGGCATCAATACGATAGGTGACCAACTTCGCGGAATCGGGCGACCAGAATACGGCGGCTGTTTGCTGCACATCGTCTCTCCCCTGGTCCACCAGGACATGCAGCGAAGGAAGTGGAGTGGCATAGTCCCAGCCGGACACGCCATCCTGGGTAAGTTGCGCAAACGCGCCGGTCGTTACGTCGCGCAGCCACAAATTATGGTCCTTGACGAATGCCGCCCAGCGCTGATTGGGCGACAACGTTTCATAGGGCCTCCCCGGCCGCGGATCATTTTGGCATTCGTAGGTGGCCAGCGGGCAGACCCATGGTGTTGCATCGATCGAAAACCGAATTGCTTTTCCATGGTTCACGAACTCGACGTCGGAGAAGGGTAGGTCGAACGGTTCGAACTGGCGCTTGCTAACCTGGGAGAGTTTCTCCGCCAGTCGGGTATGGTCAAAGGCGGGACCGCTGGTGTTCTGCCCGGCATCGACGAGCACAAATTCCGTGCCCTTGGGGCTGAGGCGCCGGTACCAGAAGCGGTTGGTCTTCTCGATCCAGTGGGGTTCGACATCCGCCGGGAAGACGACCTGCCGAAGATTGCCGGGAAGAAACCGCTGGGCACGTTGGTAGTCTTCGCGGCGTCCCTGCGCGTGAGCGTAATGTAGTGCACAAAAGCATAGGACGGATATGGTCCGGAGGTGTTTTGCCAATTGTGTGTCCCTCCTGTTCCTCGGGCGAGCCCGTCCGGTAGCAGAAGAATGCTTGCCTCACCTCTGGTAGTCTTGAACGCCAGCCGCCAGGTGTTGCATGGGGATGGCCAGATCTTCCCACCCTGGGCGGGTAATGTATACAATATCCACACCATTTCAGCAACCAAGGCCCGGGGTGGCCGACAGATGGCTGGATGCAAGAGGTTTTCCCGCAGAAGCTTCCTGACGACGGTCGCAGCGGCCACAAGCTCGGCGCTGCTGCCTCGGGCCCTGAGGGCAAGTCCGCTCGACGATCCGGTTCTGAACCCTAGGCAAAGAGATGGCAAGCTAGAACGGGCGGGAGGCAAAGCTCGACCCTTCCGCATGGACCAAGTACGGCTCGGGGATGGCCCGTGCAAGATAGCCATGGAAGCCGACCGGCGGTATCTGCGCTCGCTGCCCCCGGAGCGGCTGCTGCATACCTTCCGCATCAATGCCGGCCTTCCGTCTTCGGCGCAGCCGCTCGGAGGCTGGGAAGCACCCGACTGCGAGCTGCGGGGTCACTACGCCGGTGGTCACTATCTTTCGGCCTGCGCCCTGATGTATGCCGCCTGCGGAGATGAAGACCTAAAAAAAAATGCAGAGGTGGTCGTCGCCGGGCTCGGCCAATGCCAAGCGGCATGGAGCAGCGGCTATTTGAGCGCCTTCCCCATCGACTTCTTCGACCGCCTGCGTGAGGGCCAGCGCGTCTGGGCGCCGTTCTACACCATCCACAAGATCATGGCTGGCTTGCTCGACATGTACCTCCATTGCGGCAACGAACAAGCCCTCGACATGGATCGAAAAATGGCTGGCTGGGTCGACACTTACACCAAGTCTCTTAGCTACGAGCACATGCAGCGCGTACTCGGCACCGAATACGGCGGTATGAGCGAAGTGCTGTGCAACTTGTATGCCGTCACCGGCAACGAGCATTACCTCGAGATCGCCCAGCGTTTTGATAAGAAGCAGTTCCTCGATCCCTTGGCCGGCCACCGTGACGAGTTGAAGGGTTTGCATGCCAATACTCACATTCCCCAAGTCATCGCTGCTGCCCGGTATTACGAACTCACCGGCGAGCGTCGCTATCGCGACATCGCCGAGTATTTCTGGAATGAAGTGGTGGACGAGCGCTCTTACTGCACCGGTGGAACCAGCAATGACGAGTCCTGGAATGCGGACCCGGGCAAGCTCGCGACCGAACTAGGTCCAAGCACCACAGAATGTTGCTGCGCCTACAACATGATGAAACTGACCCGGCACCTCTTCGCATGGACTCCGAACGCCCGCTTCATGGACTATTACGAGCGCACCCTCTTCAACCACCGGCTGGGAACCATCAATCCCGAAGATGGCGGCATGATGTATTACCTTCCTCTGGCATCGGGATACTTCAAGACCTTCGGAAAGCCCTTCGACTCCTTTTGGTGTTGCACTGGGACCGGATCCGAGGAATACGCAAAACTGACCGACACGATTTACTTCCATGACGACGAGTCGGTCTATGTGAATCTCTACGTCGAATCTCAATTAGAGTGGCCGGAGAAAGGACTGGGGGTACGGCAGGAAACTCGCTTCCCGGAAGAGCAAGGGACTACGCTGACCGTTGCCAGCAAGCACCCAGTCGAAGTGAGTATTCGCCTTCGCATCCCCTACTGGGTTCAGAATGGCAGCGTGAAGATCAACGGAGCTCAACTTCCCGCGTTTGCCGGCTCCGGAAGCTATCTGACATTGACACGGGTATGGACGTCGGGAGATAAGATCGAACTCAGCTTGCCGATGGCCTTGCATATCGAATCCCTGCCGGATGACGAAACCATGCAGGCCGTGATGTATGGTCCCCTGGTATTGGCCGGAGGTTTTGAAGAGGTGGCGAAGGACCTGAGTTACGGCGACTACGGCCCGAAGCCCGGCAGCCAGCGTCAGGTACCCCAAATCATGGCCAACCCCGATCAGCCAACCGCTTGGATCGAGCCGAACCCGAAGCCCTCGCTCACATTCCGAGCCGTGGGGCAGTCACAGCCGCTGACCATGGTTCCTCTCTATCGGGTGATTCACCAGCGCTACGCCGTGTATTGGAAGGTTGGCCGCAATCCGGCCCAGCCCGGCTAAGCATTCCAAGAGGATTCCACGGAGGCATGAAATTTGACAGCAGCAAACCCGGACAGAAACGCTCAAAACTGGGAGAAGTTGATTGTGACCGTTCGGCCGACTCTGCCATGGATGGTTATCCTCTGCCTCCTGGCTCCACTGCTACCCTCCTCCCTTGCGCTGAACGGCACATTGGACGTAGCGTCGGTCGAAAACCGTCGCCGGCAAATGCTCTCCCTCTTCGACGAAGAATGGGAGTATGAGTTGCGCGTGAACCCCGAGTGGGCTACGGCGCTCGGCGACCGCCGTTATAACGACCGGCTGAGCGATGAATCTCCTGAGTTCTTCCAGTCTGATCTGAATCAAGAACGGAATTTTCTAGAGCGCTTCGAGGCGATCGATGCGTCCGGCTTCTCCCGCCAAGACGCATTGAGCCTAAAACTGATGATCGAGAGATTGAATCAGGATATCGAGGGGGCAAAGTTCAAACCCTGGGAGATGCCGGTGAATCAGATGAACGGCCCGCATCTGGAGCTGCCGGACCTCATTGTGCTGACGCCTTTCAACACGGTGGCGGATTACGAAAACTACCTGGCCCGGTTGCGCCAGGTACCGCGCCTTTTCGATCAGGTAACGATGAACATGCGGCAGGGCATGCGAGATGGTCTCATGCCTCCTCGCTATCTTCTCGAGAAAGTCGCCGCCGAAATCGACGAGATCGCGGGCCAGACAGGGGAAAACAGTCCCTTCGCCAAGCCGGTACGAGAGTTTCCGTCGGGGGTTCCTCCTCCCGAGCAAAAACGGCTAAGGGACGCCATTCTGGCCACGATCGATGACCAAGTGGTTCCCGCCTACCGCCGCCTTGCCGCCTTCGTTCGCGACGAATACGCTCCCCACGGGCGCAGCGATCCGGGCGTTTGGTCGCTCCCGGACGGACCGGCTCGCTATCGTTATGCCATCCGCCGCATGACCACGACCAACCAGACTCCAGATCAGCTGCACGAACTCGGACTCGAGCAAGTCCGCGAGATCGAAGCCGAGATGCTCGCGGTCGCACATCAGCTCGGGTTCAAAGACCTCGCCAGCCTCAACCAGCACATCAAGAACGATCGGCGCTTTTACGCAACCTCCGGCCAGCAACTGCTCGATTTGTATACGAATTACGTGCGTGACATGGAACCCGAGTTACCGAAGCTCTTCGGCCACCTGCCTAAGAGTAAGCTCACGGTGATTCCGATGGAGGCTTCGCGCTCCAAAAACGCCGTGCCCGCAGACTACAGCGAGGGCACAGCGGACGGTTCGCGACCCGGCCACATCAACGTCAATGAGTGGGATCCCGAACACCGCCTGCTGCTGAACGTCGAGGCGATCGCCTACCACGAGGGCATTCCCGGGCACCACCTGCAACTCTCGCTGGCCCAGGAAATGGAAGATCTGCCCGCGTTCCGGCGACACGCCGGCTACACCGCGTTCGTCGAAGGCTGGGCGCTCTATGCGGAGCGGCTGGGCAAGGAGGTTGGCGCTTATCGAGATCCTTACAGCAACTATGGACGCCTGGAAAATGAAATGTGGCGTGCCATCCGCCTCGTCGTCGACACCGGAGTCCACGAAAAGCATTGGTCCCGTGAGCAGATGGTCGACTACTTTCATCGTTACACGGCGATGGACGAGCCTAACATTCAAAGCGAGGTGGACCGTTACATCGCATGGCCCGCCCAGGCTTTGGCCTACAAACTGGGACAACTTGAGATCCTGAATCTTCGCGAAGAGGCTCGGCACAAACTCGGCGACCGCTTTGATATTCGTGCCTTCCACGATGAGATACTGGGAAACGGGGCTCTACCGTTGGACGTCTTGCACGCGGAAGCAACGGCATGGATTAATAATCAAAAGCCCTAGCGATCTAGAAACACAGCGGGTTTCCCTAGCCCATGGAAGAACGAAGCGGCAGAAGTCCCAATCCCTCGGCGAAGTTGATCTTTGCGCTCTCTCTCATCACCCGGGAAAGCGACTATCAGCGGGAGCAGGCCAATTCCGCCCAACAATGCGCCCGCCGATTGAACGTGGACCTGGAAATCCTTTATGCCGAAAACGACGCCATTCAACAAAGCCAGCAACTGCTGGAGGTGATTCAGAACCAGTCCTCTGGGGTCAGCGCATTGATCTTCGAGCCGGCGGGCAATACTGCGTTCCCGCAGGTCGCACGTGCGGCCGCAGTCGCAGGACTGGGCTGGGTGGTTATGAATCGCAGCGATGCCTCGATTGCCGAACTCCGGAGCCGGTACCACTCTCCCATATGCACGGTAACCGAAGACCACCGAGGAACCGGTCGAATCCTGGGGCGACAGCTGGCGGTGCTGCTCCCCGAAGGGGGTACGGTTCTCTGTCTTCAAGGCCCCGCGGGCAGCCCGGTGACCGCATGGCGCTTAGAGGCGATGAATGAAACTAAGCCGGCCAACCTACAGCTCAGGTTCCTGCGCAGCGCCCACTGGACGGAGGAAGGTGGCTATAACGCGGTCGCGGCCTGGCTGCGGCTTTCCACCTCCCATGATACGGCGATCGCGGCGGTCATGGGACAAAGCGACCTCATTGCGCTCGGTGCCTACCGCGCTTTCCGCGAACACACCACGGGTGAAGCACGGGAACATTGGCTGGGTCTGCCATTTCTCGGGGTAAACGGCTTGAAAGTGGGACGGGATGCGGTGCAGCGTGGCGTATTGGCATCCACGGTGGTGGTACCGCCGAGCGCTGGTGTGGCCATCGAGACCCTGGTTCGCGCCTACCGCGAAGGAGTTCGGCCGCAGGAATGCATCCTGGTAAGCTCGCAATCCTTTCCCGACCTAGGAACGTTAGCCTCGCCAAAAAGAAAGTAACGATAGATTCCGGGGGCAATCGAATGTCGACCGGGCGGCGCAGGTCCTCTCCTGTCAGAACGACTTCCTTCGTGGTTTGCCAGCGACGACCTTAAGTTCGCCCGTGCTCGCGGGCCGCTGTCATCGAAGACGATCCCGGTCTGAGACCAGCCAAGGCCGGCTCGGCATCGCACCGCCGCGAGGCGCGGCCATTGGCCGAACCATGGCCACTACGATCCACATCGGATTGGCGGGAGGAAAACCACAAAACGGTCCTTCAATAGAGGACCAAAACAAAAACTGTCCTTGACAGTTGTATATCGCATATTGTATACAGCGCTGTTCGAAACACGCATTTTGCCCAACTGGAGCCAGTTTTCCGAGCAGAAAAAAATTCAGCGGTGGTGCCTAGGAGGACCTCATGCGTTGGACAGTGTATGCGAAGGCACTCTTCCTGTTGACCCTGGCCGCGTCTCTGATTTCAGCCGCTCAGGTGCGGACTACCGGACAGCTCTCAGGCACGGTCTTAGATCCATCGGGTGCGGTTCTAGGCTCGGCCAGGGTAGCGGCTCGCGATGCCGACACAGGCATCACGAAATCGCTAACCACAAATGCGTCCGGCCAGTATGTCTTTCCCGATTTGCAACCCGGGACCTACCAGCTGACGGTGACGGCTCCGGGCTTCAGTTCGGCTGTCTACAATGATGTTGTGATCGAGGCCGGACGCTCGAAGAACCTCGAGATCAGAATGACACTGGGGGCCGCAACCGAGCAGGTAGAGGTGTCAGCGCAGGGAGCCGTGCTCGAGACCACTACCAACACCCTGTCGACAACCATCGATCCCGTCGAGATACAAAACCTTCCCCTGGCGGGACGGGATATTCTGCCGATGGCCGAGCTGGTGGCCGGGGCACAGAGTGGAGGGGACGAGCGATTCACAACTTACAATGCTCTGCCCAATGCGGCCATTAATATCACCATTGACGGGATGACGGCCAACTCCCAGAGATACCGCACCTCGAGCACCGGCTTTTTTACCTTTGCCCCTCTGCGGCTGGGTGCGTTTGACGAAATGACCGTCGACACCAGCGAACTGACCGCCGACGCCGGCGCAGAAGGTTCGACTCAGGTCCGTTTCGTCAGCAAACGCGGGAGCAATCAATTTCACGGCAATGCCTTCTGGCAGGCCATTAACAGCTACTTCGAAGCCAATAGCTACACAAATAATGCGCTGGGAATTCCCCGCCCGCTCGAGGTGCTGAATGACTGGGGAGGGAGCCTGGGCGGACCCATATGGAAAAACAAGCTATTTTTCTTCGTCAATATTGAGGGTATCAATCAGACCTTTAACAGCCCGACGTCGACGGAGATTCCCACGCTCCAGGCGCAACAGGGCAACTTTACCTATATCGGGACCGACGGCGCACCGCACACCGTCAACCTTCTGAACCTCGCCTCGCATTCTGGTTTCCCGAGCACCACCAATCCTACGATGGCAGGCATGCTCAGTGCGATTAACGGCTATGCGCAACATGCCGTTGTCAGCCCCGTGTCCGGGCTCCCCTACCTAGAGACCGTGAACTTCATTGCCAAGCAGCCCGACAAAGAACGCTATCCCACCGTGCGTTTCGATTATCAGATTTCCCCCAAGGTGGCATGGCACGGTTCCTGGGACATGTATTGGCGCGATATACAAAACGAGTACGTAAATTATCCCAATGATCCGAACCAGGGGAACGGTTTCAAATCAACCTACTATGTCGTGTCCAATGGAGTGGATTGGACCATCAACTCCCACATGGTCAACCAGGCGAACTTCGGCATTCAGAGCAACGTTGAACTGTTCAACCCGGGAAACACGTTCAGCGCATGGCAGGGCCAAGGAAACTTGGTCATCACTCCCGCCTATCTCGCCAACCAGGGGACGACGCCGATCTTTCAACCGACAATTCCAACCTACAGTACCCTGCCGCTGCCCCGCAATAATCCGGTATGGAGCGTGTTCGATAATCTCACCTGGGTCCGAGGGAAACACAACTTCACTTTCGGAGGCGACCTTCGCATCTCGAACAGTCACGAGCAGGAGTCCAATCCGCCCCCGGCGCAGCTCCTGGGAATCAGCAGCCTCGACCCGGCGCTCGCAATGTTCACGACGAGCAGTTTTCCGACCATCAGCAGCGCCAATGGAAACCAGGATTTGCTCAACGCCCAGGCCCTGTACGCGTCGCTCACCGGACGAATCGACAACATCGACGGGTATAGCTGGGTGAATACCTCGAATCACCAGTACCAGATCCTGGGCCGAGCCATCAATTGGGAGAAGCAAAGCGTGGGAGGAATCTACTTTCAGGATTCCTGGCGTACCACGCCGCACTTCGCCCTGAACTACGGCTTTCGCTGGCAGTTTACCGGATCGGTCCATAATACCGACGATCTCTGGACCGGTCCCACCCTGGCCGGTCTCTACGGCCCCTCGACGGCGCTATTTGAGCCGGGAGTCTTGAACGGGAATCTGAACCCACAGATCTACCTGCGACCCAACCCCTACAGTGCAGATTTGAAGCAGCCGGCCGGAAATCTGGGCTTTGCCTGGAATCCGAACTTTGATAGCGGGATCATGGAGAAAATAGCCGGAGGAAACAACCTGGTGATCCGTGGCGGTGCGCAGCTCAGCCATTATGACGAAGGCTGGACCACGCTTGAGGGAGCTGCCCTCTTCACGAATCCAGGATCGACCCAGGCGGAGTTCTTGTTTCCTGGCACTCCGGGCTTTCCCGCGAGCGGCTTGAATCTCGGCCAGGCCTTCACCCTGGACACCTTCCCGACGCAATTCCAATTTCCTCAGCCGATGTCGGAGTTCTTTCCCGACGAGAGCTACGGGGTCGTCAACCCGAACATCCGACCACCCTACGTCGAGAGCTGGAACTTCGGCATCCAGCGCAAGCTGCCCGGAAACACAGTTTTCGAAATGAATTATGTCGGAAATCACTCGGTCCACATGTGGATGACCTACGATCTGAACGAAACCAACATTTTCGAGAATGGTTTTCTCAAGGAATTCGAGAATGCGCAAAAGAATCTGGCGCTCAATAACGGAACTAGCTTTGCGGATAACACGGGTGCCGCCGGACTCATCCCGCTGCCGATCTTTGATGCCGCCTTTGGCGTTTCCGGATTCGCCGGCGGAGGCACGAACCAATCATCTCAGTTTACCAATTCGAACTACCTAGTTCTGCTTCAGCAGGGACAAGCGGGCGCGCTGGCCAATCAATTGGCCACCACCGTCACCTTCCTCTGCAACATGGTCGGCAGTACCTTCTCCCCCTGTATTGCGAATGGATACACCGGTCCCGGCAAGTATCCCATGAATTTCTTCCAGCTGAATCCATTCGCCGCCGGCGGTTCTCTTCCGCTCCTCTCGAATCCTGGCAGTGAATCCTACAATGGCTTGCAGGTGCAAGTGAAACATCAGACCGGTCATGGGCTATTCCTGATGGCCAATTATGCCTACAGCCATGCCTTTACCAATCGCTACCTGGGCGACTATTACACCGCGGACTATGGGCTCGAGAACTTCGTCACCCTGCGCGATCCTAACCTGAATCGTGGACCCTCCCCCTACGATCTACGACACACCTTCCGCACATTTCTGACCTATGATCTTCCCTTCGGTACGGGAAAAGCGTGGCAGAGCGGCAATGGCTTTCTCAACCGAGTGATCGGCGGATGGACGGTCGGCAGCATTGTTACCCTGCAATCGGGGCGTAATTTCAAATTGCAGAGCGGCTACAACACCTTCAACTATTCGAATGCCTATTGGCCGGATGCCAGCGATTCCGGCGTGGTGCTGAACGGCATCACCGTCAGCCAGCTGCAAAGCAAAGTTGGACTGTACCCCGGCCCCACCCCGGCGGAACCAAAAGTGTTCCTACCGCCTAGTCTATTGACCAGCGACGGCAGCGCCAATCCAAGTTTCCTCGCGCCGCCCACCACGCCCGGTCAGCTGGGGCAGATGGTCTACCTGGAG
>Ga0187783_10001111_pt1 | contig 19849 bp, 19 predicted proteins | sample 1015_SJ02_MP02_2_FD_132471 | JGI IMG/M metagenome (GOLD analysis project Ga0187783, IMG submission 132471) | Tropical peat soil microbial communities from peatlands in Department of Meta, Colombia - 1015_SJ02_MP02_20_MG | ecosystem: Environmental > Terrestrial > Soil > Wetlands > Peat | place...
GATCGACATTCCTTTCGATGCTTGTCCGGTCCGGTTCATCCCGTGACCCGCGTCGACATTAAGTACACCAAGGGGAAGATGAACATCCAGACCAGATCTACGAAATGCCAATAAAGCCCGGCAATCTCCACGTCGTGGGCATCGTAGTCCTTGGGTTTTAGAAAAAGAATCATGGCGGCGACTACCGTCCCGAGGAGAAGCACGTGAATCCCCGTGTGGAACACGTTATCCGCAGGAGTCAGCAGCCAGCCGGCCAGCCAGAGCACCAACAGAATCGGCAACCATTTTTTCCGCAACGCCACCACGCCCAGATAAATGATGCCGATGGTGACGTGCAGCATGTGCATTCCGGTGAGGGTAAAGAAGGTCCCACCAAACTGCGGCACACTGGCGGCCCAGGGATTCTTGAAGGGGGTCATGCCCTCGGCGATTAGCTTGGTCCACTCCATTGCGTGCAAGACGACGAACCCGGTGCCAAACAGCATGGTGAGGAGAATCCAATTGCGCGTCCAGCTGCGATCGCCCCGCCTTGCCGCCAAAACCCCCAGCACCATGGTCAGCGAACTAGAAAGCAGGCACCCCGTCATGACGGTGGCATTGAGGATGCTCTCCTTATGAAAGGGGGTAGGCCATTGAGGATTCGAAATTCGCCCATAGCTGTAAGCGAACAGGAGGGCCCCGAAGGTAAGCGAATCGGAGAGGAGGAACAACCACATCCCGATTTTTTTGGAGTAGGTGCCAAACAGCGACGGCTCGTATGCATCAACACCGTGCTGCACAGCGATATCAGCCATAAGGTCGATCTCCTCAGCTTTCGTCTAGCGCGAACGCGCGGCCGCGGTTATTGAGCGCCGCGCTCCTATCGCATAAACCATAAGAACCCGAAAATGCCAACCCACAGCAAGAACATAAAGTGCCAATACCAGGCGGTCACATCGACGACAATGCGCCGCGCTTCGATCGGTTTGTGAAACAGCGAGACCACCGCCGCGTAGAGCAGCACCAAAGCCCCCCCCGCAAGATGAATTCCGTGAGCCGCTGTCATCAGATATACGAAGGAACTGCCAGCGTTGGTTGCGAGATAGAAGCCGCGAGCCGCCAGTTCCTGCCAGGCCAGCCATTGCCCGACAAGAAATCCAGCTCCCAGCAGAACGGTTACGTATAGCCAGGGGACGCCGGCTTCGTTCCCCAGACTGACGCCCGGAATCGAACGAACCGGAGCGAGCGCCGCCTGACGGGTGATTTGTCGTCGGGCGAACTCGGCGCTGATGCTGCTAGCCGCCAGCAACCCCGTATTGACCAGCAATAACGCCAGCGGTAGCTCGACGGAATTCCATTCGCGTACGTAGGTGTTTGTCTTCTCATCGAAGGTCGGCAATCCCTTGCGCACGATATAAGCACTCACGAGGGAGACGAAAAACATGAGGATGGGAGCCAGGGCAACGGCCAGTCCCAAGCGGGCGCGCCGCAAGCGCCGCCCGTAATCAGGATAGCCGTCTCCCGAACCGCCGCCACCGCCGCCATAGCTGGGGGGAACCGAGCCGCCACCGTGTCCCGTCGCGGGAACGCTCACCGGTACTGTTGGGCTAAAGCTTGCCATAACGGGCTTTTGGATGCTGTGGGCTCGACCCCATGTCGTCCGCGTGGGTTAGTGTGCTGCCACTCCCGCCGGATCGTTCTGCATCAGGTAATCCTTGGCGGCTCCTGGAACACTGTATTCATAAGGGCCGTGATATACGGCCGGGGTATGCCCGCCGAAGTTGTCGTGCGGTGGCGGGGTTGTCGTCGTCCACTCCAGAGTCGTCGCATGCCATGGATTGTCGCTGGCCTTCTCGCCTTTGAACATGCTCCAGAACAGATTGAAGAGAAAGATCAACTGCGCCGCAATGGTGATAAACGCAGCATAGGTCATGAAGGTTTGCAGGGGAATCAGGTGGGTCATGTATTGCACTTCGGTGAACTGGGAGTAGCGTCGCGTCTGACCCGCCATCCCCAGGTAGTGCATGGGCATGAAGATGGCGTAGGTGCCGATGAGCGTGATCACGAAGTGCACGCGACCGAGCGACTCGTTCATCATTCGGCCAAACATCTTGGGAAACCAGTAATAGGTCCCGGCGAAAATGCCGAAGATCGCAGCCACTCCCATAATCAGGTGGAAGTGTCCGACTACGAAGTAGGTGTCGTGCAGGGGGATATCGAGCACCGGCTGGGCCAGAAACGGTCCGCTTAACCCGCCCGAGACAAACAGGGAAACAAAGCCGATGGCGAAAAGCATGGGCGTATAAAATCGCACCCGGCCGTTGTGAATGGTTCCCAGCCAGTTGAAAGTCTTGATCGCCGACGGCACGCCGATGAGCATCGTCATGATCGAGAAGGCAAAGGCCGAATACGGGCTCATGCCACTCATGAACATGTGATGACCCCAGACCACGAACCCCAGGATGCCAATCCCCATAATCGCGTAGACCATGGCTTTGTAGCCGAAAATCGGCTTGCGCGAAAACGTGGACAGCAACTGCGAAGTGACCCCCATGCCGGGGAGAATCGCGATGTATACCTCGGGGTGCCCAAAAAACCAGAACAGGTGTTGCCACAGCAGCGGCGACCCGCCTCGGTGTCGCATCACCTGACCGTTCACCACCACCAAGGGCACGTAGAAGCTGGTACCCAGGTTTCGATCGAGCAGAAGCAGAATGCCGGCCGAGAGCAGCACGCCGAAGGCCAACAATCCAAGAATCGCGGTAACAAACCATGCCCAGCAGGTCAGGGGCATGCGCATCATGGTCATGCCTTTGCAACGCAAATCAAGCGTGGTGGTGATGAAATTGAGCGCTCCCATGAGCGAGGCGACACAAAAGATGGCAATGCTTGTGATCCACAGATCAGCACCCAGTTGTTGACCTGGTCCTGCGTTCTGCAAGGCGCTGAGTGGCGCGTAGCCCGTCCAGCCGTGAAGGGGAGCGCCGCCGCTCACGAAGAAAGCCGAGACGAGGATCACAAACGCTACGAACGTCGTCCAGAAGGAAAGCATGTTCAGGACTGGGAACGCCATGTCCGGAGCACCGATCTGAATGGGCAAGAAGTAGTTGCCGAACCCGCTCTGCGGCGCCGTGGTTAGCACGAAGAACACCATGATCGTGCCGTGCATGGTGAGCAGGCTGAGATAGGTCTCCGGCTTGATTTCGCCTACCAAAGGCAGAACCGCCGTCGGCCAGATCAGGTGAATCCGCATCAGCAGCGACAAAAACATGCCTACAAATACCGCCACCAATGCCAGGAAATAGTACTGCAGTCCGATGATCTTGTGGTCCAGACTAAAGACGTACTTGCGAATAAACCCCTGCGGAGCCGCGTGCGCATGTACCGGAGCAGACGTCGCCATTATTGTTTCTCAGCCTCCCGTGCTGCCAGCCATTTATCGAAGTCTTCTTGAGACACCACATGCACCATGCCGTGCATCTTGTAGTGGCCGAGTCCGCACAACTCGGCACAGGCGATTTCATATTCGCCGATCTCGGTGGGTGTGATGTGCATATGAATTGCCAACCCGGGCACAGTGTCCTGCTTAAAACGCAGAGACGGAACAAAGAAGCTGTGAATCACGTCCACGGCTCGCAAGGTGAGGTCAACCTGGCGCCCTACGGGCAGATAGAGGGTACCCGTCACGACATCGTCCTTGGCCGCCGGATCGGAGGTGTCCAAGCCTAAGGCAGCTTCGTTTCCCGCCGAGGGATCCATTAACTTTGCATCGGTTCGCCCATACTTGCCGTCCGGGCCCGGATAGCGGAAATACCAGGCGAACTGCATCCCCGTGACCTCGACCGGAACTGCCCCTGCCGCCGCCGGCTCGAAGCGTTCGTTGGCCCAGACGTGGCTGCCCATCAGGTTCAGGCCGACAAACAAAATTGCCGTCAGCGTGGTCCAGACGATCTCCAGTGTGGTGTTGCCGTGGGAATACTGAACCGGCTTATTCGACGCTCCGTCACGATGTTTCCAAACCAGCCAACCCAATCCACATTGGGCGGCTACGAAGACGATACCCATCAGCACATAGGTAAGAGCGAATTGGTGATCGATCCACGGAGCGGCGGCAGAGACGCCATGCGGCAACCACCAGGTCTGGGCTACGAAAAAGTATGTGCTGATGAAGGTGATCAGCCAGATAATCAGTAGAAGAGCGAGACCCATCTAAGAGATCTCCCGCGTTTCCGATTTGCCTACGCCGTCGCGAAAAACAGAGAAGGATATCACAGGTAGATGTGACGGATGCAAACTTCGTTGTGAATCGGTGAGAGGCAGCAGCGGCGAATGGATCGCGGGCAGCATGAGTCCCTTTGAAGCCGTGTCTGGCGCGGGCCTCCGCGCCGTGGCGCGGCTTTCGGGTGGCAATCGAAACTGCCGAATGCCTACGGGGGAACCTCTTCGATCACCCGGCGGCGGGCTCTGCTTCAGCTGTTCCCGTAAACCGGGATGGCAGCACCGTTAATCACTTTGGCATCGTCGCTCGCCAGAAACAGGATGACGCGCGCGATGTCCTCTGGCTTGGGCCACGCCGCAAAGTCGGCCTTGGGCATCGCCTTGCGATTCGCCTCAGTATCGATAATGCTGGGCAGAATCGAATTCGCCCGTAGCCCGCTGCCCTTAAGATCGGCGGCCAGGGAGTCGATTACCGCGATCGCCGCCGCCTTCGATGCCGCGTAAGCAGCTGCGCCCGCAGCATGATCCACCCCGGCCTTGCCGGCAACGTTGACGATGGCTCCTGCCCGGCGTGGGATCATTCGCTTCGCTGCTGCCCGGGACAAGACGTAAGCGGAGCGGAGATTCAACTCCAGCATCCGGTCAAACACGCTTGGCGCGAGGTCCCACAACTTTACGCCGCCTGCGTAGCCACCTACGGCATTCACCAGGACGTCTAGTTTGCCGTATTTCCGAACGATGCCATCGACGAGCTGATCGACCGCGGTGTGATCGGTCACGTCCACGTTGTGTCCGTCGAGGAAACAGTTCGCCGGGGCTGCCTTCTTCAGCGCAACGAATTCCTCGTCCTCTCGATAGCTGACGACCACCTTGGCGCCTTCCTCGAGGAAGGCCAGGCTCACGGCCCGTCCCAATCCTCCGGTGCCACCGGCGACCAAAACGATCTTATCTGTGAATCTCATGCTGGTAGCGAGCCTCGCCGTTCAGGAATAGGCAAGACAACCGACCGGCACGGCTCTGACCTCGTGCGAAATCATACATCGAAAGTGCCCTGGTCCGAGGGGCAGGGAATTCGCGAGCCAAGGCAGGGACCATGAACTAAATCTCAAAGTCCAGTTTCATGCCGTCATAGGAGAGTCGCACGTTCGCCGGCAGGGAAGAGTTGGTTGCCTCATGCGCCAAATCGTGGCAGATGTGGGTGAAAAACGCCCGCTTCGGTTTGACCCGTTCTACGATCTGCAAGGAATTTTCTACCGTGGAATGGGTAGGGTGAGGCCGGTGGCGCAAGGCGTCAAGAAACAGAATGTCGAGGTCATCGAGTTTGGCGAACGAGGATTCGGGAATTTCGCTGTGGTCGGTCAGGTAGGCAGCGCCCCCAAAGCGAAAGCCGTAGATTTCCGTCTCGCCGTGAATGACTGCGACCGGTTCGAAGCTGGCCCCGAACAGTTCGAGCGGTCCGTTAATGGTGCGCAGCTCGACCAGAGGTAAACCGCCAAACTTGTAATCGGCGTCGAAAATGTAGCGAAACATACCGCGGATAAACTCCGCCGCTTCCTGCCTGGCATAGAGTGGCAGCTTGTTCGGCTTGTGCAGGAAACTGAGCGGGCGCAGATCGTCGATGCCGAGAATGTGGTCGGCATGGGTGTGCGTATAGAGAACGGCATCAAGCCTGCGGATGTTTTCCCGAATGGCCTGCTGGCGAAAATCCGGCGTGGAATCAATGAGTACGACGTGATTGGCATACTCGATGAGGACCGAAGGCCGGGTGCGGTGATCGTGCGGGTCGCGAGAGCGGCATACGGCGCAATCACATCCGATGGTGGGCACGCCCATCGACGTGCCGCTGCCCAGCACCGTAAGCCTAGCCTTCATCGTTTAACAGGGCCCGTGCCGGCGGCTTGCGGCGGACGGGAGAGCGCATTGGTGACCTCAACGTACGCCATCCGCAGTTCATAGAGACTGTTTTGCAAAAAGCTCTGCTCTCGACCGGTGAGATTGCCCTTGGTTTTCTCCGAGAGCAGGCTAAGGGTGTCGATCGTTTGCCGCGCACCGATCAGATCGATCCGGGGCTCACCCCCCTGCTCGTGCATGAGCCCGAGCTGCAGCATCGCAGTCATGTAGAGAGAGGCCGTGAAACGCTCGAAGGACATCTCCAGATCGCTCGCCAGTTGGCCGTCGACCCCGAAGCGGTGGTCGTTCTCTCGGGTCGAATCACGATATCGATTCGCCTGTTGCTGTTGCTCGCTTGCGGAAGGAGACGCAGGCAGATCCGGCTCCGGCGGCTTCGCAGCGGGCTTGGCGACTGACGCAGGCTCCGTCGTAGAGGAAACCGGGACCTCGTCTTGAGAAACCTCCTTGCGCACCTCGCCTTCCGGCGTGAACAGCCGCCGGTCGGTTACCTTGAACGCTTCCTGTTTCTTCTCAGCCATATCGTTGTTGCGTCCTATCTTTCTGGAAATGTGGCCATAAAGGGCAATTCCGTGACTCGCAGCTGGGCCTCGCCGGCCGCGAGCGGGTACTCGGCAGCCTCGGCTTCGCGGCGGATGTAGCCGAGCGCCACCGGTTGACTTCCGCCCGGAAAGGGAAGGACAGCTGCGCTGGTCACTTCGCCGACCTCTTTGCCCTGGGATTGAATCTTCACACCCGGAGCCGGCAAAGGGCCCGTGACCTCAAAACCGGCAAACTTGCGATGTACCTTGCCGCGGGAACGAATACGCTCCACGATTTCCTGACCGATATAGCATCCTTTTTCGAAGTTCAAGGCTCGCAGTTGCTCGGTTTCCTGGGGTAGGTCGCGCTCGCGGATGTCCTGACCATAGCGCGGGATCCCACAGGCGATGCGTAGCAACTCCAAAGCGGCTGTGCCCACCGGGGTGGCACCGGAGTTGGCGAGCGCCTCCCAGAGCGAAGCGGCGCGCTCAGGCGGAAACCAGATTTCATACCACTCCAGGACTGGATTGTCCGCGCGCACGATGCTCAGAGGGATCGTCTGCCAGGTGAAATCGACAAACTGGAGGGACCTCAGTTTCTCGAATGCGAATCCGGCGGCCCTGAGTACCTCACCGGCCTTGGGGCCTGCGATCCCGATGGAGGTCGACTGATGGGAGAGGTTCGCCACCGTGACCGCGTCCATAATAATGTAGCGACGAAAAATCTCGAGCAATTTCTCGGTTTGCGATCGATCGGTATCGACCAACAGGGACTCACCCCGATTGAAAGCGTACAGGTCGCCGAGAATATGTCCTTGAGCATTCAGCACGAAGGCATAAAGCCCCTGCCCGGGAGCAAGGTCTCGAACCTTGTTCGTGACCATGCCGTTGAGCCAGCGCATCCGATCTTTACCGGAAAGGCTGATCTTCGATCGACGGCTCAGGCGGAAGAGGCCGCACCCGGAAACCAGGGCGGCGAATTCGGACACCGGGCTCTCGGTTTCGCCGGTTGAGGTCTGGGACTGGTCATGAATGGCTGCGGAATTACTCATATACGGCAATTTCTGATTATACAGGGTCGTTGGAGAGGCGCTGTCCCCTCCACGACCACCCATTTGGCTTGCTCTTGTGTTACTTTTCCACCCGTGAGCCAGAAAAAGCGTATTGCCGTCATTCCCGGCGACGGCATCGGCAAGGAAGTGATTCCGGAGGCCATGAAGGTCGTCTTCGCTGCCGGAGCGGAGGTGGAGGCCTCGCAATTTGACTGGGGAGCCGACCGTTATCTTACCGACGGCGTCACCGTGCCGCCGGGTGGTTTCGCCATGCTCGAGCGCGATTTTGACGCCGTCCTGGTGGGCGCCTTTGGCGATCCCCGGGTTCGGACGAACCTCCACGCCAAGGAAATCCTGCTGGGTATGCGTTTCCAGATGGATCTCTACGCAAATATCCGCCCCGCCCGGCTGCTCGATTCTGGCTTGTGTCCGCTGAAAGGAGTCGGCCCCAAGGATCTTGATTTTGTCGTGATTCGTGAAAATACCGAAGGGCTTTACACCGATGCAGGCGGAGTGTTCAAGCCGGACACCGCGGAGGAGATCGCCGTGCAGGAAGACATCAACACCCGCAAGGGCGTTGAGCGCATCATTCGCTATGCTTTTGAGTACTGCGGGCACCACCCCAAAGCAGATGGAAGTCGTCGCCAAAAAGTTCTCATGTGCGACAAATCGAACGCCATGACCCACGCCGGCGGCTTGTGGCAGCGCGTGTTTCGCTCCGTCAGCCGCGAATATCCGCAGGTTCAAGCCGAGCACATGTATGTCGATGCGCTGTGTATGCAGATGGTGCGGGATCCACGCCCATTCGACGTGATTGTGACCAATAACCTGTTTGGAGACATCATCACCGATCTGGCCGCCGGCCTCGAGGGCGGGCTGGGCATGGCGGCCAGCGCCAATATTCACCCCGGCAAGACCTCCATGTTCGAGCCGGTCCACGGCTCGGCTCCTCAGATTGCCGGAAAAAACCTGGCTAACCCTTTCGGCGCAATCTTAACCGCCGCGTTGATGCTCAACCATCTCGGCCTCACCCGCGAAGCGGATAAGATCGAGGCGGCAGTGCTCGATGCTGTGCGTCAAAAAAAGACCACCCAAGACGTCGGCGGGAACCTAGGGACGCGGGACGCGGGAGAGTGGGTTGTCAATCGCGTGATTCGAGGCGAAGGGTGAATCTTTCTGGTGCGACTCGACCGCGACCTATTTCAACCGAGTATCTTCCTCAATTCCTTGCGCAAAATCTTTCCGGAAGCGGTCTTCGGAATCGCCTCGACGAAGACGATCTCGCGAGGTTGCTTATAGGCAGTGAGGCGGTCGGCCACGAATCCACAAAGCGCTTCTTTGGTCTTCTCTGACGGCGCGGAACCCTCGCGAAGAACGACAAACGCCACGGGGATTTCGCCGGCAGAAGCATCTTGCCGTCCCACCACTCCGCAGTCGGAAACCGCGGCGTGTTCGAGCAGTACGCTCTCCACTTCTGCCGGAGCGACGGGAAATCCTTTGTATTTGATCATTTCTTTCCGCCGATCGAGGACGTAGAAAAAATTGCCGGGGTCACAACTGACAATGTCCCCCGACCAGTACCAGCCATCGCGAACCACAGCGGCGGTGGCTTGAGGGTCTCCCCAATATCCCTTCATGAATTGCGGCCCGCGCATGACCAGCTCGCCGGCATCACCAAGGGCAACATCGCCTCCACTTTCGCCGACCACGCGGCACTCCGTCTCGACCAGCGGCTGCCCGATCGATTCTGGTCGATAAAGCTCAGGTTCGAGATAGCCGACATGAGTCACGGGCGAGGCTTCCGTCATGCCATAACCCTGACAAACGGGAACTCCCGTCATAGAGGTAAAACGGCGGGCCAGCCCTCGAGCCAGTGGCGCAGCACCCGACTTGACCCAGCGCAGTTCGTGACTCTTGGGAAACTCTCCGGCTTCGGCAGCCTCGAGGAGACAAAGGAGCGCGGGGGGCACGGTCGGAATCACGGTGATGCCTTCTGGGTGGAGCAGAGAAATCACCTTGGCAACCTGAAAGCGGGGCATGAGGACCACCGTGGCGCCCAAGGTCAGCACCGGGTTCAGAATGACATTCAAGCCGTAGATGTGATAGAGCGGCAAGAAGCAGAGCACCCGACTGTTGTGGGTGAGCGCGGAACAATGCGGCCCGAGATATTGAAAGATGTTCGCGACCAGGTTGAAATGGCTGAGCATGACACCCTTGGGCAATCCAGTCGTGCCACTGGAATAGGGAAGCGCGGCGAGAGTTTCGCTCGAATCCCGGGCCGCTTCAGGCAGAGAGGCCTTGGCCGGCCGGAGCAAACTGGCGAAGGGCTCGGTTCCGGGGACCGCTTGCCGCGTGGCAAAGACGCGGCGCAGGCTGGGCAAACCGGAAAGGTCGATCCCGCTTAAGTTTCCTCCCTCGCCGACCAGCATCACGGCGCCGCTATTGCTCAGCTGATAGCGAACCTCACGCTCCCGGAAAGTGGGATTGAGAAAGGTTGGGACGGCACCCGCCAGGGTGGCGCCATGATAAGCGGCACAGAACTCCCAACCGGTGGGCAGGTAAATGGCGACCACTTCCCCGGGCCTTAAGCCCGCGGCGATCCATCCCCGCGCCAGCGATTCAACCAGGTCTCCGTATTCGGCATAGCTCAAGCGCCGATCGGCAGAGGTGTCGACAATTGCGGTTTGGTGCGGGAAACGGTGGCAGCTTTCGAGAATGACGTCGTGAACCGAACGACCGCGCGGGTCGGCGTAGAGCTCGGTACGTAGCATTGGCTCCAGATTGTAGCGGAACTGGGCTGAGTGCGGCGGGCTATCTTCCACCTTTGACCTTAGGGTGGAAGCAGACGTCTCCCCGATGCTTGCTGGAGCGAGTTGAGGATCAGCTGGCTAGCTTGCGCAGGAATTCGCGCTCATTCATCCGGTATTTGAATGCCTTGCGTCCATCGATAAACACGACTGGAACTTCGTCGGTAAACTGGCGGCGGAGTTGTTCGTCGGAATCGACGTCCACCTCCTTCCAGGTAAAGCCGCCGCGACGGTGCAACTTGGCAACCGTTTCCTTCACAATCTCGCAAAGGTGACAACCCTTGCGCGAATAAATGATGACCTGGCGCAGCGCCGACATGTGCAGAGTGTAACAGAAGCCACCCGGGAATCAGCGCCGGAAACCACTGGACTGAGGACAGACCAGTTGGGGTGGAATCGTAAGGTAAATATTCCTCACTCCTGGCGAAGTTCGAGTTTGCGGAGGGCGGGGTAAGCGCCCGCGCGGCAAGCCGAATGCCGCAAGGTACAATCCGAGATATGTCTCCGAGCGATCGCGGATCTCTGGCGGGTAAAAGCGTTTTGATCACCGGCGCAGCGCGGCGCCTGGGCCGGGCGAGCGCTCTGGCTTTGGCAGGGGCGGGTGCGGATGTGGCGATCACCTTCTTGCACTCGGCGCGAGAGGCCGAGCGCACGGTCAGCGACCTCGGCCGTCTGGGTGTCCGGGCATTGGCCCTGCGTTGCGATGTGACCGAGGAAAAAGCGGTAAGGGCCGCCGTAAGACAAACGGCCAAGGAACTGGGCGGCATTGACATTGTGGTGAACAATGCGGCGAACTATGAAACCGTTGAATTCGACAAGCTGACCCTGCGGCAATGGGACGCGATGTTCGCTTCGAATGCGCGCGGGCCGTTTCTGGTCGCCCGTGAAACCCTGCGGTGGCTCCGCGAACGGCGGGGAAAAATCATCAACCTGGGTTCGCTCGGTGGTCTCGAGCCTTGGGCGAGTCATGCCCATTACTGCTCTTCGAAGGCTGCCCTGCACATGCTGACCAAGGTGATGGCCAAAGCCCTGGCACCGCGGATCGCGGTGAACTGCGTCGCGCCGGGAGTGATTGACCTGGGTGAGAAATCGGCAGCGTCTTTCATGAAAGCCATGGCCAAGCAGACGCCCATGCGGCGCAACGGCACGGCCAGTGACATCGCCGCGGCCATTTTGTTCTTTGCTACGGCGCCCCACTTCATCACCGGACAGATTCTGGTGGTGGATGGCGGCCTGGGCCTCTAAGCTCTGCCGGGCGGGCTTGGCATTACGCGTGATATCGTGGCTTCGGAAGGCGAAGCGGGTGGCCTATTCTTCGTCCCCCGGCGATCGGAAGCAAGATGAGGATTCCGGTTTTCCTGTTGATCGTATTGCTTGGCACGCTGCCGGTGCTGGCTCAGGGGAGGCCCGAAGACGGCGGTCGTGAATTCCAGATATGGACGGGCGGAGGCCACTCGGTGGCGGGCGGCACCTCCGATACCAGCTTGTGGAATCTAGGCCTGCGCTACGGATGGATCCTGACCCGGCCGCATGGGCCGGGAATCCTCAAAGGACGGTTTGAGTACGTCGTTGACGCAACTCCTCTATTCATCGTTTGGCAAAAATACAACACCGCCTATGGGGGAGGGTTCAGCCCCTTGGGCTTGAAGTGGGATTTTGCTTCTCGCGGGCCGGTTGAACCTTATCTCGAGCTGAACGGGGGAACTTTGTTTACCAACCAAAGCGTACCCACCGGAACCTCCGCCGTGAACTTTACGTCCGCAGCGGCCTTCGGCATGCATCTGTTCGGAGAGAAGTACGCCTGGAGTCTCGAAGCCCGGTACATGCATATTTCGAACGCGGGGCTGGCGACGCCGAATCCGGGAATCAACACCGTCCAGGTGCGGGTGGGTGTGGGAAAGTTTTGGCATCGATAGCATCGCAGCCGGCTTCGAGTTCCTCCCGGTGGTTGCAGCTTGGCGAGGCTGCCGGATATTCTTCTTGAGCTTATGTCAACCCTGGTCGAATGCGTTCCTAACTTCTCCGAAGGCCGAGACAAAACCAAACTAGACGCCATCGTCGCTGCCATGAAGATCGGCGGCGTATATCTGCTCGACCGCGAGATGGACTCTGACCATAACCGGTCGGTCATTACCTTAGCTGGCGAACGGGAGGCGATTCAGGAGGCGGCCATCCGGGGCGTGGGCAAAGCCGCGGAGCTGATTGACTTGAACGTCCATCAGGGGGCCCATCCGCGCATGGGCGCAGCCGACGTCGTGCCGTTCATTCCGATTGAGGGGGTAAGCCTCGAGGATTGCGTGGCCATGGCTCGCCATGTCGGGGCCGAAATCTGGAAGCGATACCAGATCCCGGTGTACTTGTATGAAGCTGCTGCCACGACTGCCGAGCGACAGAACCTGGAGAACATCCGGCGCGGACAATTCGAGGGCTTGCGGACGGAGATCGCGACCAACCCGGCGCGCAAACCCGACTTCGGCGAGCCACGCCTGCATCCCAGCGCGGGCGCCGCCGTAGTGGGAGCGCGCAAGGCGCTCATTGCCTACAACGTTTTCCTGAATACGCCCGACGTGGAAATTGCCAAGAAGGTTGCCAAGGCCGTGCGCTTTTCAAGCGGCGGGATGCGATTTGTGAAGGCAGCGGGTTTTCTGGTGCGCGGGCTGGCGCAGGTTTCGATGAACCTGACCGACTTTGAGCAGACGCCCATTCACCGAGTGTTCCAGATGGTAAAGCGGGAGGCAGCGCGCTATGGGGTCCTCCCGGTCGGTAGCGAGATTGTGGGACTCATTCCAAAGAAGGCCTTGGAGCAGGCGGCCGAGTGGTTTCTGCAAGTCGAGAACTTCGATTCTTCCCTTATCCTCGAGAATCGGCTCGCTGCGGTGATGGGCGGGAAGACGGCAGTCGGGGGATTGCGGGCAGGCGTCGAGCCTTTTATCGAGCAGCTGGCGGCGCCGACGCCGGCCCCCGGGGGCGGAAGCGCATCCGCCGCCGGCGCCGCAATGGCGGCAGGACTGGCCACCATGGTAGCGGCGCGGTCGCGGGGGAAAAAGGCTTATCTCTCCTACGAGCGGGAGCTGAGCGAAGCGATTGCCCGGTTGGGACAACTGCGAGAGGAATTGAAGGCCGCCATCGACCAAGACGCGGCGTCCTTTGACGCGGTGCTCAAGGCTTACAAGCAGGCGAAGGAGGCCGCCGACGGTGACCAGATCATCGCTCAAGCCATGGCCCAGGCGACGAGCGTGCCACTGAGCGTGGCGGAGAAGGCGAGGGAAGTAGCGGCCATCGCCGAGAGGCTGGGTCCCATGACCAATCCCAATATGAAATCCGATCTGACCACTTCGGTGGCGCTGGCGGAAGCGGCCATCAAGGGTGCACTGGCCAACGTCGAAATCAATCTGGAATCCCTGAAAGACGCAGCGTTTGTCTCCGAGGTGCGGAGGCGTGCCGACCTGGTGAGGGTCTGAGGGGCCGATGCCGATCGAGGTCGCCGTGGAGCGCAGAGCCCCGGTTTCGGCGGGTGACTGCACTTCGCTTTTACCCACCCCCCGGCAGTTCGCATACAATTAGGCTGCGGTACAGCAGAGTCCCGCATCCAAGTACATATACCGAGGTCAGAGGCGATTCTTTATGAAACCACTGAAGTTAGTGTTGTCTGCCCTGTTGCTCGCTATGCCGAGCGCCTGGGCGGCTGCGATCCCCAGCTCGGCGCGGCCGGCCATTCCCGCGGAGGTACAGCAGATCATCACTGTCGACTATCGAACGCTGAAGAATTCAAATACGGCGATGGCTCTGAAGCAACAGGTGTTGCCACCGAGCGTGAAGTCGTTCGAGGACGAACTGAAGAGCGTCGGCATCAATCCCGAGAAGGACGTTGATCAGCTGACATTCGCCTCTTATCGCAGCGCCCAGAAGGGCACCAAAGTTGTGGGAGTAGCTCAGGGATCTTTCTCCAGCAAGATCGTGCTCAAGAAGATGCGCCTCAACAAGGTGAAACCCCTCAAGTACCACGACACCGACATCTACCCGATGTCCGATGGCATGGACATGACGTTTCTCGACGATAACTGTTTGCTGTTTGGCGACGGTGACGCATTGAAGGGCGCGCTCGACGCGCGTGATGGCTATAGCAATTCGCTCGACTCGAACAGCCAGGTGGCGGATCTGATCGGACCGGTTGAGTCGGGCACGGTTTGGAGCGTGCTCGATCAGCAGGGAACGCAGAATATGCTGTTATCGGCGCTGGGCGATGCCGGTAAGCTGGCCGATTTCGACACAGTGAAGAAGCGGGTGCTGGGCTCGCGCTACACTATGAGCTTCCAAAACGGAGTGACCTTCGACCTTGATATCGTGACCTCCGATTCGGTGACTGCCGCTACTCTTTCATCGCTTGTGAAGGCAGGGGTTTTGTACCGAAAAATGACGGCTACACCGATCGAGAAGGCGGCGCTCGAAAATGTTGTCGTGGACTCCGACAGCTCGAACTTGCAAATGCACTTCAAGGCGGATGACAAACAGTTCCAATCGCTCCTGCACTCGGATCTGTTCGCAGCGGTATCCAGGTAACGAGTCGAGATTTGTGGCGGAAGTAGCGGGTTCGAGGTTCGTGTGAAGCTCGAGTCTTCCAACCAGATTGCTCAACATGAGCGGTGTTGTCCTCCTGCTGTCCAGCCACCCGATCTCGCGACAAGGCGTCGACCATTCCTATAGAATCAAGAGCGAAGTATGAGGGGATTCGATCGGCGCTTCGCTGAACTTCAGGAAACGTCAACGAGTCAGCTGTAACCAGACTGCTTCCGAACATTTTTTTCGAAACCTCATGGACCTTTACCGAGCCAGGGGTGTGATTTTGTCTAGGAGAACCTGATGGCGAAAATTGCAAAGACCGCGGATCGCAAGAAAGTGATGGACACAACCAAGAGTACGGATTGCCCCAAATGCGGTAAGCCCACCCGCATCGTGAAGCGGGTCAAAGATCGCGAGCGCGGAGTCCCGGGAGGTATTTTCATTTCCTGCTCGGTCTGCGAATTTTACGAAAAGTTATAATGATCGTAATATCAATCACTTACGCATGCTTTACCTAGATATCGGCGGCGCAACACCACGATACCTCGACTCTTCAAGCCTTGCCGCAAATCAGTTCCGCGTACAACTCTCTTAGCCTTGGCTCGGCTCATTACGCGACCGGCTCCACGGCAAGTGGAACCCTAGGGGGCCGCACGGCTGGGGTGGTGCCAATCAGGAGATACGACGCGGTCCCCATCGAACCCGGGATCAGCACCGGTTGGGCGATATCCCGCAAGGTCATCCGGGAGCACGGCAGATCCCGTCCCTAAGGTTCGAGTGGCGCCCTTGCGATGAACGCAGAGCCGCAACCTCTTAACCAACGGGTCAAACACCCCTTCAGTGATCGAGCGCACTGGCTCGGGTGACGGACCGATGCCCTTCGATTGCACCTGGACTGGCTCAAGTTACAAACCAGGAAGAATGGAAGTCGAGAACCCTGACAGCAAGATCCTGCTGTCGATTTCACCAGGAGGTGGATCGCGGCTGGCGGCGGTTTGGCTGTCCGTGATCGCCGAACTCACGAATTGCTCGTAAAGTCTACCTGGACTCGCAAGCTCGCTATGTTAATCCGAATACCGACCAGCGCTAGAGGATCGGCACTGGGTTGAGGTTTCACACCTTTCCCCGTGAGCTAGGTCAGAGCCGATCCTCCCTCTGCTGGGTAAATTAATTGCGTGCTTATTGGGAGAGCCTGATGGCATATGTAATTACTGAGACCTGCACGAAAGACTTGCTCTGTGTCGACGTCTGCCCGACAGACTGCATTCACCCCAAGAAGGATGAGCCTGGCTTTGAAGAAGCGAAGCAATTATTTGTCGATCCTGTCGGTTGCATTGACTGTGGAGCTTGCATTCCGGTCTGCAAATCTGACTCAATTCACGCGTTGGACGATTTGGCTGAAGGTTTCAAACAGTTTATCGACATCAACGCGAGATACTACGCCAACTAATCGGGCCCAGGAGCTTCAGATCCAGTCGACAACGATTCTCACCGGAATATTTCTTCCGAACGAAATGCACCCGTTCATTGGTTCATCGATGACGTGATGGTTCGTTAAGCTAGGCCATCTGCGTGACCGTGAACCCCTCTTGCGTGACCCGCATCACAGCCCCTTTATCCTCAACCTCCAGACAATAGTCTGTAGTCGCGAGGCATGGATACTGATGTTCAACATCATGCACGCCGAGTTCATTGCACCAGGCATTAAGCGGTTTGTCATTCAGGCGCCCCGCATAGCGCGCAAACAGCAGCCAGGCCAGTTCGTTATCCTGCGGGTGTATGAAGAGGGTGAGCGCATCCCAATCACCATCGAAAAGTCCGACCTCGAGTGTGGCAGCATCAGCATTGTTGTGCAATCGGTGGGCAAGACGACGCATCTACTCAACACGCTCGAGGAGGGGGACAACATTCTGGACGTGGTGGGGCCACTCGGCAAGCCATCGCAAGTTACAAAGTTCGGTACAGTGGTGGTGATGGGCGGAGGCGTCGGTACGGCTATGGCTTATCCTACGGCCGCAGCGATGAAGCGTGCCGGCAACCGTGTCCTCTCCATCATCGGCGCACGCAGCAAAGAACTGGTCATCTTGGAGCGTGAGATGCGGGAGGTCAGCGATGCGCTGATGATCACGACGGATGACGGGACTTACGCCGAGAAGGGTTTCGTCACCGACAAACTGCGCCAGTTGATCGATAGGGATGTGCCCATCGACCTGGTGCTGGCGGTGGGGCCGATCCCCATGATGCAGGCGGTCGCGGAGATGACGCGCAAGGAGAACATCCGCACCATCGTCAGTCTGAATCCCATCATGCTCGACGGCACCGGCATGTGCGGTGGCTGCCGGGTTTTGGTGGGTGGCAGGAGTCAATTTGCCTGCGTGGATGGTCCGGAATTTGATGCGCACCTGGTCGATTTCACCACCTTGCTGCGGAGGAATGCCATCTATCGTGCTGCAGAGGAGAAGTCGTTGGAGGATTTTCAGCGCCAGCGCGAGTCGTTGCTAAAAAGAGTTCACGCTGAACAAGAAGCCCAGTTGGATGCTTCAAGGGGCATCAGGTGAGTGCAAGCGCACCAAAATCACTAAATCCGCTTTCGCTCAAGCAACGCATGAAGGTGCCGCGGCAGGCCATGCCGGAGCAGCCTGCCTTCGAGCGAGCCGGCAATTTCCGAGAAGTGAACCTAGGGTATTCCGAGGAATTGGCGCGCCGGGAAGCAGAGCGCTGCTTGGAATGCGCCAAACCGACCTGTGTGGCCGCCTGCCCAGTGGGGGTTAAGGTAAAGGAGTTTGTGCAGTTGATCGTAGCAGGTGATTTTGCGGGTGCAGTCGCCAAAATCAGGGAAGATGATGTGCTGCCCGCCATTACGGGGCGCGTATGCCCGCAAGAGGATCATTGCGAGGGTGGTTGCTTAATGGGCAAGAAGGTCGCACCCCTCGGTGTGGGATATCTGGAGCGGTTTGCCGCCGACTACGAACAACGGCACCTGGGTCGGAGCCAGATTCGCAAGGCCGAGCCTAGCGGGAAGAAAGTCGCGATCGTCGGCAGCGGGCCATCAGGGCTAACGGCGGCAGGAGACCTTGTCCAGAAGGGACACGCAGTGCATGTCTTTGAAGCCTTGCACGAATTGGGCGGCGTGCTGGTATACGGCATCCCCGAGTTCCGTCTGCCCAAAAAGATCATTCGTGAGCAGATCGACTACATGCGCGCCATGGGCGTGGAGTTTGAAACTAACGTGGTAGTGGGCAAGACCATCACCATCAACGAACTGATGGAAGAACAAGGATATGATGCTGTATTCATCGGAACTGGCGCGGGGCTGCCGGTGTTCATGGATATTCCTGGCGAGCACCTGAACGGCGTGTACTCTGCGAACGAGTTTCTGACCCGCATCAATCTCATGCACGCCTACGAGTTCCCCGGGTACGACGAGCCGCTGCTCGATTTCCGGGGGAGAGATGTGGCTGTGATTGGCGGCGGCAACACCGCGCTAGACGCAATTCGTTCGGCCTTGCGCTTGGGCGCTGCCAAGGCATACCTGATTTATCGTCGTAGTGAAGCCGAAATGCCGGCGCGCACGGAAGAAGTGAAACATGCCCGGGAGGAAGGCATAGAATTCCGGATGTTGACAAACCCCACCGAGTTCCTGTCCGACGGCAAGGGATGGTTGTCCGGCGTGCGCTGCACTCGCATGGAACTCGGGGAAGCTGATGCTTCCGGACGGAGACGGCCAGTGCCGCTCAAAGGGTCGGATTTCGACATGCCGTTGTCGGTTGCCGTGATTGCGATCGGCACGAGCGCCAACCCCTTGATCCAGAGTACGACGCCGGGTCTTGCTACCAACGAGCGAAATTACATTGCGGTGGATGCAGGCACCCAGCGGACCTCTTGCCGGGGTGTCTTCGCCGGTGGTGATATCGTGACTGGCAGTGCCACGGTGATTTCGGCCATGGGGGCGGGACGGCGCGCAGCCAAGGCGATTCACGATTACTTGACCAGTGGCACGTGGTGAATGCCTCCTGAACCGACAGGGGTTATGACCGCCGGTGCGCTCTCTCAGAGGTCGTAGTCTTAGAAGATCTTTCGAGTAGCCAGCCAACTGTGCCTTCGACCACGATGCTAACCCTGGTCACGGGTCGACCGGTTCGCTGGTCTTGCGGATGCGGCTTCTTTGGATGACGGCCACTTCGGCCAATCCCATCGGTATTCAGGTGGTACGAGAGTCGGGCGTCGAAATCGGCTTCGGGAAATGGCTCGTCGTCGCGTCGGTGCCGGCAGTCACAGCCATCCTGGCGCTGCCTTGGCCGGTCGCACGCTTCTTTCCTCCCGGCGTGGAGGAGACTCCAAATGCGCCGCTCGAGGCGCGGAACGCGCTTGCTAGATTGGGGCCATTGTCGCGCGACGAATGGATCACGGCGATTACCTTCGTGCTCATGGTGTCCGGCTGGGTGTTTGCGGATGCGTTGAAACTCGGTGTAACCATTATTGCTTTTGCCGGCCTGGGCCTGTTGTTGATGGCCGAGGTGCTTACGATTAAGGACATCGCCTCGCAAGGCGTCACGCTGGCCACATTTCTCTGGCTTGCTGTGCTGTTTGCCTTGAGCGGTCAACGCAACGAACTCGGTTTCATGGGTTACCCGGGGCAGCGCTTGGCTCGGTACCTCGGCGGCCTGTCGTGGCCAGTCACGTATGTGTCGCGGATCGCGATCTATGTGGCCATTCACTACATGTTTGTCAGTCAGTCCTCGCAGGTCCTGGCACTACTCGGGGTGTTTCTCGCTGTTGGCATCCGAGGGGGCGTACCCGCTCC
>Ga0187783_10001112_pt1 | contig 19848 bp, 15 predicted proteins | sample 1015_SJ02_MP02_2_FD_132471 | JGI IMG/M metagenome (GOLD analysis project Ga0187783, IMG submission 132471) | Tropical peat soil microbial communities from peatlands in Department of Meta, Colombia - 1015_SJ02_MP02_20_MG | ecosystem: Environmental > Terrestrial > Soil > Wetlands > Peat | place...
AATCATCTCGTAGAGGATTGCACCTAGGCTGAAGAGATCGGAACGGGCGTCGGCTGCCAGTCCGCGGACTTGTTCCGGCGACATGTAGCCGACCGTTCCGAGAACAATCCCCGGCTCGGTTTGGGCGAGCGTTGGAGTGTCGGCGCTCGAGGCTGGTTTCTCCAGATGTGTGAGTTTAGCCAGGCCGAAGTCAAGAATCTTGACACGTCCATCCTTGGTCAGAAAAATGTTTTCCGGCTTGAGATCACGGTGGGTGATGCCCTGCTCGTGCGCAGCACCGAGGCCACGAGCTATCTGCAATGCGTAATCTGTGGCTTTTCGTATGGGTACTCCGGCACGAATGAGTTGACGAAGAGTCTCACCGGCCAGAAGTTCTGTTACTAAGTATGGGGAGGCGTCATGAGCACCGATGTCATAAACCGCGAGAATGTTCGGATGATTCAAGGCCGCGGTAGCGCGGGCCTCCTGGTCAAAGCGGCGCAGGCGTTCCGGGTCGCGCGAGAGTGTGGCAGGCAGGACCTTGATCGCAACATCGCGGCCCAGCCGATGATCGCGAGCACGGTAAACCTCGCCCATGCCACCCGCGCCGAGCGGGGACTGGATTTCATAAGGGCCGAGCTTTGTGCCAGGGCTCAGCATAGGGTGGAACCCGCGATTGTAAGCGGGATGGCAGGCACTTGGGAAGTTACATGACCGTTAAAACCTTCGCCAATGCTGGGACTAGTCTGACGTGCGCCGACCTTAGTCCTGCAAAATCGCCATCTGAGAGCCGATCGCCGCCCCCGGATGACGGGCAGTTGAACCGAGAAGGGCCAAGCGGGCCATAAGCCGGCTTCGGGGAAGTCCGGGAAAAGCGACTTTTCGCCGATAAGTCCTCCGTAGCGGCGTAGCGTTTAGCGACTAGATCGCCAGTGAGCGGATGGGCATACCCGAAGTTGAGAAGACCCGCCCAGGTCCGCCGGATTTTGGGCGGGAGTACATCCGTAAAATTGTTATCGAGATTTGGAACAACACCGATGGGCGCTTAGCACCTCTCAATGCCAATGACGTGTTGGATTCCAGTGCGTGCCTGCTTCTCGCCGTGATTGTGCCCGAACCTAACCAAAGGCGAAGGCCGTTACACCGATCCCAATCCAAGTTCCGAGTTGTGAGTTCGGGAGAAATCTCTTCTCAAGGGGACCGAAATGCGCTTGGCCCGCGACAAGGCGGTACCCATGCAGGTGATGGGGAATCGGACGAAGCTGGCAGGACAAGACGTAACACCGGAGGAGTTTGTCGAGTTTTTCCTAAAGGGGGATCGAGCTCGTCTATGACTTGCTGAAATCTCTCTCAGGGAAATCCTAATACCTGGTGGCATCTTGACCGCTTCGGAGAGGACCAGGTGCGATTCGTTGGGCGCCCCACCTCTATAACAGCGCGTTGCTAGACCGAGCCTCGCATCCCGATAGGTTACGGGACGCCATTGATCGTGACCAACTGTCCGATGCTCTGTGGCTGTCTGATGGGGCATTTCCGCACTTAAGTCGACTTATCCCTGCGGAGTTAAAGGATCTCCATGAAGGTGATGTTCCAGTATTTAGCACGCGGCCCACGGCGTCCCTTATGGACCAGCCGAGGAGAGCAGATCCCTCATTTCTTTGACCGAACTGCAATTGAGGAGGTGCGCAGAGGGCTATGTCAGCTGGGAGAAGAAGACCTGGCGCTTCAAAGCGGGTTCATTCGTGCCGCCATTGCCTCAACCGGCGAACGTGTTCCCCACCCGAGCAGCCCTTGTGGGCCGCACTTAACGTGCAACGGAAATCCGCAAAGCATGGCGTCCTTCGTTGGAGACGCACTGTGCCGAGTAGCTTTTGAATCTGAATTGTACGCAAGTTGGATCGGCCTTACGCGAGTGCGATCTCGCGAGATTTCATGGTCTTTACAGCCGTTGGATATGGATTTCTACGACGGTATTTCGGAGTGCTCTTTCTTTCTCGCCTACTTGGGAGGGCTGACCAGAGATGACTCGTACTCCAAGATCGCTCGAAAGTCTATAAATCTGGTGCGACGAAAGCTGGAACGCCAGAGATCTAGTGGTTTGTCAATACGAATACTGGGTGGATATTCCGCCCGCGCGGTGGGTTCCAAGGCGCGCTGCAATGCCGAGAGCGGCCAAAAACGTATTGATTTCAGGCAAGCCTCCGTATACGATCACCGTGCTTTACGCGCTTGGTTCGCTCACGCGATTAGCCGCTCGCGTGGCTCGAACGAGGAGAGCAATTTGTGGCCTTCATCGTCGAACAATGGAGAAACCATGACTACGTCAATCCACTCTGCTATGCCTTCACAGAAACAGCGCTTCCGGAGGGTTGGAATACTCCTGGTTCTCTGTAACCTAGGATTCGCGCAGACGATAAATCCGGATCAAGCGGCGAGCATCCGAGAATCTTCGCCTCAGCGACTTACGCTGCTTGAAAGCCTGCAATCGACCCTGGCAAATCAGCCGGAGCTCCAGATTGCGCAACAACAGGTGGAAATCAGCCGCGCACTCAAGCAACAGGCATCGGGACAGTTCGACACTGCACTGGAGGGCAGCTTTTCACAGGCACATACCAATTCTCCTTTGACGCAGGCAGAACGCGCACTCTTGCTGGCGGAAGGCTTCAGACCGATCAGCAACCTCGCGCAGAACCTTTCTGTATTCAATGTCACTGTTGCCAAACTCTATCGCACTGGGATACAGGTCAGTCCCCTGTATCAGACCACGCGTACCACCGACAACCTGAGCAACGCCGAGGGTACTAACGTCTCCAGCCTCGCCTTTCAGATCCTGATTCCGCTGCTCAAAGGCCGAGGCCGAGCCGTGGTGGCAGCGCCAGAAACCGCTGCCGACATCGAGATTAGCGCTGCCCTGCTGGATCTGAATCAAACCATCAGTAGTCTGCTGGCCACGACGGCAAGCAGCTACTGGAACGCAGTCGCAGCCGCCCGACAAGTGGAGGTGGCCAGGAGTGCGGAGCAGCGGGGCAGAACGTATGTGGATAATGTTCAGACGTTGATCCAAGCCGACCGACTGGCAAAATCAGAGATCAACCAAGCTATAGCCAATCTCGCCGACCGCACGGCAAATCGAGTTGCGGCCGAGCAAACGATGATTCAGGCAGAGCAGCAACTCGCCTTGGCAATGGGCCTGGATCTGGCTCAGATCCAGCGCGCGACTTTCTCTTTCGAGGACTTTCCTGAACCTGCGACTCAGCGACTGCCGGCCGTTGATGCCGATGTGATTCAAAAGTATGTCGAGCAGACGCTCACCAGGCGAGCCGACTATCTGGCGGCGCAGAGGCGGGTGGAAGAGTCTCGGGTTCAGGTGATAGCGGCTCGCAACGGGTTAAAACCTCGGCTGGATCTAAGTTTCAGTGCGGGGTCGACCGGGCTCTCGGAGGGTACCGCCCCAGCGCAGTTTTTCAACTCGGGGTATCGATTGGTTCAGGGGTTAGACGCCACCGGCGCGGTGACCTACAACTTCCCTTTTCGCAACGACCTCGCCATCGGGCAATTGCGCCAGGCGCAGGCCAGCCTGATGCAGGCGCAATTGAGAGTGGTCGATCTCGGCCGCCAGGTTTCATCCGCGGTGGTCAGCGCGTACAATGCCGTTCAAAACGCGGCCACCCAGCTCGAAAGTGCGCACGAATCGGTCAAGTTCTCCCAGGCGGCCTTGGAGGGAGAACGGCAAAAGTTTAGCCTGGGCTTCAATTCCCTTGTGGATGTGCTCACGGTCGAGGATCGCTTAACGACAGCCATGACGAGCGAGGTGAACGACGAACTTGGCTATGCCGCGGCATTGACTCAGCTGCGTTCGTCGACCGGCACGATCGTTGATCCGTATAAGGAGGTCCATTCGGTCGATCGGGACATCTTCTTCGTTTTGCCGTAGACGCAGCCGAAGAAGGGGCGTAAGTTCTTGGTTCAGCAAGGGATCCGCTATGAATACGGAAATTTTTCGCAAAGTTTCACTGGAACGCCTCTCGTCTCCAGAACAACTGGATCAGCTTCTGACCATTACCACCCCGAAAAGCTGGCTCGCGCTGATTGGCCTCTTTGCGGTTCTTTCCGTGGTCGTGATTTGGGGAATCACCGGAACCGTTCCGACCAAGGTGCAAGGGCAAGGCGTAATTGTGCGCAGCGGCACGGTACTGAACGTGGTGACGGTCGGCTCGGGCATAGTTACAAATCTGTACGTGAGCCCCGGCGATCCCATAAAACCCAACCAGTTAGTCGCGAGAGTCGCCGAGCCGCAGGAGCTGGAGCGAGTGCGATTGGCAAAGGAGGCGGTAGAGCAGGCAACCCGCGAACGGCAGGTTCGGTTGAAGCTTCACCAGCAGGAGGCACAGCTTCGAATCGATGCCCTGACCCGCGAAAGATCAAATGCCGAAAACCAGATCAAAGAGCTTCGCCAACAGGCGAGCTTCGTGACTGAACAGATCAAAGTGGATGAACAGCTACTTTCGAAAGGTCTCGTCACCCGGGAACACACCTTGGCTACGCAGCAGAGATTAAGCAATCTAAATGGCCAAATCGCCGCCTTGCAGGCGCAAATGAAGCAGCAGGATGCCGAGATGTTTGCGGCCCAGAGCGAGCCTATCGAGTCCGATGCGCAGATTCAAAACGATATTGCCGAAAGGCGCCGCAGCTTGGCAGTGCTCGAGCAAGAGTTAGATATGACTTCGAATGTTATAAGCCCTTTTGCTGGCCAGGTAGTGGAGCTTAAAGCAGTTCAGGGCACGGCGGTCCAGGCAGGATCAGCCATTCTCAGCATTCAACCAGAAGCTACCCAACTGGAAGTGATCATGTACTTGCCCTCGGACAAGGCAAAGACGGTTTCCCCCGGCATGGAGGCTCAAGTCTCGCCCGCCACTGTTAAGCGTGAGGAGTACGGTTTTATTCGCGGCAGGGTCACGTCTGTGGCGGACTTCCCCTCAACCGCTGTCGCCGTAATGCGCAACTTTGAAAACCAGAGCTTGGTGGAGTCACTGCTGGGAGCAGGCCCGGTGACGGAGCTGCATCTGGCCATGGCATCCGATCCAACCAGTTACAACGGTTTCAGGTGGTCTTCTGGTAAAGGACCGCCGATCCGGCTTTCCGCCGGCACTTTTTGCAGCGCGCTGATTGTCACTCGCGAACAGAAGCCGGTCAGTCTGATTTTCCCCTATATCAAGGAGTCGTTGGGTGTGACTTAGCTTATGGCTTCCTCGGTTCGCGTTATTGACCAATTGCGGCGACTCGTCCCCCGGTTGTCCTTGAACAAGAGGGCGAAGACCCCCACGGTTCTCCAAATGGAGGCGGTGGAATGCGGTGCGGCCGCGTTAGCCATAGTCTTGGGATACTACGGCCGTTTCGTGCCTCTCGAAGAGCTCCGGGTGGCGTGTGGCGTATCGCGTGACGGCAGCCGGGCTAGCAACGTTTTGAAGGCAGCTCGCAGCTTTGGCCTGGGGGCAAAGGGCTATAAGAGAGAGCCGGGCCAGCTTCGTCAATTGCCGGCGCCCATGATTGTGTTCTGGAATTTCAACCACTTCGTGGTGGTCGAGGGTTTCAAGAAGAATAAGGCCTATTTAAACGACCCCGCGACGGGACGACGGGTGGTGTCGGCCGAGGAGTTTGATCAATCGTTTACCGGTGTCGTGCTGGTATTTGAAAGAGAACCCCACTTCAAAAAAGGCGGCCAACCACCAAGGGTTCTGAAAGCCTTGCGGAAAAGGCTGGCGGGTAGCAGGGTTGCACTCCTCTATGTCCTTTTAGCAACCTTGGGGCTAGCCATTCCCAACCTGGTCATTCCGATCTTTTCTAAAGTCTACGTTGACAATTTCCTAATCAGTGGCCTGCAAAGCTGGCTCAAACCCCTCTTGTTGGCGATGGCGCTCGCAGCAATACTCAAAGCCCTGCTTACGGCTCTCCAACAGCACTCGCTCCTGCGACTCGAGACAAAAATGGCGATCGGATCGTCAGCCAAGTTCTTCTGGCACGTGCTTCGGCTGCCGATGGATTTTTTTGCCCAACGCTATGCGGGCGAGATCGGCTCACGAGTGCAAATCAATGATCGCGTGGCGACGCTTTTGTCGGGCGAGGTCGCTACCAACCTGGTAAACGTTCTTCTGATCGGCTTTTACGCGGGATTGATGTTCCGCTACAGCGTGATATTGACTCTCATCGGAATCGCCATGGCTGCAGCTAACTTTGTTGCCCTGCGTTTTGTGTCCCGAAGAAGAGTTGACCTGAATATCAAACTTCTTCAGGAACAGGGCAAGCTTATGGGCATTTCCATGGCGGGTCTCATGACGATTGAAACCCTCAAAGCCACTGGCTCGGAATCAGACTTCTTTGCCCGTTGGTCGGGACAGCAGGCGAAAGTTACCAACGCGCAGCAGGACCTCGCGGTTTCCTCGGTGATGCTCTCCGCGGTGCCTCCGCTGCTATTGGGACTGAACACGGCGCTGATCCTTGGCATCGGTGCACGCCGGGTCATGGAAGGCTCTTTGACCATGGGAATGCTGATTGCCTTTCAGGCTCTTATGGCAAGCTTCATGACGCCGGTAAATGAGCTAGTCGATCTCGGAGGAAGGATGCAGCAGGTGGCGGGCGATCTCACTCGGTTAGATGACGTGCTCCACTACGCAGCCGACCCTCAGGTGGAGTTTGCGCCGAGTGAGGCGGTGGCCGATCGCCTGGAGGGCAAAGTTGAACTGCGCAACGTAACTTTTGGCTACAGTCGGTTGGAGCCGCCATTGATAAAGAATTTCAACTTAGTCATGCATCCGGGGCAAAGAGTAGCCGTTGTAGGGGCTACCGGCAGTGGCAAATCGACCATCGCCAAGCTGGTAACCGGCTTATACCGACCCTGGTTGGGCGAAATACTCTTTGACGATAAGCCGCGCGAATCCATTCCCCGCCGCATTTTAAACAACTCAGTGACCTTTGTAGATCAAGACATCATGCTCTTTGAAGGCAGCGTTCGCGACAATATAACCCTTTGGGACGCGACCATCGGAGAACAGGAGATGATCGAGGCAGCCAAAGACGCCTGCATCCATACGGAGCTGACCGAGCGGCTCGGCGGTTACGACTGCAAAGTTGAAGAAGATGGGCGCAATTTCAGCGGGGGACAGAGACAGCGGCTTGAAATTGCCCGAGCCCTGGTGGGCAATCCCCGAATTGTAGTCCTGGATGAGGCTACCGCGGCACTGGATGCGCTCACCGAAAAGTTGATTGACGACGAGCTCCGGCAGCGCGGCTGCTCCTGCCTGATCGTTGCCCACCGCCTCAGCACCATTCGCGATTGCGATGAAATCATAGTGTTGACAGGCGGCGAAGTTGTGCAACGCGGAACGCATGATCAGCTGATCAGCGTGCCGGGAGAGTATCAAACTCTGGTGAAAAGTGCTTGAGCTTAGGAAGGATTCGTTTGTTTCAGGTACAGGCATTCAGAAATGTCGTTTCCGGCCGCAGGCAGATTAAATGAACTCGGCTCGATTCTTGAGCTGTCGTCGAACTCCGCCTTCTCCGCTGAGGATCCGGAGAAGGTATGGGTTGTGGTTGCCGGAACACTCGACCTTTTTCTGGTTGATAGCGGCGGGAACGGATTCGTTGGCCCGCGGTCGCATATCATTCGCCTCCATCGAGGCGGAGCGCTGTTTGGCTTCTATCCCGCGGACCGTACCGGGGCGGGACTGCTCGCGAATCCGGGACCTGAGACCAAGCTGCTTTGTCTCGAGAAGGCACAGCTTCAGAACACCGCTGGCCAGCTCGAGAAGCAGTGGTGGCTGGGCTTGCTCGAGCAGTGGATCACCACGCTGGGGACGGCAGTGGCGGATTCGGTTGCGCCCAAGTCTTTCTTGCGATTGAGTGCCGGCCAAGAAGTCGCATTCGAGGATGAGCCAGGAGCGGTTCTTGCGCTTGAGCAGTTGCTTTGGGTTCGACCGGTTCAGGGCACGACCCGCTTCCTGGGAACTGACGTCGTACCCGCTCTCGCTCTAAACCAATATTTCCCCGTGACCCGGCACACCTGGCTTCAATGCGCACCGCATACGACCCTTGCATGCAGCGATACGCAATCTTGGTTAGAGCAGGACCGTGAGTGGGTCGGTCTGCGAGCGTTTTCCGAGCTCATGCGGGCATATCTGATTCATCGCCGGAAAAACCAGGAGGAGAGAGAACGAAGCCGTATGCTGGCCAGCGCAGAAGCCGACGGACTGAGAATTCAACAGGCGCTACTGACGCTGGCCGCGCCGCTGAAGGAATCGGGCCAGGAGCTGGAAGGCGCTGGGATCAGTGGTGATCCGCTACTGCGTGCTTGTGAGGCCGTGGGACGCGCCTCGAGGATCACGATTCAAGCCCCGCTGGGCTCGCTCGCCGCCATAAAGCAGCGCGATCCGGTTTCCGCCATTGCCAAGGCTTCCGGAATTCGCATGCGTCTTGTGCTGCTTCGCGAACGTTGGTGGAACCAGGACCACGGTCCTATTCTCGCATTTCTTGCTTCTGACAACCGGCCTGTTGCCCTGCTGCCCCGCTCGCCTACCGATTATCAGATGTTTGATCCCACCCTCGACCAGATCGTGAATGTGACCCCGGAGCTCGCGGCCGACATCAAGGAGTCAGGTTACGTCTTCTACCGGCACTTCCCCGCCCAGCCACTGAAGATCATAGATTTGTTTGGCTTTGCCCTCGTGGGATGCCGCCGGGATATTGTCATGATCGTAGTGATGGGCATTGGGGTAGGGCTCTTGGCGCTACTGCCGCCGATTTTTACCGGCATTATCTTCGACGACGTGATTCCCGGGGCGCAGCGCCACGCGCTGACAGAGTTGATCGGCTTTCTTATCGTCAGCGGCTTTGCCGCCGCACTGTTCAGTCTGAGCCGTCAGATCGCGGTGGTGAGGCTAGAAGGCAAAATCGACGCTTCGATGCAGGCCGCGGTTTGGGATCGTACAATGGCATTGCCCGTGCCGTTCTTCCGGCAATACGCCGCGGGCGACTTGGCCATGCGAGGACTGGTGATCGGCCAAATACGCCAGATTCTCACCGGTTCAAGCTTGGCCGCGATTCTCTCAGGCGTGTTTTCGGTATTCAGCTTGGCGCTGCTGTTCTTCTACAGTTGGCGATTGGCCATACTGGCGTCGGGGTTGACCGCAATTGCCGTTTTGGTCTCATCTTTTTGCGGTTATTTCACGATTAGATACCAGCGGGATATGTTCGAGGTGCAGGGCCGGATCTCCGCTATGGTACTGCAATTTATTAATGGTATCGCCAAGTTCCGCGTCTCTGGGACGGAGGCCCGGGTATTTGCCCGGTGGGCAAGGGAGTTTACGAAACAGAAGCTCATCTATTGTCGCGCACGAAAGTTCTCGAATGCACTGGCGGTTTTCAATGCTGCTTTTCCGGTTGTGGCCTACGGCGCGATCTTCTACTGTGCGGCTTACATAATGGCGACCTCTCCGCTGTCGCATATGAGTTCAGGGCATTTCCTGGCATTCTTTGCTGCATTCATACAGTTTCTCGGGGCCACGCTGGCACTCTCTTCGGCCGCCGTGTCGACCCTGATGGTCGTTCCCCTGGCGCACCGGGCAAAACCCATCTTGGAAACCCTGCCTGAAGTAGATACAAAGAAAACCGACCCTGGTGAGCTTTCCGGACATATCGAAATCGACCACGTCGTCTTCCGCTATCACAAGGACATGCCGGTGGTCATAAACGACATTTCTTTGAGTATTCTGCCCGGACAGTTCGTAGCCTTCGTGGGCATGTCGGGAAGCGGAAAATCGACTCTGTTCCGTCTGCTACTGGGATTTGAAAAGCCGGAATCGGGAGTCATCTATTTTGACGGGCAGGAGCTCGCGGGCTTGGACCTGCAGGCGCTTCGACGGCAGCTTGGTGTGGTGCTACAAAATGGGCGTGTTCTGAAGGGCGACATTTTGACCAACATCGTGGGTGCCACGCGCGTGACGATTGACGATGCCTGGGAGGCGGCGCGGTTGTCCGGGCTCGACCGTGACATTGAACAGATGCCCATGGGCATGTACACCGTGATTAGCGAAGCGGGAGGAGGCTTGTCCGGAGGGCAGCGCCAGAGATTGATGATTGCCCGGGCGGTTGTGGCAAAACCGCGTATTTTGCTCTTCGACGAAGCCACTAGCGCACTTGATAACTATACGCAGGCGATCGTCAGCAAGAGTTTGGAGGCATTGAATGCCACCCGGATCGTGATTGCTCATCGGCTCAGCACCGTCGTCAGTGCCGATCGCATTTTCGTGATGGACAAGGGGCGCATCGCACAAACGGGAACCTATGCGGAACTCATCCGCCAAGAGGGTGTTTTTACGCAATTGGCGAAACGTCAGTTGAATTGATATTTCGGTACGGCAGGCCAGAAGGCTGAACATTGCAGGAAACAGGTTGGCGCTTACCACAGACAATCGCGACGCAGGTGAAGCGGGCGGGAAACGGGGAATGAAATGAGAAAAGCTCTCTACATGTTCGGAATTCTAGACGACTCCGATGTTGAGTGGCTGAGCAGCAATGGCAGCATGCGTTTTCTCGAGGTCGGCGAGAAACTGATTAGCCAAGGCAAACCGATTGGCTCGCTGTTTGTCGTTCTGAATGGGGAATTGCAGGTCTATTCCGGAGACACGGAAATCGCACGCCTTCAGTCTGGAGAAATGTTGGGCGAGATCTCATTTGTCGATTCCCGACCTCCGCTCGCCAGTGTTCAGGCTATCGTCAAAACCAGCGTATTTGGCGTCAACGCTGAGCTGCTCCGTCGCAAGCTGGCAAAGGACGTAAGCTTTGCATCGCGATTTTATCGAGCGGTGGCCGTCTTCCTGGCCGACCGGCTCCGCGTAACCACCTCCCGATTCGGTTACGGACGAGCGGGTCAGGACAGCATCGACAATACCGATCCCGATGAACTGCACCCGGAATTGCTCGAAACTATTGACCTTGCAGCAACTCGATTCGACAAACTCCTGCGTCGCCTATCAGCCCACATAGGACGTTGAAAGCAGTGCCATTGCTCGGGTGCGTTCCAGCCCATTCCTTATTGCCACGCCATTCCGGAGTCTAAGAAAACCCAGCCGATGTTTTTGGCCTTGAAAAGTGCAGCCTGGTTCCTCCCTGTATAGCCCAACTTGGTTGCAAATCTGAGCCGGCCGTGCCACGGATGGAAGGGTGTGTTACTCGGAACACTCGTCCCGCAGTGTCGTCTTGCGGTGCAGTTGTCGACGCAGGCCAAAGGGTGGGTGAAGCGGATCCACCGAGTCCTTCAGGATCGCCTGACCAAGAAACTGCGACGCAAGAAGATCGCCAATTCTGAAGCTAACGGACCGCCGCCCGGGCCCGGCCGGGTGCCGATCGGTTATGGTCACCAGGTACTTCAACATCGCATTGCTGGGTCCGCCTTACCCGAGGCTAAAACCTCTGGTCATTTTTCCCCAGGGCTGGAAATTGCGCAGCCTCAAGCTCGAGATGTCGCAGGGTGTGGGGTTCCTGCGCGCCGCCCTGCGGCACTTTGTGGATTCGATTCATTCACCGGCCAGACGTTGTGATTCATTTGCGTAGGGCTTTGGCTTGCCCTTTTTCAAAACGCACCGTCGGCCCAACCGGCGAAGAGCGCAGACGGGCCGTGTTCAGCCTCATCAACGTTCGCCCTACCAAAAGTACGGCAAACAACCCCGGCTGCCCCGTTTCGTTGCATGTTAAGAAGTGGGTTGAGAGCTACCAAAGCTGAACGACAACACGCTCACGCCACCCACCACTTTATCGAGATCCTGCTCGGTAAGGCCCCCGATGTCAAGCTCGGTAACGCTTTTACCCGTTGCCTCTCTGATCTGCTTCTGTTGGTCGTCGGTTAGCTTTATTTTTACATCTGCCATAACTCCTCCTGGAGCTTCTGTCGAGATTATATCCCCTTCTTTATCCTCCCGTTAAGGAATGCGGAAATGCGTTTGAGTTCGGATCAAGGCCAAAAAATCCATTCCATGACCAGACGAGAAGAGCGGCTTCTACACGCTGATGGACACGCGCGGACTGGAAGGCACTGAAATGTTCCAGTTCCTCAACCAGGAAGAGGCCCGCACGGTCCTGATCGGAGGCCCGCTTGATCGCCAGCCGCTTGGCAGTCGCTCTCGATGGCTGGTGTGTGCCGCTGGCCGTCACCGATGCGGAAACCTGGCGCCGCTGTGAGGCACGCGCCCCTCAGGCAGGGTTAGAGGAGCATGGGAAATTTATAGCTCTTCCACCCCAACAACAGGAGGCAACAGCACGGCTGACAAGAAACTGACTATCAAGGTGACGCCTGATCAACAGAAACAAATCAGAGACGCGACGGGTGGGAGCATCACGGAGCTGAACATGGATCTTGCCGCGACGGGCAGCCTTCCCGAGAACGATCTCGATCAAGCGGCCGGCAGCAACGACAATAGAATCCTCCGCTGACTACCATGCCGTTCGTAGCAAGCCGCCCAGCTGGCCAGGTTAGCGAGATAGGCAAACAGTAGCCCGTCGGCGCGATTCTTGGGGGTAGCGTTCGCAAATCGGCCGCTAGAAATGGGTTCGGTTGTCTCGGTGCCTCAGGTCGGTGGGCTGCACCACCGCTACGAACGACGGGCTGCCTGAAAACCCCGAATCCCGTCGAGCTGCATCTTCTGGGGCGTTTGAAATTGCGCCTGAACAGTCTCACTTGCACGCGTACAATTTCGTTCACGAGACTCAGGCGAGCGCAGGCTGGTTACGTCTTCAATTCGTTTGCCGGTATGAGGAATTTTCGGGAGGGACACCGGCTCGTTCGCCGAACTGGCCACAGGCAACGGGCTGTTCTCCCGCATGATGGCGCGGCAAGTGCTCTAAGCGACCCGACGGTGCTTACGCTTGACGACGTTGATCGTACCCCGGCATTTTGGCGATCCGCACCGGCAGGGAATCTTCGCGGCCTTTTTCGAGAACCCGTAGTCGATAGTAAGTTCTTCGCCAGCTGCAATGGATCGTATGCTTTGGCACAAGATGCGATCCCCCAGGGTTCGCCAGCGCAAGTTGGGGTCGCAACTGTGATTAATGAGTTGCGCCCCACTGCCCCGTACCGCTCCGTCGATGACCCAAAAATCATCTAGTTTGGCACAGTAGATCTCTTTTGCGCCCTTCATACGGCGGTAGGATTCAACCAGATTGATAGTTTCTCCTGCATACTCAATCACATTGCGGCGGGCAGGAATTCGTTCGTCGGCGAAAACGCCCCAGCGGTGGATTGGGGAGTTGCCAATGCGGAGACGAAAACGGGCTCGCCGCGGGTCGATGCGTGGCCGTTGCTTTTTCCGCGCGGCTAAATAGGATTCGGGATCGGGATGCTTCAGCAGCCAGGATTTCTTGCTAACGGGAGGAGTATAAAGCCAGCCGAAACCGGTCCCGACGGGCTCAATGCCCAGCTGCGACACACTTTTTCCTGAGGCCTGTCGTAGCAAGGCTCGCTGGGCAGCGGTCAAAGTAATGACAACGCGATTGGGGGCGTTCAATCCGCTTTTATTATTACAGTCCCCCCGGCCACATGGCTGAGTTCTTCCTCAGTGAGATGGCCCGTGGAGGTAAGGTCAATGCTTAACTCCTTGATGTTTCTTCCGCTCGCATCCTTAATCAGTTTCTGTTGGTCAGCAGTCAGCTTGATGGTTAGTACCTTGTTGGCCAAGGAATTGTCCTCCGTTCCATGTTGAGGGTCGAGCAATCGCTGAATTATATACCGTCCTGCCCGCTGCCGCCGACCCCGTCCTAAAGCCCCTACAGAGTCTTCTTTTGACATGGCTGTTAAGGGAGGGAGTTTTAAACTCCCGCAACCTGAGATAGTTCCTTCTCGGTCAAATGCCCGGTGCGGCGAGCAAATCGTACCGGCGGTGATCGGAAACAGGGGTTGTGCCCGCGAGGAATGTCATTGATAACCGGGCGTTGAAGGACGTGCTTTCAAAAACCTCATAGCTGGCAGTTTTGTCCGTCGCATGGCGCAGCCAGACTCGGGCCGTCGCCCAGTCTGGTTTGACGGTGGCGGGTGAGAAGCTCATCACTTGAGTCGTTTCGTCGATGGAAAGCCCTCCGAAATAGGGGACTTCGACAATCCGCGCCAGGCGTCGATCAAGACGAGCAAGGTCTGGAACGAACTATCTGCCGGCACCGCAAACTGGTGATGTTTCCCTGGTAGGCGCTGTAATCAATCTTCGGCTTGAGCCCCTTGGTGCGAACAGCAGCAAGCGCCGGCACGTCCGCCAGAGCGAATGCGATCTCCTTTGCTTGTCGCGACATTCTGGACAGAAGCCTGGGAGTTGGTTAAACCCGCCGGCGCAGGCCGCAGGTCTCAACGCGCGCGTCGGCTCATGTGCGCGTGCGAGCGCTACGTTGGGCACCGAATCTTGTTTCAACTTCCCGAGACACCATCAATCTTGATAAACGCGTCAACCGCACCTCCCGACACTTTTTGTAGTTCAGTATCGCTCAGTTCGCCCGGCGTGGACCTGATCTCGATCTCGGATATGTTCTTGCCTGTCGCCTGCTCGATCTGCTTCTGTTGCTCATGAGTCAGTTTTAGTTTCAGATTCGCCATACTCTCTCCTTATCTGGAATTTCCTTTTTGAACTCGCACGGAAGCACATTGTACACTCGTTTTTTCTACCTGCACGCTGAAAACGTTGTCATCCGCAGTTGGTAGCATTGCGCGATCTAAGACCTTCTGCTACTTCCCAACATCAAGTGGGTGCCAGACGAACCAACGAAAGAATTTCGAGACTGTGGAGCCAAATCCCTCTCCGTTTTCCGCAGTACTCAAGTAGAAGCAGAACGAACCATCTCCTGATGCTAAATCCACAGTTTGACATTACGAAAGCATTACCGTATAGTAATACATTACCGAATGGTAATATAATGGAGATCCCGTATGCCACAAGTCATTCGTTCGATTGAGATCCAAGCTGCACCGAGCAAAGTCTGGCGCTGGTTCGCAACCCAGGAGGGACTGCGTCGCTGGATCAGTTCCAATATTCAGATCGATCTGCGCGTCGGTGGTGGATATCGCTTCCTCGGGCCCGATGACCGGACATGGATCAGCGGAACTGTGTTGGAACTAGTGCCAGAGAGAAGTCTGATTCTGTCCTGGCTTGAGGAGGGCAGTGGGTGGGTAAATCCGGCGCAGTTAGTCATCACGCTTGCTCCCACCGCCGTCGGCACGCGGATTACCCTCATTCACGATGGATTCGAGGGCATAGGTCGTTCAGACTGGGCCGAGACGGTGCAGGATTATGAGCGCGGTGCCGATCTGCACCGAGTTCTCGATCGCTTGGCCGATCTGGTGAGCGCAGGTGATGCCCAGCAACAGTGATGTCCTGTTCCGGATCCTGGCCGACCCTACGCGCCGGCACATCCTCGATCTCCTGGCCGAGGGTGGCCCGTTGACCGTTAGCCAATTGGCCGCTGAGTTCCCCGACTTAGTGGCATCGGGCATCTCGAAACACCTGATGAGCCTGCGGGCAGCGGGTCTGGTATCTGCAACTCGTCGGGGTCGCCAGCAGATTTATCAGCTGGAACCGGACGCCCTGGCTGCTGGACTGAGGCCGTGGATTGCAAAATACGAGCAGTATTGGTCCGATGCGCTCGAACGCCTCCGTGACCTTGCGGAAGAGGCTAGCGCAAAAGACCGACGCAAGTCCCAGAGAAATGTCCGACGAAGAAGGCTGAAATGAAATTCGCCTGTAGTGCTCTTGTTTTGGCTTTGTTTCTGGTGTCGCAAGGAACCGCTCAAAGCGTAAAGGCGCAGACGAATAATGGTTTGCCGAAACCCATGCCCAGCGACCGGGAGATCGCACTGACTATGAGCGCAGGTCCGGCAAACGTTGCTGATAAAGCGACTAAATCAGAAGAGCTTCCGGTAGGCTGCCCCAAAGGCGCGGGCAATCAGGTGCGATCAGCGGCCAGGTTCCGGATGACCGACGATTCGCTCACAAAGCAACCTTGGCTTGACTGAAACGATGTTTGTGGACGGCTGAGCGCTCGCCTCCTATTGACATTCTATATCAAGAAAACTATCTTCCTATGGAGAATCTATAGGAGACAGTCTTGGCACCGGATCGAACGAACCTGTGGCAAGGCACACTGGAAATGATGATCCTGAAGTCCCTGGCGCTCACCGAAATGCACGGCCTAGAGATCTCGCGCCGCATCGAGCAAATCACCAAAGGGACGTTCCAAGTAAAGCCCGGGTCGCTTTTCCCCGCTCTGCATCGCATGGAAGAACAAGGCTGGCTCGTTTTTTGGGGGGGAGAATCAGAAATAACCGTCGCGCCAAGTATTACAAGCTGACCACCGCAGGACGCCGTCAACTGCAAGCCGAAACCAAGCGGTGGGGCCGCATTGCGCAGGCGGTTACGCGAGCGCTGGAAGCGTCCTGAGATAGACCTATGATTGTTCGTCAGTTGACAAGCTTGTTGCGGAATCTGCTCAACAGACAGCGTGAGGAGCGCGAATTGGATGCCGAAATCCGTTCCAACGAGCTGCTGCTCGCGGACGAGAAAATCCGTGCGGGCATGAGTCCTCAGGAAGCCCACCGGCAAGCCCGCATCGAACTTGGCGGAATTGAACAAGTAAAGGAACAGGTCCGCGAAATTCGCGCCGGCCATATAGTGGAAACGCTCTTTCGAGATGTCCGCTTCGGCCTGCGGATGTTGACCAAGAATCCCGGCTTCACGGCGGTTGCGGTCATTACGCTCGCGCTTAGTATCGGGGCGAACACGGCCATATTCAGCCTACTGAATGCGGTGGTTTTGCGCCTGCTGCCGGTACCCAATCCCCAACAGCTCGTCCAATTCACATACACCTTTCCTTCAAGCGTTCCCGAGAACTGGAACAGATATTTCGGCTATGCGCAGCTCGAACGCTTTCGCGAGCAGGCGAGAACGCTCTCGGGAATCTTCGGCGGCACCCAAGTGAACCGAGTGAATGTGGGTTGGCACGGAAGCGCTGGATTGGCTCAGTGCGATGCCTACACCGACAATCTCTTCTCCGTTCTGCAGGTCACCCCACAACGAGGACGGCTCTTCGGGCCGGGCGATGACCGCGAGGGAGCAAACGTCGCTGTCTTGAGCGATCGGTTTTGGCGGACACGCTTTGCCGCGGACCCGGAGATCATCGGTCAAACGATCCTGATCGACCAGCTCGCGTTCACCGTTATCGGGATCGCGCCACCTGAATTCTCCGGCATTTACGTCGGCGCCGCGCGAGACATTTGGGTACCGCTGCATGCTGTTGATCGTTTCACGCCGGATCCCAATCGCTGGCAAGCTCCCTTCACCAGCTGGCTACTTATTGCAGGCCGTCGTCGCCCAGGCATTTCGCTGACGCAGGCTGAAGCCGAGCTCGACGTGATCCATCGTCGTTTGCTTGTCGAACAACTTGCGGTTTCGGAACGACGCGACAGTCAATCGATGCAACGGTTCGTCCGTGAAAGCCACCTCGTCCTGCATCCCGCCGCGAACGGCATGTTCAGCGGCCTTCGACACACATACGCGCTTCCCTTGGAGCTGCTCATCGGGGTGTCGGGCATAGTGCTGCTGATTTCCTGCATCAATATGGCCAACCTGGCGCTCGCCCGCGCCTCGCATCGCCGCCCAGAAATCGCGCTGCGCATGGCGTTGGGCTCGGGAAGAGGTCGCCTCGTGCGGCAATTGCTGACCGAATGCTTTCTAGTTGCAAGTACGGGAGGATCTCTGGGACTAGCCATTGCTTGGTGGGGCGGAGCGGTGCTGGTCCGTATGATTTCAACCGGCGACACCCCCGTGCCACTCGATGTGCGACCCGACTGGAGGTTTTTGGGCTTTACGGCAGCCGTGTCGCTTATCAGCGGGATTCTGTTCGGTCTGTTGCCGGCGATATCTGGCACGCGCGTCGATCCCGGGTTAGCCCTGAAGCAGGGTGGAACAATGGGGCCGAAGCGTGCGCTAGGCCGCGCGCTCGTGACTGTGCAGGTCACACTTTCACTGGTGCTAATCACCGGGGCAGGCCTGTTCTTACGCACGCTCGAGAACCTATGGCACGTCAATGTCGGTTACGATCGTGAGAATATCCTCATGTTCTCGACTGACGCGAAGCTCGCCGGTTATCCCGCGGAGCGGACCATCGCTCTCTACCGCGCCATCCTAGAAAGGACTGCCGCCTTGCCGGGAGTGCAGTCTGCGAGCGCGTCTATCGTGCGTCCCGTAGACGATCAATACTACCTCGTTGACGAAATCCGCCAGATAGACGATCGCGAACTTCCCGACGCGGAAACTATCAAAGTAGCGTGGAACGCGATGAGTCCCGGATATTTCACCACGGTTGGTACGCCAATCCTAATGGGCCGCGACTTCGACGCTCGCGACAGCGATTCTGGCTTGAGAGTAGTGACCGTGAACGAATCGCTAGCCCGCCGGGCATTCCCAGGCCGGAATCCGATCGGGCACCGCATCGACGACGCCGAAATCATCGGCGTGATCCAGGATTCGATGTATGGCAATGCGAGAGAGCAGCCTCACCCCGTGTTGTACCGGCCGTTATTCCAAAGCCAGGGAGGCACTGACCCGGACCAGTGGGTTGGAGTAGGCTTCGTATCCTTCGAACTACGCTATCGATCAAACGCGAGCCTCGTAAACGGGGTGCGTCAGGCGGTCGGATCGGTGGACCGCAACCTTCCGATTTTCCGTGTTAAGACTCTGCAAGCCCAAACGGAAGACTCGTTCCTGCGCGAACGCCTGCTCGCTGCAATTTCTAGCTTTTTTGGTGGGCTTGCGTTGTTGCTTGCCGGCTTGGGCCTATATGGGCTGCTGGCCTATGCCGTAGCTCGCCGAACGGCCGAAATCGGAGTCCGCATGGCCCTGGGAGCCCACCGAGGAGGAATTATTTGGCTGATCGTGCAGGAAACGCTGTGGCTGGTGTTGGCCGGCGTTGGGGCAGGAATTCCGTTAGCCATCTTGCTTTCACGCTATGCGAAGACGCTCCTGTTTGGAATCGCCGGGGTCGAACCGGGGATCTTCGCATATTCCGTTGCCGCTCTAATCGGTGTCGCGCTGCTCGCAGGGTTTTTGCCGGCGCGACGAGCAATGAAAGTGGATCCGATGGTCGCGCTTCGGTACGAATAACCGATGGTCCTGCGGCGCCCGGGCGGGTGCATTCACAGAACCGGTAATAGTCCTCCTTAACGTTAGTGCTGTATCGGATTCGCCCCCACAAGGAACGTCGACTGTCTGAGGCTGCGAAGGGGGCGGATTCGATACAGCCGTTTGAAGGAAGCCGCCGGTGGAAGGGCAGTTATGGGGATTCAATGGGCGTGGCGTTATGGAGAAGGCTTCCTGAACAGGAAGACGGGGTGGACAAATCGAAGGCAGGATAGGTTGGTGGAAGTTTGTGTGAGGTGGAAGCAAGAGTTTGAGTCGAGGTTGGAAGCGGAGAGGGGATGTGAGGTAGAAGAAGGGCGGAGGACGCCTGCAGCTCGCGGGAGGCCACGAGTAAGAGAGGTTGGGATTGTAGTTTCATGCGGCGGCTGTGGCGAGAGAAGGTGGCGAACGGAGCTGTAACTGGGTGGCAGTAAGTCTCTCGATGAGAACCATTGGGCCACCGCATTGAGGGCAGAGCCCAAGGCTGGCTTGCTGAATGGGGGAGCTTCCGGTTGGGCCTGCGGCGGTGGTACAGCGCCGAGTAGTTGCCAGCAAAGTGGCAGGAGAGTGGCGCGCCGGCGGTTAGCGAGGAAGCCAAAGTGGCGGATGCGGACGAAGCCTTTGGGAAGCAGGTGCAGGAGGAAGCGGCGCAGGAACTCATCGAGCGATAGGG
>Ga0187783_10001113_pt1 | contig 19846 bp, 17 predicted proteins | sample 1015_SJ02_MP02_2_FD_132471 | JGI IMG/M metagenome (GOLD analysis project Ga0187783, IMG submission 132471) | Tropical peat soil microbial communities from peatlands in Department of Meta, Colombia - 1015_SJ02_MP02_20_MG | ecosystem: Environmental > Terrestrial > Soil > Wetlands > Peat | place...
AAGGATATCGTGGCTTCGTTCAAACTGCGCCGACGAGCGGACTCATGCAGATAAGCAATTGGCCGGCCTCTGCACTAGTCACTGACGCGCGGAGCCAAGAAGAAGTGTATGCGCGCACCCTGGTCGTTGAGCTTGAACTGCAACAGGATGGGCTTCTTCGAGCTGAAGGAGCAGTCAACGGTGTCGGTAGCGCTACCGGCAGCGCGGATGATGTTCGTGAGGTAGTCGATGGAGTAGGTTGCCTTGTCCTCTCCCTCTGTCTTGAGCTCCAGCACGTCGGCGTCGTTCTTCTGCAGCTCAATCGAAGCTCGCCCTATGTCGCTCTTCCCGCTGAAGGTCAACTTCTCCTTGGAAGCCTGGATCGTTACCTGGTCTGAGACCACAGAGATGTCCGAAAGCAGTTTGTCGAACATCGTCTTGGTGAGCGTGACCGTCGTACTGAAGTCGAGCTTTGGAAGGGGTGCACTCCCTCCCGTGCTCTCGATCAGGTGAATCTCGAATTCCCTCTTGTATCCGTTGAGAAACTTGACGGCTATTATGTCGTCGGCTGTGGACGACATCTCCACACTGTCCTTGGCGTCGCTCCGGCCTATCAGCTTGACGAGGTCTTCGACCCTCAGGCTGAACTTGAACGGCTTGTCGCATTCATACTTCGAGAAGGCGCTGTTCGGCCACTCCAGATCTACCAAGGCCACGTGCGACGGATCCATTGCCCTGAAGGTGAGCTTCTCGCTGGTTGCGTCAAAAGTAGCTTCTTCGACGAGCGTCTTGATAGCTGACGATACCGCCTTCCATTCTTGAGAGCTCGCCGTTTTAGCGAAGAACAAGATGGAAATCGACGCCTGCTTTCTGCCTGCCTTCAAAAGGGTAATAAAGATTGGTCGGTTCGTAAGTTTTCTTCAAGACGGAGAAAGGGAAGTGAACGCCGAAAACTCTCTGTGCTCGCTCTCAGCATGACGGTGCGTTTATACCCGATCCGAGTTGCACTGGAACCCGTTTGACGAAGCGGACCAGTGAAGTTGCAAGAAGCGAAAGGGTCTCGGCCAAATCGCTTGCAGAGTCTCTGTTCGGTATGGGGGCACTCAGGCTTGGCGACTTCGTGCTCCCGAACGGCAAAAGAAGTCCATACGACCTTGACCTCAGGCTGGTGCCGAGTTATCCGGACCTTTACACGACGGTCCTCGCCGCCTACGTCGAGCTTGTTGACGGTGTTGGGTCTGACAAGTTCGATTGCATCGCTGGCGTCGTAACCGCGGGTGTGACGATCTCCTCGCCTCTTGCCGTCATGCTGAAGAAACCCATGATGTACGTCAGGAAGCCAGGAGAAGGGCGCGACACGGACAAGTTCGTGGAGGGCTTTTCACGCAGAGGGGCAAGGGTGTTGGTGATAGACGACCTAGTATCCACTGGCGCAAGTGTTTCTGCAGCTGCCGCTGCGCTGAGAAGGAAGGGTTTCGTCGTGACCGACAGCGTTGTGCTCGTGGACAGACTAGAGGGAGGTAGGGCGAACCTTGCCTCAGAGGGAATCAAGCTGAATTCCTATTGCAGCATAGCTGACCTGTTGCTTGGTCTTGAAAAGTCGGGAATCATCGATAGAAGCAGAATCAAGGCGATTCTTGACAGCGCAGATACTCTGAGAAAAAAGTCAGGCCGGGGTGCTCGACGGCCTTAGCAGACTACGGTCTACCTGCTTGAGGTTCGCGATTCCGCTGAGGGCCAGAGTCAGGTCGAGGTCCGCCAGGAAGTTCAGAGTGACGTCTCGTACCCCTTCCTCTCCGTTGAGGGCGAGGCCCCAGACATAGAGGCGTCCCAGCAGAATCGCGTCAGCGCCTAGCGCGAGCGCCTTTACAGCATCCGCGCCTTTCCTTATCCCGCCGTCGAGGAGAACGGGAACCTTCCCTCCGACAGCTTCGACCACCTCCGGCAGTGCGTCCAACGATGCGATGCTCCCATCCACCTGGCGACCACCGTGATTGGACACGACGATCCCGTCCGCTCCCGAATCTAGAGCCTGTTGAGCGTCGCTCTTGCATAGCACTCCCTTGACCAAGACGGGGAGCTTTGTGTGCTCTCGGATGAAGGAGAAGTCCTTCCAACCGAAGGATGGGTCGAGCGCGTTTCTCACCGACTCGATTATCGCCGCTTGACGGTCCTCGTCAAGAGACTTTGCAAGCTTCCTTTTGAAGACCGGGTCTGTCAGGAAGTTCCCTATTCCCTCGCCCTTGAGGAATGGTAGGAATCCGTTCGCGAGGTCTCTGTCTCTCCATCCGAGGATCCTCGTGTCAAGCGTTACGACGACCGCCTCATATCCAGCAGATTCCGCGCGAGAAAGCAGACTGGCGTTGACGTCCTTATCACGACCGAAGTAGAGCTGGAACCATCTTACCCCCGCTCCCGCTGCGGAAGCAACCTCCTCCATACCTATTGAGGACGCGTTGCTCAGCACGAATGGCAGTCCCAGGGACGCCGCCGCTCGTGCGGCCCCAATCTCCGCCTCTACATGCACCAATGACAGCACTCCTACCGGACCGAGCAACACGGGCGCAGGGAGCGTCCTTCCCATGAGCTGGACGCGGTAGTCTCTCTCCGTTACATTCGTCAGCATCTTCGGCAGTATCTGCCACCGGTCGAACGCCTGCAGGTTGGCTCTCATGGTGGACCCTGAACCTGCTCCTCCAGCCACGTAGTCGAAGGACTCGGCGGGAAGCTTTGCTCTCGCGGCTCGTTCTAGTTCATCGCTGGAGAGTGGGACGGCTGGTCTTTCGCCGAACAGGCCTTTGAGATAGATTTCGTTCTGTCTCTCCGGTCCAGACCCGCCGTAGTTGTCCGGCGCCAAGAAACCGCGAGGACGCCACCTGCTATTTATGGGATGGTTGGCGTGGATGCCACTGCACGGAGAGGTCCCGTCTTCTGGTACCTGTATCTCTCATACAGCAGAGTGACCTTCTCTTTCTCCGTCTCGAATGTGACTTCAAGCTTCGCCCCCGCGATGAGCGTGAAAAAGGAGGCGGATCGCTCGTCGTGAGTCCGATATACGAGTATTATGTTTGTCCCGATGTCATACCCCGAAAGTATCAGGAAACTGTCGTTCCTCCTGACCTCGGCCGTCAGCGTCTCCTTGTATGCCGTGTAGGTGCCCTCCAATCGTCGAAGGATCCCTTCCAGTCTTAACGAAGGCAGCTCGTTCGGGTCTTCTCCGAGCAGTATGGCCATCGAGTACGAATTGATCTGGGCCATTGGGTATGCTTCTGCGTTCGCCATGGCCAGACTGCCAACGAGCTCTTTGGGAGCGCACTTGTAATCGGCGGTGTAGACGAGTAGGTCTCCTCCGTGCCCGATGACGTGGTGACCGAGAAACTTCGGAGAGACCTGGAAACCGTATCCGTAGCTGTCTTCGCCGTGCCTGTCCAAGGGCCAGGGTAGCCGTGGCTTCTGCAACTCTGCGAGGGTTGCTTCTGAGACGACCCTCTCTCCTTCGAACTCGCCCTTCTGGAGCAGCATCAAGACAAGGCGGGACAGGTCTTCGGCGGTCGTTATGAGTCCGCCTCCAGCTCCGCAGCCGTACGGAATCACCGACCTTACCGCCCGGTCTTCCTTGATCAAGTATGGCGTCGCAGAGTCGGGGTCAGACTCTACTTCGGCCTTGGAGAAGAACGACCTTTCCATCTTCAGCGGTCTGAAGACGTTCTCCTTCAGATACCGCTCGTACGGAACTTTCGCGACCCTTGAAATTATCTCTCCTAGGAGAAAGTAGCCTTCGTTAAGGTACTGGACCTTCTCGCCTGGCCTCGCCGTCTTCCATTCGTCGACCTCGTCGAGAAAAGCGCGCATGTCCTCGAGGCCGGAGATTGGCAGCCATCCCTTGAGGTCGCCGACAGCGGACCCTATCAGCACCTCGGCGTACCCCAGCCCTGGGATGCCGCTCGAATGCGAAAGCAGATGGCCGACTTCGATCCCTCCGAATGACTCCGGGTCCAGCGGAAGATACTTGGTGATCTCGTCGCGAAAATCGAGCCTGCCCTCGTCCACGAGCTTTCCGGCCGCGAGCGCCGTGAACGTCTTCGTGATCGAAGCTACTCCGTACAAGGTCCTGGTCGAAGCAGGCTGGGCCGATTCTACGTCCTTGAAACCGAAGCAGTGAGAGTATACCACACCGCGGTCTGACACTGCCATGGAAACCACGCTCGGGAGTTTGGTCTCGCTCATGCGCTTCAGGACGAAGCTCTCGAATCCAACCCAGTCGGATTCAGGCAACCTCTCGCATGACTTGGCAGCCAAGTTAAGCGTTAGCGGGTACCCAGAAGAGTGGCGTGACGGCCCAATGTTTTTAAGGAAAGGGACGACGGTTCGAAAGATTCTAGGGCTGAAGTATGAAATTTCCAAAGGAGATGAACACATATTGTGCTCACTGCAAGAAGCACACCACACACAGCGTAGCTCTTTACAAGAGAGGCAAAGAGCGGGCCAACTCTTGGGGCGCGAGGCGGCAGGCCGGAAGGAAGAGAGGGTATGGGGGTCAGAAGTTCCCTGAGCTCATCCGAACCGCCAAGACGACCAAGAAGGCGACGCTCAGGCTGAAGTGCAAGGACTGCAGCAAGGAGAGCATGCGGGATGGGATCAGACTCAGAAAGGCGGAGATTGTAGAATGAAGAGAGCCAGGGAGCCGATACCCAAGTCGAGAAGCAGCTTCATGCTGGTCAAGTGTCCTGACTGCAGCGAGGAGCGTATCGTCTTCTCGTGCGCTACCAAAGACGTAGGCTGCAGAGGCTGCGGAAGGACGCTCGCTGAAAGCAGAGGCGGGCGTGCGATAATGCTCGGCCAGGTAGTCAAGAGGCTGGACTAGTCAGAAAGCTCTATTACCCCCGACTAGCAGTTTTGTCGAAATGAGTACAGACAGAGGACTTCCTGAACCCGGGGAAGTAGTCATATGCACCGTGAGGGAGATCACTTCTCACGGCATCTACGTCAATCTGGACCAGTATGACGGCATCAATGGGTTCCTCCACGTCTCGGAGATTTCGACGGGCTGGGTCAGGAACATAGAGCGCGTTGCGAAGCCTCAGCAGAAGCTCGTTCTGAAGGTGATAAGAGCCGACAGGGTCAGGAAGGAGATCGACCTTTCGCTAAGACAGGTGACCAACGAAGAGAGGAGGGCGAAGATTATCGATTGGAAGAAGGAGGAAAAAGCTCTCGCGATAGTGAACGCGGTTAGGAACAGGGAGGGGATTCCAGAGGACAAGCTGAAGGAGTACATAGCCGCGTTGGAGGAGGAGTTCGGAACGCTGTATCAGGCCCTCGAGACTGCCACCAAGAAGGGAGAGAAGTCTCTCGCTCCCATCGACATGCCTCCCGCCTTGGCAAAAGCGCTGACAGAGGCTGCGACTGAGAAGATTGTGCCTCCGAGGTACGAAGTGGGCGCGCTGGTGGAAGTCTCGTCCCGCATGCCCGACGGTGTAGAACAGGTGAAGAAGACTCTGCTCGCCGCGGCTAATTCAACCTCGTCGGCGGATGTGAAAATCACCTATGCGGGAGCGCCGAGGTACAGAATCAGGATCACGGCGGACGACTACAAGCAGGCTGAAAAAGTTCTGGACAGCGTCCTGGAGAAGATCAAGGACGGGGTCGGGAAGCACGACGTCTTCAGCTTCAAGCGCGAAATATCTAGGAAGTATGGCGGCGCGTCGTGAAGAGCCTGATCTTAATCTGCGCGAGTTGTCACAGGTACACGATGGCCAAGAGCTGTCCCGTCTGCGGGAGCCCGACCTCCACTGCTCATCCGGCTCGTTTCTCTCCGGACGACAAGTATGCCAGGTATCGCAGTCCCTTGGCCTACACAGAGGGTTGACGCTAGTAACCCGTGTCGTTTACCTTGTATACCAAGATCGCGTTGAAGCAGTTGTAGTTGGGGTTCCCCGGACAGGTCTCGGGGCTGGCCATGCTCGGTGAGGCGTAAGCAAGTTTGATGGGGCCCGTACTGTTGTACGGAAATGTGGGTGAGAACGGGTACGCGAACGCTTCAACGGGCAACGTGCCGTTGGGTCCGAACTCATAGGTGGACGAAAGTTGAACGCCCGAGGACTCTGGAACCAGGAAGTCTGCGAACTGGAACGGAAGCAGCTGTCCGAACAGGGTGTTCTGAATCGCGTACGGCGTCAGGTTGAAGTCGTCTATGGTGGGGCAGGAAGACGACACGTTCACGCACTCTAAGAGCTGTGACTCGTTCAGTCCTCCTATGCGTATGAACCATTGCTTCTTGCTCTCGTCCCCGCCTCCTGCCGTGAACCCTGTACCCGCAGGCACTTGCAACAAGTAGTATGAGGTACCCGTGCTTGGGTCCTGGAAGACGCTTCCCGTCAGGAACAGGATCACATAGGCCGGTCTGTCCCCTGCCATGTCTCTTATCAGCCTGAGCGCCGTCGTGACGTTCGACATGTACATCTGACCCACTTCGGCGATTCTCGTTGCGTTCAGAGTCGCGTTGTCATCGACCGTCGTTCTGTTCCCCATCACGGTGATCCAGTATCCGTAGTCCCACCAGCCTATCACTACCGCGTCGGTGGGCGTGTTCTGTCTGATCCACTGCAGCGTCTGGGTCCAGTCGTCGAAGGACGCCCTCGAGAACGTCGTGGCGCCGTTAGTGAGGCTGACGCCCGCGTCGGCTGGGCTCTGGTCGCAGAAGTATGTGTTAGCGTTGGTGCACTGTATCGGGTTCGGAATCCAATAGGTGCCAGCGGGGATCGCGATCAGTAGGATCAGGGCCACAGAGTACACGACTTTCATCTCGTTCCTTGAAGCCGCGACCGGCTTCTTCTTGACAAGAGGCGTGGCCGTCGGCTTTACTATCGAGAACACCAGTTCGGCGAACCCTATCCCCGCCAGCAAGCCCAGTGCTATCGACGAGTAGACTAGAAGACGTGAGTAGGCCGCTGAGATGTACAGCCCAGTGAGCCCTATGATCAGGGCGTATGTCGTCGGGACGTTTCGGCGCCTGAAAGCGATGAGTGTGCCAGCGACACCGAACGACAGGAGTATGAGGTAGGAGGTGAAGTAGTCCTGCCCGGTCGGGACCGCTTGCTCCGCTACCGATTGGACCAGGGCGTTGCTAGTCCTTGCCCAGGGCGCTATGGCGGCGAGGTACCTCAGACTCACGCCGCCGACGAGCCCGAAGCTGAGTATTGCCAGTCCGCCCAGCGTGAAACCGAAGAGGAACTTGATCAGCGTCTTTCTGTACTCCGTGGGTTTGACCCAGGACTTGCACCATTGTCCGACCAGCAGGAATGTCGTCCCGCCTATTATCGCGAGTCCGGCCGGATTCGTCACGAATGCGACGCCGGGCCTCGGAAATATCGCGGCGTCGAACACCAGGGCCGCGGTGAACGAAACTGCAGCCGGCCAGATGGTAGAAAGGTCTTGGTTTATGAACGGCAGAATCAGGAAGAGAAGGCCGAAGGCCACGGTGAAGTAGTCGGAACCACCCCAGGCGGTTTCTGCGTATCCTGCGAGGAGTCCTGCGACGGTAGCCCTGAGTATGCGGCTTCTTAGTCCCCTGTCGCGGTCGAAGACCGACAGGACGAGGTAGCTCGAACAGACGAAGAGGAAGATGGCGAGCGGTTCTGACTTGAACCAGCCGAGGTTGCCCCTCTCTATGAGCGGAGGGGAGACGGCGAACATCAGCGCTGCGAAGAGCCCTGCTGCCTCGCCTGCGATGCGCCTCACTAGGAAGTAGAACAAGACCGCGGTTATTCCGCCTAAGAAGACTGGAAGGAGCACGAGGAAGTCGTAGAGAGTGATCTGAACTCCGAAGACGTTGTGCACCAGCAGAAAGAGACCCGCACCCGCCAGCTGCAGCCCGTCTTGTGATGTAGCCGCCACGTTTCTGCCGTAGGGGAACCATGTCGCGATGTCGTGCCAGTAGAAGTATCCCTGCAGGTTGTGGCAGCTCGTAAGCACGCTGGCGCCGCAGTTCGCTGGGTCGTTGAACAGCGCATAGTAGAGCCCGTGCTGCTGGGCGAGCGTGACCACGTGCTGGGCAGCATAATAGTCGTAGTAGGGGTCGAACTCGTTCAGGTAGAAGCCATACTTCGCTGCGTAAGCCCTAATCATTATTGCGATTGCGAATATTATGGCAAGGGCCATTGTGATCATGGAGCCCCTTCGGGACACGGTTGGTCTCTTGATCGCAGAAAGGGCGCTTCGCACGTCTGGTGCCAAACTCATTTCGCGCGACCCCTGCGGGGTTTTTAATCGTGTTGTTTGTTCGATAACTCTTCCAGTAGAGCGGCGTACCTTTCAGAGTCTAAGAGGTTGCCCTTGTCAGGTTCGAAGTCTGATGGTCTGACCTCCAAGAGCCAGCCGTCAGAGTAGGGAGACTTGTTGACCAGCTCGGGGCCCGTTTCCAGCGCGGTGTTGACCGCTAGCACCTGCCCCGACAATGGAGCGTACAACTCTGACACCGCCTTTATCGACTCGATCGTACCCATGACCGTCAGCTGCTTTACATTATCCCCTACCTTGGGGAGAGACACGTAGACGATGTCGTTGAGCGTCTTCGCCGCGTAGTCGGTTATTCCGACTCTGACCTTTTCCTTCGTCCCTTTAGCCCATTCGTGCTCTTTTGTGTACAAGAGTTCATCCGGGATGTCGTAGGACTCGAACTTCACGCGCATTCATCTCTGGTTGAAAGCTATTTACCGTTAACCTGTCGTTTCCAGCCGAAGAGCTTCTCATCGTAGAAAGGCGGTTTGACGATTTCGCCGGCGACCTCCGCGTCCCGCACAGAGACTCTGACCTGATTCTGCAGTCCAGCTCTGGTACTGTCGATGAGAGCCAGCGCGATTCCTCGCCGCAAAATGGGAGAAAAAGTCCCGCTCGTGACAGTGCCGACCTTCGATGAATCGGCGGCCAACACGGGAAAGCCCGACCGTGGTATCTTCTCTCTGAGTACAATCCCCCTCCTGACGACGGGTGGAGGCCGTTCCCCTAGTCTTGCGATACTGTCATACCCGACGTAGCCCTTCTTCTCCTTGGAGACGACCCATGCGAGGTCAGCCTCGAAGGGGTCCGTCCGCTCGTTGATCTCGTTCCCGTAGAGCGGATAGCCAGCCTCGATCCGTAGAGAGTCCCGCGCACCCAATCCGCATGGCCTTGCAGTCTTTAGCAGTGAGGCCCAGACGTCCAGAGCGCTCTCGGGATCGTCGATGCTCGCGTCGTGTAGGATGATCTCAAACCCGTCCTCCCCCGTGTACCCGGTTCTCGATATAGTGGCGGGGTGGCCGGAGATCACCCCCTCTGCACACCTGAACCTTCTCAGTTCTGAGAGCGACGTTTCAGTCAGCGGTTGCAAAGCCTCTCCAGACCGCGGACCCTGAACGGCGATCATCGCCGACGAGCTCGTCTCGTCGGCCACCTCTACGTCCATTCTCCCGTGGCTGGAGTCGACTTGGGCTAGGTCCCTCTCTCTGTTGATGGCGTTTACTACGACCAGGTAATCATCATCCCCGAGCTTCATGATTATGAGGTCATCGAGTATGCCACCCTCAGTGTTCAGCAGGAGCGTGTAGATAGACCGCCCTTCAGGCTGTGAAGCTATGGAAGTGGGCACGAGAGAATCTAGGAGTCGTCCTGACTCTGGGCCCTTCACTCGAAACCTGCCCATGTGCGACACGTCAAAGATCCCACAGTCGCTTCTGACGGCTAGGTGTTCCTCCATGATGCTGGTGTACCAGACTGGCATCTCGAATCCCGCAAACTCGATCAGTCTCGCAGTTGTGCCATAGGTCTGGCGAAGTTGAGTGATCTTCAAGAGGTTCGCCCGCTGAGAAATCCTCTAATTTAAGCCAGAGAAGTCGTTTGAGAGTTTGCTGACTCTGTTCGGAGTGAAGGTGCCCAGGGCTTCGTCGAAGTTCGACCTTCCTGAGATGATCACGAGCCGGACAAGCCTCAGAGACGGAGATGTGCTCGTCATTTCGAGCAAGTACGTGGCCATCTCCGAAGGCAGAACGATCTCACTTGCTCGAATCAGGGTCGGCGACGAGGCGCTCGAACTCTCCAAGAAGTACAGAATCGACAGAAGGCTGTGCGAATTGATAGTCAGAGAGTCTGATTCAATCGTGGGCGGAGTCCCAGGGTTCATACTCACGATGCGAGATGGCCTTCTGACGCCAAACGCGGGAATAGACAAGTCGAACATCGAGCACGGCAGAGTGGTGCTGTATCCGAGAAGGCCGGCTGAGTCAGCCACTGAAGTTCGAGAGGCCGTGAGGTTCAGGTCCGGGGCTCGTGTGGCTGTGGTCGTGTCCGACAGCAGGCTGATGCCGACGCGCAGAGGGACCGTAGGAGTCGCTCTTGCCTCCGCCGGCCTTGAGGGAATCGCTGACCTTCGCGGGAAACGTGACCTCTTCGGCAACGCACTCAAGGTCACGACCCAGGCGATCGCCGATGACCTGTGCTCTGCTTCCCAGCTCCTGATGGGGGAATCCGACGAAGCAACTCCAATCGTCGTCGTGAGAGGGCTGCGCAAGGAACTCCTCCGAGAGGCCGTGTACGAGACAAAGAGATTCGCTATCCCGGAGGACGAATGCGTATACATCAGGAGCTGGAAAAACTGAAGCCGAATATCCTTAAGTGCAGACGACGCTAGTGGTCCGCCGTGACTTACGAGGTCGCTTGCGTGTCTTGCGGAAGTTCGCTCTACTCAGGATTCGACCTGAGGTCGCCGAGCGATGTGCTGAAAGGCTCCGGATACAGGTGCAAGAACTGTGGTGTCAAGCTGTCGTTGGAGAAATTCCGCGTCGAAGTCAAAAAGATAGACGGCTCGTTCTCCTGAACTACGACTGGAGGCGGACAGATTGGGCCTAGAGCGGTCGAAGGGCTACACGCTTGTTGTGTGCGAAAAGTCTGATGTGGCAAAACGCATGGCCGAGGCTTTGGCAGGACACGAGGTCCTTGAGGGACGGGGGTCATATTCCGTCCTGGTCGCAGGAAAGGAAGTCGTATTTTGCGCAGCCCAAGGGCACCTGTACGGAATTTCTGATCCGTCTTTCGAACGAACCGTGTTTCCGGTCTTCGATTTGGAATGGTTCCAAGACGATTTGATAGGTGGAATGCGAGCGGCGGGTCGGAAAATTGGGATCATAAGGGGGCTGTGCGAACACGCGGCGGCCTTCATGAACGCCTGTGACCTCGACCCTGAGGGAGAGGTCATAGGATTCAACATCCTTCGATATTCTTGCAACAACAGGGAGGGGACCGCACTCCGAGCGAAGTTCTCCGCCCTCACCAAGGAAGACCTCACGAAAGCGTTCACCGAAGCAGAAACCGTGGAAGTCTCAGGCTTGGCGAAGGCAGGCAGGGCACGCCACTATGCCGACTTCGTTTGGGGAGTCAACCTTTCGAGGGTTCTGTCAGGCTCGACGCCAAAGTACAAAACGGTCAGCATTGGGAGAGTCCAGGGGCCGGCCCTTGGTTTCGTGGTCGAGCGCGAGAAGGAGATCCGCACATTCGTACCCATCCCGTACTGGGCGATTTCGGGAACATTTGCAAAGGGCAAGGAGACCTTCTCCGCGCCGTACCTAAGGCCCCGCATTAGAAGGAGAGACGAAGCCTCATCCGTGAGGCTGGATTGCGTGCACAAGCAGGCTGTCGTCGAGGAGGTCGATGCTGTTACCGAAGACGTGCCTCCTCCCTTCCCATTCAACACCGGGACGCTTCAGAGGGAAGCCTTCTCACAGTTTGGCTTCTCTCCCAGTGTTACGAGCCAGATTGCCGAGAGGCTCTACCTTCGGGCATTGATATCCTATCCCAGGACCGACAGCCAGAAACTTCCACACTCAATCGGCTACCATAGAATTCTCGAAGGACTAGGGAGGAACGCGTCCTATTCGGCTGCGACTGGAGGGTTGTTGTCGAGCAGGATGCGTCCGGTCCAGGGCACTAGGGAAGACCCCGCGCACCCAGCCATCTATCCGACAGGAGTGCTACCAAGAGGAGGGATGAGCGACCCCGAACAAAAGCTGTACGACTTGATTGTTCGAAGGTTTCTGTCGGCCTTTGGTCCAGAAGCCAAGCAAGAGGTGGTGAGTTACACCTTGGCTGTTGGCGAACACAGATTCAGACTAGTCGGCAGAACGACCGTGGCCCTGGGGTGGCTTCGGTCCTATGGGAAGTATTCTCGTCTGAAGGACTTCTTGGCTCCAAGGCTGAGCGTCGGCGAGGTTCTCGCGGTCGTCGATGTGGCGGTCACGGAGCGATATGAGTCACGCCCTCAGAGGTACACGCAGGCGGGCCTTGTCGAGAGGATGGAAAGAGAGAGGATGGGGACAAAGGCGACCAGGGCGGACATCGTCCAAACGCTCCAAAAGAGAGGATACGTGGACGGTCTGAACCTAGTTGCGACGGACCTCGGGTTCGCCGTTCACGAAGCGATGAAGAAGTACTCTCCGCTGGTCGTGTCTACGGAGCTTACCCGCCAGGTCGAAGACGGGCTGAACGACGTCGAGTCGCGCGCGACCGACGACAAAGACTTTCTCAGAGACGTCGTCCGGCGGCTGACCTCCCAGATGATCATGCTTGAATCTGCGCGACCTGAGATTGGAAGGGAACTGGCTCTTGCCGGAGACGAAGCTGGCGGCATAGGAACTTGTCCCGTCTGCGGCGATGGAAGGCTCGTTGTAATCCGCTCCTCCAAGACGCGCAAGAGGTTCATTGGATGTACCAATTACAGTCACGGCTGTCGGGCTTCGGCACCCCTTCCGCAGAGGGGGACGCTCAGGTTTTCGGATGAGCCGTGCACAAGATGCAGATGGCCGCTCGTCTCGATGAAGTTGGGAAGGTTCAGACGGACTCTTTGCGTCAACATGGGGTGTCCTTCGAGGCTGGAGAAGCGTTGACCTGCAGGATCTGCCGCCGTGAGGCCGTGGCTGAACTCTGCCAATATCATGAAGATGCGAGGTCCAGAATCGAGGAGTGCTACCCCATTTGGAAGGATGCCTTCGGGCAGATGTCTCACGAAGAGTATCTGCTCAAGATTCGAGACCACGACCAGTCTGGCGAATGGGTCAAGGAGGTGGCAGCGTTGATGATTGTGCGAGCCCGTGAGGAGAAGGTGCCGTCCTCCTCCCATAGCGGATAGCGTAAGACGAAAATAGCCCTCAGAAGGGGCGTAATCAGAACATCATGCTGAGAAGGACTCTTGAGTCTGCTTATGGCAAGACGATCGGAGCGGTCGGGAATGCGGTCACCAGGTTTGTCCAATCGGGTCCAAACCGCAGCAATTGGGTCGAAGTCCTGTACGTTGTGGGCGTGGTGTTGTTCATGGCTGGGGGGGTGAGTGCCTTCTTCTTCCCCGTCGCAGACCAGAGTTACATAATCTATCCAGCAGGCGGTGCTCAGTCGATATCGGAGACGGTCATTGATGCCTGCGTCATTCTGCTTGGAGGTGCCGGAGTCTACGCGACCTACGTCAGCGGCCGGCAGACTACGAAGCCTCGCATGGTTAACCTGTATCTCGCTCTTGCCCTGCTGCTGATCGCCCTGTCGGTCTTGCTGGGGATATTCGTTTCTGATCTGAAGGGTTAGTCCACACGTAGTGGCCGTCTTGCCACAGACTCGTTTTTGTACAGCGGAACTCGATTTGACCGGCCTTCACCTCAACGTTCATCGTCAAGTCTGCAAGCTCGTAGAAGGGCGCCCTGATGGTCGTTTTGTCTCGTTTTGACTGCCTGTACGCAGTGGCCATGACAGCGAGCCCATTTGTCTTCGCGATGTGGGAGAGTATCGCCATCGTGAAAGCGAATTGTCTGTTGGCGCCGTTCCTGTCTTCTGCTGAAAACAGGCGGAGGAGACTGTTTAGGTTGTCGAACAGTATGGTGCTGAGGTCTGTCACCTGCAGAAAGTCTAGAATGGAATGGCGGATTCCGCGGCCGAGCCTCGGGATGAAGACGCTGGTTTCGGTCTTCTCCAGCCCGTCCAAGATCAGTGGTGCGTTGGAAGCGTAGAGCGCGTCGGTGTCGAAGACCGTGCAGCTTTCGTGCGCGACGCTGAAGCATGAACAAAGAAATGCTGCAAGGCTCAGGTTTTCGGATCTCCCGTTGACGACCAGCGTAGAGGCTTTGCCTCTAAGAGGCTCCAAGAAGTCGTTGGCTTGTCGGAAGCTAACGCTCATTTAGCCGCGGGATTCTTCTTCACTCGTAGGTATTTCAATGGTGCGCGTCTGCGTGGCCACCGAGCACGGTAGGGCGTACTATGTGCTGGTCTCGCGTCTCAGGAGAGCTGGCTTCAATTTCATGACGGTGATTCCGGGTCAAGGAGCGGACTGCGAGTTGGTGTTGACGACGCGAGAAGAGGCCGTTGGATTCCGTGGAAGCGTCCTCGCTTTGGAGGATCTCGACGACGACCCCGACATCGTCAGAGGTCAGGTTCTTTCCCAACTGGACGGTGGAAGTGGCACCCTCTTGGTGGGGATAGACCCCGGAATACGAAACGGCATGGCGTCCTTCTATGGAGAGGAGAAGCTGGCCTTCAGGACGTTCAACTCGCGCGAGACCCTATCCGCCGGCGTCCTGAATCTTGCGAACCGTGTCAACGCCGAGAGGGTCGTGGTGAGAGTCGGGGATGGTAACCCGTCGCTCGCCTATTGGATTGCCAAAAGACTTGCTTCCAGACTGCCTTCAGCATCGGTGGAAATTGTGGACGAATCAGGGACGTCGGCGAGGACAGCGAAAACGAGGGGTCTGCGGAAGGACGAGGGTTCAGCGGCCAGGATCGCGCTGCGCAAGGGGACCAGGTTCCTCTTGGTCGCCCCAGAATGACGTGACAAGGGCGTCAGTCTCCGGAGGTGAGAAGTCACCGTGGATCATGTTCGACTTCAACCATGACGGCATCAAGTCTTTGACCACGGGGCTGTCAAACCTCTTGTCGAGGAGGAACACCAAGCCCTTTTTGCCTGGGTTCCTAAGGTGTCTTCCCGCGGCCTGAAACGCCTTGCGGAGCCCGGGAAGCAGCGCCAGCATGAGGTATGATTGTTGTTCGCCCTTCCACTTCATGAACGTGTACTCGGCGTAGAGCTGAGGAGAGGGTGGCGGCAATGACAGGCCGACAACGACCGAGGCATCCATCAGATCTCCCCTGAAGTCCTCTCCTTCTGAGAACCTGCCGCCCTGAACCCCGAACAGGATGCAGCCTCTCTCTGACCTGAACGACTCCGCTATTTCGTTCGCCTCCGAAGCTGAAAGGCCTGGTGCTTCCCTCAGGGTTCTCCTTCCGTGCAGCCGGGCGCAGGTCAGTTCGTACACTGGTTCGAGGACGGCGTAGGAGGGTGCGAAGACGCCTATCCCACCAGTGACCGAAGATGATATCGCCGTTATCTTCCCCGCAATCCTAGAGTACATCTGAGGGCTCCTGGTTTTGTACTTGGTTGTCACGCCGGTGTCTAGCAACGTTCTCACCCTAACCGTCCCGTTCACCTGTACCGAATAGACGCTGGGCAGAAGAGAGTCTATCCCAATCGACCTGAGGAAGACTTCAGAAGGATTGACCGTGGCAGAAACAAGCGTCGAACTCTGGAAGCTCCTGATGAGCGTCGGAAGGTCCTCGACGGGGTTCGTGTTCACGAGACCCAGGACGCCGTCCCACTTCGTGAGCAACAGTTCTTGGGATGGAGATGCGAGCTTGTTCAGGAAGTCGCCCACCCTGAGAATGTAGCAGGGTAGTCTGCCTCCGTACGAAACGGCGTACCAGGCAGCTCCTGAGCACGCATTCAACTCGAACGTCAGCGTCTGGAGCCAGATGTCTCCGAATTCTTGTTTCATCCTGGTCAGGATCGATCGACGGTCCAAGAACCAGTTCGTGGCCTCATCGAGAACCCTGTTCAGAAAGCCTGTCAGCGCTTTCAGTGAGTCCGCGGTCTTGGTCATCATGAGCTGTTCTGCCTCCTCGGTGGCTCTCGACAAGTCCTTCCCGGTAAGGGAGGCTGATCGGTCGCTCCTGAGAAAGTCACGGAGGTTGTGAGCTTCATCGACGACCAGTGCGACCTTCTGAGGCTCTATCAAGTTCCTGCCGAACAGAGTGGGCTGGCTCGACGGGTCGAACAGAAAGTGATAGGGTACGACTATGACCGCGGCCTGGGCGACTGCCAACTTGACCATCTCGTACGGACAGACGTGAGCCGACATCGACTGCTGTAAGAGGCTGGAGTGGTCTGGAATCGAGTAGCTGATTCTGTCCACGTATTCGGTGGTCCTGCCTCCGAGAAGAGCGATGTTCAGGAAAAAGGAGCATAGGTTGTTGCTCACGTTGAAGCCGCAATACCAGCTGAAGGAGTCCTGAGGGACGGGCCTGTGGTTCGTCGCCTTCAGGAGGCAGTAGTCGAACTTGGAGTACATCGCCGCCGCCCTTATGGGCCTCTTCTTCTGAAGAAGCGCTATCTCTTCCGACACACGTGAAACCTGCCTCTTCGTCCTGCACGCGTACACTACCTTGGACCCGGTCTCTTCCGCCGCGCACAGGGCTCCGCTGAGCACGGCTGCGGTCTTGCCAAAGCCACTCATTGCCTCGGCGAGCAGTACACCACCGCTCTGACAGTTTTGATGGACCTTCAGGGCGAGCTCTCTTTGATTCGGACGGAAGGACTCGTAAGCAAAGTAGTCCTCAATCTGCATCCAACTTGAACGGGGTCAGACTATTTTAGCGCAGTCCTCTTTCGCTCGTGCTTCGTCTGTCCAAGAAGACGTTCAGCTACCCCTTCCACGACCCCCCTGTGCTCGGCTTTCGTGTATATCCTGACGATGTTAACGAAGCCCGATATCGAACGAAGCAGCTGAAGGTTTTCCATAGGAACCAACTCTGGCACTACCTTCTTTCCTCCCTCCCTTCTGAACGTTGGCAGTGATGTTAGCCTCTCTTTCGACGGCGTGTAAGGGAACGCTGGCGTGGTGGGCACGTCTATGTATACGTGCATCGGGTCTACCCCTGCTGCCTTTGCCAGAACCCTGGCGGTGCGCGCTCTGACGGCCTCGTCTCCGATGAGTTGGCTGGCTGGCCCGTGCTTCTTTCTGACGGCCTCCTCGTACACGCACTTCACGAGGTGTCTGCCCCTGAAGTCTAAGGCCAGAGCTCTGGCTTCGCTGTTCTGTCGGCTGCTTGGTGACAGGCGAGTGAGCCTTTCGAGCACGGCTTCGTCTGTCAGTGTGAGGTAGTCTTCCGGGTCTGAGATGTCTGTCAGGTGAAGTTCGCCGTCGGCCAGCTGCATGGCGTGGACCAGCATCAGTTGAGCAGCCCTGACCGTCCTGTGAAAGTAGACGTTCGTGAACATCTGATACCGGGCGAGGAGCATGGCCTCGAACGCTGGAATTGAAGCCTGGTCGATGGCCAGGTGATTATCGATTACGCAGACCGAGTTTATGACCCGGTGAACGTCGACCCTTCCGTACTCTACTCCGGTGAAGTATGAGTCCCTGAGGAGATAGTCCATCAGATCAGCGCTCAGTCCGCCCGCGATTATCTCGTTCATGAAACTTGGTCCGTCCTTCTTGCCAACCGCGAGCCGTGAAACGCTTCGCGCGGAAAAGCCGTGCTTCTCCAGTATGTCGTTTATTTCGCTTCTCCTGATTATGTCTTGGGACGCGTCTTCGTGCGTGAGGCCCTTCAATGTCGAGAGGACCTCATCGAACATGTGCGAAAATGGACCGTGGCCTACATCGTGAAGCAAGGCGGCGAGCCTTATCTCCTGTGCGTCGTCGTCGTCGAGCTCGAACCCTGCCGATATCGAATTTGCCAATTGCCCTGCGAAATTCATCGCTCCGAGGACGTGTTCGAACCTCGTGTGGGTGGCACCTGGGTAGACGAGATAGGCGCCCGCGAGCTGGTGTATCCGTCTGAGTCGTTGAAGAAAAGGCGAGTCGATTATCTCTCGTTCGACTTCGGTGACATCAATGTACCCGTGAATGGGGTCACGAATTTCAGCGACCCACGCGAGCCGAGGGCTAGCCGTGCGCACTCGGCCTCGCTTCCTTCTCTGCCGCTCTGGGGTTTGCACCGGTCAAGCGTCTACAAAACCCTAGTTTGAACCTAAATCTCTTTTTCTTTAGAGCAGTATGGTGATGACAAGCAGTAACAGGATCACTCCTAGCGCTATTCTTGAGAAACTCCTCGCATAGCGTGTGCTCCTCCGCGTCAGACCCTCAATTTCCGTGAGCGTGTCCTTTCCAAAGACACGGGTCTTCGAGCGGAAGACCTCAGAGCCGTACTCGCAATCGGCCTTTCGCGAGTCAGCGATTGCGGCGAGTTTCACTATTGTCTCAGCGAGCAAGTCTGGGGATGTTGATTCGCCGAGAGCGTAGTATCCTCTGGTGATTGCCAATCCCTTGGCTGCGAGGTTGTGGCTATCGGTGGTGCAGAGCTCGACCAAATCGAAGCCCGATGCTTTGAGTGCGCTTTGGACTGTACCCTTGACCGATGGCTCTGCGTTGTTCGCGTCTGCAAGAACCAGGACCCACCTTCGTCCTTCCGCCTCGATCAACAGGATTCCTATCCCACCGTCAGTCAGGTCTTCACCGTGCTCAAAGCCGAGGTCGTTCGAATTCGAGTACCCTATCCTGAAACTTGAGGGTGCGGTGTGCGACACATCGAAAAACAGCTCGTGCCACTCAGGGCTGGTCAGGTCGACCTCCTCCCTGCTCGGGCGGATTGAATTGTGAGCATCGACCACGGAGACGCCTAGGCCCTCGGCCTTTCCCGACGCTGAGAGTTTCGTCTCGACGTCCGTGTCCAAGTCCTCAGACCCCGCCGGGGCGAATGAAATGGTCAGCAGCAGGTCTTCACCGAAGGCTGTGGCCGAAGCGCTCGCGTTCCCTACTGTAGCGTGAGTCGGACCTCTCAGTTGGGCTTGGTCGTCTGTGGGTATGGCTCGTGCCTGGTCGAGAATCTGGTCGACGTAGGTTCTCGTCTCGGCGGACGTTGCTATGTTCATCTCGTGCCCGCCAGGCCTGTGCAGGGTCAACACGCCCCCGTTGAACGCGTGATAGATCAGTCCGGGCAGATTGTAGCTGCCCACGGGATAGAAGGGACCGGGATGGACTCCGGGCAGGATGATGAAGAGCTCCTCGTCCTTCTGCTTGAACTTCATGATCTTAGTAGAGATTTCTCTTTCCTCCGAATAATCCGAGATCATCCTCTCTAGGTCTTCCGGCCGCCCCAGCACCCAGGTCTTCATGAATGACCGGAAGGTGCTGACTGCGCTGTATCCTCTCTTCGTCTTCAGTCTCATCAGGATGATCAGGAACGAGCTCAGGGTCGCGAAGGCCGCAATTCCCAAAATGACGGAGTAAGCGCTCGGCTGCCTGAGGACACCTGTGAACGAAAGGGAGGCGATGAACCCAGCAGGCTGGAACGCTGATGTGAGCAGTGCTATTGAAGCGCTAGAGAAGAAGACGACGTTCGATATCACAAAACACGTTCCCGTCGCCAAAAAAGCCCCAAAAACAAGGGTGTTATCCAACGCTCCTGGTTTCCCCACCACGCGGGTTGCGAACTGTCCCACCGCCAAGCAGAATATCCAAGGTACGTCTGCTGCAAACAACAAAGCCATCACCCGTCGAGAGGTCGCCATTCCGTTGGGATCAATCAACTTTGAAACCGCTGTAAAAAGCAAGGAAGACACGAAGAACGTCAGGATTATGAGAGCAAACTCGAGCACCGTGTTGGCGCCGGCGAGGACGGCGATCGCAGCGGAAACCAGGGCTCCGTACGCCGCCAATCGTGCAGTGGAGGGAAGCAGGAAGAGATGTCTATACCTGCTTGCGAGGGACTCCGTCGCTGAAGGTTCCTGTGACTCTTGGTTGCTAGTAGATGA
>Ga0187783_10001114_pt1 | contig 19841 bp, 13 predicted proteins | sample 1015_SJ02_MP02_2_FD_132471 | JGI IMG/M metagenome (GOLD analysis project Ga0187783, IMG submission 132471) | Tropical peat soil microbial communities from peatlands in Department of Meta, Colombia - 1015_SJ02_MP02_20_MG | ecosystem: Environmental > Terrestrial > Soil > Wetlands > Peat | place...
GCGGTTCCTTCCTCATAATGAAAGACCGCTGCGTGGTGCGTTTTCGAGAAAACCTGTTGCGAAGAGGACTGGAAGAGCATGCCGCTAGCGATAAACTCTGACGTCTCGAACGAGCTCTGGCAATCCGCACTCGACACCCTTGAGCGAACCTTCTCTAAACCCGTCTTCGAAATGTGGATCAAGCCGATCCGCTTCATCTCGTTTCATGGAAACGAGCTTCACCTTGCCGTTCACAGCAAGTTTGCCCAAGATTGGGTCGGCAGCAAGCTGCGCGCCCAAATGATCGGCGTGCTCAGCGAGCTTTTCGGCACCAGTGTAGAGCTTCGGCTATCGGTTGCCGAGCCCGCCGAGGGTGCGCGCACCGTTGTAGGCCTTTCGCCGCGACCGCTTGAGGAATTCCGGACTGCCAATCTTAATGCGCGTTATACCTTCGAAGAATTTGTCGTGGGCAATTCCAACCGCTTCGCCCATGCCGCCGCGCAAGCGGTCGCCGGCGCCCCGGCGCACGCCTATAATCCTCTGTTCCTCTACGGAGGCGTCGGTTTGGGCAAAACGCATCTTATGCACGCGATCGGTCATCGCGTCATTCAGGATAATCTTGCCGCGAACGTCGTCTATGTCACCTGCGAAAAGTTCACCAACGAGTTTATCATCGCGCTGCAGAACAACCGCACGCCGGAGTTCCGCAATCGCTACCGTCAGGTAGACGTTCTGCTGATCGACGACATCCAGTTCCTCGCCGGAAAGGAAACGACGCAAGAAGAGTTCTTCCACACGTTCAACGCGCTGCACGAATCCGGCCGCCAGCTCATCATCTCGTCCGACCGACCCCCCAAAGAGATCCAAACGCTCGAAGCTCGATTGCGCTCGCGGTTTGAGTGGGGTCTGCTCACCGACATTCAAGCGCCCGACTTGGAGACGCGCGAAGCGATCTTGCGCAAAAAAGCGGGAAGCGAGAACATCCCGGTTCCCGACGAGGTGACCTCGTTCATCGCCAAGGTGATTCCGTCGAACATCCGTGAGCTAGAGGGCGCCCTCATACGCGTGATCGCCTACGCGTCGCTCACGAAAGCGCCGATCACCACCGACCTGGCTGCCGACGTCCTCAAAAGCGCCGTCGCCCAAGCCCCGTTGCACCGGGTAACGATCGCAAAGATTAAGGAGACCGTCTCCAGCGCTCATGGTCTTACCGTCAAGGAGATGGACAACGGCCGCCGCGATCAGAGGCTGGCCGCTCCCCGGCAAATCGCGATGTACATCGCCACCGAGCTGACTCCATATTCTTTGCCGCAAATCGCTCGAGATTTCGGTAAAAAAGATCACACGACGGTTATGTACGCGCGGGACAAAATTAAGGAGCAGATGCAGCGCGACGAGGCGTATCGCAATAAGATTCGACAGCTTATCGCGATGTGCCAGAATCCCTGAGGATATACCGGCACGGCCACAGCGGCGCGTGGAAACGTGTATCCTTCGGCACCAACGATTCACAGTTTATCCAACGGGAAAAACCGCGTGCGGAAACGCTGCAAAAGGAGTTATCCGCAGAATGAACCGCCCTACTACTGCTGCGGCTTACTTTCTTTTTTCTCCTAGGAAAACGAGCGCCGGCGACCAACGGTGGAAATGATGAAATTCACCTGCGCAGCGAAGGACATCACGGCGGCCGTCGGCGCCGCCAGTAAGGTGGTCAACGCGCATACCACCGTGCCGGTCCTATCAAACGTCCTGCTCCAAGCGGATGGCGGAAGGATCGCGGTGCGCGCAACGGACCTGGAGCTTACGCTGGAGCAAGCCTTTTCGGCACAGATCGCCGAGGGCGGGTCGGTCACGATCCCCGCCAAGCTCTTTGCGAGCTATCTGAGTAACCTCGGGTCCGGGACGGTCGAGCTCACCGGCACGCCGACGCGCGCGAGCGTGAAATACGAGCGCAGCAACTACGACTTCCACGCACTCCCTCCCGAGGAATACCCTCCGCTGCCAGCGGCCGCGCGCGGCTCGCAGTTTACCATAAGCGGGAAGCGTTTCCGGGATGGGATCGATGCCACCATTTTTGCGGCGTCGAGCGAGGAGGCTCGCGGGGCGGTATTGATGGGCACTCTCCTCGAGGTGGAAGGCAACGCCCTGACCATGGTGGCGACCGACGGCTACCGGCTTGCTAAGTTTGTCACGACGCTCGACGGCAGCAGTGCCGGCGAGAAGTTCATCGTTCCGTCACGAGCCCTCGCCGAAGCGGCGCGCAACCTCGGTGGCGGCGAGCAAATTGCGATCTCCGCGCTCGGGGCGCAAAGCAATCAGCTGCAAATGACCAGCGGCGACGTAACCATCACGGTGCGGCTTGTAGATGGCCAGTACCCCAACTATCAACAGGTCATACCGGCCAAGTTCGATCGCACGATTACGGTGAACACGCCGATGCTGATCGCAAGCCTTCGCCGCGCCGAGCTCGTTGCCGGAGATCGCGCGAGCATGGTCAAATTGGCGATTGCAAACCAGACCCTCGTGGTAACGGCCAGTTCCGACGTTTCGGGCAATGCCTACGAAGAGCTGGAGATCGAGCAAACCGGCGAGGACCTAACCATTGCGTTCAACGCGCGCTATTTGGTCGAAATTCTTAATCACCTTAAGAGCGAAAAGAGCGTGCTGGAGTTTCTCGGTCCGCTCTCGCCGGCTGCGATTCGTCCGCTGGAACCGCTTGAAACGGGGCAGCAACTCTACGTGCTCATGCCGCTACGGCAATAATGTGCGGGTTGCGCACTTAACGTTTTCGAATTTTAGAAACTACTGCGAACTCGAGCTGGAGCCGGCTGCCGGACTGAACGTTTTCATTGGCGCCAACGCACAAGGAAAGAGCAATCTGCTCGAAGGCATTGCCATGCTCGGCACGGGGAAATCGTTTCGCACCGTGCGCGAGGCCGACACGATTGCCAAAGATTGCGAGCGCGCCGTGCTGCGAGGCGAGGCGCTGCGCAACGCCGGAACCGTCGAGCTCGTCTGCGCGATCGAGCGATCGAGCCGGGGCGCACTCAAGGCTTACACCGTAAACGGAAGACCGGTTCGCTATGCTAGTTATCTCGGAAGGCTTGCGGTCGTGACGTTCGTTCCAGCCGATCTTGAACTGGCCGGCGGCGCTCCGGCGGCGCGACGCGCGTTCCTAAACGTCGCGCTCTCGCAGAGCGAGCCGCGCTACTATTACGAGCTAGCCCGCTACCGCAAAGCTTTGCAACAAAAGAACGCAATGCTGCGCGGTGCGATCGAATCCGATCCGGAGCTACTGGCTACCTACAATCGCGCGTTGGTCGAAGCCGGCACCGAGGTCATGCTGGCGCGCCGGCGGCTCGTGAACGCGCTTGGCCAGGCCGCGCGTGCCGCGCACGCGCGCTTTTCCGGCACCGAATCGCTTGAGGTCGCGTACCAGCCTGACATCGCCTTTGAAGCGCCGCGGCACGACGCGATCGCGGAGGCATTCGAAGCGCGTCTGCTGCAAAGCGCCGATGCCGAGCGCGCGCGCAAGAGTTCGGTTGCAGGTCCGCACCGCGACGATCTGAAGCTCACGCTCGACGGCGTTTCGCTGGCCGCGTACGGCTCTCAAGGACAGCAACGGACGGCCGTACTGGCCCTGAAAGTCGCCGAATATGCGGTTATGCGCGAGCGTTCCGACGAGGCGCCGCTGCTGTTGCTCGACGACGTTCTTTCGGAGCTCGACGAGGCCCGCGCCGCGGCATTTCTGGCCGACGTCGGCGCGTACGAGCAGGTGTTTATAACCGCGACGCAGCGCCCCGCGGACCTCCCGGCTGCGTCGCATCTCGCTCGCGTTGCTAACGCGCGGGTCCAAGCCTTAGTAGCGTGCTGAAACTTTCGCAAGCGCTCGCGGGATGGGCTCCGGCGCAACCCGGCACGGCCGAGCCGCTCGTGCTGCTCGAGGCGGGATGGGTTCAGATCGTCGGTCCGGATGTGGCGCAGAATTCGCATCCGGTCGGGATCGCGGGAGGCACGCTCACGATCACCACACGATCGAGCGCATGGAGCCACCAGCTCACGTTTTTAGCCGAACAGGTCCGCGAGGCGGTGTCGGCGCGCTTGCGCGGCGTCCGGATAGAGCGGCTCCGTTTTCGCGTCGGACGAATCCCGCAGCGGGAGGGTCCGGCTCCGGTCGTTCGCACGGGCGCGCGGCGGGCCGGCACGCGGCGCACCCAGCGACCCGCCGCGGCAACCGCAGCCGAAGCGCTGGAGCGATTTAAGCTCGACGTCAACAGCGAACGCCGGACGCGGCGGTCGCAGGGCTGGAGGGGGTGCGCGGGATGCGGGGCGCTGATCGTCCCCGCGGCCGGCCCATTATGCTGCGCCTGCGTTGCCGCCCAATCGGAGCGCCGCGCAGCGGCTACCGCGCGACTGCTTTTCGAAGCGCCCTGGCTTGGGTATGCTGGAACGGCCGCGCTCGTCGACGGGTTACAGAAAGAGGAGTACGAGCTCGTTCGCAGGCGGATGCTACGGCATTGGTGGACGATGCTTGCGCAAGCGCGCGCCGCTCAACGACTCTCGCGCGACCGGCGCGAGCGGGCGGTAGCGAGCTCGTACGTGGTATTGCAGAGTAAGCTTCCGCCCGAGGAAATACTCCCCGAGACCGTTGCCAGCATCTTAGGCGACGAGCTCATGGATCTGTTGTATGGTGAAGCGCTCGAGGGCGGCGTCGAAACGAAGAAAAAACGAAAAACATAATGTCAACGAACTATACCGGCGAGCAAATTGAAGTCTTACGGGGGCTGGAAGCCGTTCGCAAGCGGCCCGGCATGTACATCGGCAACACCGCCGAGCGCGGGCTCCATCAGCTCGTATACGAAGCGGTCGACAACGCGGTCGACGAAGCTCTCGCGGGATACGCCCACAACGTCAAAGTCGTCTTGCATAACGATGGCTCGTGCTCGGTCGAGGACGACGGTCGCGGCATTCCGATCGACCTGCACGCCGAAGAAAGACTGCCCGCGGTCGAAGTCGTGATGACGATTTTGCACGCGGGCGCAAAATTCGGCAAGGGCGGTTACAAAGTTTCGGGAGGCTTGCACGGGGTAGGCATCTCAGTCGTCAATGCCCTCTCGGAATGGATGCTGACCCAGGTGAAGCGCGACGGATTCATCTGGCAGATGAGATTCGAACGCGGCGTCACCGTGCAGAAACTGAAGAAGATCGGCAAAACCGACGGAACCGGAACCCTGCAGTGGTTCAAGCCCGATCCGGAAATGTTCGAGGTCAAAGAGTTCCACTGGGACATCCTTCAGAAGCGCTTGCGCGAGCTTGCTTTCCTCAATCGTGGGCTCTCGATCACGCTGCGTGACGAGCGCGGCGAAAGCGTTCGCGAGCGCACCTACACGTTCGACGGCGGGATCGTCTCGTTCGTGGAATGGCTCAACGAAAAGAAGGATCCGCTGCACCCGATCATCTCGACCCATGCGGAGCGCGACGGCGTCGACGTCGAGGTCGCGATGCAGTACACGGACACCTACGCCGAGCAAATCTTCTCGTATGCGAACAACATAGGGACGATCGAAGGCGGGATGCACCTTCAAGGCTTTCGGCAAGCCGTTACCAACGCGGTCAATACCTACGCGCGTAAGCGCGGCGCGCTCAAGGAGTCAGACAACTCGCTCTCGACCGACGATATCGTCGAAGGGCTGACCGCCGTAGTCTCGGTGAAGCTACAGGATCCGCAGTTCGAAGGCCAGACCAAAACGAAGCTCGGCAACGCCAGGGTTCGCAGTATCGTTGCGGGACTCGTCTACGAACGGTTGGAGTTCTTCCTCGAAGAGAATCCGAAGTATGCCCGAGCGATCGTCGAGAAATGCATGCAGGCTCAACGAGCGCGCGACGCGGCGAAAAAGGCGCGGGATCTCTCTCGCCGCAAGAACGCGCTCGAAGGCTCGGGACTGCCCGGGAAGCTCGTCGATTGCAAGAACGCCAACGCCGCCGAGAGCGAGATCTTTTTAGTCGAAGGCGATTCGGCCGGCGGCACTGCAAAAGGCGGTCGCGATCCCAACACGCAGGCGATCCTTCCACTGCGCGGCAAAATTCTCAATGTCGAGAAGGCGCGTCTCGACAAAGTTCTCGCTAACGAAGAGATTCGCACGATGATTACGGCGCTGGGAACCGGCTTCGGCGACGAATTCAACCTGGAGAAGCTGCGCTATCACAAGATCATCATCATGACCGACGCCGACGTCGACGGCTCGCACATCCGGACGCTGCTGCTCACGTTCTTTTACCGGCAGATGCGGCCACTGGTCGAAGGACGACACGTCTTCATCGCCCAGCCGCCGCTGTACGGAATCCGCAAAGGCAAAAAGCAGTGGTGGGCATTCACCGAGTCGGAGCTGAAGTCGATCGTCGGCGAGGACGGTAAAGATTTCGTGATCCAGCAGTATAAGGGATTGGGCGAGATGGACGCCGAGCAGCTCGCTGAGACGACGATGGAGGTCGGCAACCGGCGGCTCAAGCAGATCACGGTCGAAGACGCGGTCGAAGCGGAGCAGATCTTCACCGACCTGATGGGCGACAAAGTCGAGCCTCGCAAGCAGTACATTTTCGAGTACGCAAAGAGCGTAAAGAATCTGGACCTCTAGGAGTCTTTTGGGGTTATGTCCGCCTTGGGACTCCGCAAGCGCGACTTCGCGATTTTTTCGGGCCAGCCACGGATGGCTGTTTCAAAACTTCGTTTACCCGAAAAAACGCGAGAGCAGGAGCGGCACATGGAGGTGCCGCGACGAGCGCTCGCGCGATGGAGTCCCAAGGCGGACATAACCCCAAAAGACTCCTAAACGCGGCTAGCTTCTTTTAGAAGCTGCTTAGCCCGGCGGGGCCTTGCGGTGGGCAAAGGGTATAGAAGCCGCGAGAGCTCTCGTGCGCAATCGTCTGGCGATCGGCCTGGTGGCCGCTATAATCGTTTTCTCACTCGTGGTCGCAAGGCGTCACGAGTTGCTGCGCGTTGCCGTCCAAACGGGCGGAACGCTTGCGAGCGGTCAGGCCGTGGAGATCGCGCAACTCCGCGTAGGCTGGGACGCATCGGCTTTGTATGGGATACGCGTCGGCACCGCCGGCGAGCCGCTGCTGCAGGTGAGGCGCGTGGTGCTGCGCTACAGCCTTCGGGATCTCTTGCCCGCGAGTCGCCATCGCTTTGGACTTCTTGCCGTCGAGATCGACGGGGCCAGGCTGACGCTCACCCGCTTTCGCGACGGAAGCTTCAACCTCAAGTTCCCACAAATCGCGGCCCGTCCCGCACCCGAGCGGATCAACGCGGTGCCGGTACGTTTCTCGCTTCGCGTAAGCGATTCGCAAGTTACGCTGCGCGAGCCCTTGGCCTTCGACCCCAGCGCGAAGATGCTGCGTGTGAGCGGAATCGACGTTTCAGGCACCTTCGACGGCGCCGGCGTGACGCAGTACCGCGTGCGCGGAACGTTCGACGCGGACCGGCCTGCGCCGTTTACCGTCGAGGGCAAAATCGACGCTCTTGCCGGATACGCGACGCATCACGCGCACGCGGCCTCGTTTCCGCTTCGCGCGCTGGCCAACTATCTTGCCGATACGCCGGCCATTCGGGTGCTAGCGGCCGACGGACGAAATCTCGATGCGTGGATTTACGCGCTCGGCGTCGAGCCCAACGAAAACCCCGCGTATCATGTCGGGATGCATCTCGACGTAGACGGCGGGCGCCTAGCGTTGCAAGCGCTCGCAGCGCCGGTGGAAGGCCTGCAGGCGCGCGTCCAAGTGATCGACAACGCGTTCTTCGTGCGCGGCGCGCGCGCAGCGCTCGCCGGCATCCCGTTGCGCATCGACGGCGGAGGGTACGACTTAACCGGCGCGCTCACCGGACGCGCGCAGCTTCGACTTGGCATTTCCGGAGAGGGCGATCTCTCGGCATTGCGACAGGCGTTTACTTTTGCTCGCGATCAGCCTCTCGCCGGAGCAGCGCGCCTCGGCGTTCTCGTGCACGGACCAATTGACGATCCGGTCATCGTCGCGCGGGTTGCGGCGCCGCGCGCGTATTACCGCGCGTTGCCCTTCGATTCGCTCGAAGCCGGCGTGGTCTATCATTCCAACGTCGTCGCACTTGCGCCGCTACGAGTCGCTTACGGCGGTATCGGGTTGCGCATCGACGGGACGTTGGACATCGGCCGACACATTCGCTCTCGCTTTGCGCTTCACGTAGAAGGCCCGGCGGATCGCCTTCCCTATCTCGACGAGATGCTGGGAGCCGAACCGATGGTCGTCGACGCTTGCGCCACTGGAAACGATCTGCTCTTCCACGTTTCGGGCAGCGCGGCATCGGCGCGCGGCATCGCTCGCATGGCGGCCATCGTAGACACGGGCCCGAGCGGTACGATATCCGTGGATCCGTTCTGGTTCCACACCGAGCGCGGCGATTTCGACGCGGGCTACCTCTTGGATCGGCCGCACGGCACCAGCGCTTTTTGGTTGCGCTCGAACAGTTTACGCATGCGCGTGCCGCAATATGCGCCGTTCCCCGGACTGAGTCTCCCGCAGATGCCGGCGATCGACGGACGCACGGTTGCGATGACGCTCGCCGGCGGCGGCGCCGGAGCCGATCTCGTGATGGCGGGCAAGATGAGCGCCGGCGGCGCAACGATCGCCGGCGTGCGATTCGATCGCGTTACGGCGGCCTTTGGCGGCACGCTGCAAAACTCCACGATTAACCTGTTGCGCGCTTCCGGCCCGTGGGGATCGTTCGATGGGCACGGCGAGTTTTCGTCGCAGCAATTCGTTGCCTACGGCGGGTACGCGGGAACGTTTGAGGGTCTGCAGCCCTTTCTCGGTCCGGCGATTCCCGGGCACGGCCGGCTCGCGGGAAGCGTGGGCGTCGCAATAGAGCCGCAACGCATTCTCGTCGTGGGATCGAATCTTGCAATGCGCGGAGCGACGCTCCACGCCGTGCCGATCGATCGCGCGAGCTTGACGCTCGGCATCGAAGGCAATCGTTTGCGTGTGTATTCGGCCGATGCGAAGGCGGCCGGAGGAGAACTGGTAGCAGCCGGCACGTTCTCACTTGCGCCAGGAGGTTCCGCCGCGCGCAATTCCGATGCAATCGCACTCGTCGCCAAGCGGCTGCAAGCCGCGCAGCTGCACGGCATCGGCTTGCCGCTCGACGGCGGCACGCTCTCTGCCGCCGGCGAGCTTGCGGCAGGAGTGCCGCTGCCGAGCTTCGACGGTGCCGTCGCCGTGAACGACAGCCACATCGCGAGCTTTCCGATTACGGGAAACGGCGACATGAGGTTGCAAGGCGATGCCGTCGCACTGCATCGCACGCTCGGGGCGCTCGGGGGCACCTACGCGCGCGTCGACGGTCGCATCGCCGCGCTCACTTCGGGGGCGCCCCAGTACGATCTGGGCGCGAACGTTGCCGCGGCACGGATCGCAAGCGCGCTGCACTCGTTCGGTTTATCCAACTATATGACGGACGGCACGTTCAACGCGCGGTTGCACATTGCCGGACGCAGTGCCGCACCGAGCGTCAGCGGCGACGTCGGGGTGCCCGCCGGCGAGACCAACGGGCTGCCCTTCGTCGATGGTAGCGCGCGGTTGTCGGCCGATCCGCGCGGCGTCGCGATCGATCGCGGTTCGGTGCTCGTCGGCACGACCGCAACCTACTTCGCAGCTGTTTCGAGGCCGTACGAGAATGCCGTCGACGTCAAGGCGCCGCACGCCGATCTCGCCGACTTCAACAACTTCTTCGATACCGGCGATACTTTGAACGGCATCGGAAGCGTGAAGCTTGCGGCGGCCGCCCACGGCCCGCAAATCACCTCGAGCGGCAACATCGACGTGCGCGGATTCCGATATCGAAATCTTCCGATCGGCGATACCAAAGCCGCCTGGTCGAGCGCGAACAACGTGGTTAGGGGGTCGCTCGCGGTGGGTGGAGACGAAGGCGTGCTTCACGCGCGAGGCTCGATCGCGTTGACGCCGGCGCGCGCATGGCAATCGGCATTGATGCGGTCCGGCTTTAACCTCGGCGCCAACGTCGACAATCTCGATCTATCGCTGTGGATGCCCGCACTGGGGCTGCAGAACGTACCGCTCACCGGGCGCGCTTGGGGCGAAGCAACGCTGCGCGGTCGCTTTCCTCAGATCGACGTACGCACGAGCGCGCGTGTCACCGGGGGGACGCTCGGCCCGCTGACGCTCGACCGCGCCGAAGTCTCGCTCCACTCCGCAGGTCGCAGTATCGTCATCGATCGCGCCGAGATGACGACGCCGGCGCTCTCGGCGTCGGCGTCGGGCTCGATGAGCTTGGGCGTAAACGGACCCCTCGACGTTCAAGTTCACGCCACGACCGATCATCTCGCGCAACTCGTGTACGACGCCTCACGGCTCAAGCTTCCCCTGCACGGGTCGTTCGAATCCACGCTCAAGATCGGCGGAACCTATAGGGCCCCGACGTTTTCTGCGGGCGTTGATGCGACCAACGTGACGGCCTACGGAATACCGATTGCCTCGCTCTTCGGCGAGGTCCGCATCGAGCGCGGCGTGCTCGTGATTTCCGATGCCGGCGCGGTCTTCGCGCACGGGCAAGCATCGCTGGCAGGGTCGTTACCGCTGCAGCTGTCGCCGCTGCGCCTAGCCGCGCCGGATCAGCCGATCAGCTTCGATCTCGACGTCGTTGGTCTGGATCCCTCAATCTTCGACGAGGCGCTCGGCAACAACACGAAGATGACCGGCCTGATCGACGGTCACATCGGTCTCTCCGGTACGATCCGCAACCCGCTCGTCGTGGGGCGGGCGTCGCTTGCGAACGGATCCTACGTGAGCGATCTCGAGCGCGTCCCCATCGCGCAGATCGCCGCGGCCTTGGCCTTCAACCACACCTCCGCCACGATCTCGCGAGTGTCGGCGCACCTCGGAAACGGTACCCTTCAAAGCTCGGGCACGCTCGGCTTTCCGAACGGATTCTCGCGATCCGGAGCAACGGCACAGCTCAATGCCTCCGCTCGAGGCGCGCAGTTCGATCTTCCCGCCTACGGGAGCGGCACGCTCGACGCGCTCGTCGCTCTCGCAAAGCGGCCTGCCTCCGACGCGATCCTCTCCGGAAACGTCAGCCTGAGCAATGCGACGCTTCCTTTTTCCGCTTTCGTGAGGGCGGCGCAAAGAGCCGGCTCGTTGAGCGGGCCGTCGCTCCCGCTGGCGTTCGACTTGCACGCCACCGCCGGAAAGAACGTGCGCGTTCGCGGAAGCGGATACGGCGCCGGCCTCGACATCGGCGTTACCGGCTCGGCGAGCCTTGCGGGAACGCTGAGCGCGCCGACGCTCTCGGGTGCCTTTTCGTCAACTTCCGGCACGCTGACGTATTTCGATCGCGCTTTTCGCGTTTCGCAGGGCAGCGTGACGTTCAGCCCGTCCGATGGCGTCATCCCGAACCTTCACGCGGTGGCCACCACGAGCATCGTCAACCCGGATCCCGACCGGGCTCGCAATCCCTATGGCACCGCAGACATTACGATTCGGGTGGACGGTCCGATTTCGGGGCTCAAGGTTGGCCTTACCTCGAATCCTCCGGGTTACTCGCAAGACCAGATTCTCGGGCTAATCGCTCCTTTCGGCGGATTCATCAACGGGATCGCCTACAGCCAGCAAGGCGTGTACGCGCAACAGCAGCCCAACGGAATCACGCCGTTTGGGTCGGTATCGCCGATTCCGAACGTCGCCCTGGCGCAGCGCAGCACGATCACGGTCGGTCAGGAAGCCTTCAATCTGCTCAACGCGCAATTCACCGCCGGATTGTTGTCGCCGGTCGAAACGACGCTGGGTCAAGGGCTCGGCTTGTCGAGCATCAACCTCACGCTCGGCTACTACGGGAGCGTCGGTCTGACTGCCACGCGGCTGCTCGGCAAAGCCGTAAGCGCGGTCTATGCCGTGACGTTCGGCATTCCGCAAATCCAGTCGTTCGGTCTGAGCGTGCTGCCGAATCCGGAAACGTCCGCGACGCTGAATTTTTACTTGTTGAGCGGCCCCACCAAGCTCTTGCAGTTACCCAACGCGCCGGTTGGGTATAGTGCGACGTATCTCACCAACGAACCGCTGATCGGAAACAGCGGCTTTAGTCTTACCTTTCAACGATATTTCTGGTGAAGATTAACCGCTCGTTCAGGCTTTCGGCACGCGCAAGGACCCCGGGCAAAGGGGGCGGAACAGGGCGTGCCGGGTCGCACGCGATGCGCGGGCGCGCGGGTCATGCGCAGGCCCAGGACCTCTCGATAAATGAGGACGATTTTTTCACATGACCTTTGATCCCGAGCGCACGGTCGCGCCGAGACGGTACATGGCGATGCTTTGGCTGATCGCGCTCGTTGCCCTGAGCGTCGATCCGGCGTTTGCGGCGCCGGCCGGGCCGAAGATCGTCTCGGTCGACGTGACGGGCAACCTGCACGTTCCGACGTCTACCATCATGGCGGTCGTCGCGTCGCGGCCCGGCCAAGCGTACAATCCGAAGGTCGTCCAAGAGGACCTAGCCCGTATCAACGCGCTCGGCTATTTCGCAGACATAGCGCCGCCGCTGGTTCGCAGCCGGCCCGGCGGCGTCGCGATCACCTACCGGGTCGTCGAGAATCCGGTTCTAACGAAGATTCTCTTCACTGGGAACCAGAAGGTGCCCAGCGACACGCTGGCGGCGCTGATGGACCTTTCCGTGGGGCAGGTCTTCAACACGAACACCTTCCGCCAAGACGTGCTGAAAATCAATAATTATTACGAACGGATCGGTTACGGCGGCCAAGTGCCGACGCACGTCAAGGACATCAATCTCGACTCGCGGACCGGGGTACTGACGCTGGTGATCCAGGAAGGGCTGATCGTCACCCACATCATCATCGGCGGCGACCCGTTGCTGCCGCCGCCCTACATTCTGGAGAATCTAACGCTAAAGAAGGGAAGCGTTTACTCCGACGCCGTTCGCGACGCCGACTACAAAGCGTTGCAGAAACTCTACGAAGACAAGTTTCATCTCGAGCTCGGAAATTTCGAAGGCGGAATCGTGCCGTCCTCGATCAATCTGCAGGCTGGAACCGCCGACGTAAAATACAACATTTACGTCGCGCGCATCGCGGTCATCGAAATCACCGGCAACACGCGCACCAAAGACCAAGTGATTCGCCGGCAGTTGCGGGAGACGCCGGGAATGGTGCTCAATACCGACGCGATCAAGCGCGACTACGAACGTCTCAACGCGCTTAACTTCTTCTCCAAGGTCGAGCCGGACGTCAAGCCGGGGCCGGATCCCAAGAAACCGCAGGACGTTACGCTGGTTTGGCACGTGACCGAGCAGCGCACGGCTTCAGCGTCGGTCGGATTCGGATATTCCGGCGGACTGACCGGGCTAGGACTGTACGCGACGCTCGGCTTCTCCGACAACAACCTGCACGGCACCGGTAATTCGGCCGGCATCCAATTCGAAGAAGGCGCGCGCGCCGGGATCGCGCAGCTCACGGTTTCGGTGCCGTATCTCAGCAATACCCCGCAAGGCGAGAAATACACGGCCGGCGGCCAAATCTTCTCAAATCACACGACGTACTACTATCCGATTTACGGCGTCTCCGGCAGCGGCACGTCGATCGCGAGCAGTTCGCAGATACCGATTCCGGTTACGCTCTACCCAACTTCGACGACGTCGGAAATCTCAGGCGTCGTCGCCACCAGCGTTTCGAGCGCAAACGGTGCCACCGCCAACATCGGGCGGCGGTTGAGCGATTACACGATCCTGTCGCTGGCCGTCACCGGCGAGAAAATCCGCTACGATACGACGGTTCCGTCGCCATACTACTTCCAAGGCAATCAGCCGAACATCTTCGTGGGACCGACCCCCAGTCCGATCAGCTCGACGCCGTACAACTACGGCGGCTCCTTCGGTATCGCGGCGTCCTCGATCGCCAACGTCAACACCGGCGCGCCCTACAATCTGGCGACGACGGGTTTGAGCTTGCAGACGATCACGCTGGACGACCCCTTCAATCCGCGCAACGGTCTCAAAGCCTTGCTGAGCAGCACGTTCTCAACGCCCGCGATTGGGTCGAATTTCTCGTACACGGAGACGACGCTCGACCTAGCGAAATTCTTCCCGGTGCTGCGAGATGCGACGCTCGGCATTCACGGCGCCGCCTACGATTCCACCGGCGTGATCCCGCCGAGCTCGCTGTTCACCTTCTCCGACCAGCAGATGCGCGGATACAATCAAGTCTTCTATGCAACCAACGCCTATCTGGGGCAGGCCGAGCTGCGTCAGCCGTTGGCGCTCGATCGCAGGATCACGCTCGCGGTCTTTGTAGACGAACTCGATTATCGCATTCGGGGCGCGTATCCGCTGCTCAATCCGTATACGAATCGGATCACCGGATATCCATCGGACTGGGCGCTCTACGGAGACGCCGGCTTCGGGATACGTTTCGACGTTCCGCAGCTCGGTCTGCGCACCGTTCGCATCGATTTCGCCAAAGGGTTGAACGGCACGCATACGAGCTTCGGGATAGGGCAAAGTTTCTAGTTGTTGGAGTCCACTAAAAGAGCGATATGAAAGTTAGGTCAGCGGTTCTTTTTGTCGCCGCAACCGCGCTCGCCGTATGGATGGGGCGAGGTGCGCTGGCGGCCGACCTCACGGACGTCGGCTACATCGATCAAGCCGATCTCGCCAACATGCCGATCTTCGTCGCGGCGAACCGGCAGCTGGCGAACTACAAAGCGCAACTCGATGCGCAGTACAACAATCAATTACGCCGGGCTCGCACCGACGCCGATAAGCAGCAAGTAACCCTGCAGTTCCAGCAGCAGCTCAACGACAAACAACGCGAGGTCGTGGGCCCGCTGTTCCAGCGGGCGCAGCTTGCGATCGCCGCCGTGAGCTCGACGCGTAATCTCTCGGTCGTGGTCGACAAGCGCATCATCATCTACGGAGGTCAAGACATCACCAAGGACGTCGAGGCGGTATTCACGAGCCCGCAAGCGATTCAGCCGCCCGCGGCGACGCCGCCGCCCTCGGAAATAGGCTACGTCGACCAGACCGTGCTCGACGGCGTGCCGAAAGTCCAGTCGGCCAACACGGCGATGAATCAGTTCGAATCGACCGAACGGCAGGTGTACTCGGCGCGGATCGCTCAAGCGCGCAGTCCTAGCGAAAAGCAGCAGCTGCTTCAAGAGTACAATAAGTTGGTTTCCGATAAACAGGACCAGCTGCTCAAGCCCTTAGTGGACCAGACGCGTTCCGCCACGTCCGACGTCGCTCGAAAAAAGGCGCTGCTGCTCGTCATCGACAAGGCCGACGTGATCTACGGGGGGACGGACATCACAAACGATGTCCAGAGTCAGCTTACCAAGTAGCGTAACGATACTGAGCTGCGCCGCACTCCTATCCGCCGCCGGCTGTGCGCCCAACGTGCACTCGCAGGCCATTCGCGGAACCGGGTACGTGCGGATCGACGAGGTCGTCAAACACGATCCGCTCTACCCGCAGCTCACGCAGCTCGACGACGCGATCGCCGCCATCAACCTTCAGTCTTCGGGGCCGCAGGTTCCGCTGGGGGCCGCGCAGATCGCTGCCCGGACGGCCGAGCTGAACCGCGAGCTGCGCGCCGCACAGATTCGCGCGAACGCAATACTGGCTCAAAAACAACGCGACTACGAGCGGCGAGAGCAGCAGGCAATTGCGACGGCGCTCGCGGCAGCCGGAATTCGAAATGCCGGCGCTCTTGCGGCGCAGCAAATGAGCGGCGCGTCGGCGACGCAGCTGCAGCAAGCCACGCAGGCCGCAAATAGCGATCTGGTGGCGTATCAACAAAACGTCATCGCGCAAGACAGCGCGGCGAGCTCTTCGGTCGAGCGGCAGCTGCAGGCCCAAGCGGCCGAGAAATATCGGGCGAAGGCCGAGCAGCTGCAGCAGAGCGAAACCGACCTTTCGCTGCGGTTGACGCAGCAAGACGCCGCCTCGCGCCTAGCCATCAAGATGCGGCTCTCAAACTTGGCATTAGACCCGAGCGCTCGGAAGGACGCCGAATCCCAGCTCGCGGCGATCAACGCAAAAGAGACGGCCGCGGTGAACGCGCAACGTAACGCGGACGCGGCCACGCTGCGAGCGTACCGCGCCGAGTTGGACCGGGAGACCGGCGATGCGATTCGCAATCAGGTCGGCGCAATTCAGCAGCAGACGCGAGTCAAGCTCGAAGAGCGCCGAAACGAGGTCGGCACGCAGCTGCGAAGCCTCGGACCCCCGTCGCTTCCGGCTAACCTCTCGCCCGGCGTTCAAGCGCGGCTTGCTAGCATCCATCGGCAGTTCGTCGCTCAGTTCCAATCCGACGCAGCCAAGACGGTGCAAGACTATAACGATACCAAGAACGATCTCGATCGGCAGTTCGCGGCACTGCACGGAGCCGACGTCGGTGCTACCGGCGCCGTGGGAAAAGAGCTCGATTCGTTACAGAAGCGTCGCGACGAACTCTACCAGCAGATCGTGGCTCAAGCCGAGAAAGACGCCGAGCGGATCGCAAGGGACCGAGGTTTCAGCATCGTTTTCGTCAATATATGGGCTGCCGCGGGCGGCTACGACCTAACGAATCAAGTCATCCGAGACCTTGAAAGCCAACACGAGTGAAGAAAAAGACGCTGACCATGCTCCTCTTCGCTGCGGTCCTCGCAGCCTGCGCGGCGCGCAGCCCGATTGGGCTGGTGGACGTGCAGCGGATCGTCGCGAATTGGCCGGAGTACCAAGGCTATCAGAATCAGCTGATGGCCGACGAACGCTCGATCGCATCCCGCCGCGAAAGCGCCGCGCGCAAGCAAAGCGCCGCCTTCGCGCTTCAGCGCAAGTACGCCGGCGTGACCGACCAGCTTTCGCAGCAGATCCGGGACGCCGCCGGAAAAATCGCGTCGCAGCGTCAGCTGAAGCTGGTTTTAACGCGCGAAGGAATCGGATACGGCGGCATCGACATCACGGCGGACGTCGAGAAAGCACTCAACATCACGGAAAAAGCGACGCCCTCGCCGGGCACGTAAATCCCGATGCTGGGCACGCTCGCTGAATTGGCCCAACGCGTTGGTGGCCGCGTCGTGGGCGACGGCAGCATCCGGATCGATCGAATTTCGAGCATCGAAGAATCGAGCACCGGCGCGCTCACCTTCGCAACGACGCACGCCTACCTGACGGCGGCGCTCGCGAGCGAAGCGGCCGCCGTTTTGGTCGACGGCGCTTTGCAAACGGGTCCGGTTTCCAAGCCGCTGCTGGTAGTCGATAACGCCCGGCACGCGTTGGCGCGGCTGCTGACGTCGGTGCGGGCGGCGCGCCCGCGCGGCCCGTTCCGCCATCCGACCGCGGCAGTCGAAGACGACGCGCGTCTGGCCGGCGACGTCTACGTAGACGCGCATGCATACGTCGGACGCCGCGCAGCGATCGGCTCGGGCAGCATCATCGGCGCCGGAGCGTATGTCGGCGAGGACGTCTCGATCGGCTCGTGCGTTTGGGTGCATTCGCACGTGAGCCTCATGCCGGGCTCTCGCATCGGCGATCGCGTCGTCCTCTACCCCGGCTGCGTGATCGGCAGCGACGGCTTCGGGTGGGCTTTCGTCGACGGTCGAACGGAGCGGATACCGCAGGTCGGGAACGTCGTGCTCGAAGACGACGTCGAAGTGGGCGCAAACACCTGCATCGATCGCGCACAAACCGGAAGCACTCGCATCGGGGCCGGAACGAAGATCGATAACCTCGTCCAAATCGGACACAACTGCCGAGTCGGCAAGCACTGCGTGATTGCCTCGCTCACCGGTTTGGCCGGCTCGACCGTGATCGGGGACTACGTCAAAGTCGCAGGACAGGTAGGCTTCAAAGGACACGTCAGGGTCGGGTCGCGCGTTACGATTGCGGGCCAATCCGGCGTTTGGAAGGACGTGGAGGACGGCGCAGTAGTTTCGGGAAACCCGGCGCGCGCGCATCGCGACGAACTTCGCCGAGAGGTCATGATTCGCAACCTGCCAAAGCTCTTCGATCGTGTCGATTCTTTGGAGCGTCGCCGCGACGAGTAACGCGGCATGATGCAGGCGACGCTTCGTAAGACGCTTTCGTTCGACGGCATCGGTCTCCATACGGGAGAACACGCCGCGGTTGAGGTGAGGCCCGCGCAAGCCGGCAACGGAATCACGTTCGTCTTGGGGAAAACGCGCGTGCCGGCAGCGCCCGAATGCGTGCTCGACACCTCGCGAGCGACCGTCCTCGGATCCGATGACGAGAGCGTTTCCACGACCGAGCACCTGTTATCGGCGCTCTTTGCGATGGGAGTCACGAATGCGGACGTTCACGTTCGAGGGCCGGAAATTCCGGCGCGGGACGGCAGCGCCGCCGAGTTCGTCGCGGCAATCGCGGAGTGCGGTCTCGAACAGCAGCCGCGCGAACGCGAGGTCTTGACGCTCGATGCGCCCCGCTGGGTGCGCTCGGGCGACCGGATGATCGCGGCGCTTCCCGCTTCGAGTTTTCGGGTTCGGTTCGTGGCTGATTTTCCACCGCCGATCGGAACGCAATACTTCGACGGCGAAATCGACTCGGAAACGTATCGAGAGCAATTGGCTGCCGCTCGAACGTTTGCCCACATCGACGAAATCGAAGCTCTCTGGGCGCGCGGCTTGGGCCGCGGCGGCAGTTTGGAGAATGCGCTCATCTTCACGCCCGACGGACCGATGCAGCCGCTGCGTTGGCCGGATGAAGCCGTCCGGCACAAAGTGCTCGACCTGATCGGCGACCTCGCGCTGCTCGGTGCTTGGCCGTGCTTCGAGGTCGTGGCTTTCAAGAGCGGACACGAGCTGCACGCGTCGCTGGCTCGTGCGCTGCGTTCGCGGCCGAGCATACCATCCGCAAGGAGATGACGTGACGGAATTAGACATTCGCAAGATTTTTGAGGTTTTGCCGCACCGCTACCCGATGCTGCTGGTCGATCGCATCCTCGAGTTCGAGCCGATGGTGCGGGTGCGCGGCTACAAGAACATCACGTACAACGAGCAGATCTTTGCCGGGCATTTTCCGGACAATCCCGTGCTGCCGGGAGTCTACATGATCGAAGCGCTGGCGCAGCTGGGCGGCGCGATGATTCTCGAGCCGGGCGAGTTTTCGCGCAAGACGCCCTATCTGGCCGGGATCGACAAGGCGAAGTTCCGGCGGCCGGTCATTCCCGGCGATCGCCTCGACATGGAAGTGGTTATGCTGCGCCACAAGCGCAACATCGGATGGGTCAGCGCCGAAGCGACCGTTGACGGGCAGTTCGCCTGCTCGGCCGAGATCATGTTCTCGATCGTCTCCGATCCGCGGATGTTCGGCGCCGACTCAAGCGTCCTTCACGTTTAGGGAGCCCAACGCTCGTGCTCCATCCGACCGCCATCGTTCACCCGAGCGCAGAGATCGGTAAGAACGCAGAGATTGGGCCCTATTGCATCGTCGGGGAGCACGTTTCGATCGGTGCGAGAACGACGCTTCAAGCGCACGTCGTCGTCAACGGCTGGACCGAGATCGGAGAAGATTGCTTGATCTATCCGTTCTCGACCATCGGTGCGGCGTCGCAGGACCGCAAGTACGGCGGCGAGCGGGCCTTCACGCGCGTCGGCAACCGCACGATCCTTCGCGAGTACGTCAGCATCCAACGAGCGACCGGCTACGACGAGGTCACCTCGGTCGGCGACGATTGCCTGTTGCTTGCATACGTTCACATCGCCCACAATTGCGCGCTCGGTAACGGCGTGACGATGAGCAATCTGGCACAGCTCGCCGGACACGTGCATGTCGGCGATTACGTTACCATCGGCGGACAAACCGGCGTTCATCA
>Ga0187783_10001115_pt1 | contig 19836 bp, 16 predicted proteins | sample 1015_SJ02_MP02_2_FD_132471 | JGI IMG/M metagenome (GOLD analysis project Ga0187783, IMG submission 132471) | Tropical peat soil microbial communities from peatlands in Department of Meta, Colombia - 1015_SJ02_MP02_20_MG | ecosystem: Environmental > Terrestrial > Soil > Wetlands > Peat | place...
AGGCGCAAACTCATTCATCCGGATCGCGGAGTTCTCGTCGTCGATGCCACGCTGCCGGTGCTAAGAAAAAGGTGATCTCCCGATGAGTACGGTCGAGTCCGCCGCCGTCGCGTTCGAGCCTTGGTTCGTTTGGGCTCTTGGACACTCCCGAGAAGACCTGCCGAGTGCTGTCAAGTTGGGTGAAGACGGGAAGCTCGGGAAGGAGAGGGAGCGGGGGGGGCCAATGCCACAGGAGCCCTTGGCTTCGTTCGGAAATAGAAAAAGGCCGTGATATTGGTTATGCTCTAGCCGCCAACTCCTGCGAGGGAGCCAACAGCGTGGAGTCATGCACCATCACGGCCCTTGATGTAATCACTGCTTTCGCAGTCCCTGACCCCAGCTACGTCCTCGCAGAGCAGCCGGCTTTTTCGGGTCAGGTCGTTCACCGAGTTGCCCCAGCGAACGGATCACCCAGCCTACTTCGGACTGGTCACATTTTTTGAACCAGACCTTTCAGCCGTCGACGCGCGCCAAAGTAAATGCTCGCACTAAAAATGTCAACGCCGCTTTTTGGTGCAGGTCGAAGAAGCCGCCTGTGAATTCTGTGCATAACAATTCCTTAGAGATCCGAGGGGTTAGAGAGGAAACAATGGCTAAGTACGGTTTTTCCACAGCCTCTTGCACAGGCGAAACCGCTGACAAGAATTCACAAGAGAATCATCTTAGGGTCTTGACGGCTGGGAGCAAGTCAAGCATCTTGGGTTCAACTGAGTTAAGTTTTGGAATGTCAGCTCTTGTAGCCTACATCGATGGTGGCTCTCTGGGAAATCCAGGGCCGTCCGGCATTGGGGTGGTCATCGGCGGCGCCAGCCATGAAACTCTTCGAATCTCCAAATGGATCGGCTGGCAAGACAACAACGTCGCAGAATATACCGCCCTGCTTGAGGCGCTGCAGTGTGCGGTGCTGCTCAATGCGCGTGAACTGCACGTCTATTCCGACTCGGAAGTGGTGGTAAAGCAGATGACAGGGGTGTACGCCTGTCGCAGCCCGCGCCTCTATTCGCTGAACTGGACCTGCCGCAAGCTGGCTCGGTGCCTCAAGTTTTCCATTTCTCACGTCAGCCGAGAACACAACACAGAGGCCAACCGCCTAGCCAACTTCGCCGCCCGCAAGCGTGAGCGGCCCCTGCCTGTGACGTGACTTAAAGAGGGCAAGGCCGCAAGTCTACTCGAGCTGTACCACGATGAAATTGGTATTGCCACGGCGATTCACGAGCAGGATTAAGCTTTGTTTTCCGGCCTGCCTAAGCAAGCGCTCGTAATCGGATACTGAGTTCACTGGCTGGCGATTGATTTGCTGAATGACGTCGGCACGCTCGAGACCGGCATCCTCTGCAGGAGAGCCGGGCGCGACATCAGTGACGACAACCCCTTTGGCGTCGGGTTTCAGCCCGAGCTGCCGCCGGATTTCGGGCGTGAGTTCATCCACCTGGACACCCCGCATTGGGCTGCTCTCTTCTGCCCCGCCTGGTGCAATCGCGGCGCTCTTAGCCGGTGGAATCTCGCCCAGCGTGACGCTGATCTCGCGCGAGGCTCCGCTACGGTTCACCTTGAGATGCACGGTTGTTCCCGGTGTCATGCTTCCTACCTTGAGGCGTAGCTGGTTTGGCCCTTGAACCGGCTGGCCGTCAATCTCTTCAATCACATCGCCTCTTTGCAACCCCGCCTTTGCTCCTGCACCGTCCGGCTCAACGTCACCGACCAAAGCGCCCTTTCCCTCCGGAACATTGAAAGCTTTGGCGAGATCAGGTGTGACCTCCTGAATGATGACTCCCATGTAGCCGCGGACCACTTTCCCGTTCTTCAAGATCTGGTCCGTCACGTACTTCGCCATGTTGATCGGAATGGCGAAGCCGATCCCCTGGTTTCCACCTGAGCCGCCGGAAAGAATAGCGGTGTTGATGCCTATCAGTTCGCCCCGGGCATTGAGCAGAGCGCCACCCGAGTTTCCCGGGTTGATCGCAGCGTCGGTTTGTATGAAGTCTTCGTAATCTTCTATCTCGAGCTGATTGCGCCCGGTCGCGCTGATGATTCCCATAGTGGCCGTTTCACCGATGCCGAAAGGATTGCCAATGGCAAAGGCGTAATCACCTACTTCGAGCCTGGAAGAATCCCCGAGGCTGATGGTGGGCAGGCCGCTCTTCTCGATTTTGATCACGGCGATGTCGGTTTTCGGATCCGTGCCCACCACTTTTCCCGAGAATTCGTGCTTGTCAGCCAGGATCACCTTGATTTCCGTGGCCTTCTCGACCACGTGATTGTTGGTCAGAATGTGGCCGTCCGGGCTGATGATGACGCCCGATCCGAGGCCTCTCTCGCGCTCCTGCCGCGGGTTGCGGGGCAACTGCCCGCCAAAAAACTGCTGAAAGAACGGGTCGTTGAAGAAAGGCATCTGCGGAACTTTCACCACTCGCGACGACACAATACTCACCACCGCCGGTAGAGCGGGCTTCAACATGGGAGCAAATCCCATGCCATCGCTCGAAGCAACACCTCCCCGACCGTCAGACTGACTGATGTAAACCGGAACTTCGTGAGACCGTCCGAACACCGGGTGCCCCGCCCAGGTCACGCCCACGCCTAGCGCGATTCCCGCCACCAGGATACAAATGCCAGTGGTCATCGCCACGGAATGGCGCATCTGAATAAGTCCCTGCACAGTGTTCTCAAACCAAGCGATCTTCCAACCCGCTCCTCGCGCTTGGATGCTCGCTCCCGGAAAAAGGTTCATTTCTACTTCTCTATCCGCACCTGAGCCTTCGGACAATCGCGTCACCCTTTCGAGTATCTTCCTCGGTCTCCCCTGTCGAGTGCCGGTTCCCGTACGGTTGAAGCTTTCCGAACGAACCAGCTCTCAACCTCAAGCTGGGTCGCGTAGGCGGACCTAGCGTAGCCAAGCAAACTGCACGATGTGTGGCTGCGAAACTCAATCACCGGTCTGGTGTGGTGAAAGCTCACCGGTTCGGCCGCTCTATGCGGTGAGCTTGCCCGTTCTGGGCAGTTGCCCGGCACCTTGCTGCCGCTTTAGGATAACTCCCAACCAAACACTCGTGAGCCGCCTTCAAGCGAATGTAAGGCGAAACTAGTTTGCCCGGCCCCGGCGGTTTCAGGAACCTGCCCGCCCACACCTCGAGGCCACTGGCATGTGCCCTCGCCCCGCGAAGTGCTTCAAGAAAGCGAGCCTACAGTCTCCCGTAGGATCCCCCCTGGCTGCTTCATCCGCCGACAACCGCTAGCGAAAGCACCGGTTGGACCGCGATTGTGCCCGCAGGCAGACACGCCAGCAATCGCCCTCGAACCGTGTGTTAAGAACCGGTTTTACATACAGCGAAATTGTCTGCAGATTGTAAAAACATTGTCAACAAATGGAGCAGCCTGCGCCTAACCTGTTCCATAATAGTAAGCTAGGCAGGATTCAAGTTTGTTGCTGAAAGGGAATCACGGTCATGCGCCCAGAAACGAACCGGGAAGCGGGTTTTCAGCGGGCTACCGGTACTGTCTCGAAAGACCTCCCAGCCCTTACGCAGAGTTCAAACACCAACACCATCGAGCGCATTCTTGTGGTCGAAGACGATCGCGCGGTGCAGAAGGCGCTAAAGCACCTTTTCCACAGCGAAGGGTTCGAGATCGAAATCGCGGGAGACGGAAAGTTGGCGATCGACGCTTTTCATAGGGCTACGCCTTCGGCCATTGTCCTCGATCTGCGATTGCCGGTGATGTCCGGACGCGACGTTTGCCGGGAGATCAAACAGCAAGCTCCGTCCGTTCCCATTATCGTCCTGAGCGCGGCGAGCGATGTTTCCGATAAGGTATTGCTCCTCGAACTGGGCGCCGACGACTACGTCACCAAGCCGTTCAGCCCGCGCGAACTGCTGGCTCGGGTGCGGGCAGCGCTGCGCCGCAACCTGCGCAGGGACTCTTCCGAGCTGGTCGGTTTCGATGGAATTTCGATCGACTTCACCAAGATGGAAGTGATGCGCGATAGCGAGCTGGTGGGGTTGACGGCACAAGAATTCAAAACCTTGAAATTCCTGGTGCAGAACGCAGAGCGTGTGATCACGCGAGATGAGTTGCTCAACGAGGTCTGGGGTTACCAGAACTACCCTAGCACGCGCACGGTCGACAACCACATTCTAAAGCTGCGGCAAAAGTTGGAGAGAGACCCCCCCCATCCCAAGCATTTCCGCACGGTGCACGGCGTAGGTTACAAGTTTGTGCGATGACTTTAATCCACGTCCGGTAAGCGACAAGCCGCCCGGACCAAAGGGGAACTGAGCATGGTGAAACTTCGTCTCCGCACCAAGTTTCTGCTCTCCATGCTGCTGATTTCGACCAGCCTGACGGTCACCAGCCTTCTGCTGGTGCGGCACAGCGTTCAGTCCCATATCAAGAAGGGGATCGTCGCCGATCTTCGCAATTCGATTAGCACATTTCAGAACTTCCAACAGTTGCGCGTGCTGACGCTGACCCGTTCCGCGGAGCTGCTTGCCTATCAGCCGCTGCTCCGCTCGTTGATGACTGCGCCCGACGAGGCCACGATCCAGGACGGTTCCACATCCTTATGGCGGTTGGCCGGAAGCGACTTATTCGTGTTGTTCGACCGATCCGGCCGGGTGGTTGCATTGCACGCCAGCACTCCTGGCTTTTCCCGCGAAATGGCACAACAGTCGCTTGGCATTCCCTTCCTGCAAGGGGGAACGTCGCAATGGTGGTTTGGCTCGCAGCATCTCTACGAGGTCTTCATCGAACCGGTCTATTTTGGTTCGGCGTCGGAGGGCCGGCTCTTGGGCCTTCTGGTTCTGGGTTACGAAATCGACCAGACGATCGCAGCCCAAGTCAGCCGCATCGCCGCCAGCCAGGTGGCTTTCTGTTACGGCGACACCGTGGTCAAGAGCACCCTGAGCCCGGCGCACGAGGCGGAGCTGACTCGACATTCGTTCCCGCAATCCAGTTCAGGCGTAGCCGTCCCGGAGGAGGTGCAACTTGGCGATGAACATTTCCTGGGCACTTCGGTCGATCTGGCGCCGGGGAAGACGCCAGCGGTGCGTTTGAGCGTGCTCAAATCCTACGACCAGGCAACTGCCTTTCTCGATAGTCTCAATCGCTTGCTGCTGGGCTTGGGTCTTGCCGCCGTCGCAGGCGGAAGCGCACTCGTGTTTTTCATCTCGCACACCTTTACGCGACCCTTGGCCAACCTCGTGGCCGGCGTGCGCGCCCTCGAGAAGGGCGACTTTCAGTATGTCCTCGACCAGCGTGGAAGCGACGAAGCGGCGGAGGTCACGGGCGCCTTTAACCGAATGCGCGCCAGCCTGCTCAAGACGCAGCAAGAGTTGCTCGAAGCGGATCGCCTGGCGACCATCGGACGCATGGCCAGCTCGATCTCCCATGACCTGCGGCACTCTCTCGCGGCCATCGTTGCCAATGCCGAGTTCCTGCTCGAAAGCCGATTGTCTTCGGAACAGCGGGAGGAGTTATATCAGGAAGTTTGCATCGCGGTGAACCAGATGACGGACCTGATCGACTCTCTGCTCGAATTCTCGCGCACCCGGGAATCACTCCGTCTGACACACGGAAATCTCAAAGCGTCGGTAGAGCGCGCGGTGCAGGAGATTCGCACGCATCCCCGCTTCCAGCCGGTGTGGATCAGCATCCGTGAGGAGGGGGAGTGCACGGGGTGGTTTGATGCGAAGAAGCTGGAGCGTGCGCTCTACAACCTGCTGCTCAACGCCTGTGAAGCGGCGAGCGGGGAGGACGGACGCATCGGCATCGTGCTCAGCCAAACGGCCGACGGAATCCAAATTCGTGTTTCCGATAACGGGCGCGGCATTCCGGAATCGATTCGTGGCCGTCTTTTCGAACCATTTGTCAGCATAGGCAAGGAGAATGGCACGGGGTTGGGTCTGACCATCGTACAGAAGATCGTCCTCGACCATGGTGGCGAGATTGTCGTGGAGAAGACGTCGGAGCTAGGAACGGTTTTCCGGCTCACTCTTCCTCTCTCCGCGACGGCCACGCTGGGAAGAGGCCAGGAAGCAAAACCGGAGCCCGCACGGACGCAGAGGAATGCGTTGGAATAGGGTTGTCGGCAGCTCTCGCAGGGGAATCCCGAAGGCGAAGTTGCCGGCGCATCCTTGGGTGTCGTTTCAAGGTGAATCACTTCATACTCCACAGCTTTCTTCAGGAGGTGCTCGTGAAGCAGAGGAATGTCTTGGCGGCATGGATTGGAAGAACCACACTGCAAGGGGGATTACTCATGGCAGCCACCGGCCTGTGTGCCTGGGCCCAGACGGCCGGCGCGGCGGGAGCTTCGTCCTCCACCGAAGCCGTGGCCCTTGCGGTTCACGAACTCCAGCAGCAAGTCAGCGAACTCCGTGCGGCCGTACAAGAGATGCGCGCCGAGGCCGCCGAGTATCGTGCAGAAACGGCGCAATTGCGGGGTGAGTTGCAGGCTCTCAGAACCAATCCGGGCCAAGCAGCCGAGCCGGCAACCTCCGCCTCGACTCCATCCGGCCCGGCACCAGGCGCAGCCGAAGCGGCTGCTCAAGCTCGACCGGCGACACCCCTCGAGCAAAGGGTGGCTTCCCTCGAGGAAACCACGGAGCTGCTGAATAGCAAGCTCGAGGATCAGTACGAAACCAAAGTGGAGAGTGCGTCCAAGTACCGCGTGCGGCTCTCCGGCATCGCCCTGATGAATCTCTTCAGCAATCGCGGGACGACAGACAATCAGGACATCCCCAGCCTGGTATACGGCCCCAACCAGGGAAACGGAAATTTTGGCGCAACCTTGCGGCAATCGGAAATCGGCCTGGAGGTGTTTGGACCAACCCTCGCGGGTGCGAAGACCTCCGCCAACCTGCAGGCCGATTTTGCGGGGGGATTCCCCAACACCTGGAATGGCGTAAATTCCGGAATTTTTCGCCTCCGGCTTGCCAGCATGCGACTGGATTGGGCGAGCACCTCGGTCGTGGTAGGACAGGATGAGCTTTTCATTTCACCCCTCGCGCCCACTTCCTTCGCATCCTTGGCGGTTCCCGCCTTCAATTACGCTGGCAACCTGTGGGCATGGACTCCACAAGTGCGCGTGGAACAACGGGTCCATCTCTCGAACGCTCAGAAGCTGACGATCCAGGCAGGCATTCTCGACAATCTGACCGGTGAGTTTCCCTCGGACCCGTATTTTCGCTCTCCCGGCCCGGGGGAGAGTTCGGGTCAGCCAGCTTACGCAGTGCGCGCCGCCTGGACGACGGACTTTTTCGGCCGGTCTCTGACCCTCGGCACGGCCGGCTATTACAGTCCCCAAGTTTGGAGCTTCAACCATCGCGTCGACGGCTGGTCGGGCGCAGCAGATTGGGAAATTCCCCTTGCGCCAAGGCTCGATCTTTCCGGCGAGTTTTATCGCGGGCGTGCAGTCGGCGGAATCGGGGGCGGGATCGGCCGAAGCGTGGTGTATCTCGGGGACCCGGATGATCCCGCTACCCCGGTGCGCGGGCTTGATTCCCGGGGAGGATGGTCGCAACTCAAGCTGCGGGCCACCAGCAAGTTGGAATTCAACGCCGCGTTTGGTCTCGATAATCCCACGGCCGCCCAGGTGCGAGCCTCCGGTGGCAGCGAGGAATACGTCGGGCCTCTGCTGCTGCAGAATCGCAGCGGCCTTGTAAACTTTGTGTACCGGCCACGCTCCAACCTACTGTTCTCGACCGAATACCGGCACCTGCAAACGTTCCAACTGGATAGCGTCAGCAACTCGGCCCAGCAGGTGGATATGGTGATGGGAGTTCTGTTCTGATGAGGAACAAGCGCAGCCTGCGTCTTTCCCTGCCGCTTGCCGTACTGTGGACGGGGCTGGCCTACGCTCAACCGACGACTCTCACGGCAACGATCTCCACCATGAACGGGAAGAAGAAGCCCCCGGACGCCAGCAACGTGGTCCTGTGGCTCACGCCGATCGAGGGCACTCGGCTTCCACCTGCGCTGGCCCGACCGTCTCCGCCGCCGCGTCTGCTGCAGAGAAACAAAAGCTTCGAACCTCACGTTTTAGTGGTACCGGTGGGTGCCGCAGTGCAGTTCCCCAATCGCGACCCGTTCTTTCACAATGTGTTTTCCTTATTTGAGGGCAAGCGCTTTGATCTCGGTCTCTACGAGGCAGGCAGCACCCGTGACGTGGTCTTTGACAAGCCAGGCATCTCGTACATTTTCTGCAACATCCACGCCGAAATGAGTGCGGTGGTCGTCGTCTTGAATACGCCCTACTATGGCATTTCGGACCGCCGCGGACAGCTGCTTCTGCACAATGTGATTCCCGGCCGCTATATCCTCCACGTTTGGTATGAAGGAGCGTTGCCCGATGCTTTGGCTGCCATGACGAGGGAGGTGACGATTTCCGACAGCACTACGACTCTGGGACTGGTGCGAGTGCCCGCCTCCAACCTGCCGCAGGGGCACAAAAATCTCTACGGTCGAGACTACACTCCACCATCACCGGCCACTCCGACTTACGCCCATCCCTAATCCGCCCTGGGCAATTGTAAAAAAGAAATTACAATTGCGTGAAACCTGCGTGACAATCACACCTCGCCGATCCTATAACCTTCGCTCAAGATGAACGGGCGATTCGCTGCTGGCCCGTTTCCGGCGAGGGGTCCCGGGACCTCACCTGTCAACGACGAGATGATCTGGAACTAAGTTCATGGCCGCGGATCAACACTCTGCCCGGCGCAACGCCCCATGGTGGCCGGAGTATCGAAACTGACCAAGGTTTGGCGAATCGATTTCGGTGGTCGCGAGCAGGCAGGCTGGCCGGCAGCCGCCAGCGTCTGCAGCTGATCGGGAAACCCAGAGCTGCAGGCGCACCCGCTTGAACGCGACCCACCTTCTAGTCGCGCTTTTGGGCGATCTTAAACTTAGACAATCTGGCGGCAAAAGTCTGCCGCTTGCTGCGAACCGCCTGACTCGTACCCGTGGCCTGAAGCGAACCGACCGCTTTCTCCTCATATTCCACGGCGTGAGCGACGTCTCCTGCTTGAAAATACGCTTGCGCGAGCAGATCCAAGTAATCGCCATCCTTCCCTCCCGACTTCTCGAGCGCTCTTCTGGCGTATTCCACCGCCGTCTGTGGCTGGCGTAGTCGAACCGGTTGGCAGGTAAGAAAACTCTCCGCATAATCGGACAGGTCTTCCGGAGTGGCGTCCTCTCGGAGGGCCAGTTCTTTGGCGACGCTCAGACCATGAGACGTCATCTCCTCGGCCTCGCCCCGCTTTCCCGTCTCCGCTAAGGCACCGCCCAAGACAATGAGCATCTCAGAATATCGTCCCCGGGCGAGCACATTGTGGGGTTGGGAGATGGAAAGCTGCTCGAGCATCGCCAACGCGCGGCGATAGTTGGTGATCGCTCCCGCCCGATCATTCATCTTGTAGAGCAAGTCTCCCATATAACGATGATTGACCACGAAGCTCATCTTGGCGCGCGCGTTGTTTGGGTCATCGTGCATGTCGGCTTCACTCAAAGCAGATGATTTCAGATAATCCTCGAGAGCCTGGCGATTGTTGCCGAGCGACTCCTCGATACCACCCACTTTTTGGTACGCCAGTCCCAACCGTCGGCGGTCCTCCGCATTGTTTGGGTCGGCGGCAGATAAACCCTGGAAGGTTCCGAGTGAACTCTGGTAATTCTTCATCGCGCCCGCGATATCGTCGAGTTGTTCGAGATCGCCGATTCGAATTTCGAGGATAGCGGCGCCCCGGCGGGCGCGCCCGTTGGTCGGGTCTTTGATCAGGATCGATTGATACAAGTCAAGAGCTTTTCGATAGCTTGCCAGGGATCCGTTCTCATCCCCCAGATTCGGAATTCCGCTGTGCCCTTGGAGGTCCCCCAGCACCTGATACGAGTTGGCCAAGCGGAACTGAAGTTCTTGTTCCTCGGGTTGGGCCTGGGCCAGCGCGGCAAGAAGCTCGCTCGCTTTTTGCAGATCGGCGAAAGCCTCCGTGGGCTTTCCCAGCGACGGAAGGACTTCGCCGAGGGACTTGTAGCTCCGCGCCAAATATTCCCTGGATATCGTGTCCTTCGGATTGGACCGGGTCAGGGATTCGCTGATGGCGAGCGCCTTCTCATAGCTTTGCACCGCGCCTTGGGTATCGCCAAGATTGGCGTCGTAAGGATTTCCTTGAACATCGCCCACTTTCAGGTATGCTTCCGCCAATTCGCGCTGCAACCCCGGATCCGACCGCGCCTGCTGCGCTAACTTATTGAGGTATTCGAGCGCCCTTTGCACCAACAATTGGCGCGCCGGGGTTGAGCCGGGAAGATTCTGTATGGCAGTGTCAAATTCAAACAGGAATGAGGTCGTCAGTTTGCGGACGTCGTTAAACTGACGCTCCGCCTCGGCTCGCTCCGCGCGCGCCACCCGCGCCTGCCATGTCGTGGCCAGGACTCCGGCCACCAAGGAAGCAAGCACCAGACCGGCCGCCGCGACTCCTGCCTTATGGCGGCGAACGAACTTTCCGGCACGGTAGCGGGTGCTGTCACGCTGGGCCGTGACCGGCAACCCCTGGGACTGGCGGCGAAGGTCTTCGGAAAGCTGCTCGGCCGAAGGGTAGCGACGCTGGGGCTCCTTGCGTAGCGCCTTCATGACGATCATGTCGAGATCGCCGCTCAGCTGCCGCTTGAGTTTCTCGAGCGCCGTGGACCGCTGTTCCGCGACCGCCGCCGCGGATAAAGGACCGGGGCCCTTGTCGCTTTCGGGATTCGACTGGCCAACCGCGGTGCTCGGTCTCTCCGGCTCCTGCTCGCACACCGCCCGCAGAATTTCATCCGAAGCCTTGGTCCGAAGCCTGTAGGGCCGCCGTGAGGTCAACAATTCGTAAAGGATTACGCCCAGAGAGTAAACGTCACTCGCCGTGGTGACGGCCTCGCCGCGTATCTGTTCCGGGCTCGCATACCACGGGGTCATGAGCCGAAATTCAATCCGCGTCGCATCCAAAGAAGAGCCGAGGAACTCAGGTTTGAGGAGCTTGGCAATGCCGAAATCCAAAAGCTTCGGCACATCATCGGAAGTCACCAAGATATTGCTTGGCTTCAAATCGCGGTGCACCACGAGGTTCTGATGCACGTAATGGACCGCCAGGCAGACCTTGCCAAATAAGGCGATTCGCTCGGAAACGGACAACCGATGGTTGTTGCAGTATTCGTCGATGGGCGTACCCTCGACGAAATCCATGACGAAATAGGGCACACCCTCGTCGGTGGTACCTCCATCCAGCAGCCGCGCGATGTTAGGGTGTTCGAGCGCCGCCAAGATTCTTCGCTCGTGCCGGAAACGATTGAGGAGTTCCTGCGTGTCAATGCCGCTTTGCACGAGCTTGATCGCTACGCGCTTATTGAAGGTGTCATCGGCGCGCACCGCAAGATAAACGTCGCCCATGCCACCCGACCCGATGCGATGCAGGATGCGATAGGGGCCGATTCTCTGTCCGTCCCGTCTGGTGATGGGTGTTCTGCGCGGCCCGGTCGAGGTACTCTGCTCTGATTCATGGGCTGCGATCAAAGCTTCCACGTCAGCCAGCAGAGAGTCATCGGAACCGCAGGCGTTCCGGAGAAATTCGCGGCGCGCTTCGGGTTCGAGGTCGAGAGCAGAGGCAAAGAGCTCCTTCATCTGCTCCCACTTTTCCGCATTCACGAGTCTCTGCTCTCTTCGATCTCGCGGGAAAGCCACGCCTTGGCCATTCTCCAATCGCGTTTCACCGTGGCCAGAGAGATTCCCAGAAACTCCGCGGCCTCCTCCACGCTTAAGCCGGCAAACACCCGCAGTTCCACAATTTGCGCCTGCCGGGGATCGACTTGGGCCAATCGGCTCAGGCTCTCGTCTAAAGCCAGCAACTTGCCGGGTCGCTCTCGCGTCATCACCAGCGCGTCATCCAGCGGAACTTTGGCCATTCCACTCCCCCGCTTCTCCGCCAAATGACCGCGCGCATGGTCCACGAGGATGCGGCGCATCAACTGGGCCGTAATCGCAAAAAAATGACCCTTGTCCTTCCAATGGATCTCCCTCTGCGCGATCAGGCGCAGGTAAGCTTCGTGCACCAAAGCGGTAGGTTGCAGGGTGTGGTCGCTGCGCTCGCGTCGCAGATAGGAGTTCGCCAGCCGCCGGAGCTCGGCGTATACCAGGGGTATGAGCTCCTCCCGGGCCTTGACGTCTCCTCTACTCCAGCTGGCGAGTAGTTCTGTGACCTGGTGGGCTGATGCCGCCACGGTAGCTCCGTTTGGCCAGATTCCGGCCGGATTGGAGGATTACGATATCGCCTGCGAAATCGAAAGTCAACGACCCGAACATGGCGGGAATGTCCTGAAGTTTGCACTCGGTTGCATTCGGTTGCACTCGGAGGAAACCAGCCGAATTCCCCTCAGTCGTCCCGCTCCCGAGGTCGAGAGCTTCCCCATCGTTTGATCCCTGCCGCCTGAACCTTGCGCGTATTGCAATGAGAGCCGATGAGGCAACCTCAAAATTCTGCAGACGCAGAGGAGAATCTACATGAAAAACCATCTGAGTTTGCGCATGGTAGGAGCGTTTCTGGTTAGCGTAGCCATGGTTCCCTTTTCCGCCAATGGGGCCGCGGCACAACGCAGGGCGCAAATGCCCGCAACCGGGTTCAATCCGTATGCCTGGATGACCCACCTTGACAACGTGGGCCGTCAACAAGTCCGACAAATGTATGCCTTGTGTATTCATCACCCCGGCGCTTGCCGTGGCCTAGCCACACCAGAGTCTCTCAGCAACGCCATCAACGGTGTCCAGCAGCAGTCTTTGAACAATTCCGCGCACACGCAACAGAACATGCAGAAGACATGGAATTCGATCTCCTCCACGAACTGTGCCGTGACCGGTGGCGTGGTCCGCTGGAACCGTGCCACGCAGCAGAACGAGTGTTATCGCTGATGCAGGTCTTGGCCAAGAGTCCGAATCCTGACTCAGCGACAGCGGGGGCCCACAGGGTGCCCCGTTGTCCTGATCTGGGTCGGCGCCACGCCGAGGTTACGCAGCCAGTGCGGCCAGGGTTTCCGCCAGCACCAGCGTGCCCCGGGCGATGTCTTCCGGTGACGCATACTCGTCGGGCCGATGGCCGTAGCCGTTGCGGCAGGGAATGAACAGCATGGCAACCGGCGCGATGCGTGAGATAAAAGGCGAGTCATGGTAGGCGCGACTGGTCATGGGAAGGAAACGGAACGGGTGCTTCCGGCACGTTCCGCTCAGGGCTGCGTCGCTTGGAACCGACGGATCGGAGTGATTTGGGGTCCGGCCGGCTGAGGTGGGCGAGAGAAGGGGAACCGATGATGCCTACTCCGACGTTACTGCCTTCAGATAGCGATAGTAGAAATCCACACCTTGGTAAAAGGACTGAATTCCCAGCCTCTCATCCCGGCCGTGGGCTCGGATGTCGTCGCGGTCGATGGCGATGCCCGCAATTCCGTACGTCGGCATGCCTGCGCTCATGGTGTAGATCCCGTCGGAGGCGCCGGTTGCCATCTCCGGAATCACCGGTATCCCGGGCCACATCTCGGAGGTAATTTTCTCGAGCGGCGCAAAGACATCACGCCGCAGCGGCGGAGGTGGAAGGCTCCTTCTGTCCGATGCTCGGTCGAGGATATCCCCGGAGCTGTTCACATAACGCACGGTAATCTTTGGATCGGCGAGTATTTTCATCAGCTCCTGCCAAACCTCTTCCCCAGAATGCCCCGGTAAGATCCGGCAGTTGACAATGGCCTCGGCTCGCTGGGGCAGAGCGTTGTTGGCATGTCCGGCATTGAAACGTGTGGCCACGCACGTGGTGTGGAGGGTCGAATTGTCGATTGGGTCGCGCGAAAGTCGGGCAATCGCTGCCGTATCCGGCGGCTTCCTCAGAATCCCCTTCATATCGGCCGCACGCTCCCCGGTTTCCACCTTGGCCATGCTTTCATAATAGGCCCGCGTCACTTGATTGAGCTCAAACGGAAAACGATAGCGCTCCAGCCGGGCGAGCCCCTCGGCTAGATGGTAGATGGCATTGTCCGGTGTCGGCAGTGAGCTGTGGCCTCCCGGATTCGTCACCGAGAGCTGAAAATCGGCATATAACTTTTCCGTTGCATCCACCGTCATCATCACGGGCTTGCCGTGTTCGCTCAAGATGCCACCGCCGTCGTGGTTGAAAACGAACTCAGCATCAATCAGGTCGCGCTGGTTCTTGAGCAGCCAATCGACACCGTTCGATTGGCCGCCCTCCTCGTCGGCGGTGAGCGCCAGAATGATGTCGCGCTCCGGTGTGTAGCCTTCGTTCTTAAAGCGGATCAGCGTGGTGACCATAATGGCGTCGCCACTCTTCATGTCCTGCGTGCCGCGCCCGTAATAAAAGCCTTCCTTCTCCACAAACCGGAAAGGATCTGTGGTCCAGTCGTCAGGGTGCGCCTCGACTACGTCAAGGTGACCAATCAGCAGGACGGGTTTGTGCTTTCCCGTTCCGTGCAGCCGCACGACCAAATTCTTCTTGCGGTCATTCGGACCGAGAATTCGAAGGTCGGAATCGGCAAATCCCGCATCGCGCAACCGCTGCGCCATCGCCTCCGCAGCTGTCGTCACGCTGCCGACCGAGTCCGTGGAATTGATCTCGATAAGCTGTTGGAAGATGTCATGCGATAACCTCCGCGTCGCGTCGTCAATTTGTGCCTGCGATACGGAGAGGAAGAACAAAAGCAACGACCATCGAAGACGGCCTGGGGTACGATCCAACTGGGGCTCCTTGGACTCCTATTCTTGGCTGCGCAAATTGCATATCTTACCCTAGAACGAGTCCCCTGGGGAGCGCGGCAGCGTCTTTTTCGCAAGACGCCGCCCCCGTGAGAACTCGAAAACCGATGCTTCGACTCCTGGTCAGCAGACGAGTTCCCCCGGGACGTGGCACAATTGGGAATGTTACTTTCGCGTTGGCTGGTTCCACTTCCCTTGCTGTGTAGCGCTGCAATTCCCCGCGTGATGGCGGCTGAGAGCATAGCCGAGCCATCCAACCACCACATAAAGACCGTGTGGGTCATCGTGATGGAGAACCAAGACTGGTCTTCCATCAAGGGCAGCAAGTTTGCCCCCTACATTAGCGGGACGCTTTTACCGGAAGCGTCCCACACGGAGCAGTATTTCAATCCTCCCCGCATCCATCCCAGCTTGCCAAATTACCTCTGGATGGAAGCCGGCACGAATTTTGGCATTGCTGACAATCGTTCTCCTCTGGTTCGTAGCCAGTCCACCCCTGAGCATCTGGTTGCGCTTTTGAAAAACGCGCCGGGTGGAGGTGTAGAATGGCGGGCCTACCAGGAGAACATTCCGGGAAACCAGTGCCCTCTTTCTGACCGGTATCCATACGCGGTGAAACATGATCCGTTCGTGTACTTCGATGATGTGACCAACCGCCGGGACCCGAGTTCCAGTTACTGCATAGCGCACGTACGCCCGTTCGAGGAGCTCAGCAAGGACCTCGCAGACCACTCCGTGGCACGATATAACTTCATCACCCCCAATCTTTGCGATGACATGCACGACAGCTGCAGCCCGCTTCGCAACCGAGTCGCACAGGGAGACACGTGGTTGGCAAAGTATCTTCCGGAAATCCTGAATTCGCGGGCATTCAGCGACGGCGGCGCGGTATTCCTTACTTGGGATGAAGGCGAAAGGGCCGATGGCCCTATTGGGATGATCGTACTGTCGCCGCTGGCCAAGGGCCGCGGTTACAGCAACTCGATTCACTACGACCATGGAGCATTGCTTCGAACCCTGGAAGAGATCTTCGGGGTCATGCCGTATCTTGGGAACGCCGCCAGCCAGCCCGACTTGAGCGACTTATTCTCGGCCTTTCCGTAAGCCAAACACGCCTGCACCCCTTCAGAATGCAGCCGGTGTGGTTGTACGCGACGTCGAGCACCAAGCCGATGCCGACTACGGCCATGGCCGGACTATCTACCTTGCGCATGGGTCACGATCTCCCCTGCTTCCCTCACGATCGCATGCGGGTGGACGCTCTTGAAGCTCTCCGCGTAGATCTTGCAGATGTCCTCGGGGCGCGAGGGCCGGGCCGCAAACCAGCCGTTCTCCGCTACAACTTTCAAACCGCCAATCGGAGCTTGATTGCCTGGCGCCCGGGTCAGCTTGGCGGTGATTGGCTCGCCCGCCAGATCCGACTCCGTGGCGGCGTCCGACCGCTCTTGCAATCTTGCTTTCTTTTCGGGACGGCTGGCGCGTCGATGCGCGCGTCGTACGGTATCGGCTTCGCCGAGTCCGGGCGCGGCACACTCTTGGTCTCATGGAGGGATCCTTCGGAGAGTGGTTTCCGAAAATGGTACTATTCGACATTGGAAAATCCAGGTCCCCAGCCAATCATTGTGTGGACTGTGCCCGCTATGGGATGACCGTCCTTCAAGTATCGGATCACGAGCTGTGCTGATGGCTGACCGCTCTGGCTGGGGATCAGAGTTTGAGAGCTCGAACGTCGCAGCTTGACTGGCTGGGAGCATGCACTAGAATGCCTGCCAGGGAGAAGATCTTTATGCGTGAACCGGTGAAGATGGCGGCCTTGGGGGAACGCGATGTTGCCGAGATTAAAGCCAAAGGAAAACATCTCCGTATGTTCTGCGAGTTGACCGATGCCGGTTTCACGGCCACGTCGTACGACGTGGGATTAGACCAAAAGGTCATGGACGAGATCGCCGATAGTTTTGAAGACGGAAGGCAGAAGTGCGAAGAGTACGTAAGACGCTATCTGAACGAGACTATTCCGAAGATTACCTGGATTCACCATCCTGCGCCTTCTTCGTAGAAAGGTTGCGGCGAGAGACGCAGAAGATCTGGGTGAAGCGGCTTTCGTGGGCCAAAGAACACGATCTCACTCAGCCGGCATTTGTATTCACTTGCGTCGAGGGTGCGCTCCGCCTGCCCCTAACTTCGCGTGAGCCGCAGCGACTTCCGTCTAGCGTTCTGGTTGCTGGGCAACGACTTTTCGAGTGCCGGATAGCCAAGGGCGATGCAGTGACCGGTTTCACGTTTTTCGAGTAGAGTGGAAACCGGGAGGCGTGCGTTTCTCGGTGGACGACCAGCTTGATAGCACCAAGACACCGGCGCATCTGGCGGCAGGCAATCGTTGGGTGTACGACTACCCTTTTTTGTCGTTCTTGGGCCCTGCTGTCGGCGGGAACTTTCCCGGTAGACCGGATGATTCTACGTCTTCCCCCAGCGCATGCTGGTGGACTATGTGCGTGTGTACTCAGAGCAGTAGCCTGCAGTAGGTTCGGAGCGGGAATACCGCCGGTCTTAACCCGTCCACCACGGCCCTGTTGGGGATGACATTGAGGGGTTTCGGAAGCACGAAAGGTACTCGAAAACGTTCGATCTTGTGATGGCGTGTGGAGAAACAGCGGAGAAACAAATGGCGCAATGTACGCATCTCGATCAGATCAAAATTACCAGCACGGACAAGCATGTTTGTGAAGAGTGCGTGAAAATGGGTGACAGGTGGGTCCATTTGCGGTTGTGCTTGGAATGTGGACAAATTGGGTGTTGCGACTCGTCGAAAAACAAGCACGCAACCAAGCATTTTCACCGCACGAAGCACCCGCTCATGCGTTCAATCGAACCCGGAGAAGCGTGGGTGTGGTGTTACGTGGATGCCATTTCCCCGGGAGAGTTAAGCGGACACTCATTCATTCCGACGGGCGGTTAACGGCTAGGAAATCTCCTGGTTCGCACCCAATGATCGCTCGAAACAGACGGTTCACTGGTTCTGTACCGAGTGATACCAAATGATTCCGAGCATGGGGGATTCGCCATGGCGAAATCCTTACCGTGAAAGCGACGGGTTTCAGCGAGGCCGGCGCATGTTCTCTACATTTTCCACAGGCCTGGCCTGGTGCAGGGCTTATGCTGGTAGCAGCAACCGCCGGGGCTGATTCATAGTACAAGCAACCACCCGCTTCGCCGACGTTCCCGAATCGGATTGCGGCTGTGCTTACCGTGGCGTTTGGGCCCGCCGACCGGTTTTCGGACTCGGTTTGCTGCTGTCGTCGCGGCAGTGATGAGTGTTGCCGGCTATGTTCTCGTGGCTGCCGAGTCGCCACGCTGGCCTGGTGAGGGTCGTTGCACTGAGGAACCGGATTCATCTACCAAGGACCGTTTGTCCCTGAACGCCGTTCTGGCCTGGCCTAGCCTATCTAGAGGAGTGTCCCATGAGTACCATCGAAACCAGTATCCCAGTTGAAATCCTCGAACTTACGCCCTACGCTCCTACTCGATCCACGATTACCGCCAACCCGCTCAGCGCCGAAGAATTGCGCAAAACTGACATTTACTGGCGAGCTTGCAATTACCTCAGCCTAGGCATGATCTACCTGCTGGAAAACCCGCTCTTGACAGAGCCGCTCCGGGCAGAGCACATCAAGAACCGGCTGCTCGGCCATTGGGGATCGAGTCCGGGATTGTCCTTCATCTACACTCATTTGAACCGGGTGATCAGGAAGTACGATCTCGAAATGATTTTCCTCGCTGGCCCCGGACACGGCGCACCTGGAATACTCGGCCCCTCTTACCTTGAAGGCACGTACTCTGAGATTTATCCGGAAAAAAGTCAAGACATCGACGGCTTGCTTACTTTTTTCAAAGAGTTTTCGTTCCCAGGCGGAATCGGCAGTCACTGCACTCCCGAGACACCGGGATCGATTCACGAAGGCGGAGAACTCGGATATGTGCTCTCTCATGCCTGTGGGGCCGCATTCGATAATCCCGAGCTAATCGTGGCTGCGGTGGTAGGCGACGGCGAATCTGAGACTGGGCCACTCGCTACTTCCTGGCATATCAACAAGTTTCTGAGTCCGGTGCGTGATGGCATGGTTCTCCCCATCCTTCACTTGAACGGCTACAAGATCGACAATCCGACATTGCTGGCGCGGATCTCGCATGAAGAACTGGAGAACCTGCTGCGTGGTTACGGCTGGGTGCCGTATTTCGTGGAGGGTTCTGACACCGCGACCATGCATCAGGCCATGGCGGCGACTACGGAGCATTGCGTTCTCGAGATTCGCGAGCACCAGCAGTCCGCCCGCAAGCACGGCGTTTCGCGCCGGCCGCGGTGGCCCATGATCGTTTTACGCTCACCGAAAGGCTGGACAGCACCGCGAGAGGTCCAAGGTCACTTTCTCGAGGGCTTCTGGCGTTCCCATCAGGTGCCCCTGCCCAATGTGAAGAAAGATGCTGACCAACTCCGACTTCTCGAGACTTGGATGCACTCCCAGAAGCCCGACTCACTCTTTGACGGTAGCGGCAAGTTGGTCCACCTCTTCACCGACCTGGCGCCATCCGGCACGCGGCGGATGAGTGCCAATCCCCACGCCAATGGAGGACGCCTCAAGAAGGCCCTGCGTCTGCCCGACTTTCGCAGTTACGCCTATCAATTCGAAAAACCAGGACAGAGCCAAACCGAGAACACACACCCGCTCGGTGTTTTCTTGGGTGATGTGATGAAGCTGAACACGAATAACTTTCGGGTTTTTGGTCCGGATGAGAGCAGGTCGAACAAGCTCGACGCGGTCTTTGCCGTCAGTAAGAAACTCTGGCTCGAGGAATCCTTCCCTGAAGACAGCGATGGCGGGGACCTCGCTCACGATGGGCGAGTCCTTGAAATGCTCAGCGAGCACACCCTGGAGGGAATGCTCGAGGGATACCTTCTCACAGGACGACACGGCTTCTTGTCGTGCTACGAATCGTTTGTGCACATCATCGACTCAATGTTCAACCAACAT
>Ga0187783_10001116_pt1 | contig 19829 bp, 13 predicted proteins | sample 1015_SJ02_MP02_2_FD_132471 | JGI IMG/M metagenome (GOLD analysis project Ga0187783, IMG submission 132471) | Tropical peat soil microbial communities from peatlands in Department of Meta, Colombia - 1015_SJ02_MP02_20_MG | ecosystem: Environmental > Terrestrial > Soil > Wetlands > Peat | place...
CGCAGCAGCTGACCGAGGTCGGCGCGGGCGTGTCGCTGGCGCCGAACGGCCTGCGGATGCTTGAGCGGCTCGGGCTCGGAGACGGGATCGGGCGGGTGGGCGCCCGGTACGCCTCGACTGAGCTCCTGCTGTCCGACGGGCGGCCCGTGCGGCATCAGCCTCACGAGTTCGTCCCGGCGGGAAGGAACGTCGGGATCCACCGGGCCGACCTGCTCGCGCTGCTGGCCGGGCACCTGCCGCCGGGCGCGGTCCATAGCGGGCACCGGTGCACGGGTTTCCGCCAGGATGCAGGCAGCGCCGCGGTCGGCTTCGCCGACGGGACCACGGCCACGGCAGACGTGGTGATCGGGGCGGACGGCATGCATTCTGTCCTTCAGGGATTCGTGGTCGACCCGGCCGAGCCCGTGTTCTCCGGGGTCGTCGCCTACCGCGGTCTGGTGCCGCGCCTGGACGGGTACCCGCCCGACGCGCTGCGGATGTGGGTGGGCCAGGGCAAGCACTTCCTGGTGTACCCGGTGCGGGCCGGACAGCTGCTGAACTACGTGGGATTCGTCCCGTCGGACATCTCGGTCCGCGAGTCGTGGTCGGCGCCGGGCGACCCGGCGGCGCTCGCCGCGCACTTTGCGGGCTGGGACCCGGCCATCGGGGAGGTCATCGCCGCCATCAGCGGGCCGGGCGGCAGCGGGTTCTTGTGGGGGATGTACGACCGCGCGCCACTGCCCAGGTGGAGCAGCGGGCGGCTGACGCTGCTCGGTGACGCGGCGCACCCGATGCTGCCGCACCTGGGCCAGGGGGTAAACCAGGCCCTCGAGGACGCCGTGGCGCTGGCCACGCTGCTTGGTGCCTGCCCGGGCCCGGCCGGCGTGCCGCGGGCGCTGGCCGCGTACGAGGAGCTGCGGCGGGACCGGACGGCGGCCGTCCAGCTCGGCTCGCGGCGGACCGGCGCCGGTTACGACAGCTCCGCCAGCCAGCTGACCGACCGGCGGTGGATCTACGAGTACGACGCGTGGGCCGAAGCCGCCGCCCTCACCTGAGCGCGGTAACGCGCCGGAACCCGGGACCCTCTGGATCTTCAGCGTCTTGCCGCCTAGGACTTCGGTGTAGAAGCGGCGGGCGCGCTCGACGTCATCGGACACGATGAAGTGGGCAAGCACAATCTCGTCCCCGGCTGGCACGGTCCTGTCCCGCTTCGCCGACCCGGCCATCGCCAGACTCGGTGTCGAGGATGCCGTGTTCGGCCCGCCGACGCTGACCTGCCCGGCAGAGAATCACTCCGATGAGGTGACGCTTGTGGTGCGGCCCGATGCGCGGAGAATGGCCTGCCAGGTTGTGATTCCTTCGCCGTGGCGCCGCCGCCACAAGACCAAGAGCACGCCCAAGGTCTCGGGGAGCGGCTGGTAGCGGCGGCCCGCGGCGGCCGCGACGTCGTCGTGGTGTATGGCGAGTTCGTTGATGCCGAACAGAACCTGGAGTGCTACCGGTATCGGCCCGAGCTGATGAGGCATGAGCTCGTCCCCATCCGCGAGCGAGGCGGTGAAGTCTTCCACCACGCTGCGGAGTTCCTGGCATGGATCGGCACCTCGGTAGTCCCGCACGGCGCGCCGGTTTGCCGCGCCCAGCTGCTCCACCGGAAAGGGCGGCGTGAAATCGCCAGCCCGGCCCTGGTCCAGCAGCAGGTGGAACCGCGTGAACGTGCATAGCAGATGGACAGTCACCTCGCGGACCGTCCAGGACGGGCAGCGGGTCGGCAGGTGATGAAGATCGGATCTGGCCGCGTCGGCCAGGTACTGGTCAAGCTCAAGCCGGAGCAGCCCGGGCATGTACGGCCAGTCGCCCGCTGTGGCCTGGGCAAGGTCTGCCTGCTGAGAACGCGGATCGGTCATTGCAGATCCTGGCGATCATCTCGCGGAGAGCTTGACGAGATGACCAAGAATCGGAGAGCAGCGTCAGTCTCGTTTCTGATCTGGTGCGGGTCGCCGATCCCGATCTCGATCCCCTGCCCCGCCTCTACGGCCACGCTGGTACTCCCGACCTCCACCGTGGCCTTGCCGTCCAGTACGTAGTAGAACTGCGTCGTGTTCCGGTGGAAGTGCCGGCGTTCCCGGGTGCCAGCAGCCATCTGCTCTTCCATCACGTGCAGAGACGGCAGCGCCACCAGCGTCCAGCCGGTGCAGCCGTCACCAGATTCGGAGGGCCGAGCGGTGGCGGCGCCGACCGGCGAGGCGTATCCGATCGGCGTGCCAGTGACGCTGGCGGCGGCCAGGGTCGCATAGGTGTGCGTGCCGAGGATGTGAAGCGAGACATAGTCCTGGTCGCCCAGAACCCAGCTGTCGTGGCCGGCCGGGATGCTGAACCAGTCGCCGGCGCTCATCTCGGTCTCGGTACCGTCCTTCAGCCTGACGGCGGCCCGGCCCGCCAGCACGAACCCGACGTGCTCGACCGGGCACCAGGCGGCGCCGCATGCCGCGCCGATGTGCTGCGACCAGCGCCATCCCGGCTGGTACACGGCCCGGCCGAGCACCTGGCCGGCCACGTTGAACACCTCGAACTGGCCCAAGGGGAACTGGCGGCGCTCGCGCGCGGCGTCCGGGCCAATGATCTGGAAAGCAACCGACATGCCGTTACCCTCCCAGAGGCAAGCGGTCACAGTCTTGGACACGATTGCGCCGCGAAAGTGTCAATACCTGTCGATCAAGGTCACGAGCCGGTCAAAGGCGCGGCTGACATGTCGAGCTAGGTTCAGCGGGTCATCATCAGCCGTCGCCTGGCCAATGTAGTAGCAGGCAAGCAGCCCGCGCCGCGCCAGACGGCGAGCATCGTGTCCTGCACGATCTCCTCGGCGAGCACCCGCTCACCGACGACCAGCAGAACCTGCCCGAGTACTACCCGGCCGTGCTCGCGGTAGGACGCGGCCATCGCGTCCTCATCGCCCTGCCCGATCCTGCGCAACAACGCAGCGTCGTCGCAGGCACCGTCGCGACTGACGGTGAAGATCGCAGCGCCGGCGTCCCCGCGCAGATCGCTCACCTGCTACCTCCCGGGAAGCTTCCCTTTGGAGAGTAAGTAGCAACAGGCGACGGCGCGGTTCGGCTCACCGCAGGGGTTTCTCGCTAGCCGGGCCCGAATATCTACGCCATCCTCACCTGGCGCTCTCACCTGGCCTGATACCGGGTCAATACCGATCCGATATCCCGGCCCTATAGGGAGTAGTAGCAGGTCACGTGCACAAAGGGTCGCTGAAGGAGGCTGGCTTGCACTCCGAACCGCATGGCCCGCGGCGCCCGGAACGGGTCGGCGAGAACCTGAACCGGGCGCTGGCCATTGCCCTGGGCCAGGACCGGCGGGTGACCTTGATGGGGCAGGACGTGCTCGATCCTTACGGCGGCGCGTTCAAGATCAGCCGGGGACTGTCGAGCCGATACCCCGGATCGGTGCTCGGCACGCCGATCAGCGAGTCCGGGATGCTCGGGGTGGCGGCGGGCCTGGCGCTGTGCGGCGAGCGGCCGATCGTCGAGGTGATGTTCGGGGACTTCATGGCCCTGGGCTTTGACCCGATCGTGAACTTCGCCACCAAGTCGGTGGCGATGTACGGACACCGGATCCCGATGCACTTGGTGGTGCGCTGCCCGGTCGGCGGGAACCGCGGCTACGGCCCGACGCACAGCCAGAGCCTGCACAAGTTCCTGCTGGGCGTGCCCCACCTGGCCCTGTTCGAGGTGTCGCAGTTTCACGACAACGTCCGGGTCCTGGCCGAACTCATCGATCACGGCGAGCCGTGCGTCCTGTTCGAAGACAAGTCGCTTTACGCCCAGCCGATGTACGCGACCGGCGAGGTGGCGGCCGGGACGGTCGACGAGATGTTCTGCTTCGATTTCCTCGATCCGGGCCAGCAGTTCGCGCGGGTCCGCGCCGACGGTTCGGACGGCACCGGAATCGTGATCATCGCCCCGGGCGGAACCTTCGGCCGGGCCCTGGCCGCGGCCAGGGACCTGCTGCTTGACTTCGAGCTCGACTGCCAGGTCGTCGTCCCCTCCCGGTTGTATCCCCTCGATCTCGGTCCGTTGCTGGCCGTCCTCGAGCGAGCCGACCGCATCTGCGTCGTCGAGGAGGGGACCGCCGGCGGCACCTGGGGGGGTGACCTAGCCGGGCAGATCCACCGCCTGCTCTGGAGCAAGCTGCGCCACCGTGTGGTCGAGGTCGGCTCCCGCGCCAGCGTCATTGCCGCCGCGGCCCACCTCGAACGCGAGGTGCTGATCCAGTCGGACACGATCCGCGATGCCCTGCTGGAGGTGGCCAGTGCCTGATATCACGATCCCCAAGCTCAACACGATCGACACCAGCTACACCCTCGTCGAGTGGCTTTTCGCCGAGGGCGCCGAGGTGCCGGCGGACTCGGCCGTGGCCGTGGTGGAGACGTCGAAAGCGGCCACGGAACTGGTCTGCGCCGAAGGCGGGTTCCTGCACCGGGTGGCCGAGCCGCCGGCCGACTGTCAGGCCGGGGCCGTCATCGGCCACCTGTTCGCCAGCGACGCCGAGCGGCTGGCGGCAGCCGAGCAGCTGGCAGCAGCCGAGCAGCTGGCGGCAGCCGAGCGGCTGGCGGCCCTCCCGCGCGCGGCACCCGGGCCGGGTCCGGTCCCCTCACCCGCCGGGACGCCGGGCGAGTTCATCGTCACCAGGGCCGCGCGCGAGCTCATCGTCACGCACGGCATCACGACGGACGACCTGCGCCGGCTCGGCAAGAAGGTCATCAAGAGCGCCGACGTCGAGTCCCTGCTCATATCCGGGCTCATATCCGGGCCCATGTCCGGCCGCTCCGGCCCGGAGGCACCGGATCCGGACGGCGCTTCCCAGCAGGCCAGATCGCAGCGCGCCGTCGCCGCGGCGGTCAGCTTGTCGCACCGGACGATCCCCGCCGCGTACTGCGTCGTCAAGGTCGAGGCGGATGCCGCGCTTGCCTTCCTGCGGGAACTCTCACGGCGCTCGGAGTACCCGATCGGGATACCAGAACTGCTGGTCAAGTGCATCGCGGAGCTCCATGCGGAATTCGGGTTGTTTTTCGCCAGCCTCCGTGACGACGGGGCGGCGATGCCGTCGGACGCCCCGCGGGTGGGGGTGACCGTGGACGTCGGAACCGGGTTGTCTGTTCCTGTCGTCGCCGATGCTCAACACCTGTCGCTCCCCGACATCGGGGGGATACTCGCCGGTCTCCGGGTGCGCGCGCTGCGCCGGCGGTTGACCGAGACGGACCTGGCCGGCGCCAACATCGCGCTGGCACTGAACGATGACGAGGGGATCGTCGCCGCGCAGCCGCTGATCCTGCCGCCGCTGGTCTGCATGCTCAACCTCTGCTCGGTCCAGCAGGAGCTGCGCCTGCGCGACGCGGGCCAGGTGAGCGTCGGCCACTACTTCCACCTCGGCCTGGCCTACGACCACCGGCTGATCAACGGGCGGGAGGCGGCCCTGTTCCTGCGTGCCATCAAGGCCATCGCGGAAGACCCGGACCGCCTGGAACGGCTCGTGCGGGCGGAGGCGGCGTGATGACGAGTACCGATGCCGTCCGGCAGCAGGACGAGCCGGACCTGGTCGAGATCGTCGCGGCCGTCGTGGGCGTGGATCCGGGGGAGCTGACCGACGAGGACGGGCCCGCCACGGTAGGCGCGTGGACTAGCCGTAAGCAGATAGAACTGCTGGTGACCCTCGAGGAGTTCTACGGGCTAGAGCTCGGCCAGGCCGAGATCCTGGGCGCACATACCATCGGGGCGTTGCGCGAGGTCCTGCGGGCCAAGGGGCCGGGCTGATGGGGGCCGGGCCGCGGCCCTCCCTGCTGGCCGACAACGACCTGGCGCTGCTGCTGCTGATCAGGCACTTCGAGCATGCGGTGCTCGACCTGTTCGGGCAGGGCAAGCTGCACGGGACCACGCATACGTGCCTGGGGCAGGAGTACATCCCGGTCGCGCTGGCGCCGCTGCTCGACGACCGCGACTACGTGTTCAGCAACCATCGCGGCCACGGCCACTATCTGGCCCGCTTCGAAGACCCGTACGGCCTGCTCGCCGAGGTCATGGGGCGCGAGGGCTCGGTTTGCCACGGGGTCGGCGGGAGCCAGCACATCTACCGCGGCCGGTACCTGTCCACGGGCGTGCAAGGCCAGTCGGTGCCGGTTGCCGCCGGAGCGGCGCTGCACCTCAAGCGCTATGAGCCGGGCCGGGCCGCGGTCGTTCACGTGGGGGACGGCACGTGGGGCGAGGGCTCGGTCTACGAGGCTCTCAACATGGCGTCGTTGTGGTCGCTGCCGCTGGTGGTGGTCGTCGAGAACAACGGCATCGCGCAGTCCACCCCGGCCGCCTCCCACACGGCCGGCACGATCGCGGCGCGGGCGGCCGCCTTCGGCATCGACTACTTCGGGACAGACTCCTGCGACGTCAATCAGCTGCGATCCGAGCTCGCACCCCTGCTGGACCAGGTCCGGCGCACGAGCCGGCCGCTCGTGACGGAGTTCGCGACCAGCCGGCTTGGCCCGCACAGCAAGGGCGACGACACCAGGGCAGCCGCGGAACTCGACCGGATCCGGGAAATGGACTGGTACCCGCGCTACGCGGAGGCGTTCCCCGCGCAGTTCGAACCGCTCGACAGCAAGCAACATGCGCTGATCGCGAGCGTGGTGCGCGAGGTCGACGCGCGCCCGCTGTCGGTATGGCGCACCTAGCCGGGCCGCCGTCCGTGACAGCCACCGACGCGAAAGGGGATCTCATGTCGTTCGGAATCGTGGCCATGGGCCACGCCCTTGGTGAGGAATTCGCGGTCATCGACGCGGTCCCGGAGTATACGGACGAGGTGCGGAAGATCGCCGGATGGGGGTTCCGCGGATTCCACCGGGCCCCCGACTCGACCGGGCTCACCGACCTGGCCGAGCGGGCGGGGCGCCTGGCGCTGGAGCGGGCCGGCATCGGCGCGGACGAGCTCGACCTGGTGGTGCTGGCCATCACGGATATCGCCGAGTACCTGTACTGGGACGCGGCCGCGGCGATCCAGGCGCGCCTGGGCGCGCATCGGGCCGAGGCGCTGCTGGTCAATCAGGCGTGCGGGGGAGGCGTACTGGCGCTGGACGCGGCGGCGGGCAAGTTCGCGACGCGCCCGGAGTACCGCACCGCGCTGGTGGTCGGGGCTAACCGGGTGTGCGACGCGTACTGGAACCGGATGGAGTCCACCACCGCGATCACGTCCGACGGCGCGGCTGCCGCCGTGCTCGCGCGCGGGCACGCGGCCCGGCGCTTTCTCGCGGCCGCCGTCATCAGCGACGGCCGCTACGCGGATTTCTTCCGCCTCGAGACCGGCGGCACCGCCCGGCCGTTCGGCTCGGACGGCCGCGTCCCGGATCGGGTCGCGAGCCCGTACGACCGGATGGAGGAGTTCTTCGGCAGCGATCACCGCGCGATGCTCGCGTTCGCCGACAATATCCTGCGGCGGGCGCGTGAGGTCTTCGAGGTGGCCTGCGCGCGCGCCGGGGTTCGGCCGGACCGCGTGCGCCGGGTGATCCACCTCAACGACAACCTCAAGGCCCTGGCCAACCTGGCTGACGAGCTGGGGCTACCGCTCGAGCGGACCAACGCCGAACTCGCGATGGCGCATGGCCACCTGGGCTGCGCGGACCAGCTGTTCTGCCTGGAGCGGCATCTCGAGGCCGGTGAACTCGGGCCAGGCGACCTGGTCGCACTCATGAGCACGGGCAGCGGCATGCACTGGGTCTGCGCCCTCCTGCAGATCTGACCGCGCCGGGTCGTCATACCTCGGGAGGAGTTTCACCGTGACGTCACTCAAGAGCCCTTCGCCGGAGACCGGATATCTGAATCTGCTGGCCATCGACGGCGAGATCTTGACCGAAGCCGTCGAGACCTACCTCGCCAACCCGGTCTTCGCCGCGGCGCGGTACGAGGAGCTGGTCCTCGATGACAACCCTTATCGCCGGCCGGTACGCCCGGACGACATCGGCCTGGTCGACTTCTCTCACCCGCTCCGCCGCGAAGATTTCGCGCAGCTGAGCGGGTTGATGGGCCACCGGATGCTGCTCAACATCCACGACACCGCCAAGCTGATGCTTCCGCGCGAGCCCACCGCCGAGAAGTGGCGCGATTACCAGCTGTTCTACAACTCGGAGACCCGCTTTCTCGGCGAACTGATCCGCCCTTCCCTGGAAGCGCACCTGTTCGGCTTCGTCCACGACGAGGCCCGGCGGCGCCAGGCCCGGACCGCGGCGGAACTGACCGGGCAGGCACGCCCGCAAGCCGAGGCTCGGTTGCGGCGAGCGGTCCAGCTGGCCGGGGTGATTACCGCCGCGGCGGGCGAAGACCGCGATGCGATGATCGACATGCTCGCCATCCAGTCCGATGCCGCCTCGCTGAACAGCGGCGCCCGGCCCGCCCTGGCGCTGCGCCGCGTGGTCGGCTCCGCGAGCCTGCCGGGTGTGGGTCCCGAGAAGACCGGCGGCGGGCTGCTACGCCGCGTCGCCGACACCGACGGGATCAAATACGAGCCGCACAGCTACTTCCAGTACTACCTGCCGTCCACGCTCGCGATGATGAACTACATCAACGAGGCGGCGCTGTACCCGGGCCGGATCTTCGCCCTGGCCGGGGCTCTGCTCGCGCACTCACTCGAGACACGTGAGGAGGAGGCAGCGCTCGAACCGCTGCTCGTCGGCCGCGCCGTGGAATCCGGCCTCGAGGTCGAGCTCGACCGCGCCCGGGACCCGGTCGGGGCGGCCGACCGGGCGCTCGCCGCCGCGCTGCCGGTGATCGAGCGCGCGGGTGGCGAATTCGCGATCGGCGAATTTGGCCGCGGCTTCGCCGAGTACTCGATCCTGCAGGAGATCCATCACGAGGACCGGATGCGCCAATTCGAATGGATCAACGCCATGCCCGGCTACGTCGAGAAGGCCCGGCGACTGCATAAGGCCATCAACGACTACTCCATCGAGGTCGCCCTGCACACCCTCGTCGGGTCCCGGGAGGATTGCTCGACCACCCACGTCCACGACCAGGACCGTCTGCTGGTCATCGAGAGCGGGCAGATGCACTTCTGGAACTGCTTCGGTCGCAGGCACGATTACCGGCCGGGCGACATGTCGTTCATACCCAGGCACCGCCTGCACGGCTCCGTGGTCCCGAGCGGCGAGTGCGTCTACCACCAGCCCGTCATCACCCCCGAGCTCGACCGGCGGTTCGGATGATCTCCCATCGGTCCCGGGCGCCGCGGACATCACCGAACTGAATCGCAGGGAAGTCAACAAGGTCTTCTAGCACAAAACCAGCACTCAAGGCATATCGGCCAGGTGAGACAGAAGTCTAGGATGAAAGCCGTGGACCCAGCTGTCTACACTAGCGGCGCTCTGGAGTTCGGCGTGCTGGGTACTCTCGAGGTCGCGGTCGACGGGATACGAGTGGCCCTGGCTCCGCGCCAGGAGGTGGTCCTGGCCCTGCTGCTGCTCGAAGCGGGCAATGTCGTGTCCGTCGACCGGATGGTCGATGCCTTGTGGGCGGACGATCCGCCGCGGACGGCCAGGAGCCAGGTACATATTACGATATCCGCCCTGCGGCGGATTCTGGGTGAGGGCGTCATCGTGACCCGGCCGCCCGGCTATTCCATTCAGGTACCCGACGGGGCTCTTGACCTCGCGCGTTTCAAGGGCCTCGTGGTGGGCGGAGCGAGCCTGTCCGCCGAGCAGCGCATCCCGCAAGCAGTGCAGTGCCTGCGTGCGGCGCTTGACCTGTGGCGCGGGCCCGCGATGGAGGGCTTGGCCAGCCCGGCCATCCAGGCCGCCGGGACACGGCTCAACGAGCGGCGGCTCTCAGTGCTGCAGGACTGCATGGATCTCGAGCTCCAGCTCGGCAGGCACGGCGAGGTAGTGGCCGAGCTGACCGAATTGGTGGCCAATAATCCGCTGAATGAGCGGTTCCGGGCCCAATTGATGATGGCTCTGTACAGAGCGGGCCGGCAATCCGATGCGCTGGAAGTATTTCGCGCTGGCCGCGAAATACTTCAGGAAGATCTCGGCATCGACCCGGGCGAAGAATTGTGCAACCTGGAGCGCGCGATACTCGCTCATGACACCCAGATCACCTCGCCGGCCGGTGAGCAGGTCGCTGGACTGCCGGCCAAGGAAGTGATCCTGCCCATCCCGCGGCAACTGCCGAGGACGACCGCTGATTTCGTCGGGCGCGAAGAGATCCTCAGCGAGATTTCCGCCCTGTTGTCGGGCGCGGGTGACGCCGACCTCCATCCGGAAGTGCCGGTCGTGGTGCTCACCGGACGGCCTGGTACGGGGAAGACTGCGCTGGCGGTCCGTGCCGGGCATCTGCTGTACACGGCGTTCCCGGACGGTCATCTGTTCCTGCAGCCGGGTTCCGACGCGCAGCGGACCACGTTGGGACTGCTCGAGGACGTGCTGCGCTCCATCGGCATCCGCTCCGACATCATGCCCACCGATCTCGGCGGCCGGTCCGCGCTGTACCGCAGCTGGCTCGCGGACCGCCGGGTGCTCATCGTGATCGACGGAGCACGCAGTGACGACCAGCTTGTGCACCTTCTGCCTGGCACCAGCGGTTGCGCGGCGATCGTGACGACGGCCAGGCGGTTCGGCAGCCTGGAGGGCGCCCGCCATCTCGAGGTCGGGCCACTCGACGAGCGGTCGGCCTACCGCCTGCTGGAAAGCATGGTCGGCGCCAGCCGCGTGCACGCCGAGGAAGAGTCCGCATCCGAACTCGTCCGCTTGTGCGAGGGCCTGCCACTCGCCTTGCGCATCGTGGCGGGTAAGCTGATCGCCCGGCCGCACTGGCCGATAGGCCGTATGGCGCGCCAGCTCCGAGACGAGCAGCGCAGGCTCGACGCGCTCGATCTCGACGGCGTCAGCGTCCGGGCCACGCTGACTCTCGTGTATGACGGCCTCGGGGAGAATGCCAGGCGGCTGCTACGGCGGCTGAGTCTGTTCGACGCGGAAAGCTTTCCCGCCTGGGTAAGCGCCCCCCTCCTCGACCTGGACATCGACAGTGCCGACGAATTCCTCCAGATGCTCGTGCGGTCGCATCTGGTGGATATCCGGGTGACGGCCGAGGAGACAGTCCGGTTTCACCTGCATGACCTGGTGCGGATATACGCCGCCGAACGACTCCTCGACGAAGAGCCAGCCGCCGAACGGGCCAGTTCGGTCCGCCGTCTGCTTAGCTGCTGGCTGTTCACCGCGACCATGGCGCATCGGCGCGTCTACGGCGGGGACTTTGGCGTCCTGCACGGCCATGCCGAACACTGGCCGCTTTCCGCCGACATCATCGAAATGCTCCTCGAGGATCCAGCCGAGTGGTTCAGGAGAGAACGTTCGGCGCTGATGACGGCCATTAAAAAGGCCTCGCAGTCCGGCCTGGACGAGCTGTGCTGGGATCTCGCGGTGACCTCCGCGACGTTGTTTGAGTCCGGGTCCTACAGCGATGACTGGCGCGAGTCGCATGCCAGCGCGCTCAAAGCAGTCCGCAGTGCGCGGAACAGGCGCGGTGAGGCCGCGCTGCTGTACTCGCTCGGTTCCCTGGAGACCGCGGTCAACCTGGCGGCAGCCCAGGACTACTTCGAGCAGGCGCTGAGCACGTTCGAGGAGATCTCAGACGATCAGGGGCAGGCGCTCGCCCTGGCCGGCTTGGCCTTCATTGACCGTCACCGCGGCTGTTACGAACTCGCTTTGCCGAAATATCAGCGGGCGGTCGAGTGGTTCCGGACCGCGGAAGACCCGGCCGGAGAAGCCTACACGCTGAAGACCATGGCGCAGATCCACGCCGACTGGCTGGACTTCGACACCTCGCAGCAGTTGCTCGACCGCGCCTGGTCGATATGCCAGGAACTTGGCTCGATCAGGCTGGCTGCGCAAGTCGAATATGAACTCGGCGAGCTCGAGCTGCGCCGCGGTCGCCTGCAAGCCGCTGCCGCGGCCTTCGCGTCTGTGCTCGAGCAGACCCGGCAGACCGGTGATGTCATCGGCCAGGCCTATGCGCTGGCCGGGCTGGGGAACGCCCGTCGCCTGATCGGGGACTTGACTGGCGCGCAGTCAGCCCTGGGCGAAGCCCTCGAGCTGACCCGTGGCCTCGATGACCGGCTGATCCACGGGCGCGTGCTGGTCGCCCTGGCGGAACTGGACTACGCGAAGGGCCGCTTCGACCTGGCGCTGCGCCGGACGGTCGAGGCCACCGAGGTCTTGGGCAAGCTCGGCTCTGCCATCCTGTGGCATGCCCGGGCGCTTGAAGTGCTCGGCCGCCTGCACGAACAAGCCGGCCGGGCCAGCCTGGCCGAACACGCCTGGCAGTCAGCGCTCGACCACGCGACCGGGGCTGATACCGCACTCGTGAGCCGCCTGACGGCCGAGCTTGCCCGGCTGCGGCACGGGGGACGAGGGGACGTGCCGCCCGCCGGGCAGGCCTCACTGAACTCGGCGCCACCCACTTCGTCAGCCCCAGGGTAGTCCTCCGCCGCTGGGGGTCCCGGAGGACGTGGGGTCCGCCAGACCCATAACGGCGGGGTGCCCGCCGAGATGGGCCAGTGCCCAGGCCACCCAGACGAGTGCGATGACCGTGACCAGCCACGTGAGGGTGATAGTGACGGAACGACCGCCGTTGGTGGTTGACTCCATTGGACACCTCCTGGCACGTTCTTATGGCTATGACTAATTGAAAGCCGGTCCCCTTTTCATGCGCTATCGTGTCGATATCCCGCGCGATGAGTCGGTGGTGCCAGCGTTTAGATAAGCGCCCGATACGGCCTTGATACTGGCGCGATAGCGCTATTTGCAAATATTCACCGTGGGCCACTGGGTGCGCAGCTCAGTGGTCCCCCGCAGATATTTGTCCATAGATTTCTACCGGGACGCGCAGAAAGCTCCCAGGGGGGTCGAGGTGAGCGTTCCAGAACATGAGGCAGGCGGCACAAGGCAGATGAACGGCGTAAACCCGGGAGGCGCGCCGGCCCGTGGCCATCATGCCCGCGAGACCTCCAGATGGACAGCACGGGACAGCAACGTGCCTGGCCTCCCGGCCACCCACGCCGGCTCACGCTCGGACGGGGCGACTCGGTCGGCCAGCCCGCGCCATTACCTGATGTGCCCGCCCACGTACTTCGACGTGCGGTATTCCATCAATCCCTGGATGGATGCGACCAGGCCGGTTGATCGCAAACTCGCGTTCAGCCAGTGGGCATGGGTGCGCGACCTGTACCGTGACCTGGGCCACCACGTCAGCGAGATGACCCCGGTCGAGGGCCTGCCCGACATGCTTTTCACCGCCAATGCGGCCACCGTGGTGGAAGGCCGCGTGCTGCTGGCAAATTTCCGGCACAAGGAGCGCGCCGCCGAGGTCCGCGCCCACCATGACTGGTTCCGTGCCCACGGCTTCCGCGACGTCTACGCGGCCACCTACGTGAACGAAGGCGAGTCTGATTGCCTGCTGGCCGGCGGCCGGCTGCTGTGCGGTACCGGATTCCGCACCAGCCGCCGTGCCCACGGCGAGGCAGAGGAGGTGCTGGGGCGTCCTGTCACCAGCCTCACCCTGGTCGACCCTCGCTTCTTTCATCTCGACATCGCGCTGTCCGTCCTCAGCGAGGACGAGATCACGTATTACCCGCGGGCCTTCTCACCGGAAAGCCAGGAGCTGCTGGGGCGGCTGTACCCGGCTGCGATCCTCGCGACCGACGCCGACGCGGAGGTCTTCGGTCTCAATGCGGTGTCCGACGGCCGCCACGTGGTGCTGTCGCAGGAAGCCACCCACCTGATCGGCCAGCTACGCGACCACGGCTTCATCCCGCTCGGTGTCGATGTATCGGAGCTGGCCAAGGCGGGTGGCGGGGTGAAGTGCTGCACGCTGGAGCTGCGCACCGGTCTCGGTTAGCAGCCCGGCAGGCTGGCCACAACCGGTCATAGGCCGCGATCTCGTTGTCGCCCGCGGCGCGTCCTCGTCACGATGAAGGGAACGAGTGCGGAGAATCCGCACGCCTGTACGCGTTTGAGGATGTCGAGGTCGGCATGGTCGCTTGGAGGTCGTTCGTCGAGGTGCTTCGGACTCGGGCCGCGCAGACGCCGGACGCGCTGGCCTTCCGGTTCGTCGAGCCTGGCCGCGAGCCTGAGGAGATCAGCTACGCGCACCTGGATGCCGCGGCGCGGAAGGTCGCTGCTGCCCTCGCCGCCGCGTCGCCCGGCCGGACGCGTGGCGAGCGGGCCGTCCTGCTGTTCCCGCCCGGCAGCGGATACGTGGCGGCGTTCTTCGGCTGCCTGTATGCCGGAGCAATCGCCGTGCCGGTCTATCCGCCGACCGGTCCCCGTCACCTGCCCCGCCTGCTCGCGCTGCTGCGCGACTGCGGCCCGGAGTTCCTTGTGACCACGGCAGGCTTCACCGACGCGGTCCGGGAGATCGCCGACGGCCTGCCCGCGGGCGGCCGCCGTCCGGTCGTGGTGGACATCGATCCGTCACCGGACCTCGCCGCCGACCCTGACGTCGTGGACGCCGGCTCGGCGACGACCGCGTTCCTCCAGTACACCTCGGGGACGACGGGCAGCCCGAAGGGCGTGGTGGTCAGTCACGGCAACCTGCTGGCGAATTCTGAGCTCATCCGCCGGCGCTTCGGGCACACCGAGCGCAGCCGCGGCGTCATCTGGCTGCCCCCCTACCACGACATGGGGCTCATCGGCGGTATCCTCCAGCCGATCTACGCGGGGTTCGAGGTCACGCTGATGTCGCCGCTTGACTTTTTGCGCTCCCCGGCGTCCTGGCTGCGGGCGATCAGCGACTACCGCGCCACGACCAGCGGCGGTCCGGACTTCGCCTATGACCTGTGCGTGCGCAAGGTCCCCCCGGAAGTCCGGGAGGAACTCGACCTGAGCGCGTGGCGTGTCGCCTTCACCGGAGCCGAACAGGTCAGGCCGGACACTCTCGACCGGTTCTGCCACGCCTTCGCCGCCTGCGGTTTCCGGCGCCAGGCGTTCTACCCCTGCTACGGCCTGGCCGAGGCCACGCTGATGGTGACCGGCGGCCGTGCCGACGCCGCGCCCCTGGTACGCCGCTTCGACGCCGCCGGCCTGCTTGCCGGGCGTGCAGCCCCGCCGAACGGCGGCCGGACGCGCTGGCTCGCCGGTTGCGGCCGTCCTGGTGAGGACCACCAGCTGTGCATCGTGGACCCGGACCAGCGGCGCGGCGTGCCGACGGGCATCGTGGGGGAGATCTGGGTGCGGGGCCCGAGCGTCGCCGCGGGCTACTGGGGCACGCCGGGCCCGTCCGGGATCCGCGCTGGCGGCCGGGAACGCTACCTGCGCACCGGAGACCTGGGCTTCATCGACGACGGCGAACTGTTCGTCACCGGGCGGATCAAGGACATGATCGTCGTGCGGGGGCGGAACCACTCACCTGACGACATCGAGCAGACCGCGCTGGGCAGCGATGCGCGGCTGCGGCCCGGACGGTGCGCGGCGTTCAGCCCGTCCGGGGGCGACGGCGATCTGGCCGTGATGGCGGAGGCCCGAGGTGGGACCTCTGCCGCGGACGCCGGGGAACTCGCGGCCGGCATCCGCTCCGAGGTCATGGCCGGGCACGGCCTGGCGATCGGAGTCGTGGCGCTGCTGCCGCCCGGCGAACTGCCCGTCACCTCAAGCGGCAAGGTCCGGCGCGGAGAGTGCCGCCGCCTCCTCGAGGAGGGGAGCCTCCGCGCGCTGCTCGTCTCCCGGCTGCCCGATGGCGGCGCCCCCCAGTCGGCGATACAGCCGGCGATACAGCCGGCGACGCAGCAGGCTACGCAGCCGGGCGGCTCCGCTGCGGACCCGACGTCACCCCGGGCGGTCGAGGCCATCCGCGCGGCGGCCGCCGGCGTGCTCGGCGCGACGTCGGTCGAGGCGAGCAGGCCGCTGACCGACTACGGCCTGGACTCGGTTAAGGCGGTCGAGCTGGCGGCCGTGCTGCGGCGCGACGCCGCCCTGGCGGTACCGCTCGAGGCTATCCTGCGCGGCGCGGACTGCCGGGAGCTCGCCGCCGAGGCGGTACCCGCCGAGCTCGTGCCCGGCGGGTCCGGCGGCGGCCGGGCGGCCCCGCTCGACGACGGCCGGCTCACCGAAGGCGAGCAGGCCATCTGGCATCTGCACCGGCTGGATCCCACGGGTCGCGCCTACCGGCTGTGCCACGCCGTGGAGGTGAGCGGACCGCTGACGCCGGCCGCCGTCGCGGCGGCGTGGGCCGCCCTCGTGCGGCGGCACCCGGCGCTGCGGACCACGTTCTCCACGGCGGACGCGGCCGACGGCCAGCCCCGGCGGGTGGTCGCCGATCCGGACGGCGCACCAGGGGCGGCGCGGCTTGAGCCCGTCGCCTGCGCGGACTGGCCGCCCGAGCGGGTGGCGCGTGACATCGAGTCGTTCGCCGGCCGGCCGATCGACCTGGAGCGGGGGCCGATCTGGACGCTCCGCCACCTCGACCTCGGCGCGGGGCGGCACGTCCTGGCCCTCGCCACCCACCACATCACCGCCGACCTGTGGTCGATGGTGCTTCTGCTGCGCGAGCTGACCGGGCTGCTGACCGGGCAGCTGACCGGCGGCGCCGCCTGGGGCGAGGCACCGTCGATGGGCGACGTCGCCGCGGCCGAGCAAGGCTACCTCGACTCGCCGCAAGCCGCGGGCGACCTGGAGGCCTGGCGCGAGCGCCTGAACGGCGCGCCCGCGGTCTCCGGCATCGCGGCCGACCGCCCGGCCGCGACCGTGCCCGGTGAGGCCGGCCGGCATCGCGTCGTGTTCGGTCAGATGGTCGCCGACGAACTTCGGGCGCTGGCCCGGCGCGAGTGCCTCACCCCCTACCAGGTCCTGCTGGCCGCCGTGTTCTGGCTGGTCCACAGGTACTCCGGCGCGGACGACATCGTGCTGGGCGCGCCCACGCCCGGGCGGCTTGACCCGGCGCACCACGACGTGATCGGGATGATGGTCAACGCGGTCCCGATCCGCGGGCAGGTAGCCGACGGCGTCACCTTCCGGACCTTCGCCGGGCAGGTGGGCGCGGTGGTCCGCGACGCACTGTCCCGGATGCGCCTGCCGTTCCCCCGCCTGGTCCGCGCGATCGCGCCGCCGCGCGAGGCAGGGAGGTCACCATTGTTCCAGCTCATGGTCTCCCTGCAGCAGGCTCCCTGGGATGGCGCACTCGCCGGGTTCGCGGCCGGCCTCGGCGAGCTGCGGGTCGCAGACCTCACCGTGCGAGGTGTGCCGGTCCGGCCGGGCACGGCGCCGTTCCCGTTGACGATCGAGGCGGTCGAGCACGGGGCCGACATCGTCTGCGACCTCGTCTACGACGCCGCGCAATGGGACGCCGACACGATGGCCGAGGTCGCGGACGCCATGCGCGCGCTGCTCGGCCAGGTCTGCGCCGACCCGGACCTGGTCGTGTCCCAGGTGGGGCTGCCGGCCGGCCGGCCGGCCGAAGAGCGGGCGGACGTCAGCCCGGCCGGTCACGTGCCCACCACGCTGACCGGGCTCACCGACGACGCCTGCGATCTCGACGCTGATGCGGTGGAGTCACTCGTCGGCGATCTGGCCGCCCGGCTGCGCCGCTGCGGCGCCGGGCCTGAGGACACCGTCGTCTTGCTGATGCGCAGGTCGGCGGCGCTGGTTGCCGCGGCACTCGCCGCGACCCGGGTCGGGGCCGCCTACGTCCCGGTCAATCCGGCCGACCCCGCGCGTCAGGTCGCGATGCGCCTGGCCGCGGCCAGGCCGCGGGCGGTCTGCGTAGACGGCCGCCCGGGCGTGCTCGACGCCCTCGGCTGGACCGGCCCGGTCATCGACCTCGCCAGCCTGCCGCCCGCGCCCGACGTCGCGGCACCGCCGCCCGCGACGCTGGACCCGGACAGCGCCGCCTACGTCATCTTCACCTCGGGCACGACCGGGGTACCCAAGGGCGTGTGCGTCCCCGCGCGGTCCCTGGTCAACTTGATCAGGGACATGGAGCTGTCCGCCCCGCTCCCGGACGGTGCCACCTGCTCATGGTGGACGGAGGCCACCTTCGACGTCTCCGTCTTCGAGATCTTCTGCGCCACCGCGGCGCGAGGCCGGCTCCTCCTCGTCCCTGACGCCGTGCGCCTCGAGCCGGCCGCGCTGGCCGGATGGCTGCAGGCCAACGAGGTGCAGTGCGGCTACGTCCCGCCGTTCGCGGTCGACGCGCTGGCCGACCGCGCCGAGGCGGCACGCGCGGCGGGCCGGCCGCTGGCGCTGCGCCGGCTGATGGTGGGGGTGGAGCCGATCGCGCACGAGACCATCCGCCGGCTCGCCGCGGCGGTGCCCGGCCTGGTGGTATACAACGCCTACGGGCCCACCGAGACCACCGTCTACTGCGCCTACCACCTGGTAGCCGCCGCGGATCGCCGCGAAGGTCCCGCTCCCATCGGACGGGCGGTGCGCGGCACCCGCGTGTACCTGCTCGACAGGTACCTGCTGCCGGTGCCGCCCGGCGCCGCCGGTGAGGTCTACGTGAGCGGTGAATGCCTGACCCGCGGTTACATCGGCCAGCCCGCGCAGACCGCCGCGGCCTTCCTGCCTGATCCGTTCCGCCCCGGCGCGCGCATGTACCGGACCGGGGACCTGGCCCGCCGCGACCGCCGCGGCGACCTCCACTTCCTGGCCAGGCGGGATACGCAGGTCAAGCTGAACGGCGTCCGTGTCGAGCTCGGCGAGGTGGAGGTCGCGCTCGGCGCGCAGCCGGGCGTGACGGCCGCGGCGGCGGCGGTGCGCCGCGTCGGCGGCCGTCCCGTTCTCGTCGGCTACGTGACGTGCGCACCGGGTGCCGCACCGCCGCATGAGCTTATCGCGGCGCTGCGCGCCCAACTGCCCCCGGCGGCGGTACCCGGCCTGGTCATGATCCTGGACGCCCTGCCGCTCACCCGGCACGGCAAGCTGGACCGCGCCGCCCTGCCTGACCCGCCGCACAGCGCCGGCGAGCGGCCTCGCGGCCACGTCGAATCGACCATCGCGGAGATCTGGACCAGCCTGCTGCAGACCGACGCCACGCTGACCCGCGACGACGACTTCTTCGCCGTCGGCGGGCACTCGCTGCTCGCGATGCACGCCGTCTTCGAGCTGAGCAGGCGGCTTGACCGCGAGGTCCCGGCGGAGATGCTGTTCGCCAATCCCACCATCGCGCTGCTGGCCGGCGCCCTGGCCCGGGAGCGGCCGCTCACAGCCCGTATCCCCATCCTCCCGCGCGCCGGCCAGGACCCCGGGTCGCTGCTTGAGCGGGTACGGGCGCTTCCCGACGACGTGATCGCCCAGCTGCTGCTGGACAGGGAGCTGCTGTGACGTCTGGGCCCGCCCTGCCGGGCGCGGGCGACCGCGCGGACGGGCTCACCGCGACCCAGCGGGCCCTGCTCGACGCCCTGACCCGCGACGATCGCAGCGCGCTCACCTTCCCGCTATCAAGCGCGCAGCGTCGGCTATGGCTGTCGCACATGCTGACGCCCGACAGCTCCGCCTACCACATGGCGATCGCGCTGCGGCTGCGCGGCCCACTCGACCCGGTCGCGCTGCAGCGCGCGTTCGATGCGGTCACCGCGCGGCACGAGACACTGCGCACCACCTTCCACGCGGTCGACGGCGTTCCGCGCCAGCTGGTCCGGGCCGACCCGCGCACGGCGCTGGAGGTCCGGCCGGGTCCGGCCGATGCGGCCGCCCTGGCCGCGGCGGCGTGGCGGCCGTTCGACCTGGCCGCCGGCCCCCTGGTACGGGCGGTCCTGTGGCGGATGACCGCCGACGATCACGTCCTGCTGCTGGTGATCCACCACATCGTCGGCGACGC
>Ga0187783_10001117_pt1 | contig 19827 bp, 15 predicted proteins | sample 1015_SJ02_MP02_2_FD_132471 | JGI IMG/M metagenome (GOLD analysis project Ga0187783, IMG submission 132471) | Tropical peat soil microbial communities from peatlands in Department of Meta, Colombia - 1015_SJ02_MP02_20_MG | ecosystem: Environmental > Terrestrial > Soil > Wetlands > Peat | place...
CGGTCAGACCGCCGTCGACGACCATTGCCGACCCAGTCATGAAACCCGCGTCGTCGGACGCCAGGAAGACGATACCGAGCGCTATGTCTTCAGCGACCCCCAGGCGCCCGATCGGATGCTGCTTCATCGCAACGCTCCGGGCTCTCTCGGCGTCGTTGCTTCCGGTCTGCCGAGCCCGCGACACAAACGTCTGCGCACCCATGTCCGTCTCTATCACACCCGGATGGATCGAGTTGACCCGGATTCTCCAGCCCCTGCGGCTGAAGGCGAGGGCCGTTGACTTGGTGAACAGGGTTACGCCGCCCTTGGTCATGGAATAGAGTGGGTCGAGCTGGGAGCCCACGATTCCCGCGACCGACGCGAGGTTGACGATCGCCGAACCGTGCCGCGTCGACTCGCCGCTCTCGGCCAGCGCGGGGGCGCATGACTTCGTGCCGAGCCAGACGCCCGTCATGTTGATGGCGACGAGGCGATCCCAATCCCCCATGGTCGCGTCCATCAGGTCCTTGCCGAGGAAAATACCCGCGTTGTTGACGAGAATGTCGAGCCTGCCGAACTGCTTGGTTGCTGCAGCGACGGCAGCCGTCCACGATGCCTCGGCGGTCACATCGAGGACGAGAGCCAGCGTGTGGCCGCCCGCGTCGGTGATTTCTCGGGCCGTCTCGCGCGCGCGGTCGGCAAGCACGTCGCCGATTACGACCGAGGCGCCCGCCGCCGCCATCTTGCGCGCCGTCTCAGCGCCGATGCCCCGCGCAGCACCCGAGACCAATGCGACCTTTCCATCCAAACGGTTCATGTCAGCGCTCCTCCGAAGTTGCTTGTCTAGGCGTCCCTGGCCGACTTGGCGACGATAGCATCCGCCATGGATCATGGCACCCGGGGCTCTACAGCGCCCGTGGAACTCAAGCGTCGGCTGCTTGGCATCCTACGACCATTCGGCTACCGGCAAAGGACGTCTCTGACTTAGCGAGCGGCGATCGTGATACTGAGCGGGGTGGCTCATGGCCGGTGCCACCAATAGGAACTATCACCCACACAATTGGCGCGTTCTTCGGCTACGCATGCCGTCCTTCTACGACAGGAACGCGTCGCGTGCTGACGCAAGCAGGTTGATATTTTCGCGCCCGGTGATGAGCGCGGGCCAAGCGGGCACCCATCATGAGACGGATGCGCATCTGCGTTAGTATGGCGAGCCATCATGCGAATATGACCGGCGTTGTATCGGCGATATTCAAGCAGTCGGCGCCGGCCGGTCGCCGGTGCGCACGAACAACCCTCAGCTATTACAACCCTCAGCTATTCATGTAGGCCTTGTACGACAGGAACCCGCCGAGCACGAGAAGCACGACGGCCTCGCCGAAGAACAACCCCGTGTTTTGAGCGAGGTCCGCAGCCATTCCTGCAAGCCGGACCGGAAACAGCAGGCGAATAAGCCCGCCGACGAGCAGAAGCCAGCCGAGGATCGTAACCAGAACCGTCCAGTCGCCGGTCCAGTGATTGTGTACGCGCACGACGGCGAGGCCGGCCACAAAGGAAACGACGCCGGAAATCAGCACCAGCGCCGGATCGTGCGAGACCGGGTCGACCAGTGCAGAGATCGAGCCGAGATTCATGAGCAGTGTGGCCGCAAGCGCGATGAGGGTGGGGCCGATCAGACCCGCGATGGTTTTCGAGTTTGCCATTTGGGTGGTCTCCAAGGCGCGGCGCCCGTTGGGCACAAGCAGGGGAACACGCTTTGCCCATATTAACCGAAGCCGACGCTTTATTGACGCGGTACAACGGCGAGGCGCGGTCTCTGAGATGCGGGAGCGAATGGGCCAACCACGCCAAGCGCCCCGCTGCTGCCGCGCCGATGATTGCGACGCACTTTCTTGCCCCATCGCCGGCTGGCTCTCCGGCGCGTCTTATACTATCCATCGCTGCCAGTGCTCCATCGACCGTTGCAACGACCTTTATTTCATCGGTGCTGGCACTCCGCGGGATCGGCTAGCCCTTGGATTGCCGTGGCGGCCCTGGCAATTGTTCTCGATCTGGCGCGCGAAGAGATGATGTCTAGGAAGCCTTTGGCAATGCGTTCGAGGAATACAGTCAGGCGCGTAGCATAATGTCTGACATATGCAGTAGTACCTGCGCCACTTGCGGGTGCGACCCCATTCGCATCACTAATCCGATCAGGCGATCACATCCTCGATGCGGATGGGCAGATGCCGTACGCGTTTGCCGGTAGCGTCAAAAATCGCGTTGGCGATCGCCGCCTGGACGCCGCCCGTGCCGAGCATGCCAATACCCTTGATGCCGCCCGGGAGATGCGGGTCGTGCTCATCGAGCATGGCGATGTCGAACACGGGCATGTCGGCGTGCACGGGAATGAGATAGTCTGCGAGCGAGTCGCCGATGATGCGACCCGAGGCGGGATCGGTCGCCGTCCGCTCGTGCAGCGCCATGCCGATGCCGCCGATGAGGCCTCCGACGAACTGGCTTATGGCCAGAAGCCGATTGACGATGCGACCGGCGGCAAAGGCAGCCGTAACGCGGCGGACCCGGATCTCCGCAAGATCGGCGTCGACGCCGACCTCGACGAAAACCGCACCGAAACCCATGCCGGTCCTCGGGTAGTCTTGCGGCGCGGCGGTCGCGCCGTCGGCGGCGAGACCCGTGGGCGCCTTGCGTGCCAACACGGCCGCAATCTCTTCGGCGGCATTCCCTGACCGGTTGCGGATCAGGCCCTCGCCGAAATCGAGCGTATCGGGCGGTAGACCGAACAGCGGCGATACTTCGTCGGCGACGGCCAGGGCGCACAGCTTCGCCCGTAGGACGGCCGTAGCCATCTCGACAGCCGGCGCAATGCTCGATGTGACCTGCGACCCACCGGAAAACGGCCCCTCAGGCAACAGCGTGTCGCCGAGCTCGACGGTGACACGGTCGACGGCAATGCCGAGCGTGTTTGCGGCAAATTGGGCGAGCGCGGTATAGGTGCCCGAGCCCATGTCCTGCGTCCCGCATTGCACGGACAGCGAACCGTCAGCCGCCAACGCAACGCGCACGTTGCAGCCTTGCCGGCGCGCCGGATAGCAGGTTGTCGCCATGCCCGATCCGAGGCGCCAGTGCCCGTCCCGCACCGCGCTGGCGGCCGGACGCCGGGACCAGCCGAACCGCTCGGCACCGATGCGATAGCAGTCCAGCAGGCCATTGCTGGACCACGGCACGCCGGCGTCCTGGTCGCGATCGGCGAAATTGCGAACGCGCAGCTCGACAGGATCGATGCCCAGTCGTACGGCCGCCTCGTCCATCGCCGACTCGAGCGCGAACGAGCCCGGCGCGATACCCGGTGCGCGCATCGGCACTGGCTGCGGCTCGTTTGTGCGAACCAGCCAGTGACTAGTCGTGACGTTGGCGCACGCATAAAGAAAGCGAGAGATCGCGGCGGTGGAGTCGGCGTATTCAGCATGCGTCGACGTCTGAGCGACGACGCGATGCTCGATGCCCGCCAGTGTTCCATCGCTATCGAACCCGACGGTGAGATCTTGCACCGTCTCCTGACGGCGGCCGGCCAGCGTGAAGAGTTGCGCCCGCGTCAGTTCCAGCCGCACCGGCCGGCCCGTGCGTTTCGCCGCCACCATCGCCCAGAACATCCACGGCCACCAGAGCGGCCCCTTGCACCCGAAGCCGCCGCCGAGGAAGCGGGTGATCACGCGCACCTTTTCGAGCGGTATGTTAAACGCATGCGCGATCGCCGCACGTGTGCCGAATACGGCCTGCGTAGTGGTGTGCACGGTCACCCGATCGCCCTCCCAGGAGCAGACGACGGCGTGCATTTCCATCGGATGATGATTGTTGGCCGCCGTCTCGTAGCGGTTGTGCAGAACGAGGTGCGCCTTTGCGAGCGCGCGCTCGGCGTCGCCGCGCTTGCTCTTGGCGACATAACGGCCGGCCATCGCCGGTTCGTAAGCCTGATCGATGGCTTGCTCGAGAACAGTGACAGCCGGTTCGCTTTCGTACACCACGCGAACCTCGCGCGCCGCGGCCTCGGCCTCCAACCGCGTCTCGCCGACCACGAGCGCGACCGGTTGGCCGCGAAAGTGGATGATCGCCTCGCGGATCAAGGCCGTGTGCGCCGAGGCCGCAAGTTCTTCTGTTTCCGCACGCGTGATCAGATCGACGAAGCCGCGCAGGTGACGCGCCACCGATGCGTCTATGCTGCGAATCTTACCGCACGCGATAGGTGCCTCGACGAGCACGGCGTGCAGCAGACCCACGGCGGGCGTTTCTGCGGCGAAGATGGCGCGGCCGGTCACCTTAAGCGGCGCTTCGACGCGGCGTGGCGACGCTGGCGTCATGGCGCCGCGCAAATGGTTTCGAGGGCGCGCACGATGCAGCGCCGCAGCAGCTCTACCTTGAAGCCGTTGTGCGCGAGCGGCCGCGCGTCGACGATAGCGGCTGCCGCAGCCGCTTCGAACAGCGCGCGGCTCGGGCGATGGCCCGACAGCGCCGCCTCGCTCGCCGACAATCGCCACGGCACTGGCGCCACTCCGCCGCCCGCCAACCGAACATCGGCGATGCGTCCGCCGTCGTCCAGCCAAAGCGCGGCCGCGACGGAGACAACGGCGAATTCGAACGACGCGCGGTCACGAAGTTTTAGATACGTCGAGCGGTGCGCCAGCGCTTTTGCTTCGGGCAGGTACACGGCCTCGAGCAATTCGCCATGCGCCAGCGTCGTGTCACGCGCCGGATCCTCTTCGGGCAGGCGATAGAGCCGCCGCAGGGAAAGCCGGCGTACGCTGTCGGGGTGATCTAGCAGTTTCGGCTGCGATAGTCGGTGCGACGGTTCTTTACGACGAAGCTCAAGGTGAGCATTCAATGCGATCAGGGCGACCGCCAGGTCGGACGGATGCGCGGCTACGCATGCGTCGTTCGTCGCGAACAGGGCGGCCTGCCGGTTCTCGCCCGTCAGCGCGCCACACCCCGAACCGGGCGCGCGCTTGTTGCACGGGAGCTCGGTCGAGCGGAAATAGACGCAGCGGGTCCGTTGCAGCAGGTTGCCGCCGATGGTAGCCATGTTGCGCACTTGGCTGCTGGCACTCGCCTCAATGGCCTGGGCAACCAGCGGATATTGCTGGCGAACAGTCGGGTGCCGCTCGACGTCGCTGAGCTTTGCGAGCGCACCGATCGACAGCCCATCGCGCGTCTCTTCGACCGCATTGAGCGGCAATCTGGAGATGTCGATGACCTCCTGTGGGACGACCACGCCGGCTTTCCAAAGCTGCAACAGATCCGTGCCGCCGGCCAGATACATCGCGCCGGGGGCGCTGGCGTTCGAGATGGCATCAGCGACTACCGTGGCGCGTCTGTATCCGAACACAGGACCCGTCATAGCCCGGCGACTTCCGCAATGGCCGCGACGATATTGGGGTAGGCTCCGCAACGGCACAGGTTGCCGCTCATTGCCTCCCGGATCGCGGCGCGATCCTTGGGCCTCTCAGCGAGGATGGCGATTGCCGATAGAATCTGGCCCGGCGTGCAGTAGCCGCATTGCAGCGCGTCGTGGCGGATGAACGCCGCCTGCAGCGGATGTAGGTCATCCAAGGAGCCGATACCTTCGATTGTCGTGATCGCCGCTCCGTCGTAAGAGGCCGCAAGGCCGAGACAGGCATAAATCCGTTGCCCATCGGCCAGCACCGTGCACGCGCCACACGCCCCCATGTCGCAACCCTTCTTCGTGCCGGTCAGGTGCATCGTTTCGCGGATGACATCGAGCAGTGTCGCGCATGGCGGTACGTCTGCCGAATGGCTCCGTCCATTAACGACCAGAGTGAGGGGCACAAGCGCGTCGAGGTTCGACATGAGGTCATCCGAAGTTTTTCGACTTGCCAATTTCTAAGCGGCGCCGACGATGACAGGTTGAAGCGTGTTGAGGCAACAAACAAGGCCTCGTAACATCCTAGGATTGAGACACCCACCCTGGCGAGGAGAGCCCATCGTGCACGACCGATCCCGAGGCACATTCGGCGACTTCTTGCGCTCACGCCGCATAAAATTGCGGCCGGAGAGCGTCGGTCTCTCCAACGGCCGGCGGCGCCGCACGTCGGGGCTCAGGCGCGAGGAGGTAGCCGAGCTCGCGGGTATCGGTGTCGATTGGTACATCCGCTTGGAGCAGGGCCGGGCCGTCACGCCGTCGGTCACGACGGTTGATGCGCTCGCTAGGGCGTTGTGCCTCAGCACGGCCGAGCATGCGCACCTCAAGGCACTCGCGCTGACGGCGAGCCGCCGTAGTTTCTCGGCTGAAGTTGTGCCGCCGACCATCGGGCGCATAGTCGAAAACCTCGATCAACCCGCGTATGTGACCGGCCGGCGCTGGGACATTCTGGCGTGGAACGCGGCGGCGGCGGAGATCTTCGGCTTCGACCGTTTGATTAAGGCAGATCGCAACATTCTTCTGTGCGTTCTAACACGTCCAGAAGCGCGAGCGCTCTTTGGAGCGGATTGGTCCAGAGAAGCCAGGCGCATGCTCGCACAATTCCGTGCAACGCATGACCTTTGGGCTGGAGATCCGGCGTTTGTCGATCTGCTCGATCGCCTGAGGAAGGGCTGCGCTGAGTTTTCTGGATGGTGGGATGCGCACGACATCCGCGGCATGGCAGCTGGGACCAAGCACCTGCAACATCCCAAAAAAGGTAAACTGCGCTTCGAGTACGCAACCTTTCAATCGAACGACGATCCGGCGCTGAAGCTGGTGATCTATACTCCATTGTGAGACGCTGATCGCTCAGTTCTACGAGTTGTATAGGGCCGCCGTCCCTCCCGACCTTGCAGCGTAGCCAGCTCCGGCTAATGCGCCAAGCCCGTCGCCCATGTCGAACCGCAGCCTAGCCGCCCCAGACAGGTGCTGTTGCGGAGCCCGCAGTTCTCGCGGACGGCGCGCGGCCGGGGTTCGACGAGCTGGCGGGACGCCCCCCGGCAAAAAGGGGGCGGGCGGACCGATGCGGCGGTAGCAGGAATTAAGGCCCAACCCTTCCGGCAGCTCACGTCCCGTCCCTCAGCAACCCCGGGGCGTCGCCAATCGACCATGCCGATAGACCGGGCACTGAAATAGATGTGTGATCTCTCGGGCGGACTTCGGACCGACCGGTCCGTTTCGACAGGGTCATCGTCGCGTCGGCAGTGTCAGTCACCCCAGTCCGTGGTCAGCGCTTTTTTAGGGTGCTTACCTAACCTGGAACGATGGTAATATGGGCTCGCAGTCGCCGCTCCCAAGCGCGCGCTCTAATTGCAAGAGCCGATGCTCGGAATGCAGGGGGTGGTCAGGCAGCAACTCAACGCTACAAGCAGCACAGGGCCCGCGGGAACACCGCGCAGCCAATGGCAACCATAAACAAGGGAGGATTGGCATGACAACGCTCAGCAGGCGTTCGATGCTCAGTGGGTCTATAGGGCTTGTTGCTGCGGGAGGTCTCGCGCGCCCCTTTATAGCCAAGGCGGAAGCAAAGACCGCGAGCGTTTGGTGGCCGCAGGGTTTCGTGCAGGAGGAGGACGTGGGCTTCCGAGCCGTGGTCGCGGAATACGAAAAGGCGAGCGGCAACAAGATCGAGTATAGTGTCATTCCCTTCGCGCCATTGATGCAGAAGATCGTCGGGGCGCTGACCAGCGGCGATGTCCCTGATGTCATGTCTCACGACACCGCCGCCGCAACGGTCATCCCGCAGAATGCCTGGAACGACAAGCTGGTCGACTTGACCGACGTCGTGGAGACGCAGAAGTCGGAGTACCACCCAACGGCGGTTCTCGCGGCCCAGTATTACAACAACGTCACAAAGAAGCGTTCAACCTACTATGCTCCCTACAAGACCGCCGTCCTACCATTTCATATCTGGAATTCCTTGGTTGAGAAGGCCGGCTACAAAATGTCGGATGCGCCAAAGACCTGGGACGCGTTCTGGGATTTTTTCAAGCCTATGCAGAAGAAGCTGCGTGATCAGGGTATGCGCGGCATCTATGCGCTAGGACTGCAGCCGACGACCACCGGGCCAGCCGACGGCAATAGTCTCTTCCATCATTTCCTCTTAGCCTACGGGGGCAACGGTATCGTCACTGCAGACGGAAAACCCCATCTCGATGATCCGCAGGTCAAAGAGGCGGTGATCAAAGCCTTGACCTATATCACCACGGCCTACAAGGAAGGTTACGTTCCGCCCGGCGCTCTTAGCTGGAACGACGCCGACGACAACAATGCGTTCCATGCCAAGCAAATCATGCTGACATTGGACGGTACGATCTCGACCGAAGTTGCCTTGTTCCACAAGAAGCAGGAATACGATGACATCGTGACGATGGGATTGCCGCTCGACAACGCAGGCAAGGAGATTCCCGCGCAGCTCGGGGTCGGCGGTGCCTTTGTGCCAAAGGGAGCGAAGAACCTCGACGTTGCCAAAGAGTTTCTCAAATTCCTGATACAGCCGACGGTGACGAACAAATACCTGAAGACAGGACTGGGCCGATGGTTGCCAGCGATGCCGGATCTCGTCAAGAGCGACCCATTCTGGCTCGATCCGAAGGACCCGCACGTGTCGGCTTACGCCCGCGAGGCTCTGTTAGGTCCGACCGTACCCATTCAGCCCGTGTTCAACCCGGGCTACGCCGAGGCAAACTCCCAGCAACTCTGGGGCGCGGCCGAAGCCGACGTAATCAGGGAGGGGATGACGCCGCAGGCAGCGGCGGACAAGGCGCTGAAAAGGATCGGAGTGATCTTGGCGAAATACCCGATCGCGCAGAGCTGAGGGGCACGCCGACATCTCGCTCCCCACCCTATCTAGCTTCAGTTTAACGCTTACGCCCGCCGGCGCGATGGCTCATCGTCGCTGCAACGGGACTCATGAGAGTTCACGATCCTATTTCCGGCGCCGCGCGCCGCTCGGAATCGTATCTTCACGCCGCCATCGTCCGAAAAGGGCTGGGACAATGCGCGCGGGTCTGAGAACTTCGGTCTCACCGACCATCGGATTGCAGCGACCATAGGTTGCGCCATCATTGCGGTCTGCAGAGAGGTTATTGACGTCACGAAGATCAATTTGGGCCAGGTTATGGCGTCCGCCTACGGTCAGCGAGATCCTCGAGGTCACGTCGAAGGTGTCGGAGAAATAGAGAGCATAGTAGCTGCTGCATATCCCGTATCGCGTTCGCTCGGCAATGTTTCCGGTCTGGAGGGTGGAAAGGGCATTTGTTGCTTTGTCGAAGCAACACTGCTCCTGTGCCCTTAAACAGGCGGATGCACCGCGGTCTTGGCCGTTGTGGTGACAATTTCCTTCTTTGCGACGTGCGGGTAGACGGACGGTCCCTCTGGTACGGGTTTCTCGAACTTGCAGACCAGTCGGGCCTTGCCCTGATTAGTTAGTAGCGGCACGTTTTACTTCAGTCGCGATGTGCAATTGCTAAAGCTTGCCATCAGCAACAAATTCAACTGACGATACAGATGATTGAGGATCACGCGCAGCTCAATACCCGCCCACTTCACGTTCAGGCGAAGACCCGGAGGATCGCTCGCCTGTCGCTCATTTTTCCACAATCATTCGGGAACCGACAGCTCGCCCGCAAATGCGTTTTAGGACTGGCTGGCTGATCGAGGCTGGAGCGAGCTGTTCCCCCATCGAGATCTCGAGCGAGGCTTGGCGGTCAGAAGCAAGCAGACGCGGCGGAGCCGCTCATTGGCTCGGCTCGGCCATGCCAGGTTCGCGTTGCATACCCGCAACGATCGCCCGACTTTACGACAGAACAAGAGCTATGATGCCTTGTGGCACTGTCGAGCATGACCGCAAAATATTGACCGCGAACGACGGGCGCGGGAATTTGCATGTTGCGCGTGATGGGTGGAATGCGAGGCCAGTGCTTGCTGGTCGGGTTGTTGCAGATCTTAATTTCGGTTCCGTTCCCCGCGTTAGCCGTGCTTAAACGTCTGCCGATACTCGGGCTCGATCTGGAGCTGGCGCCCCTGGGCGAGCGGACCGCGGTGACGCGCAACCCTCAGGAGCAAATCAAGTACGGATCACTCGGCGGCGCCGAGTTGCCGTTGTTGTCGCGCGTCAGTCCCTCCAGCTGGAGCGCGGCAGAGCGCGAGTGGCAGCCGTACGGCAAGGACACAAGGAATTTCCGTCTGCGCGAAGTCTTCAGGGAGAAGCTCAAGGCCGAATCCGTCTACGCGCGGCTGGCGGAGGCACGCATCGAGGGCCAGAAGGAACGGCGACCAGTTGCAATCACCCATAGGGTCCCTACGATCCAACTGCTCGATTGCGCGACCTTGACCGAAGAAGAAGTCTGCAAAAGTTTGATGTGCACGTGGGCGTCGGCACAGTGTCAGGAAGCTACAGTCACTACGAGTTCAGCCGCCGCGGCTCAACCACTCAGCAACGCCGAAGAGCGAGCACTCAAGCCGGGTGATAACTTCAAGGAATGCGACAATTGTCCTGAGATAGTTGTCATCCCCGCGGGCAGCTTCATGATGGGGTCTCCTGCCATCGAACAGCAGCGCTCGAGCAGCGAGACGCAGGTGCAGGTGTCGATCGCTGCGCCATTCGCCGTCGGCAAATACGCCGTGACGTTCGATGAATGGGACGCCTGTGTAGCCGATGGAGGTTGCATCGGATATAGGCCCGACGACAACGGCTGGGGTCGGGGCAAGCACCCCGTTATCAACGTCAATTGGGATAACGCCCAGGCATACGTGTCGTGGCTTTCGCGCAAGACAGGCAAGATCTATCGTCTGTTGTCCGAGGCCGAGCGTGAATACGTGACGCGGGCAGGCACGACAATGCAGTTCTGGTGGGGCAGCTCAATTCGGACCACCCAAGCGAATTACAACTGGGAGGTCAACGGTTATGGAGCCAGTTCAAAGGGGGGATATCGCCAGCAAACGATGCCGGTCGACAGTTTCGAGCCAAACGCATGGGGACTCTACCAGGTACATGGCAACGTCTGGGAGTGGACGGAAGATTGTTGGAACGACAGCAACCAAGGAAACCCTGCTGATGGCAGTGCACGAACCATCGGCGATTGCAGTCGTCGGGTGGTCCGCGGCGGATCCTGGGACAGCTCTCCACAGTTCCTTCGTTCCGCCTGCCGCGGCGTCATCATCGCCGTCATCCAGAGCCTCAACATGGGTTTTCGGCTGGCCAGAACGCTAAATCAGTGAATTTGTTCTGAACTTTCCTCCGCAAGAGGGCGCTGACCGCAAATCCGAAGAGCGGCCGCTGGCCAGACACAATCCGCATTGAGCACCCGGCGAGCGTACCTGGTGTTCCGGCACGCTCGATTGTGTCACTGGCGGTGACGCAATGCGTCGACCACCAGGGAGAATGCCGCCGACGATTGACGGCGGCTCGGATAGAAGAGGTGGTAGCCCGAATACGGAGGGCACCAATCGGCAAGAACACGGCTGAGGCGCCCCTTCGCGATATGCGGCTGCGCCATGCCTTCTGGTACATAGGCGACACCCAAGCCCGCGAGTGCTGCGTTGAGCAATTGCGCGGTGGTGTTGAAGGTAAGCTGCCCATCGACACGCACCCTAAGTTCCCGGCTGCCTTTTTCGAATTCCCAGGCATAGAGGCTGGTGTGGGTCGGCAGGCGCAAATTGATGCAATTATGCCCGATCAGATCGTGCGGCTTCTTCGGCTGCGCGCGATTCTTGAAGTAGGACGGCGCGCCTACTACGGCCATGCGCATCTCCGGCCCTATTCGCACCGCAATCATGTCCCTTGCTACCTGTTCGCCGCTTCGTACACCGGCGTCATAGCGTTCGGCGACAATGTCAGTCAGGCCGTAGTCGACGATCATCTCGACCTTGATATCCGGATAGTCGCGCAGAAGCTTGGCGAGTTTCGGTAGCAGGATCGAGTCGATTGCATATTCGGTCGCGGTGATGCGGATATTCCCGGCGGGCTTGTCGCGGAGCTCGATTACAGCGGCGAGTTCCGTATCGATCTCTTCAAACCGCGGCGCGAGCGTGCGCAAAAGACGTTCCCCGGCTTCGGTCGGCGAGACGCTGCGCGTGGTACGAGTCAGAAGACGAACACCAAGTCGCGTTTCCAGCTGGCGGACCGTCTGGCTTAGTGCCGATTGGGATACACCAAGTTTCGCTGCCGCTTTCGTGAAACTGCGCTCGCGCCCCACCGCGACGAGCGCCCTGAGGTCATCCAAGTTGCCACGCTGCATTTATCGCGTCCGCTTATAGGTATTTTCAGATTATAGCATCTGCTCGCCGGGCGGCTACCCGCTAAATCTCGACTGTCAACGAGGTCGGCGCCCAAGGTCACCGTTATCGGTTCCCGTACGCTAAGAGCTTCGATGCCGAATCGCATTTTACCGATGGCGACTTGTGCTGCTCTCGCCGTCGTCACGTAGATCGACCTGCCGCCGAGTGGTCTCGGGGCGGCCATCGCCCTTGCCGCAGGGTCTGGTCCCGCATGGGAGGGGCGCCTTACGGGCCACGTTGGCTTCCACACAGAGTTGAATGAACATGTCGCGTTTTTAGCAACGCTGTCTTCGGTGGCGGAAGCTCGGCATTCGTGATCGAGCATGCAAAAGAGGCGTCGGCACTCATCGATCTTAACGGCGTCGCAGTTGACTGCGCACCATGATTGCGGTTGTTGCACGACTCGCATGGACGGAGCGATATTGGGCCGTCTTAAACGCAGCCTCGGGAGAAGGGCCGAGAATGTCGGCAATGCACGTCATCGACATGACCGGCAAGGTCGTGTTGATCACTGGCGGCAGCAGAGGATTGGGCCGCGCGATGGCCCTTGGTTTCGCCTGCGCTGGGGCCGATGTCGTCGTTGCGAGCCGTCGCTTGGAATCTTGCGAGCGGGTGGCGCAAGCGGTCGAGAAACTGGGTCGCAATGCGCTCGCCCACGCGTGCCACGTCGGTCGTTGGGAAGAATGCGACGCGCTCGCCGATGCGGCATACGAGCGTTTTGGGAAGATCGACGTGCTCGTCAATAATGCCGGCAAGTCGCCCATTTACGGCCGACCCGTCGATATCAACGAGAAGCTTTACGACAGCGTTCTTGACCTCAACCTCAAGGGACCATTCCGACTGACCGCCGTCGTCGGCCAGCGCATGGTAGATGCCGGCGGCGGGGCGATCATCAACATCTCGAGCATCGCGTCGATTCGTCCGCGCAAGGACATCATCACTTATGCCGCAGCGAAGGCTGGGCTCAACGCCATGACTGAGGCATTCGCCGACGCCTATGGCCCGACCGTGCGGGTCAACGCCATCCTGCCCGGACCTTTCCTCACCGATATCTCGAGGGCGTGGGACATGCAGGCCTTCGAAAAGCGGGCCAAGTCTTCGATCGCCATGAGGCGCGGCGGCCAGCCCGAGGAGATCGTCGCGGCGGCACTCTACCTTGCCTCCGACCATGCCAGCTTCACTACGGGCGCTTTGCTTCGAGTAGACGGCGGCTCACACTAAAAAGGACACATGCCCGCAACCCGATCAATGTGCGCTAAATTGCACGTCGTCAAGCGGACACTCGACGCCGGGGCGACCGTCCATCGCTCGATCTCGCCGACCGTCGCGTGCCGTCTTTTCAGCCATGGCGGGGCGCGAGCACGCCCCGGATCATCGCGCGCACAGGGGAATGTCGCCGCATAGCTCTGCGCTAGGGCGTATAGTTGGGGCCACGCAATTTGCCGGTAAATCGCATGGCTGCCAAGGAAAGTTCCCGTCAGATGGCGCGCGATTTTTACGTAAGTCACAACACGGTTGCACAGCTGCGCGAGAGCGCGCCGCATTAGGGGAACGATCGGATGCATCCCCGACGCCGCGGACCCAAATCCGCCTTCCGAAATGGCATGATCCCGGGGGTTTTGACGTTGGCTTGCCTGCGCCAGGAGATTTCAGTGTTGCATGACATCGATTGACCAACGTGCCCGTAATGCGCTTGCCGATCTCCGAGGGCGGACGCACGGCATTCCGACCTTTGCTTCGGCAGTAATGGTGAGAGGGCGCATTGTGTTGGAACACAACCTTGCGCAGCCGCTTTGTGCTTGCTCTACCTTCAAAGCGGCAGCGGCAATGGCGGTGATGGTGCTTGTACAAGAAGGAATTATCGACCTCGACAGACCCGCTCTTGAATATGACGGCAGCCTTGCTTTCAGCGACCGGACAGCAGCGCAGGAGATTACGCTGCGTCAACTCCTAAGCCATACATCGGGACTCGACGACACGGATGAGCCCGAGCCCCAGCCGCGTCTGTGTCTTGAGCACCTTCCTTTCATCGGCCCGCCGGGCCGAGCCTTCCGTTACAGCAATGTTGCATTCGACGTAGGAGTACTGATAGGCGCGCAACGCATCGGCCTCAGCTGCGAGGACTTGTTGCGCACGCGTGTTCTGGCACCGCTGGCGATGACGGACACATACTGGCCGCCCGGTTTTACATTCAGCACACCGTTTACGACAGCTCGCGATCTCATACAGCTCGCCGAAGAGCACCTCGGCGGCAATCGGGTCCTCCGCTCACATTCTTTGGCGGAAATGCACCGCATACACGCCGACAGCTTCACAGCAGCCGCATGTCGGTACTATGGCCTCGGCATAGACGTGGAGCGCTGGGAGGATCGGACTCTGCTCACGCATGGCGGAGGGCTAGGCGCATATGGTACCGCGTTCGTAATCGATCCGGCTGAGCAAGCCGCGGTCGCCCTTCTGTTCGATGATCCGGCGGGATATGAGGTCTCACCGCACGCTCTGCTCGATCGCATTCTCGATCGACGGACGTCACCACCGAAGCCTCGACCGAACACGACGGATTGGGCGCCCTATCTGGGGCGCTATAGCAACGGTGCAGAATTGGTCTCAGTTCGCGATCGGCTCTCTCTTCGCTGGAAGAATCAGGAATTCCTTCTGGAAGCTGTCGATGAACGGCTGTTCGCATCCGATCATGGGGTAAGCATCGGGCTCCTGGAGGGATCGCCGACCATGATTAGCGTCAACGATTTCATTCTTGTCGGAGCCCGCCCCGGTGTGCGCCTCCCAGATCGTTGAAGCAACAGACTCGCGAACTCAGCGAGACGACCCAGGTCAACACCGGCGACGGCAGCCGCGACCAAGCGATGCAACTCCGAGAGACCGACAGGGGGCCAAGGGCATTTTCTTGATGAGTGCGCACGCGGCCGAGATGATTGGCCTCGTGCGTTGCGATCAATCGAAGCCGCTGCTTGCGGATTGCGAGCCGCGGACGGTAACACCCGGGCAGTTGATCGTTGGCCAGAGCTCCCGCGCCGCCCCTGCCCGAGAAAACCGTGAGGCTGATCTTCCCTACCAAGTGTCCACGGCCCACGCTGGGCGATGATTGCCGGGCTTTACGACCTGGTCGTCGATCCCGGCGAAAACCGATAATATTAACCTGCCACTTGCATCGCTCTGCAAGCGTTGAGGCGCATGCGGGCGATGTGCCGGCGATATCGACGCCGCCCGCAGGCGGTGCCGGACTAAGTTGAGAGAAAGAATGCGGCCGAACGTGTGATGGCGGCGGCCGGATCGTGTTATGACGGGTTCAGAAAGGTGTAAACGATCGAAAACGACGGCGCGAGCGGCGGGACTGCCCGCCGCCCACGCGGCTGAGGCAAGCCACAGGGCATTCCGCAGATATTGCGAGCGCGACAATGCCCTTTTGCCCTTTCTTGGGTTATCTCGACGTCTCGAGTCTCCTGTGGCTTGTGCTTAGTACGCGTCGTAGTTTTGATTGGGAAGCTCCTTTGCATCCTTCATCATTTGCATCACGTCCACCGACGGCGGCTCATGCGTGGCGTTGCCCATGCGCTTGGGCGTGGTGGAGCTGATAGCGTTCATGCTCAAGATCGTAACTGTGGCGGTAACCAATGCGGTCGTTAGGATGATGGAGATTTGGCGCATCTTGCTCTCCTGTCAGAGATGATGTTGACCATATTGGTGGCGGCCTACCGGGCGCTTAGACGCGAATTAACGCCAAGTTCCGGAAAAGTTCCCAGGCTTCCGTTGCTTTCTTAACCATCTCGGGCCCGATGTCGGCGACCCTTGGGATTGACGCCACCGCGTAAGCACTGTGTCGATGACTATCGTTCAATAATTAAGTCGCACGCTGTGCCCTGCGGCACACCAAGGCGGGGCCGCCCCTTACTTTTCGCGAATGACGGGCCGGCGAGGAGGCAACGTCACGGATTGGTTCAGGGACGGTCGGCGGGCTCTGCCAAGTGTGATCGCGCAAATGCGTTGGTGGCGACAACGTTGTCGGCACGACACCAACGGACCGACGCCGCACGCAACGCTAGCCGCGCGGAGGAGCCGCGCTCGTCATATGAACGAATGAGGCCGGAGAGATTATTTGGCAGTCCTCATCACCGCCATCATCGGCTGGATACCGACGATAAACAGTTAACGGTAAAATCGTCGCAAGTACGCGCAGGTCATCTGTGCGAACGCAGCTCCGACCGAATGGCTTCAGCTCTCTCGTAGCTCTTGCTACCTGGCCAGACGGCTTCGTTTGATCGCTTGGCACTGGCAAGATCCAGTTACCCATCGCACGACCTACAGGCGTGCGCTTGGCTCCAAATAGGCCTCCGTCGACGTTTTCTGGACGTAAGCGTTCAGAGTTGTTCCCGCCACAATCGCGAGGATGGCTGCAACGACGACGGCGGCGACGAATGCTTTCATGTGTTCGCTCCGATAACCAACGATAACCTTGCCTGCTGCTGAGCGGCGACGCCCGCCGAAACAGGATCCCCCTTCCTCAAATTCGGAGCCTTATCTTTACTCAGGGGCGAGGCAACCATGTCCGTGAGGCAAAGGCAGCTGCGAGTGTTCGGCACCCTCACGGCAAGCGCCGGCCTCATTTTGATTCTGTCTACTCAGCGGGAGCAGGACTACCCTCCGGTGGCGACGGCTCACTGACGTGGCCTTTGGCAATTTGCTTTTCAAGCCAAAGGCTGTGGTGTTCACGCGCCCAATTCACATCCACTCGACCACTGCCCATTGCCTCGAAAGCGCCCTCCATGCCGATCGTCCCGATGTAAATGTGCGCCAGCATGATGGCGATGAAACAGATACCAGCGATGGCATGCACCATCTCCGCCGTCTGCATTTGTGAGATGTCGGTCTCGTAGAACGGGAACATCAGGATATAGCCGCTCACCGCCATTGCGCCGCCTGCCAGGACGACGATCCAGTAGATCATTTTCTGGCCGGCGTTGAACCTGCGGGCGGGCGGATGCTCGTGGCCGATGATGCCTCCCCCTTCCCGCAACCAACGGACATCCACGGCAGTCGGAAAATTCCAGACGATCCACATGAGGAAGATGAGGACGACACCGAGGGTGAAGGGAAAGCTCGCGAAATTGTGCGCATATTTCGCCCACTGCGACCATTCGGTGAATGCCTCAGGTCCGAAGTAGGGAAGGAGTAGCTCCTTGCCGAAGGTGATATTCAAACCGGTGATGCCCAGGGTAATAAAACATACTGCCGTCATCCAATGGACGAAGCGTTCGAACGCGTTAAAACGGACCACCGTTCGACCGGAACGCCCGGTCTCAAGTCGGACCATGCCCCGGAAAAGATAGAACACCACAAGCAAGGCCAACATCCCAAGGATGGCGGTTCCGCCGATCCAGTGCAGTGTCACCTCGTGAAATTTGCGCCAGTCACGCCCCGCAGGCTGCTGAATGACATACGATTTCGTGTCGGGGATGGACCCCCGCCCTTGAACCTTGTGGAATTCCTTGAGGAGGTCCTGCTCCTTGACCGAATCAGCCGTCGGATTGACAGAGGAGGGTTGCTGCGCAAGTGCTAGCGGGCAAAGGAGCGCCAGGAGACAAAGCGCCGAACCAACGAGCATTGCCCGCATCGGCAGATACCTCACCAGCATGTGACCTCCCAATCTTCTGCCGAGCAATCGCGCGGGCGGACAGGTACCAACGCCTCTTGTTAGGTCGCGACAGTCTCGCGATAAGCCGTCTGCCAGCCCCAAGCACCCGAACTGTAGCCGCGCTTGATCACTCTCTCCTTGAAAATCTGGGCGATGATTTCCCCGTCGCCGGCAAGCAAGGATTTGGTCGAGCACATCTCCGCGCATAGCGGCAGCTTTCCCTCGGCGAGACGGTTACTGCCATACTTCTCATACTCGGTCTTGCTCAGATCGGTTTCCGGTCCCCCGGCGCAGAAGGTGCACTTGTCCATTTTGCCACGCGAACCGAAGTTGCCGACCCGCGGATATTGAGGAGCCCCGAATGGACAAGCGTAGAAGCAATAACCGCAACCGATGCACAGATCCTTGGAGTGCAGCACCACGCCGTCCGCCGTCGTGTAAAAGCAGCTCACCGGACATACGGCGGCGCAGGGAGCGTCCGTACAGTGCATACAGGCCATGGACACTGATCGTTCGCCAGGTTGGCCATCATTGATAGTGACGACGCGGCGCCGGTTAATGCCCCAGGGCACGTCATTTTCGTTCTTGCAGGCAGTTACGCAGGCGTTGCATTCGATGCAACGATCGGCGTCGCAGAGAAACTTCATTCGAGCCATGGTCGTCTCCTCACGCCGCCGTAATCTGACACAGCGTCGCCTTTGGTTCCTGCATGCCGGTCACCGGGTCGAAGCCGTAAGTGGTGAGCGTATTCACGCTCTCTCCGAGCACGATTGGGTCCGCTCCCTGCGGGTATCTACCTCGCTGGTCCACACCTTGGAACCAGCCCGCGAAGTGGAACGGACACCAGGTCACGCCCTTGCCGACCCGTTCTGTGACCAGAGCTTTCATTTTGGCCCGCGGGCGGCCGTCGGCGGGGCCGGTGACCCAGACCCAGGCACCGTCCTTGATTCCGCGGGCGGCCGCATCGGCAGGATTGATCTCAATAAACATATCCTGCTGCAATTCGGCCAGCCACTTATTCGACCGGGTCTCCTCGCCCCCGCCTTCGTATTCCACCAGTCGTCCCGACGAGAGAATCAGCGGGAATTCCTTGGCGATGCCTCTGTCGACGACTGCTTTCTGCACATCAAAGCCGACGTTGGGAACGCGGAACTGACGCGCATTGGGCAGCGTCGGATATTGCGCCACCAACTCGGCACGCGGCGTGTAGATGGGCTCTCGGTGAACCGGGATCGGATCGGGTAATCCGAATGCATTGGCACGCGCTTTGCCATTACCATAAGGCACGCATCCGTGCGTGATCGCTACGCGCTGTATGCCGCCGGAGAGGTCCAATGACCATGAGACCGCGTCCGGATTGGCGGGATTGACCCGTTGGATGGTCGCCAGCTCCGCCTCCGTGAGATCCTTGTCCCAACCGAGTTTCTTCAGGACACCCAGGGTGAACTCGGGATAGCCGTCCTTGATCTCCGAGTCCTTGGAGTAATAGCCGTTGCCAAGCAAACTGACCTTGCGGGTCGTGCCGTCGGGAAGTTTCTCCTCGCGCTCGATGCCGAACCGGGCGCGAAACGTTCCCCCACCCTCCCTAACCGCCAGATTGGTGTTGTAAAGAAGGGGGGTTCCCGGGTGGTTAAACTCGGGCGCTCCCCAGCAGGGCCATGGCAGACCGTAATAGTCGCCCTTGGCCGGGCCCGACATGGCCTTCTGCGTACGCATGTCGAAGTCTTTTTGATTGGCCATGTGCGTCTTCAGCCGCTCCGGGGACTGACCGCAGTATCCCGTCGACCAGCCGCCCCGGTTGATTTCGCGCAAAATATCCTCCGCGACCGGGACGTTGCCCTCGACCTTGATGTTCTTGAACATCCTGTCCGCGAAGCCAAGCTTCTTGGCGAGCAGGTACATGATCTCGTTGTCGTTCTTCGACTCGAAGATCGGCTTGACG
>Ga0187783_10001118_pt1 | contig 19817 bp, 20 predicted proteins | sample 1015_SJ02_MP02_2_FD_132471 | JGI IMG/M metagenome (GOLD analysis project Ga0187783, IMG submission 132471) | Tropical peat soil microbial communities from peatlands in Department of Meta, Colombia - 1015_SJ02_MP02_20_MG | ecosystem: Environmental > Terrestrial > Soil > Wetlands > Peat | place...
ACGCCGCTTGGACGCTTCGGACAACCTGACGACATCGCCCGCATCGCAGTTTTCCTTGCCTCCGACGATTCCGCGTGGCTCACCGGAGAGCGGCTGACGGCGTCGGGGGGCTACCGATAATACTGCCTGACGGGAAATTCAGGTCGGCCGTGGCGACAAGGCTCAATTACAATTGCAGCATTGGTCGGGGTGCGGTCCCGTGTACGACTTGTTTGTGCGGCCGATGTGGCCGCTGCCCATAACGCTCTGCGCGGATCGGGGTCCCAATCGTTAACACTCATTCAAAGATGCGATGACCCAAGTGGGTCCTCCCGATCCCCGGATTGACCTTGTCTGCATCACATCGTCATGTCCTCGCCAATTCCTGCAAAACGCAAACACGCTGGCATCGTCGCTTGGCCTCACCCTTGAATCGCTCTGGCTTTGACGCAACTAGTCTATTGCACTTCGGCAGAGCGGGCGCCGTCCACGGCATCATAAGTGGACATTAGCGTGCGTCCACGCGATGTCCGCTTGCACCCAAAGCAGACATTGCTGGATCCTGTGAGCATGTCCGCTTTGTGCCAGAAGCGGACATGAGCTCTTATTGGACACCCCGTAGGCGGAACTGGCTTAGCTCCGTGATAAGCTCTTCTTTCGACCGCCAGAGGCACAAGTCATGTCATTCGATTTCTCGACGCTGCTTTGGATCTTCATCGCAATTACGCTGTTGCAGCCTCTACTCGCGGCGCGGTGGTATGTTATGCGACGCATTCAGGCGATCCGCGCGATCGAGAAGTTGCACGGGTCACGAGTCATCACGATGATCCATCGTCAGGAGAAGCACAGCCTTTTTGGCTTTGCTGTATCCAGGCACATCGATCTTGAGGATGCCCAGACAATCATTGCGGCGATCATGGACACGCCAAAGGATGTGCCGATCGATTTCGTGATCCACACGCCCGGCGGCCTTGTGCTGGCAGCCATGCAGATCGCCCGTGCTCTGGAGGCACATGAGGCCAAAGTAACGGTCTATGTTCCGGTCTATGCCATGTCCGGCGGAACGCTGATTGCACTCGCTGGTGACGAGATCGTGCTAGCCGAATTCTCGGTGCTTGGCCCAATTGATCCGCAAATTGCTGGCCTCCCAGCCGCGAGCATTGTCAAAGCCCGCGATTCGAAGCCCGTTGATGACGTATTCGATTTGACGCTGGTCCTCGCTGATGTGGCGGAGAAAGCGCTCGTTCAGGTCAAGCAAGGGGCCGTAGAGCTGTTGACGCCGCGGATGGAGCAGTCGGCAGCGGAGGCCCTCGCTTCAAAGCTTGCGGGCGGACACTGGACACATGACTACGCGCTTACTGCTCAGGAGGCGCGTGCGCTGGGTCTGCCGGTTAAAGTGGGGATGCCGCCCGAGGTAATGCGGCTAATGACCCTCTATCCCCAGCCAATTCAGCGATCTGGAGTCGAATATCTGCCCATCGACGTCCCGCGTCAGCGGCGTCTCTGACGGCCGATGTGCTTTTTGCCACAAGCAGACATCGGCCGTTTCATCCGACCGCCTCGTCGGCGACCTGCTGGAGATTATTTCAGACCGTGGATTGTCATGGACGCTGCCCACGTCAGGGCAGAGGCAGCGATCAACATCAGGAACGGCTTTACAGTCGATTTTTGCCATTGCCTCCTAGCCCGATGCAGACGATGAAGCCTGTCTAAAGCCACCGCCGTTTCAGTTGCATGGGCGAATGTTGGCATCATTCCCCGGGGCTTGCGCAGGCGAAGCTATGGAGAGCGCCATCAGGCTGGTGGGCGAAATTTACGCGCTACAAACCATATTGCTCAAAACTGATGGAGTTCGACGAACCGGGAACAGATTATGGTCGTAGATTATGCAGTCGGGCTCGTTGGGGTAGACGCCTTCTCAGCGAAGGGACCGAGCCGGGCAGTTAGGTCATGTCGGCGGGACAACTAATAAGCGATGAGTTGATACCGATCCAAGTTCGCTCTGGCCATCGAGCACATAGCGAACCGACCGTAAATAACATATGGCCGACAGTGATCCGGTCTTCCGAAATCAAAATTGATGAAAGCCACAAGGCCTTAAGCTCGCCCGCGTCTAGCAGCGGCAAAAAAGTTTATTTCGCGCTTATCGTAAGTATTCTAGCGGCGACATTTGGCGTGACATGGATCATTGTGAACACACCGGTACTGCCATTTGATTTGGCTTCGGCGGGGGGATCGATTGGAAATCTCCATCTTAATTCTAAATCTGTTTCATCGATCTTAGGACAAAGTTCAAACTCATCTCAGGACGGCGTGCTCGAAGGTCAGAAAAACGATCGCCTTCAGATTCACGACACAATCGTTCCTGAGGCAGATCGGGATGCGATCGCAGCCGCGCAGCAAAGCCCGAATCTCTCCACGGCGGTTCACACTACCTCCATCCACGAACCAACACTCCGCCGTCAGCCAAAAGCCAGCCTGGGGGACCTTCGGACTCCGACGAAAACCCACTCCCACGCCGGAAATAAGACGAGCAACAATTAAGGAGCTGGAGGGTGAGGCTGGCAGAGAGTGCCAGGAGTTGGTAGGGTGGTCTCTATTGTTCGTTGGAGACCATAAGTGGCGCGTCATCCAGATCTCGCTCCGGAATAGCGAGTATAAAAACGATCAACTTGGTCTTGCCACATCTTCACAAAAACACCGGATGTTAGATTACGGACTTCCAAACGTGCTTGACTTCAGGAAGTGTATTTTCCCAGATCGCTCGCTTACACCACTTTTCACCCTTCTCTTTGCCCTTATCAGTGGCACACATTGATTTCCAAGCAAGTCTGTCCGGATGATGATTGACATGTTCTTCTGCTCCCTGCGTTCCCTGTTGATGGATCAGGTATAGGTCACTGAAAGTCCTCCTTTGGCTTTGGAGCCCTTGCCGGATTCGTCACTGGCGGGGCAGGAGCACGGCCGGACCATCCCATTAGCGGACGAAATAAACAAAACATGGAACGATCGCGTCGACCCATAGCGGACATTGAGTGGTCATTCGCGATTTGGTATGCAAAATTATTAATGGCCACATGTTCGTCAGCGACGTGGGAGAGGTACCATGCGGCTCGAAGGTGGGTGCTATTGCGGTGCGGTGCGGTATGTTGCGGAGGGTGAGCCAGTTTTAAGAGCGCAATGTCATTGCCGCGCGTGTCAGTACTTCTCGGGCGGCGCACCTAATTTGTTCATGCTCGTGCCAGTAGAAGGATTCGCGTACACAAAAGGCGCGCCAAAGACCTATAGGCGCCCGGATAAGGTTGACGCCGTAACGCGAGAGTTCTGCGCGGTATGCGGCACACACATGATCTCGCGGCGGCCTAGCCTGCGACCGGTGGTTCTGAAGATCGGAACGCTGGACAATCCTTTAGTCTACGGCGGCGCGCAAAAGGCGATCTTCACGGCAGAAGGTCAGCCTTTCCATCTCATTGCGGATGGCGTGCCCGCCTTTGAAGGCCTGCCGCCGCGCCAATAGTTCAAATCAACCGCGCCGCTGACATTGGCACGCTGGCTGTGGCGCCAGGTCACTTTTGGGTCATTAGCGCGCGATGTCGCTCTAAGCCGCAATCGTGGATGGCGCTCTCAGGTCTAAAGCGGACCAACAGTCGACATGCCGTTTATGTCTGCTCGTGGCACAACTCGGAAGCGGCGCGTTGTCCGAGTTTGTCCGAGATGCGAGCTATAGCGGACATCGTCAAGTGGCCAGGAAAGTGCTGTTTTGTCGCGAGTGTGGAAAAAGGAAGCGGTCCACCCATCGGCCTTACAAGCCGAGTCTCTCCGCGACCATCTTCTCCACGTTGAAGACAGCCGTAGAGCTAGCGAACACTGCTTCAGCATCATACGCCATAGCTTCTAACGGACTCTGCCGATAGCCGAAGCATTCCAAGCCATTCGCATACGACAACAGAAAGCGATCTGGTCCGAGCAGACGCCATTGAATGACGTGAACAAGCTCATGAAAGTACATGCTCTCGTTATTGGCTTGGGTCGGCTTTAGAAAAATGGTGTCGATGTAAGTAATGCCATCGAAGTTACCGCGCTCAAAATCAGCAAAGCGCACCAACCCCATGATAGATAGGGGTGGCATTGGCAACGGATCGACTAAGACAACCTTTGTCGATGCCAGAGTCTTTTCGGTGAAATAGAACGGTAGCCGCGAAAATCCGCTGGAAGCAACGCTTTGCGCTCTTGGCGCGCTGGCGGTCAACGTGCTCCGAATCCAGTCGAGAAGCGGAGGATAAAATTTTGCGAATTCTTCTGGGGACATTTCGCACCTTCTGCTGCCTAACCCACTCGCCGAACTGATTTTGCCAACGCTGTTCTCGCCGATGTTTCTGCCATCGTGCAGGTTCTCCTTAGAGCCCGCCAACTTGGACGGATTGGGCGTGGAAGTGCCGGGCAATACCCAGCCGACTCTCGGCGCATTCTCCGCTTGCGTTCTATGCTCGGCCGCGAGCGGGATTACGAGGGCGCTCAGCATGGCCGCGATGCTTCCGATCCTAATCCAATCACCTCGGCGGCCCGCAGCAGGTACGAATTGCTGTCGTCTCATTGCCTCTTCGGACTAAACACAAGCCATTCGTTCGTCAAACGGCTTGTGCATGTCGCCAGTTGGGTCTTGGCTGTGTAAAAACGCAGCGCCGCGTCACGCCAAGCCACATGCACGGGCTGGCCGCCCGAATCAATATTCTTTGGCAAGCATGATTGTGATCACCCGGCGGGCGACGTCGGATCAGCGGGATCATTGGAACTGTACGTGAGGGTAGGGTCGGTAATAATCGATCTTGAAAAAGATCATATGGCCGTCGACGTCGAACGCGCCAAAGTCGTGCTCCTCATATGGATCGTTCTCAGTACAAAAGTCATCGTAAACCGCGATGGTATTGAAAATCCTCGCCACGATGTCATCGCCCAGAGCAGCAATGCCGGTCGTTATGAGGGCAGTGCCGTCACTAGCGCTGAGGTTCGCTCGCAGTTGATCGTTGAGGGCGCGGATCGTTTCGGTCTTTGCAGTTATTTGTCTGTCTCCTGGAAACGAAACAGAGGCCCCCGAACCATCGGGCCTCTGTGGTGTGTCGGTACGCTGCGAACGGGCAGCCTTGTGCCGCGAGAACCTGGGCAGCTTCGGATAATCGCGAAACCGAAACGTCAGCATGTCGCCATCCCGCCTGATACAGATCGCTTCCCACCAGCCGTTGTCGTGGCTCTCTTGCGCGATCACGAGGTGGCCAGGACCAATGTCGTCCCAGGTCTTTGGCAGGTCAGACGCCACGGTCGGCAGGTCCTGGGCTTTGCCGCGGGGCGCCTCTGGTGTGCCTGCGAGCGCCGCAACGATCTGGCTGTACAGGGTCTGCCGGATGTTCGGCACAAACCCTTTGCCGGTCGAGTACAGGCGGCCGACCAGCAGCTTGTTGGCGAGGCTCGCCAGATCGCGTTCGAAGCTTCATAGACGTTAAGGTCCATGAGCTGCGCGGCCTTGGTGACGAGACTTGGGTTGCCATCGACGAACCGAGCACCGCGCGGCTTTTGCTGGTCGTCGTAGCCAAGGACGAACAGGGCTGACCCCGATTTTTTCGGTGGTGGCATTTTCTTTGGTTGGCTTGGTCATCTTCTTTGGTTGGCTTGGTCATCGATGGCCTCCTCAAACGCCGAAGGGCCCGGCGGGCCCCTTTGCGGTGAGATGGACAGGTGTTTGCGGCATTGCTGGCCGCCGCCCGGCCGGATCTTAGGTCTCATTGCACTTCGCCAGTCTGGATTGTCGTGAATCGACGCAAAGGCGGCGAAGCGTTAGTTGCCACAAAACCCTAGAGCGTTAGTCGCTAGGCATCTTTGTATTCTTGGTAAGTCGCTATCAAGCCATCTGTTTTGGCGAGACGCCGCTTTAGCTCTACATTCTGTTCTGAGTGTCGTCATGGCGTGATCCGTTGCGCAGCACGCCGGTTGTACGCCGCCCAGACTCATATTCTTCAAGGTCGTGGGCAAGTTTGGCGCGAGACTCACACAGGTAGACCTCAGTTTGTTGAATGATGCGCATAATCATCGCCGACACCCGCACTCAAATCCATCTTGGCACGCACTGTCTGCGATACTGCGGTCAGAATATGGCAGGGCCGATCAATTCCCAACGCGCGGTGAAAAAATTGACCACTGTGCCGGTGGTGGTGGCGGCGGGCGTGGTGGTCGTGGAGGTTGCGGCTTTGGTTTCTTACGTTTTGTGCGCATAGTGACCACGAATTGTTACTCCTTTATCCAGCTAAAGTGCCGATTCACCCAGCTACGCTTTGAGCTTGCTGGCGATTTGCGCAACGTGGCCACCCTGAAACCGCGCACCTGCAAGCTCATTCTCTGAAGGCATACGGCTACCGTCAGATTTAGTAATCGTGGATGCACCGTAGGGAGAGCAGCCGGTTATCTCGTCGGATATCATCTGTCCTTGAAACGAGTACGGCAATCCGACAACGATCATGCCCTGGTGCAGAAGTGTAGGAATCATCGTGAGGATGTGGATTCTTGCCCGCCATCTTGGGTCGCGGAGCCTGTAAACACCGATCCTACTTTGCCGATAAGCGCGCCTTTCATCCACAAGGGTCCGGTTTGATCCAGAAAATTACGCATCTGCGAGGTAACTACGCCGAACCGAGTCCCGGAACCAAAAATGATCGCATCGTAGTTCGGTAATTCCACTACGGTTGCAATCGGCGCTTTCTGATCGAGTTTATACCCGGCTTGCTTTGCAACGTCTTCTGAAACCAATTCCGGCACGCGCTTGATGTCCGCTTCAGCACCAGCTTCCCTCATGCCTTCAGCAACAGCCTCGGCCATGCGTTCCATGTGTCCATAAGCAGAGTAATAGAGGATGAGAACCTTGGTCATTCTGTAGACCTCATTGTTGATACGAGCCCGACCAATTTAGTGCGGGGTCATGCGTTGTGTAGTAGGAACGATTATGTGCCTTAGTTACCCGAGAGAACCGGGTACCGGGAAATTGATTATGGCATCCGCCCTCAGTTACCTCGCGCTCATTTGAATTGAGGACTTCGCCCGTCTTGTTAGGCTTGCGGGAAACGGCAGGATCATGAAGTTTCTCCGTATCCCGCTGCAACGAAAGGAAACGCTAATGCCATCCAGCAATCAACCGCATATCCATAGCCCAGGTTGTGGCCATACCGCCGTTCGGCATGGCGATCATGTTGACTATCTCGATCATGGTCATTTGCAGCACGTGCGTGCTGACCGTATTGAAGAGCATGCCATCGAAGTGACTGAAACTAACCCAGATCGCTGCTCCCCGGAGCATCGAGCGCGTGGACACGAATCAACCCATAAGCACCGCCCCGACTGCGGCCACGAAGCTGTTCCGCACGGCAACCACTTTGATTATCTAGTCAACGGTCGGCTGCATCATCCACATGGCGACCATTGCGACGATCACGGCCCCCTGTCCGTCGTATCGCATTAAACCTGTGTGGCATCCGTGTGAGCGGTTCGTGGCACTTTGGGTGCGCGATGGTCCTGCGTAAGAGTTAGAGTAATCTACGTGTCAGCCCGTTCCAACAGTCGCTATCTTTTTGGAAGTTGGCTCTTTGACAGGTTAATGTCTGTCCTTTGGGTGTATTTGGTACTTCGTGGCGTAGGGTGGAAACGCAGATCGGCACCAAGGTAGTTTTTCGGTTTCTCGCTTCCGAGCTTGTTCAATTGCCCGCCGTTAGCTCCGTTTCGCTAAAGATCACGCGAATCATTGCGACTGTTGCAGAGGGTCGCTAATGTCGAAACGCTTCATATTCGTTTCTATTTGTGCGCTCGTTTGGGGGGATTGTTAACGGAAATGCTGCGTCAACGCTTAAATTGACGTGTACCGGCCAACTTACTAACACCCGCGAAGACGGCGTCACGGTCGGGGAATGCGATTTGAATTTCATCCCGGTGAAACAAATGAATGAAATAGAGGATGTCTGTGGAATACCCGGAACGGTTGACACCCCCGCTGAAAATCAATGCCGAATACGAGCGGTCGTCTCACCCGATCCAAGCTCTGCCACAGATCACAGGCAGTTATTCAAGGTGCATGAGGTGTGGTCGGTGGATAAGCGGACCAAATAGGTTTGAAGTTTTCACTTCCATTAAAGCCCTAACCTTGTAGCTTCTTAAGACCACGAAAAGTACGATGGCCGTGAAGCACGCGAGGCCGAACAAAACGGTTAATTGTCCCCAATTCATGGTCTCAATGTACGTATTTTGGGTCTTAGTTTCTTGGAGCAATAGCCGCAAGAGCGCCCAGACTGCGGAATTGGCTTAGGACTATATCTCGCAGCTGGCTTCCGTTATGATGATGAAAAAGCAGTTTGCGGAGGAAGTCCCGATGCGTGTCTTAAAGGACATATTTCCCATTGCTGTGTCGCTTGGCTTAATATTGTCAATTACAGCAATTCTTTGGCACATTAACTTATCTACCGCTGGCTCCCACCACCTCGTCTATTATTATCTTTTCCCTGTAGCCTTGATTGCAGCACTTTACACTGGCCGCTTGGCGGTAGTATGTGCTGCCGTGGCATTAGTCTGTGCCGATTATTTTTTGCAGGAACCACTATACAGTCTCGCGAATGACAATCCTCTCGAATACGGCGACCTTGTTTGGTTCGCACTTTTGGCTCTGACTGCAATCAAATTTATCCGGGTGCTGGTGCAGCCCACACAAAAGACCTTGATGCGGAATCGCGCTACGGGTTGAGCTAAAAGACGCCTTTTGAAAGCCTTGCATCCTCCGATACGGTTTTCCTTGTGTAAATGGGGAAGGTTCTCATGGACGCAAAATATTTCCGAGCAAAGTCGGACTTGTGCTTTCGATTGGCCCGACGGCCTTTCTCTTAACAGTCCGGGCCGATTCAAACTGATGGAACTAGCTGAAGATTTCAGCGAGCGCGTGAGATTGGAAACACAAGCGGCGAAGCAAGGAGAGCAAACCGAATCGCGTAAAGTGAATTAGTCAGGGCGAGGAAGCCATATGAGCAAGTCTACCACGAAACATTTCGCTGATCCGGTCACACGTCGCCCGCCCGTCGTTTCAAATTATGGCTTGGTGGTAACTGTTTATATTTTGTATCTCGTTGGATTTTTAACAGGCATCACAGTTATCGTTGGTCTAGTCACCGCTTATTTGCAAAGGGGAACAACAGATCAAGTTTGCCGATCACATTTTCAATTTCAGATTTCCACTTTTTGGATAGGACTTCTGTATTCTGTCGTCGGGCTTCTAACAATTCACTTTGGTATTGGCGCTCTTATTTTGATCTGGTGGGTCATTTGGACGATAGTGAGATGCGTTAAAGGGCTTCTTCTAATAAATCAAGGCGAGCCGATACCCGATCCAAATTCCTGGTTGTTTGGCGAGGCCTAAACAGATTATTGAAATGAGCGTGTTCTATGCCCTACACCATCACCAGCGATACCGTAGGACTCGCCGTAGGCCCCGTCTTGGAAACGGCAAACAACGTACATGAAGCCCTTCGGAAAGCACGTCAATTATATGAGACAGGAATGGTCAACGTTTCAATCACAGACCAAGCAGGACATAAAATTGAGGGCGACGAGTTGATGACTTGTATATCGGAAAGGAAGACCCTCACCAAAGACTTGCGGGCGGTTTAGTGAACTAGCTTAATTATCTTAGCGATCATTTTAGGTCGTCTTGTCCAGTAGCCAATTGACAAGACCCGCCAATCAGTTGTTTCGCGATTTCTTTTCGATTCCATACTGTTACGTGTTCCGGCGCGTCAAAAAGGTCAGGTGGCGTATGGTAAGCAAAAAACATTCGCGAATAGCCCGAGTAGCCCTTTAGCTTTTCGACGTATTCTTCAAGCGTGGACCGTGTCGTCTCGCTTTTGACCTGGACGGCGCATTTCTCACCAGTGGTTGGTAGCACCAAAGCCATGTCTACAAAATTTCTGAATTCCACCTACTGGAGAAATTCGACGCCAACCACTTGAAGTATCAATAATTCAAAATCATCGCCTGTAGTTGGTCGAGAAGGCCGCCGACGTGCTGCGTGAGTTATCCAAGGCTTGTGTGGCCCGTCCATGTTCCTTGGAGGACCGGCATTTTATCAACCAAAGAAGTTCTTTCCTTCCGTCAGACTTACAAATTGTCTCTCGGAATGACTGTACCTTTGTTATTTTTGTTGTAATCGAATCCTGTCGCAGCTCCTTCCCGTAAACATCAGTATTACGCCATTTATCTATTACTCTGCGTAGTCGAGCGCCGGTCTGCTGAGCAGGCATCAATCGGCAAAGCCTTGAGCCCTTCGTAGACTGCGGTAATTAGAAGACCCTTGGCGCGATCATCTACCCAATATTGGATCGCTCGACGCCGTCGCTTTGAGCGGCCGAACCGCCAACGTATCGGAATGGCATCGGTGCCGTCAGCCGTAACGCCTTCGCTTGAGCGCGCTGCTGATCAGGACGCCGAACGCGCGAGTGCCTTTCGTGATAACGACAAGACCTTGCGCTGACTAATCTTGGCGCACAATCACCTTGTTGCCGACATTCACACGGTTATAGAGATCGATCACGTCATCGTTGACCAGCCTGAAGCAGCCGGACGATACGGCTTGGCCGATTGTCTCGGGCGCATTGGTGCCGTGGATGCGATAGACAGTATTGCCGAGATACATCGCGCGCGCGCCGAGCGGATTGCCGGGACCACCGGCCATGAAACGAGGCAGATAAGGCTGGCGCTCGATCATTTCCGGCGGCGGATGCCAATCCGGCCACTCGGCCTTACGGCTGATCTGCAGCAAGCCTTGCCAGGTGAAGCCGTCGCGGCCGACGCCGATGCCATAGCGCATCGCGTGGGTCGAGTCCTGGATCAGATAAAGGTGGCGCTCCTGTGTATCGATGATGATGGTGCCGGGCGGTTGCGGCGACCGGTAGAACACCATTTGCTTCTGGAACTCGTATGGAAGGCCAGCCTCCGAATTGCCGTGATCGATGCCCGGGTCGACGTCTTGCGCGGTCGGCTGGAATTGGAAGAGCGGTTGCAGCGATTGCGCAGAGGCCTGACCGAAGGCAAGGCCGATCACCGCCGCGAGGAGGACAAGCACGGATCTGCAAAATGATTTCATCTTGCTAGCCCTTTCATTTTGCTCCGGTCACCGGCCGAAGGCCCAGGCCAAGTTCGTTACCAACCATTGAACTTGAAGTTGACGCCGGCCCGAACGAGATTCTCTGTCAGGCTGACGCTGACCGGGATGGGGGAACCGTACGCAGTAGCGCAAACTGTAGTCGCGCAGTTAATGGTCCCGGCGCCAATATCAACGAAGAGGTATTCGAGTTTGGCGGTCCAGTTGTCGGCAAAGGCCCACTCGATGCCAGCGCCAGCCGTCCAGCCGGCCTGGTCGTGAGTGGTGGTGACGCCGTTGAAGACCGTTTGCACATTGGCAAAAGCGCCGCCGGCGGTGCCATAGAACAAGACGCGATCCGCTGCATAGCCGGCGCGCCCGCGCAGTGTCGCCAGCCAGTTATTGCCGGTTTGGCATGTCCCGCTGATGTTACAGATCGTGGCGGTAGTACCGGTATTGATCGCCGAGTAGTCCCAATCACCCTCGACGCCGAACACAAAGCCGCCGGTCTGCCAGTTGACACCTGCCGTGCCGCCGACAACGCCGCCGTTGTCGGTTGCAGTGCCAGACACTCCTGGGAATCCGTCTGGGAAGGGACCAGTGGAAACACCACTCGGCGGTATCGTAAACTTGCCATTTCCAAAGCCCCAGCCACCGTTCACGCCGACATAGATGCCGCTCCAATTGTAGACCGGCAAAACCTGCGGGACGTAGACAGCTGGTGCTTTCGCCGGTGGGCCCGGCGGCAGATCGGCAGCAAATGCAGAAGAGGTAAGTCCCAGGGCAGCGCAAAGCACCGCAAATAGTTTGACCATCCCCATCCCCCATGTTTCAGAGCACGCCCCTTACACCATAGTCATATCGCAGTCATGGTTATTTTGCGGCCAAACTGGGGGAGTTGCTGTGAAACTGATCGAACGACGTCATCGGCATCCGATGGTTGCATGACAGAGCGCGTCGCCGCTCAGTTGCGCGCAAAGAAGCTTTGTGCTTCAGCCCCTAGGTGAAAAGAAAGTGGCAACCGCCTACTGCGCCTTCTGCAATTCAGGATGCGCCCGCAGGCGCGCCTTGTTGAGCGTGTCGATGAGAAAGGTCACGACCGCGCCCGCTGCGAACGGCAATGCCGACCAGACATAGAGTCGCTCGACCGGCATCCCGACGAACAGCGCGCCCATGAACGGGCCTATGATCGCGCCAAGTCGCCCGATGCCGAGCTGCCAGCCGGAGCCATTGGCACGCAACGACGTCGGATAGATCATCGCGCCGACGACATTGATGCCCGACTGAATGCCAAGTACGAGCACGCCGGCGAAAAAGGTGGCGATAAGGAGCGCGGTGGTCGAGGTCAGACCGGCGTAACCGATTGAAGCGACGACCGGCACCGCGATGACGAACAGAATGGCGATGGCCAAGAAGCGATGCCGTTGCAGCCACCAGCATAGGCTCAATGCGCCGACAGTGCCGCCGACTTGCAGCGCCGCTCCCGACAAGGCCGCCACCGTCGGCGTCGCGTGGGCGGCGGTCATCAAGGTCGGCGTCCAGCTGATGAGGAAGAAATAGCCCATCAGATTGAGCGCGAACATCAGCCAGGTGAGCGGCGTGATGAGGGCCAAGCCTTGCTGGAACAGATAACGGGGATTCGAGCTCGGAAATTGCTTTTCATCCTCGATGACGAAACGCGCATTGGGCGGCACTTTGAAATCGGGACGAATGTCCTTCAGCAGCGCCCCCATCTTAGCGCGTTGGCTCTCGTGCAGCGTCATGTATTTGATGGACTCGGGAAGTCCGATGATCGCGGCAAGCGCAAGGACGATGGGAACGATGCCGCCGATCTTGAACAGGATCGGCCAGCCATAGGACGGCACGAAGGCGGCGCTGGCCATACCGGCCAGCGCACCGCCCAGCGGCACCATGCCTACCGCTATGATCGCGAGCGTGGCGCGCAGGTTGCGGGGCGCCGACTCGGCGTTGATCGCCACCACATTGGGGATGACGCCGCCGATGCCGAGCCCGGCGATGAAACGGAGCCAGGAGAGCTGCGTTAGATCGGTCGCGTAGGCGGCGGCGAAGGTGAATAGGCCGAACAAGAGGTTCACTGCGATTAGCGCGGCTTTGCGGCCGTAGGTGTCGCCGACCCAGCCAAAAATCTGGGAGCCGAACAAGACGCCGATATTGCTGGCGCTCAAAACCAGGCCCAGCGCTTTGGGTGGAACATGCCAGTCCGCGATCAAGTGCGGTGCGGCAAACGCGATGGCGCCAATGTCGTAGCCGTCGATCAGCGCCAGCAGAATTGTCCAGAACATCAGCTTAACTTGGAACGCACCGAGACCGTGCTCGTCCAGAAAATGCGATACTTGGACTTCCGCCTCACCCGCCATCGTTTCCCCCAAAAATCTTCTTGGCGTTTTGGCCTTTGGCGCTGCGACATAAAGCTAGGGCACCCGCCGCGCAAAGAAAAGCGGGCCTACCCGCGCACTTCAGCCGTCAGGCGAGCGAACCTCAATTGACCTGACCGGACTATCGGCTAGGCTTTCGCTCGTACGGCCAAGAGCCGCGGATACGCGCAAGGCCGGCAGGGGAGGGTGAGGCGGGAGGGCGAGATGGAATTTGGCTATTTCACGCTGAGCGACAACCACTACGAAAACAATACCCGCTCATCCAACGCGTTCGTCGCTGACATCACCGCCGAGGCGCTTTACGCCGAAAAGGTCGGCATGCATCCGGCCTGGATTGGCGAGCATCACTTCAATTCGCTTGGCGTGCTGTCGTGCCCGGATATGGTGCTCGCCTATGTCGCCGCAAACACGAGGCGCCTGCGGCTAGCGCCTGCAGTGAACGTCCTGCCGCTGCACCACCCGATCCGCGTCGCCGAACAGTGGGCGACGCTCGATCTTTTGTCCGGCGGCCGCGTCGATTTCGCCGCCGGCCGCGGCTACGACAAGCGCGAATATCTGCCGTTCCACGTGCCTTTCGAGGACAATCAGGGAATTTTCGAAGAAGGCCTGGAACTGGTTCGCAAGCTTTGGCAGGCCGACGAACGCATCTCCCACCACGGCAAACACTTTTCGTTCGATGAGGTGCGGATCACGCCGAAACCGATCCAGCGGCCGCTGCCGACCTATGTGGGATCCTTTTCCAAGCCGTCGATCGAACTGGCGGCGCGCCTGGGCTGCGGATTGATCGTGGCACCGTTCGCCGCAGCGATAAGTTTCGGCGGGCTTAAACAGGTCGCCGACCTCTACCACGAGGCTTGCGCCAAGCGCAGCCAGAAGCCGGGCAGGCTGATGTGCAGCTATTTCACCCATTTTGCCGACGACAAAGCGCAGGAAGACGCCGCGCGCGCCCGCCAAATTCGCTACTACAGGGAATGTGTGATCCCGGCCCTTCCCGGCGATCCGAAAACGGTGCCGCCGAGCTATCGCTATTTCGTCGACATGGTCGACCGGTTGCAGAAGGTCAAGCCGGAAGGTCTGACGGAAAACTCGGTCCTGCTCGGCTCGTCGGCGCGCATGATCGAGACCTTGAAGAAGGTCGAAGCAGCAGGCTTTGCCGAGGTGATCCTCTACGTCAATGTCGGGCAAAAACCGCACCATCAGGTTAAGGACGAGATGGCTCGCTTCATGGCCGAGGTGGCGCCGTCGTTTGCAGCTGGCAGCACCATCGCCGCGGCCTGATCGAACGAGGGTTTGTCTCCCGTTTGTTTTACTTCCGCGCCGCCAAGGCGCCGCCCTCGCCTGTGTGAATATTATCACGCGGTGAATATTATCATCAGACGTCATGTCATGATGCTCCAAAGAATGTCATGATGCCTCTATGAAGGGCGTTTAAGGTGTGCATTCCGCAGCTTTGTGGAACGGCCGGAATCGCGCAACTATCCGCCCCAGTTCGGCCGGGGGAGCCCAGCCCCGTCGTGTCGTCGCTCGTCGCGCGTTCACAGCAGAGAGCCGAGCACGGGCCGCTGTTGGTCAGCAGCTCGTCCGACATCCATGGTTCGGTTCTCAATGACACGGTTGTGCAGCGGAACTGCACTCTTCATGTTCGCGGTAATGTTCTCGGTAGCCTGACCATCGAGCCTGGCGCGAACGTTGTCGTCGAAGGTTCGGTCGACGGAAAAATCGTTAACAAAGGCGGCCGGCTCCTTGTCCATAACAAAGGCCTTGCGGCCTGCGTTACGCTCGATGGCCCCGCCGAAGCGGAGGCCGGCGGCGTTCTTAAAATCAATCTATCAAACATCGCTGCGAATTTTGCGACGCTGAGCAAACGCACCGAGGCGGAATGTGCCGCGGTCGTTAAGGCCAACGCCTATGGTTGCGGGATCGGCCCGGTCACGGCGGTGTTGGCCAAAACCGGCTGCAAGACCTTCTTTGTCTCTAATCTTCCGGAGGCGAGGAGCGTGCGCGCGGTTGCGCCCGGCGCCGGCATTTATGTCCTCAATGGCTTTTACTCCGGCACCGGACGCGCCTTCGCGGAAGTCGATGCACGCCCGGTTATCAACAATTCCATGGAACTCGCCGAGTGGGACTTTTTTTTTGTCGGGTCGAGCGGCTGGCCTGGCGGCTGCGCGCTTAACGTCGATACCGGCGGAAGCAGCCTCGGCCTCTCGATCGACGAAGCGGCGGCTTTCGCACCTAGGGTCCATTCGCCCAAACCTTGCATCAGCCTGCTAATCGGCCGCCTTGACTATCAGCAGACGTCGCGAAACCCGCTCAACGAACGCCAGCTCAACCTGTTTCGCGATCTGCGCCGGCTCTACGACGGCATTCCCGCTTCGCTCGCCAATTCGTTCGGCATCCTCTCCAGCGCCAAGGCGCATTTCGATTTGGTGCGCGCCGGCGGCGCGCTTTATGGCCTCAATCCCGCGCCCGGCGCGGCCAATCCGATGCTGCCCGTCATCGAGCTGCACGCGCGCATTGTGCAGGTCCGCGACCTCGCTGCGGGAAAACCCCTTGCCGACAATATCGGGCTTATCGCAAAACGGCACATGCGGCTCGCCTTAGTCTCGACGGGTTATGCCGACGGCTATCCGCGCGCAGCGAGCGGTCCGCCCGGTAAAATGCACGCGATCGTCGGTGGGCAACGCTGTCCCGTCGCCGGGCCGCCATCGGTAGACCTGCTGCCGATCGACGTCACCAACCTGCCCGACCAATCGGCGGCGCGCCCGGGCGAAATGGCGACGCTGATCGGCGCGGAAATCGGCCCCGACGAACTTGCCGCGGCAGTGACATCGAGCGGGCGCGAAATCTTGGCGCGGCTCGGGCACCGCTTTCACCGCATCTACCACACGATCTAACGAAAGAACTTTCAACGTTACCCAGTGAGAGGAGTGTTCACATGTTCGGAAAATCCAAAGACAGTCCGGAGGAAATTCAATCGTCGGTATCGGCGCCGATGCAACACATTTCCGCGCCCGCCCGCCCCGGTCGCAAGGTCGGCGTCGAGAGAGCAAGGGAGAGAGGTTACTTCCATCAGTTCGGCGATCACGATTGTCGGAAAGATCTCAGGCTCGGGAACGGTCCGAATCTTCGGCCGGGTCGAAGGCGCGCTGAAAGCGTCGATCCTGATGATTTCCGATGGCGCGGAAGTGGAGGGCAATGTCGTTGCCGAAGAGCTGACGGTGGGCGGCCGCGTCAAGGGCATCATTCACGCCAACCGCGTCAAGCTGAGCAGCACGACCGATGTCCAAGGCGACATCTTTCATCGGTCGCTGGCGATTGAGGAGAATGCGCGGTTCGAAGGGACCTCGCGGCGCGACGACGGCGTCGAGGAAACGTCACGCATGCCGCTCGCACGTCCGCAAATTGTCGATAGCGGCCGCAAACTGAATGTCGCGCCCGAACAAGAAGTGCCGGCCAATCCGCCGGCCGAATAAGCAAGCAGCCGGGATTGGACCGCGAGGATCAATCGGCCGAACAGGCTCGCGGCGTTATTCCGGCCAGCATGCCGGCTGGCGAGATGCTGCTTTGCCGTGACCACGGAAGCCGCGGACCAGGATTCCCTGCGACGGATTCACCGCAGCTTTGGCTGGTACGCGAGCGCAGGGCCGACCGCGTCATTGGCGTTGTCGCAAGCGAGCAATTCGCCCGCGGCCTCCAGGACCGGGTAGGCGACCGAGCAAATGTGCAAGTGGATGCGGTTGAGATCGCTTAGCACATCGAGGTGCGGCGATGTCGTCTCGAGGCTTTCCGGCCGGCCCTCGCGCAGCCTTTCAAAATGGCGGTCGGCCGCCTCGAGCTCCGCTTTGCGAAGCTCCGCTTTCTCCCTCGCCAGCCGGCGAGCAGCCCATCGCCCGTCATGAAGACGCCGAACGCCGCCTGTAGGCTTTCGCAAACGCGTTTGTGAAGGGCGGTCAGTTCGGCTGTGCCTTCCGGGGAGAATTGATAGCCGCGCTTGATCTTCTTGAGCGCCAGCTGACACAGGTTCTTGTCGATAATGTCGCCGCTGTGCTCGAGATTGATGGTGAATGAAACGATCTCCATCGCGCGATGGCCCTCGCGACCGTCCAAACTGTCGCGCGTCAGCTTGGTGATATAGAGCTTTATCGCCTCGTTCAAATGGTCGACTCGCGATCGGCGGCAAAAGCGGGAGAGCGACGAGGACGCCCAAAAGCCGGTTGATCAAGTTGCCGACCGGCAGGCGCCGGCTCGCCGGGTCGCCGCGGCTTCCGCCCTCGATCAGCGGATCGACGGCGCTGCCCAGATTGGCGCCGAGCACGAGCGCGAGCGCAGCTTCGAGCGTGACAAAGTGCGAATAAGCCAGCGACATCACCAGAAGAACGACAGCAACACTCGAATGCGCTGCCCAAGTCAGCGCCGCCGCGATGAGGACGCACAGCAACGGGTCGCCGGTGATGGAAGCAAGGAGCTCTCGGACGGCCGGCGCTTGCTCGGCGGGCGCGAGCGTGTCGAGAAGGATGTGGAGCGCGAGAAGCATCAGGCTAAGGCCGATGGAAACGGCCAAGCGCCTTGGTGAGACTGCCGCCTCCGACGCGGAACGTGACAAGGCCGGCGACGAAACAGCGCCGGTGCAAGCGCGGTTATATTGAACGAAAGAAGCTGCACGATAGCATGATCGCGAGCGCCGGGACGAGGCTCACACCCCGTCGGCGGCGAGCGAAGTCGTCATCAGTCCCGTAGCGGTGCTGCTTTGAAGCAGAGCGGTCAAACAAAGTCCCGCGCCAAACGCAGTGAACCGGTTGCGCAGCGCTTTGCCGAAAGCAGCGCAGATTCGGACCGAACGCGCGCAACACGCCGCTGAGGACCATGTGCAGGCCCCACAACAGCAGCGCAACGCGCCCATCAGATCGAGCAGGACGATTGATCCCATTTCATAACTTCTCTCAGGCGCATTTAGGCCCAAGCCGGATCACCAGCAACCACTAATCAACTTGGAATGTTCGTATTTGTTCGGAGCTAGCTCTCGGCGAGGGCGCTTACGGGTCGAGCTCGGTATCCCAGTAGAGATAATCGAGCCAGCTGTCGTGCAGGTAGTTCGGTGGGAACAGCCGGCCGTTGCGGTGCAGATGTTGCACCGTGGGCTGAAACGGCCGCTGCGACGGCCACATCTTGGATTCGTCCGGTGTCAGATTGCCCTTGCGCAGATTGCACGGGGAGCACGCGGCCACCACATTATCCCAGGTCGTATGTCCGCCGCGCGAGCGCGGCAAAAGATGATCGAACGTGAGATCGTCGCGCGTGCCGCAATATTGGCAGGAAAAGCGGTCGCGCAGAAAGACATTGAAGCGGGTGAAAGCCGGATGCGTCGAAGGTTTGACGAAGGTCTTAAGCGAGACCACGCTCGGCAGCTTCATCTCGAGGCTTGGGCTACGCACCGCGCGATCGTAATTGGCGACAATGTTCACCCGTTCGAGGAACACCGCCTTGATCGCGTCCTGCCACGACCACAGTGACAGCGGGTAATAGCTTAGCGGCCGAAAATCCGCGTTCAGTACAAGGGCCGGAAAGCCGGATTGCGAAACATGAGCGTTCAAGACGACGCTCCTACCTCGACTCGATGCCGCAGTGCGGCGTTGGGGGGTAGTTTATAGGCAGGCGTGACAGGATTGTGAAGGCACTCAGGCTTACGCCTTTTGCGGCGATTGCCGCCGAAACCGGGCAAAATAGGCGGGGTACGCTGCGCAAGCGTGGCGCATGGCTGATACGGCCCTCGATCGCCGCGGCGCTCGCACGTTCATCCAAAGCATCGATCGCAACGTTTGGCGCGTTCGCGGCCGCGAATCGGATCTCGGCCGTAGCGGTGCTGGACCACGCGCGAGGTCGTGTTTACGGTGCCGCTCCCACCGATCCCGGAGACCGTGCGTGCGGTACGACGACAATTTGACGGCCGAACGAAAGACCTTCGTTACCCATCTCGAATGTGCGGCGACAGGTGAACGCCACACGGCCGACGAGATTCACAATCTCTCGCGCGTCGGCAAGCCACTTTTGGTCCGTTATGATCTCGATGGAGTCAAGAAGACGCTCAGCAAGGACGCGCTGGCGCGTCGTGCGCCCGATCTTTGGCGTTATCGCGAACTGTTGCCGGTGCGGCGCGTGGCGGACATCGTTAGCCTCGGCGAGGCAGTGACGCCGATCGTGCCGTTGCCGAAGATCACAGCCAAAATCGGCGGCGGCGAACTCCTGGTCAAGGACGAAGGACGTTTGCCGACCGGCTCATTCAAGGCGCG
>Ga0187783_10001119_pt1 | contig 19815 bp, 18 predicted proteins | sample 1015_SJ02_MP02_2_FD_132471 | JGI IMG/M metagenome (GOLD analysis project Ga0187783, IMG submission 132471) | Tropical peat soil microbial communities from peatlands in Department of Meta, Colombia - 1015_SJ02_MP02_20_MG | ecosystem: Environmental > Terrestrial > Soil > Wetlands > Peat | place...
CATGGGTCAGCGCCGCGGCATGGGTCAATGCCGCGGCCGCTCACAGGTGCTGCCGCGCCCACTCCTCGATGACGCTCTGGATCGCCTGCACGCCGTCGGTGAGCGCGGCGGGACCGGGCTGCAGGATGAGCGAGGACTTGATCTCGCGCAGGTAGCCCTCGCGCACTGCCGGAATCGCCTGCCAGCCGGCACGGGCGGCGACGCGCTCCGGGCGGAATTTCTTGCCGCACCAGGAGCCGAGCACGATGTCGGGGGCGCGTCGCGCCACCTCCAGCGGATCGGCGATGATGCGATCGCGACCGAGCGGCTGACGCGAGAGCTCCGGGAAACAGTTCTCGCCGCCGGCGAGCTCGACCAGCTCCGCCACCCAGCGGATGCCGCTGATCAGCGGCTCATCCCACTCCTCGAAGTACACCCGCGGCCGCCGCGCCAGACGCGCCGCACGGGCACGCACCTGCTCGAGGCCGTCGTTGAGCTCCGCAACGAGCGCCGCCGCCTTGCGCTCGCAGCCGATCAGGCCGCCGAGCGTGTGCACCATGCGCAGGATGTCGGCGACGCTGCGCTGGTTGAAGACGTGCACCTCGATTCCGGCGCGCACCAGCGAGGCGGCGATGTCGGCCTGTAGATCCGAGAAGCCAAGCACCAGATCGGGAGCGAGCTCGACGATGCGCTCGATGCGGGCGCTGGTGAAGGCTGACACCTTCGGCTTCTCGCGCCGGGCGCGCGGCGGGCGCACGGTGAAGCCCGAGATTCCGACGATGCGCCAGTCCTCGCCGAGCCGGTAGAGCGTCTCGGTGGTCTCCTCCGTCAGGCAGACGATGCGTTGTGGGAATGTCGGATCGCTGCTCATGAGACCTCACGCGGCCGTGCGGCACTGTATCCTTAGGCCATGTGGCAGCGCATCTGGGCGTTCTTCGACCGGTGCCTCTTCGGTGCGGCTTCGGCGCGCCCGGGGGCGCTCGGCGGCAGCCTGCGCCTGCTGCGCTACCCGTACGCCGTGCTGCGCGACCTGTCGCGCGGCGAGATCAACCTGCGCGCCATGGGGCTGGTGTACACGACGCTGCTGTCGTTGATCCCGCTGCTCGCCTTCAGCTTCGCCATACTCAAGATCTTCGGCGGACGCCGCGACCTCACACCGATCGTCTACGAGTTCTTCCGCCCGGTCGGCGATGCCGCCGCCACCGAGCTCACCGCGCGGGTGCTGCAGTTCGCCAGCCGCGTCAGCAGCGGCATCGTCGGCTCGGTGGGCCTGGCGTTGCTCGGCTGGACACTGGTCGGCACCATCAAGAAGGTCGAAGACAGCTTCAACTTTCTCTGGCACGTCGAGCAGCCGCGCAGCTTCGCCCGCCGCCTCGCCGAGTACACCACGCTGCTGATCGCAGGTCCGGTGCTGCTGGTCGGCTTCCTCGGCCTGTTGCACGCGGCGCTGAGCAGCGGCGCGGTACAGGAAGTCGTGCGGCTGCCGCTGCTGCAGCGTCTGCGCGGCAGCGCCATCGTGCTGGCGCCCTACGTGATGGTGAGCGCCTTCTTCACCGCGCTTTACATGATGATTCCCAACACGCGGGTTCGCTGGCGTGCCGCGCTCACCGGCGCGCTGGTCGCCGGCATCCTGTGGGCGGCGGTCGGCAAGATGTTCACGGCGTTCGTCGTCTACTCGACGCGCCTCACGATCGTCTACGCCGGCTTTGCCTTCGTGGTGGCGGCGCTGCTGTGGACCTACTTCGGCTGGCTGATCCTGCTCGCCGGCGCGCAGCTGTCGTTCTACGTGCAGAATCCGACTTACCTGCGGCTCGGGCTGCAGCAGCTGCGGCTCTCGGCCGAGGAGCTCGAGCAGCTCGCGCTCAGGCTCATGTACTTCGTCGGCCGCGCGCACGTCACCGGCGGGCGGCGCTGGAGCGTCAACCAGCTCGCCGAGGAGCTCGGCTTGCCCGGCGTAGCGGTGGCGCAGATGGCCGCGACCTTCGAGCGTGCCGGTCTGGTGATCGTCACCGACGATGACGAGCTGCTGCCGGCGCGTGACCTGGGCCGCATCGGTGTCTGCGAGATCCTCGAGATCGCGCGCCGCACGAGCAGCGGCCACGCCGCGCCGCGTAACCTGGCGGTGCCGCCGGTCGATCGGCTGCTCGCCGCGCTCGATGAAGCGCGCCGCGGCCGCTGCGGCGAGCTCAGCCTGCGCCAGCTGGTGGAGGAAGCGCCGCGGCCGGCGCTGCACCTCACCGCCCGCCATCCCGCCTCGCGGGCCGACCGCTAGATCGCGCCGGCTACTCGCCGGCGATCGTCATCTCGCCGATCAGCACCGAGCCGGTGCGGATGCCGCCGCGCAGGTCGACATCGTTGCCGAGCGCGACGATGTCGCGATACATGGACTTGAGGTTGCCGGCAATGGTGATCTCGTGCACCGGGTAGGCGATCGCACCGTTGTCGACCCAGAAGCCGCTGGCGCCGCGCGAGTAGTCGCCGGTGACGCCGTTGACGCCCTGGCCCATGAGCTCCGTTACCAGCAGTCCCGTGCCGAGCCGGCCCAGGAACGCCGCCGGCTCGAGCCCGCCGTCGGTGGGGCCGACCAGCAGATTGTGAATACCGCCGGCGTTGCCGGTGGTCTTGAGGCCGAGCCGCCGCGCCGAGTAGCTGCTCAACACGTAGCCTGTGAGCACACCCATGCGCACCAGCTCGCGGTCGTGGGTGGCGGCGCCCTCCTGGTCGAAGGGGCTGCTGGCCAGCCCCTTCATGATGTGCGGGCGCTCGTGCATGAAGAGAAATCCGGGAAACACCTGCTCGCCGGCCGCATTCAGCAGGAACGAGGACTTGCGGTACTGGCTGGTGCCGCTGATCGCACCGATGAAGTGCCGGAACAGGCCGCGCGCGAGATCGGCGGTGAAGGCCACCGGTGCGCGGCGCGTCGTCAGCCGCCGCGCATCGAGGCGCGCCAGCGCGCGCTCGCCGGCGGTGCGGCCGACGTGAGCCACTGACTCGAGATCCTGGCTGTCGCGCGCCACCGTGTACCAGTAGTCGCGCTGCATGTCCTCGCCCTGCTGCGCAATCAGTGAGCAGCTGACGGAGTGGCTGGTGGAGGAGTAGCCGGCGAGAAAGCCCAGCGAGTTGCCATAGACACCACTGTGCCGCTGGCTGTTCACCGAGGCGCCCTCGGAGTTGGCGAGGCGCGCATCGACTGCGAGCCCGGCATCCTCGCACTCACGGGCGAGCTCGATGGCGTGCTCGGGCGTGAGCGCCCACGGATGATCGAGATCGAGATCCGGAATGTCACGCGCCAGCGCCTCGGGCTCGACCAGCCCGGCATAAGGGTCCTCGGCGGTGTAACGCGCAATCGCGCACGCCTTGGCGACGGTCTCGCGCACCGCCGGCGCGCTCAGGTCCGCAGTGCTGGCCGCGCCTTTGCGCTTGCCGAAGTACACCGTCAGTCCGAGCCCGCGATCGCGCTGGTACTCGACCGTGTCGACCTCGCGCATGCGCACGCTGACCGACAGCCCGGCGCTGAGTGAGGCGTCGGCCTCGGCCTGCGAGGCGCCGAGCCGCTGCGCCTCCTCGAGCGCCAACCGCACCACGTCGGCGGGCGCGCCGTTGCCGCTGGACGCGGAAGTCTCGCTATCGGGGACGGCGGGCGGCGGTTGCATCGGGCGTGATTCGAGCTGATCTTTGAGCGTAAATTGTAGCAGCCGGCTCCCGCGGGTGAGCGGCCCGGTTGCGGCCGGGAGCGGTTGCGGGAGCTGCATCAGTGAGAACCACAGCGGGCGAGGACGAGGATGGCGACGAGCGGCTGGCGCAAGCTCCCAGCAAGAGCGCGCGCAAGCGCAGCGCGCACGCCGCGCAGCAGCTCGGCGAGTCGCTGATCGCATTGCGCGATGCCGAGCTCGAGGCACTGGCGCTGCCGCCGCAGCTGCACGAGGCGATCCGAGCGGCGCGAAGCATCAGGAGTCGCGCCGCGGCGGCGCGCCAGCGCCAGTACATCGGCAAGCTGATGCGCACGCTCGATCCCGAGCCGATCCGCGCCGCGCTCGCCGCGCGCGGCGCCAGCACGGCGCGCGCCGCCGAAGAGTTCAAGCGTATCGAGAGCTGGCGCGAGCGGCTGCTGAGCGAGGGTGAGCCGGCGCTCGCGGCGCTGGCCCGCTGGCACCCGCACATCGATCACGCACAGTGGACCGAACGTATCCGCGCCGCACGCAGTGAGCGCGCCCGCGGTGGCGGCAGCGGCGCCGCGCGCGAGCTGTTTCGCGCTTTGCGCGCCCTGTTCGGTACAATGCCGCGATGAAACCGCTCGTCGGCATCATCATGGGCTCGGCCTCCGACTGGGAGACCATGCAGGCCGCCGCCGAGCTGTTGGACAAACTCGCCATCACCTACGAGGTGCGCGTGGTCTCGGCGCACCGCACGCCTGACCTGTTGTTCGAATACGCTGCCGGCGCGCGCGGGCGCGGCCTCGAGGTGCTGATCGCCGGTGCCGGCGGTGCCGCCCACCTGCCGGGGATGACGGCGGCCAAGACGCTACTGCCGGTGCTCGGCGTGCCGGTGCAGTCGAAGTCGCTCGGCGGGCTCGACTCGCTGCTGTCGATCGTGCAGATGCCGGCGGGCGTGCCAGTGGCGACGTTCGCGATCGGCCCGGCCGGCGCCACCAACGCCGCCCTGTGTGCGGCGGCGATACTCGCCAACCACCATCCCGCCATCGCCACAGCCCTCGAGGCGTTTCGCGAGCGCCAGACGGCGAGCGTCCTCGGCCATCCCGACCCGCGCGCGCCGGCGCGTACATGACCGTCGGCATCGTGGGCGCCGGCCAGCTCGGCCGCATGCTGGCATTGGCGGGCTATCCGCTGGGGTTGGACTTTCTGTGCCTGGACCCCGCGCGTGATGCGCCGGCCGGGCGCGTCGCGCCGCTGCTGCACGGCAGCTTCAGCGACTCGCGCGTGCTGGCGCAGCTGGCGCGGCGCTGCCAGGTGATCACCTTCGATTGGGAGAACGTGCCGGTGGCGAGCCTTAGGCAGCTCTCGCGGCGCTACCGCTCGCGCATCCGCCCGCCGCTCGCCGCGCTGGCCGCCGGGCAGGACCGCGTCGCCGAGAAGCGTCTGTTCGAGCGCCTCGCCATCCCGACGACGCGCTGGCGCGCGGTCGGATCACGAGCCGAGCTCGAGCGCGCGCTCACCGCCATCGGCTTGCCCGGCGTACTGAAGACGCGCCGGCTGGGCTACGACGGCAAGGGTCAGGCCTTGATCCGCAGCGGCGCCGATGCCGAGCGCGCCTGGCACGCCCTCGGGCGGGTGCCGCTCTTGTACGAGGAGTGGATCGCGTTCGATTGCGAGGTGTCGATCATCGGCGCGCGCCGCGCGAGTGGCGAGATCGTGGTCTATCCGCTGTGCGGCAACGTGCACGGCGACGGAATCCTGCGGCTCACGCGCGCGCCCTTCGGGCGCCGGCAATGGCAGCGGATGGCGGCGCGTTACCTCACGCACGTGCTCAGCCACTTTCGCTACAGCGGCGTGCTGACGATCGAGTTCTTCGTGCGCGCCGGCAAGCTGATCGCCAACGAGATGGCCCCGCGCGTGCACAACTCCGGGCACTGGACCATCGAGGGCGCCATCACCAGCCAGTTCGAGAATCATCTGCGCGCGATCCTCGATCTGCCGCTCGGCGCAACCGCGGCACGCGGCTACAGCGCCATGGTCAATCTGATCGGCGCGCTGCCGCCGCGCGCCGCGCTGCTGGCGCAACCGGGGTTGCACCTTCACGACTACGGCAAGCGGCCGCGCCCCGGCCGCAAGGTTGGGCACTGCACCGTGGTAGAGCCCAGCGCCGCCGCCCGTGATGCCCGCACGCGGGCGCTGCTGCGGGAATTGGCCGTCGGCATTCGCATCCCGTAACATTCGACAACGGCTTGCGAGCCAACATTCATGTACCTCGAGCCCTTCAAACTCAAGGAGTTGCCGTTCCGCCTAAGCCCGGACCCGCAGTTCCTTTACCTCTCCAAACAGCACGCCCGCGCCAAGGCGTACATGGAGTCGACCATCTGGTTCACCGATGGCTTCGTGGTGATCACCGGTGAGATCGGCTCCGGCAAGACCACTCTCATCGAGTCGTTCCTCAAGGAGGTGCCCGCCGAGGTGGTGGTGGCGCAGATCAACCAGACCCAGGTCTCGCCGATCGACTTCCTGCAGTCGGTGCTGGCGCAGTTCGGCTTCTCGCCGTTCAAGATGCGCAAGGCCGAGCTCATCAGCACCCTCAACAACTTCCTCATCGAGCAGTACGCAGCCGGGCGCAAGGTGCTGCTGATCGTCGACGAGGCGCAGAACCTCTCGATGCGCGTGCTGGAGGAAATCCGCATGCTCTCCGGCGTCGAGACCACCAAGGAGAAGGTGCTGCGCATCATCCTGGCCGGCCAGCCCGAGCTCAACAACAAGCTGGATGCGCCGGTGCTCGAGCAGCTGACGCAACGCATCCGGCTGCGCTTTCATCTGCAGACCCTGTCGGACGCCGAGACCCAGGCTTACATCCAGCACCGTCTCGATGTCGCCGGCGCCGGCGATCGCGAGCTGTTCGAGGCCGATACCTTCGCGGAGATCTTCCGCTACTGCGGCGGCGTGCCGCGGCTCATCAACACGCTGTGCGATACCGCCATGATGGCCGCCTTCACCTCCGATCGCGGGGTGGTGACCCGGGCCGATATCGCCAGCGCGGTCGAGGAGCTGCGCTGGCAGCCTTACAACGTGCGTCCTCACCAGCACATCGAGGAGTCGGCGCCGGCGCTCAAGCCGGCACCGCGGCCCGTGCCGGCGAGCGGGCCGCCCTCGCTCGGGCGGCTGCTGGTGGCGACCGACGGCCGCACGGTGCAGGAGGTGGCGCTGCGGATTGGGCGGCTGATCGTCGGGCGCACGCCCGACAACGACGTGCAGATCGACAGCCGCTTCATCAGCCGTCACCACTGCCAGGTGATCACCAAGACGAACTCGTGCGTGATCGAGGATCTCAACAGCACCAACGGCATCTATGTCAACACCAACCGCGTGCGCCGTCACTACCTGAACGACGGCGACGTGGTGCTGGTCGGCAAGCACGAGCTGATCTATGTCGATGAGCGCAGCCGCGCTCGTGACCCACACGTCGACACCGCCCCGGACGTGTCGGCGGCGGCGGTGCGCAGCCCGCTGCCGGCGGCCGGACCCGACGACACCGGCGAGTCCGAGGCGCTGGACGAGGATGCCGACCTGGACGCCGCCACACCCCAGCGGTGAGGCTCAGCGCTCGTCGTTACCGCTGAGCGAGTCCGGGTCAGCGTACTGTGAGCGCAGCGCCCGGTAATCGCGCCGCCGCAGCAGCACCACGATCCCGGCCACCAGCGCGAGCAGCCCGAGCGTGCCCGCGGCAAAACTCAAGGCAGTCCGTGCCGCGAGCAGGTAGCTCGACACCAGTGCTGCGGCGCCACAAATTATGTAAACCCAGGGAAGGCCTTCGTAAACGGGACGCGAGAAATGCGGACCACGGTGCGCCATGAGGCGCATCGTAACATCGCACCGCCCTGAAGTTGGAATCGCGCGCGGCGGCGAGCGCCGCGGCGGGTGCGCGTCAGCCCAAACCCAACAGCCGCTTGAAGCGCTCGAGGAACGAAGGGCTCCAGCCGTCGACGCGAAAGTCGACCTGGTGCGCCTTGTGCCGTCGGCTGACCTCTGCCAGCAGATCCGCCGGCAGATCGAGTTGCGGAACCTCGGTGGTGATTTCCTCGCTCAGCATCGGTCGCTCCCTCCTGCCGGATTCGGCGCGGCGGGAGGACGTTACGGGGCCGCGCAGCTGCGCGACGTGTGGAGGATCACAACCTGGCATCGCAGCGCCATTATGTCGCGCACGCTGCGGCGCCGTGTGACGCTGGCATGAATTTGCACGAGAAAATTTGCGCGCCGCCAAAGCCTGCGCGCCAGCTCGGCCTCAGGCGGTGCCGCCGACGGTGAGCGCTTCGATGCGCAGCGTCGGCTGTCCGACGCCCACGGGAACGCTCTGGCCCTCCTTGCCGCAGGTGCCGACGCCGTCATCGAGCTTGAGGTCGTTGCCGACCATGGAGACGCGCGTCAGCACGTCGGGGCCGTTGCCGATCAGCGTCGCGCCCTTCAGTGGCGCGCCGAGCTTGCCGTTCTCGATCGCATAGGCCTCGCTGGCGGAGAACACGAACTTGCCGGAGGTGATGTCGACCTGGCCGCCGCCGAAGTTCACCGCGTAAATGCCGCGCTCGACCGAGCGGATGATCTCCTCCGGCGCATGCGGACCCGGGCGCATGTAAGTGTTGGTCATCCGCGGCAACGTCATGTGCGCGAAGGATTCGCGCCGGCCGTTGCCGGTGGGCCGGGCGCCCATCAGCCGCGCGTTGAGGCGGTCCTGCATGTAGCCGCGCAGCACCCCGTTCTCGATGAGCGTGGTGCACTGGGTGGGCGTGCCCTCGTCGTCGATGTTGAGCGAGCCGCGCCGGCGCGCCAGCGTGCCATCGTCGACCACGGTGCACTCGGGCGCGGCCACCCGCTCGCCGATGCGGTTGGCGAAGGCCGAGGTGCCCTTGCGATTGAAGTCGCCCTCGAGCCCGTGGCCGATGGCCTCGTGCAGCAGGATCCCCGGCCAGCCGGGACCCAGCACCACCGTCATCGGGCCGGCGGGCGCCGGGACTGCGTCGAGATTGATCAGTGCCTGGCGCGCCGCCTCGCGCGCCAGCGCCAGCGGACGCTCGCCGCTCACCAGCTCGGCGAGCGAGAAGCGCCCGCCGGCGCCGGCGTAGCCCTGCTCCCGGCGTCCGTCCTGCTGCACCAGCACCGAGACGTTGAAGCGCACCAGCGGTCGCACGTCCGCCGCCAGCTCACCGTCGCTGGTGGCGATCAGCACCACCTCGTGCACGGCCACGACGCTCGCGGTCACGTGCACCACGCGCGGATCGATACGCCGGGCTTCGCGGTCGACGCGCTCGAGCCAGGCCACCTTGTCGGCTGTGGCCAGCGCCGCGGCCGGATCGGCCGGCAGATACAGACGGTGGCCGGTACAGGCCCGCCAGGCGCTGACGCGCCGGTCGCCGCCGTGCACTGCGATCGCGCGCGCGGCGCGCGAGGCCTCGGTGAGCGCCGGCAGCACGATCTCGTCGGAGTAAGCGAAGCCGGTCTTCTCGCCGGCCAGCGCGCGCACACCGACGCCCTGCTCGATGCTGGCGCTGCCGTCCTTGACCATGCCGTCTTCGAGCGACCAGGACTCCTGGTGCGTGAGCTGAAAGTAGAGATCGGCGAAATCCACCGAGTGCGTGAGCACCTCGCCGAACACGCGATCGAGCCGCTGATCGTCGAGACCGCTCGGCCGCAGAATCAGATCGCGCGCCAGCAGCAACGGATCGGCGGCGGGCTCCGCCGCCGCAGCCGGCGGCACGGCCGACGGCTCGCTCGGCGGCTCGCCCGGCCTCTCGCTGGTATCACCCGGCCTGCCGCTCACGTGCGCGGCTCCGCGTCGGCAGCCGTGAAGGTGCGGTGCGCCAGCGCCGGGAAGCTCTGGCGCGCAGCCGCCTGGCGCGTCAGGTCGATCTGCGCCACGGCGCAGCCGCGCCCGCGCGGCAGTCGCTGCATTATCTGTCCCCAGTAGTCCACGATCATGCTGTCCCCGTAGGTCTCGCGTCCGCTCGCATGAAACCCCGACTGCGCGGGCGCCACAACATAACAGAGATTCTCGATCGCCCGCGCGCGCAGCAGCGTCTCCCAGTGCGCGCGCCCGGTAGAGGCGGCGAAGGCTGACGGCACGCTGAGGATCTGCGCGCCGGCGGCACTCAGGTAGCGGTACAGCTCCGGAAAGCGCACGTCGTAGCACACCGACAGGCCCAGCCGCCCGACCGGCGTGTCGAGCACGGTGGCCGCGGCGCCGGGCGCGACGTGCGCGGACTCGCGGTAGGCCTCCGCCTTGCCGGGAATGTCGACGTCGAAGAGATGAATCTTGTCGTAGCGGGCCACACGCTCGCCATCGCTGTTGTACACCAGCGATGCGGCCGCGACGCGCCCGTCCGCGCCAGCCTTGAGCGGCAGCGTGCCGCCGACGATCCACAGCCGCAGCCGCCGCGCGGCGCGCGCGAGGAAGTCCTGCGCCGGACCTGCGCCATCGGCCTCGGCCACGGCGCGCTTGTCGGCATCCTTCACGCCCATGAAGGCGAAGTTCTCCGGCAGCACCGCCAGGCGGGCGTCCCGCCCGGCGGCCTCCTCGAGTAACGCGCCGGCCTGCTCGAGATTGGCGGCCAGCTCAGGTCCCGAAGTCATCTGTACCGCGGCAACCTTCATGGTTCCTCTCATTCCGCGCTCGTCACTACCGGCTCGTCCCACGGTCCCTGCAGACGCAGCGCAGCGCGTGAGCGCTCTGCGCCCGCGAACCAGTCCCGCAACGACAGCCACAGCGCCGCCACTCGCGGTGTCGGCTCGAGCCGCCGCAGCGGCGCCGGCAGCCGCTCCTCGCCGTGCAACACCCAGGCCTGCTCGTCATAGTCGCCGGCGGCGAGCCCGACGCGACCGCGCACCAGGATCTCCGCGTCGCCGTCGAAGTGCAGTCCCGCGGTGCTCGCCTCGCCGTTCTGCAGCTCGAAATCCGCCGTCAGTCGTGCGAAGGCGAGCGGGCGCGGGCTGTCATTTGCGCCGCCCGCAGTGTTGCCGGCCAGCAATGCCGGCACCGACAGCAGCGCAAACCGCACGCCCTCGCCTGCGCCCGGGTGCACCAGGCCGTCGGATAATTGCATATGGAGATGGCCGGCGAGCGTTGCAAGGGGAAGCGGTGCCAGCGGCGACCATCGCAGCTCGCCCTCGAGCCGTGCGGCACCGGCGCTCACTTCCGGCCGAAAGCCGAAGGCAGTCAGCGTGGCCGCGGCATCCGCGCTCGTGAGGCTGAAGCGCGCCTGACAGGCCGAGTCTGCGCAGTGTGCGTTGAGCTGCGCATCGCCTGCGATTCCGGCGAGACGCAGCTCGCTCACTTCGAGCCCGCCGGGGCGAGCCGCGAGCGTGCCGGCCAGGCGGCCGAGACTGTGCCCCGCCAGTTGCAGCTCATCGATCGAGAGCTCGGTCGCGGGAGCGAGCGCCGCGGCGAGCGCGACGGAGAGTCCGGCATCACCCGGCTCGGTGATGTTGAAACTGGCGAGGTGTACGACGGCCGGGTGCTCGCGCTCGATCAGCGCCGGCCAACGGGCGCTCGCCAGCAGCTCCGCGGAGTCGAGCTGGATTGTGCCGCCGCCACGCGCCACGCGCGCCGCCAGCGCCACGTCCCGGTAGTTGCGGCCGCCGGCCAGCAGCACCCCGGCCGACAGCCGTGCGCGCAGCTCCGGTAGCGCCGCATCGCTCGCCAGCGCCCGCCACAGGCCGAGGCACGCCGCGAGGTCGAGGTGGCTCAAACGCCCATCGAGCAGCATCACCGGCTGCGCCGGCAACGCCGGCGTGCTCGCCGCGAGGCGCACCGCGCCGCGCTCGATGCGCCAGCGGTCGCCGCTACGCACCAGCGCAGCCAGCGCGTGCAGCCGCTCGCCGAGGTTGACGCGCAGCAATGAGGTCTCGGCGGCACCCTGAACGTCGAGTTGCAGCGGCAGAGCGGTCGCCGCGCTCTTCGCAAAGGGCTCGGGCAGGCGGCTGGTCACGCCGATCAGCGCGCTGTCGCCGTGCAGCTGCCAGTGCGCGGCCGAAAGCTCGGTGGCGGGGAAAAAGCTGAGCAGTGCGCTCCACTCGGCATTGCCGGCGAGCTGCGCCTGGTCGGCATCGCCGCCGGCCGCTTGCACCGCATCGCGCGCCGCGATCAGCCCGCGGCCGGAGATCGTCAGCGCACCGAGTGGCGGCTCATGAGGCTCGCCGACGCTGAGAGTCACCGGTCCGCCGAGCCATTGGCCGCTGAAGGTGGAGCGCTGCAGGTGCTCCCCCGAGAATGCGAGCGCGCCCTGCAACGCTTCGATCGGCGGCAGGCCGGGCAGCACCTGAAGCTGCGCGCCCTCGAGCCGTGCGGCGACGCGCACGCGCGGCGCCGCCTCGAACGGGCTGCCGGCGGCGGCCGGCGCCTCGCCGGGAAGCGCGACGTCGACGTCGATGAAGGTATCGCCGCGCAGCTCGAGAGCGCCCGCGGCGGAGGTCCAGGCCGCGAGCTGCGGATGGGCGCGCAGCCAGTCGAGAGCCTGCGCGGCGCTGCCGGACAGGTGCGCCGCGAAATGCAGCGGCCGGGCCGAACGCGCGTCCCAATCGGCGCTGCCGCCCGAGAGCCGGAACGACCCGCTGCGTGCATGCTCGATCGCGGCGCGCAGCCTCGCGCCGCGCCAGAGAATCCGCGCGTCGAGACTGTCCGCTTCGGGCCAGAGCTCATCGCGGCTCAAGTGCGCATCGCGCAAGGTAACGGCGCCGCTGAAGGCATCGGGCGGTGCATCCCAGAGCGCCGCCATCAGCGGCGCGGCGCGCCAGGTGACCTGCGCGCTCTCGATGCGCCCGGCGGTGAGGTGCATGGCCGCCGGTCCGAGCGCTCGCAGCGCCTGCGGCCCGAGGAGTCGGGCGAGGAGCGCGATGTCGGCGTCCTTCACGGCGAGATGCGCGCTCACGCGCGGCGCAGCGCCGGCAGCGGCCGCGCCGATCGAGCCACTCGCCACCAGGGTGGTACTGGCGCGCCGCAATTGCAGATCGTCACCCGTGAGCTGCCAGCCGCCGTTGCCGCTCACATCGAAGGCGAGCCGCACCGCGAGGCTCAGGTCATCGATGGGCTGCGTCTGCGGCCCACCGACAATGCTGAGCTGCGCTGCCTCGCCCTCGAGCTGCGCCACCATGTGGCTCTCGGTGCCCGTGAGGCTCCCGCGGAGGCCCCCGAGCATCACTGCGCGCTCGCTCGAACTGAACGTCAGCCCCGCGAGCTCGGCGCGCGTCCTGAGGCGGCTGCCGGCAGGCCGCTCTCCACTCCACTCGAAGGTGAGCTCGCGTGCCTCGCCGCCGAAGCTGAGCTGATCGAGCCGCGGCAGCGGCAAGCATTCGGCGGCGATCAGCGCCAGCGCGCTCAGCGGCAGGTGAAGCGCGCGACCGCGCGCCGAGCCGCCGTTCGCGGCCGCATCGACGAACAGCGTGGCCGTTGCGGGCGCGCTGTCAGCCGATGAGTCGTCGGCCGCCGGGATCTCGAGCCGGCTCAAAACGAAATGCCAGTCGTCACCGCGCCGCGCCAGTTGCCAGGCGCCGCGCACGCGCGGCAACGCAGGCGGTGCGGCGCCGGCGGCAGTCGCCGGCCACTCCAGTCCCGCAGCGCTCAGTGTGCCGTCCGCGCCGAGCAGACGTCCGGCCGCGAAGCTCAGCTGCATCGCAAGATTGCCGCTCCCTGAGCGCGGCAGGTAGCGCTGCGCCCGATCGGCGCCGAGCAGGCGCCAACCGCCGAGCTCGAGGCGGTGCCCCTCGATCCGCAGCGTGCCGGACAGGGACTGCGGCAGCGCCGGATCGCCCGACATCTGCAGTGCGAGACGTGCGCTCTCGCCTAACCGCTGCGGCAGCAGCACGTGCGCTTCGGCGCTCCAGTCGTCGCCGCTACGGCGCAGCAGCGCGTGCCGCACCGTGAGCATGCCGGGGGCGAACGGCGCCGGGCCGCGCAGCGTGCCACCCCTGATCTCGAGGACACCGGAGCGGAAGCGCGACAGGATGCGCGCGCCCGTGCTCCAGCGATCCGGTCGCGGTAACCGGGGTGGAGGCGCGGCTGCCCCCGCACGGGTCGCGAGGTCGATGTCCGCCCCCTCGAGCGTGATGCGCCCGGCCTCGAGGTGGCCGCTGCGCGCCATGCGCCACAGGTCGAGCGCGATGCTGAGCCGCGGCGCCCGCAACAGCGCCGCACCGCCCGGCTCACCGAGCACGACCGTGGTGAACACCGCCTCCGGACCGTGCCAGCCCCACCCGAGCGAGAGCTCGCTGAAGCTCATCTCGAGACCTGTCTCGTGGCGGATCAGCTCCTCGAGCGCGGCGCGGTGCTGCGCGGCGCGTCCTGCAGCGAGCTCGGAGCCGATCAGCACCACGGCGACGAACACTGCCGCGGCGGCGAGCGCCAGCAGCGCGATGCGCAGCCGTGCCGCCGCGGGCGCGGCAGCCCCTGGGCCGCCGTTGGTGGCCCCGGCTGCCTGCGGCGGAGGCTCTGCTGGCATAGCGCCCACACTCATGTCTAGACCAGGACGACGTCGTACTGATCGACGCCGTAGAGCGCCTCGACCTGGAGACGAATCGGCCGGCCGATCTGCGCCTCGAGCTCGCCGAGCGTGGCGGACTCCTCGTCGAGCAGCCGGTCCACGACGTCCTGATGAGCCAGTATCAGCAGCTCGCGGCTGGCAAACTGCCGGCTCTGTCGCACTATTTCCCGAAAGATCTCGTTGCACACCGTCTCCGGCGTGCGCACGGAGCCGCGGCCCTCGCAGCTGCGGCACGGCTCGCACAGCAGATGCTCGAGGCTCTCGCGGGTGCGCTTGCGCGTCATCTCCACCAGCCCGAGCGGCGAGAGACTCACGATGTGGGTCTGCGCGCGATCGCCGGTGAGCGCGCGCTCGAGCGCCGTGAGCACCGCGCGCCGGTGCGGCTCATCGCGCATGTCGATGAAGTCGATGATGATGATCCCGCCGAGGTTTCGCAGCCGCAGCTGCCGCGCAATGCTGATCGCCGCCTCGAGATTGGTGCGGAAGATGGTCTCCTCGAGATTGCGGTGGCCGACATAGGCGCCGGTGTTCACGTCGATGGTGGTCATCGCCTCGGTCTGATCGATCACCAGGTGACCGCCTGATTTCAGCGGCACCTTGCGATCGAGCGCCTTGGCAATCTCCTCCTCCACTCCGTTCAGGTCGAACAGCGGACGCGGGCCGGGATAGAGCTCGATCACCGGTGCGCCTTCGGGCATGAAGGTGGCGGCGAACTCGCGCATGCGCGTGTACTCGCGCGGCGAGTCGACCAGCACGCGGCTCACCCCGTGGGCGAGCTCATCGCGCAGCACCCGCAGGCTGAGCGGCAGGTCCTCGTGCACCACGCTGCCGGCGGCAACCTCGGCGGCGCGCGCGCACACGTGCTCCCACAGCTTGGCGAGGTAGGTCATGTCCTCGCGCAGGCTGTCGCTCGAGGCACCCTGTGCCGCGGTGCGTACGATGTAGCCGCCACCGGCAGTCTCCGGCAGCAGGTCCGCCAGCAGTGCCTTGAGCCGCGTGCGCTCGGCCTCGTCCTCGATGCGCGCCGACACACCGACGCCGAGCCCGCGCGGCATGTACACCAGGTAACGCGACGGCAGCGCGATGAAGGTCGTGAGCCGCGCTCCCTTGGTGCCGATCGGATCCTTGATGACCTGCACCAGGATCTCCTCGCCGCCATTCACCAGCCGGCGGATGTCCTCGACCGGGGGCAGGCTGGCGGGGGATGCGCTGATGAGCGTGTCCTCGGCGGAGCTGCGGGCGATGTCGGCGGCGTGCAGAAACGCGGTACGCTCGAGCCCGATCTCCACGAACGCCGCCTGCATTCCCGGCAGCACGCGCGAGACACGACCTTTGTAGAGATTGCTGACGAGCCCGCGGCGGCTCGGGCGCTCGATGTGCAGCTCCTGCACCACGCCGTTCTCGAGGATCGCGGCGCGCGTCTCGCGCGGAGCGACGTTCACCAGGATCTCGATGCTCACGCTGCTCATGGCGCTGCCGCCGCGGTGCTCGCAGCGCCGATCTCACGCCAGCCGCAGCGCACGCCCGCAGCCTCGAGCAGCTGCGCGGTCTCGAACAGCGGCAGCCCGACCACCCCCGAGTAGCTGCCGCTCAGGTGCTCGACGAACACCGCGGCCAGCCCCTGCACGGCGTAGCCGCCCGCCTTGTCGCGCGGCTCGCCGCTCTCCCAGTAGGCGAGGCATTCGGCGCGGCTCAGCTGCCGGAAGCGAACCTCGCTCGCGCTCAGGCGATGCTGCAGCACTCCGCCGGCGGCGAGCGCCACGGCGGTGAGTACGGTGTGCGTGCGTCCGGAGAGGGCGCGCAGCAGCGCCAGGCCCTGCTCGGCGTCGCGCGGCTTGCCGCAGATGGCCCCGTCAAGGACCACGGTGGTGTCGGCGGCGAGGACCGGCAGCCCTGCCCCGCGCGCCGCGACACTTTCGGCCTTGGCGCGCGCGATGCGCACCACGTAATCGGCGGCAGCCTCTCCGGGCAGTACCGTCTCGTCGACGTCGGGCACGGCGAGCACGTGCCGCACGCCGATCTGGGCGAGCAGCTCCCGCCGTCGCGGCGAGGCGGAGGCGAGACATACGAGTGCGGCATGCGGGGCGGCGGGCAGCATCAGTCGCGATGATACGGGTGATTGACCAGAATGCAGTGGGCGCGATAAAGCTGCTCGGCCAGCAGCACGCGCACCAGGGCGTGCGGCAGCGTGAGGCGCGACAGCGACAGCCTCAGCTGGCTGCGCGCGAGCACCTCGCGCGTGAGTCCGTCCGGGCCGCCGATGGCAAATGCAAGATCGTCGCCCGCCCGCAGGCGTCCCTTGAGCCACTCGGCGAGCTCGCGCGTCGAGAACTGTGTGCCGCGCTCGTCGAGAGCGATCAGATGATCCGTCGGCCGCAGGGCCTGCAGCAGCCGTTCCCCTTCGAGGGCGATCGCCTGGCGCACGCCGCGGCGCCGCTCCCCGGGCTCGATCTGGGTGAGGGTGACGGCGAGGCCGCGGCGCAGGCGCGTCAGGTAGTCATCGTAGGCGTCGCGCACCCAGGCAGGCATGCGGGTGCCCACCGCGATGACGCGCACGCGCACCGTCGCTCTACCGGGCGGGACGCCGCCGTGGTTGCGTGCGGGTGACCCGCCCGTTGGCGATCGCGGGTTGCGCCTCGCCGCCGTCCCAGAGCCGCTCGAGGCCGTAGAACTCGCGCACGCGTGGCAGCATCACGTGCACCAGCACGTCCTGCAGGTCGACCAGCACCCACTCGCCGTCGCGCTCGCCCTCGGTACCGAGCGGACGAAAGCCCGCCGCCTTGGCTTTCTCGACCACGCGTTCGGCGATCGAGCGCACGTGACGGTCAGAATTTCCGGAGGCGATCACCATGGTATCGACGATGTCCGTCAGGGTCCGCACATCCAGCACCCTGACATTGACGGCCTTCATGTCATCGAGCGCACTCGCCACGGCTTGCTGCAATGGCGAGGCGCGCACCGCGGCGGGGCGCAGGCGTCGACGGGTCGTCATGTGCTTAAGCGAAGGTCTCCTACGGCACCGGCTTCAGCGGGCTTCCTGCCGTGCAGCATAGCACCTCGTCTCGAGGATGATCTGCCTGACGGCGTCGGGCACCAGGTAGCGCGGATCGCGTCCGCCGGTGATCAGCGCGCGCAGCTCGGTTGAGGAGATCTCGAGCTGGGTCACGGCCCGCACATAGACGCGCCCCGCGTGCTCCTCGTGCAGCACCCGGATCGAGCCGGTGCCGTGATCGACCATCAGCTCGCCGAGGGGGCCGGTCGTCGGCGCGCGCCAGCCTGGCCGATGCGCCACCACGATGTGCGCGAGCGTGAGCAGCTCGCGCCAGCGGTGCCACCCGGGAAGGCCGAGGAAGGCATCCATGCCGAGCAGCAGGCACAGCGAGCGCTTGGGGTACTCACGGCGCAGCTCCGCGAGCGTGTCGAAAGAGTAGGAAACGCCGCTGCGGCGCACCTCGCGATCGTCGACGATGAAGCCTGGCTCGTCCGCGATCGCCGCGCGCACCATCGCCAGGCGCAGCTCGGCGCTGGCGTAGAGCTGATCGCGGTGAGGCGGGCTGCCAGTTGGCAGGAAGCGCACCTCGGCCAGCTTCAGCTCCTGCCACAGCTCGAAGGCGGTGCGCAGGTGTCCGCAGTGAATCGGATCGAAGGTGCCGCCGAAGACTCCGATCGGTTCCATCGGACTTCAGGCCACGCCGACGATGGGTTGGCCACAGAGCTCCGCCGTGAACAGCGTCAGCTCGTTCCAGGCATCGCCCGGCAGGCGGCCCTTGATGGTCCGGTCCGCGCGCGTTGCGCGCGCGGCGAGCGCGTTGAACGGCAGACCCGGAGCGCGCCGCGCCGCCTGCGCGAGCGCGGCACTGCGGCGTTGCCAGGGAGCGGCGACGGCGACGCCGTCGCGACAGCTCCATAGCTCGTGCAGCGCCTTCGTCAGCGCCCAGAGCGCGAGCGTCGCCTCGGTGCCCTCGGCGCGCAGCCCCGCGAGCATGCGCAGCGCACGCGCGCTATCGCCAGCGAGCGCCGCCTCGCCGAGCTGGAATACATCGAAGCGCGCCTGGTCAGCGATGTCCGCCGCGACGCCCGCTGCGGTCAGCGAGGCGCCGGGGGCGAGCAGCGCGAGCTGCATCAGCTCCTGATGCGCGGCGAGCAGGTTGCCTTCGGTCCGGGCCGCGAGCTCCGCGAGCGCTTCAGCGCTGGCTTCGAGTCCGAGCTTGCGGCAGCGGCCCCGCAGCCAGCCGACCAGCCGCTCGGCCGGCACCGGCCAGACCTGCACCCAGCCGCCGCGAGCCTCCAGCGCCCGCAGCCACTCGGCACCCTGCACCTCGCGCTCGAGACGCGGCGCGAGCACCAGCAGCACCGTATCGGGATCATGCGCGCCGAGCAGCGCCACCAGCGCCGCGTTGCCGGCAGTGCCGATGCGGCCGCTCGCGAGGCGAATCTCGAGCACGCGCCGCGCACCGAACAGTGACAGGCTCGCTGCCGAGCCGCGTACTTCGTCCCAGTCGGCGGCGCGCTCGATGAAATGCACTTCGCGCTCGGTGAAGCCGGCCGTGCGCGCCGCGGCACGCACCGCATCCGCGGCCTCGGCCGCAAGCAGCGGCTCATCGCCGGAGATCAGGTATGCCGGCAGCAGCCGTTCCCGCAGGTGCGCGGCGAGCGAATCGGTCGTGAGCTTCAAGAACCTCTCGTTCCGCGGCTCTCCGGGGTGGGCCGCGCCCCATTATCAACCATGCCAGCCTCGGCCGGCAGGCGGCGTCAGAACTGCCACGCCAGTCCAGCGAAGAGCCCGCGCCGCGGTCCCCATTGCGGTGCGAACACCCCGACGCCGGTGCCGCTGCGGATCTGGTACGCCTTGTCGAGGAGGTTGATGACGTCGAAGCGCACGGTCAGCGGACCGGTGCTCGGCAGCGTGAAGGCATGGCTCAACCCGAGGTTCACCTGGACGTAGCTCGCGGTGTGATCGCCATTGGGGATGACGAAGCCGTCGGGGAGCGTGAGGTCCTGCCGCAAACCGGTGCCGAACAGGTAGTCGAGGCTGTAGCGCGTCCCCGCCCACAGGTACGAGACGCCGCCGGAGGATGACACCCGTCCCTCGTGATCGAGATGGATGTAGTTGTCGGCGATGTAGTCGAGCTGCTGCTGATCGAAGTTGAATTGCGAGGACTCGACGTCCTTGCCGTGCGCGGCCTGAAACGCCAGGTTGGCGTAGGCGGAGAAATCGTGGACCGAATAATTGGCCGTGAACTCCACTCCGCCGATCAGCCCGTAGCGATAGTTGAACGGCGTGAGGATGATGGGAGCGCCGAACTGCCCCTCGTCGATCAGGTGCTGCGCCTGCTCGTAGAAGGTGTCGGTTCCGAGCGTGAGCGCGTTGTCGAGCAGCTTCTGCTCGATACCGAAGTCGTAGTAATTGGCGCGCTCGGCGATCGGCGCAGTATCGAGAGTGACCGAGCCCGGCGGCAGCGCGGTGGTGCCGGCGAACTTGGTGAAGGTCTCGGAGCCGATCAACTCGAACGGCGGCGGGGTGAAATAGCGCGAGTAGCCGCCGTGGACGGTGGTCCCGGAAGTCAGCTGCCAGACGAAGTTGACGCGCGGACTCAGCTGACTGCCGCTCGAGTAGGCGCTGTAGTGGTCGAAGCGCAGCCCGTAGTTGA
>Ga0187783_10001120_pt1 | contig 19812 bp, 18 predicted proteins | sample 1015_SJ02_MP02_2_FD_132471 | JGI IMG/M metagenome (GOLD analysis project Ga0187783, IMG submission 132471) | Tropical peat soil microbial communities from peatlands in Department of Meta, Colombia - 1015_SJ02_MP02_20_MG | ecosystem: Environmental > Terrestrial > Soil > Wetlands > Peat | place...
AGAAGTAAGGATGAGTCCAGACGTCGACGCGCTCACTTGCTTGCCCGAGCTTCAGATCGGCAGAGCTATCCGCCATGACAGTGTCAGTCTCCGAAGTGCAGCCCTCGAAGCAACGGTCGGTCCGAAACTCTTCAGAGGGCTTGACCGGCCGAACTTTAGTACAACGAGGTGGCAAAGTTTTTATATCACGCTCACTAGCTGCGAAGCCGGTTTGCTGGAATCATCGGTTACAGATAGGGCACTGGCTTCCACCGGGCGGCGAGCTAGGTTCGAATCTGCAGCCTATCCGATCCCTGGCAATGCGGGTTCAAGCCCCACACAAATCGTAAAGCTTGAAGCGAATCCGAAGGCATTCCATAGGGCAGCGGCTGTCGATTCCATGCCTTTTTTTCCCGAGGAAGGTACTAGAAGAGCTAATTCCCGGGACTTTCCATTTCGTTCATTTTCTTTTCCCGGGGCCGTAACGAGAAGCTTACAGGTGAAGGGAAAGTGACTTGTCAGGGCATCGTCATTTTTCTCTATATTATTCCAACGAAAGTACATACGACCTTCCTGGATGACCCTTGATTTACTTCGGAGTGGCTAGTCGATTGCACCCTCGGGCCTGCAGCCGTTGTTGTTTTCTGGCTTGCTTGCCCGAAGCTGGACATTTTGGGGTATAGGACATGAATGCTGATACGCGCTTCCGCGTTAACACACCGGCTGTAACCCATGAAGTCATTGACGGTGAAGCAGTGATTATCAACTTGGTAACGGGAAACTACTACAGTCTCCAAGGCGAAGGTGCCGAAATCTGGAGCTTGCTGGCCGGTGGCCTGGCGTTGGGAGCGGTTGTCGACCAAATGACGCAGAGTTATGAGGGTGATAGCTCTGCAATCGGCAACAACGTGCTGGAGCTCGCCTCGCAGCTTCAGCAAGAGCAGTTGATCCTGACTGGAACAGAAATTGAAGTGCCAGCGGTTGCTGATCTCGAGCGCCGACACACGAACGGCAATGGAAAGCAGTCGTTCCGAGCGGCTGTGCTGCATAAATTCACCGACATGCAGGAGTTGCTCATCCTCGATCCCATCCATGAAGTGGATGCAGCAGGTTGGCCGCACAAGAAGACGTCCTGACACGACCGCAACCTCTAGCGACGATGAACGCCCAACCGACCGATGTGCTGAGCAGCGTTGCCAACGACGGGCGCCCGTTGGCTTTTTTCCATGAAATGCATCAGGTGTTCCAATTCGCCGCGGCATCATCCGGGACAGTGGATCGCTACTATAGGCTGGGAGGGTACGTTGTCCGCCTCAGTTTTGCTGGCGATGCGCTGTTGCCAGTCTTCTGTTCGGCTTTGTCGCACCTGGCCACCGCTAGCGCCCAACCCGACTTGACGATTTGCCTCTGGGATAGTGGCTCAACCGGTGTGCGGAGACCTGCCGTTCCCTGGCGCGAGCATTATGCAGTCCGCGGTGAAGTCGAAGGGTACAACACCGAACGTATCTACACGGTTTTCGACCACGAGTCTTTTGGGCTGAGCATGCTCGACAGCGCCCGCAATCTCGCCGTGTTGTGGGCAGCCGACACCGAGAGGATACCCTACTGGATCAAGGGTGCGCCGCTACGGACCATCTTGCATTGGTGGATGGGTGGGCGCGGTAAGCAATTGGTCCACAGCGCGGCTGTGGGCACGAGCGCCGGCGGTGTCCTGTTAGTGGGCAAGGGCGGATCCGGCAAGTCTACGGCCGCTCTGGCCTCGCTAGAGGCTGGCCTACTGTATGCGGGCGACGATTACGTCATCGTTAGCGATGACCCGAGGCCCTGCGCGTTCAGCCTTTACAATTCCGCGAAGGTAGCGCCGGATCGCCTGGCTGCGTTTCCAGGGCTGGCCGCATACATCGACAATGCCGAGCGCCTCGATGCCGAGAAGGCGCTGCTTTTCATTAGGGGCGCGCACGCCAAGCAACTGTCAGCGGGGTTTCCTCTGAGCGCCGTGTTGGTCCCACGTGTGACCGGGCTCCGCAATACAATCATACGTAAGGCGCCGCGCGCCGCTTCACTAGCGGCGCTCGCCCCCAGCACCATTTTTGGCCACCCTCGCGGCGGCGAGGCTGAGTTTCGATTTCTGGCCAAGCTTGTGAAGCGACTCCCGGCTTACGTCCTTGAGTGCGGCACGGATCTTACCCAGATTCCGCAAGCCATCACCGATCTTTTGTCGGGGAAGAGCGCATGAGTGACGTCCCGTTGCTGAGTGTGATCGTTCCAGCCTACAACGCGGCAGGCTTCGTCAGGGACGCTATCGGCTGCATCCAGCAGCAAGGCTATCCCAAGCTCGAGGTTATCATTGTGGATGATGGCTCGACCGATGCGACCCGAGAGGTCGTGGCGGCTTGTCCCGGCGATGTCCAGTATGTCCACCAAGAAAATCAGGGCGTCGCCAGTGCTCGCAACCACGGCTTGTGCCTGGCGCGCGGCAGCTTTATCAGTTTCCTCGATGCCGATGACATCTGGACTCCAGGCGCGCTGAAGCTTCTTGCGCAACACCTCCACGATCATGTGCAGACCGGTGTCGTTCTGGGACGAGTGCAGTACACACGCCTGCTAACCGATCGCGTCGGCAACCATCACATGAAAGCCTTTGGCGACCCATGCGTGAGCTTCAATTTGGGTGCTGGGTTGTTCAGAAAGCAGGTTTTCGAACGTGTCGGAGTCTTTGATACTAACCTGCATTCCAGTGAAGACGTCGATTGGTTTATGCGCGCCCGCGAGGCCGCAATCCGTATCGAGTTGCTGGATGAAGCAATCCTGCTTTACCGTCGCCATGGCCAAAATCTGACGCAGGACCGCGCAGCGAGCCACCGCGACCTGGCCCGCGCGCTCAAGCAGTCCCTCGACCGGCGCCGGCGGTCATGCGCAGCCAGCTCGTTGCCGAGCCTGGCAACACAACAATCGACAGCCGGGCCTCAGAACATCTAGAAACGGGACCGACGATGGCGCCTCCACTCGTAAGCGTTGTCATGGCAGTCAAGAATGGAGAACGGTTTCTCCGCGCCGCGATAGAGAGCGTTCTTGCACAGCAGTGGCACCCGCTCGAGGTCCTCGTGGTCGACGGGCATTCCTCGGATAGGACGGCGGAGATTGCCAAGGCCTATGCGCCGGTCCACTACATTGCACAACACGGCCGTGGCGTAGCCGATGCCTACAATCTCGGCATAGGCGCGGCGAAGGGCGAATTCATCGCCTTCCTTTCCCATGACGATTTGTGGACGCCGGACAAGCTAAAATCTCAGATGTCTTACCTGCTCGATCATCCCGAAGTTCAGTATGTGGTGGCGCAGGCAAAGTTCTTCCTCGAACCGGGACACGTTCTTCCACGAGGCTTCCGGCCGCAACTGCTCGAGCGAGAGCTTGTCGCCTACATCATGGAAACGCTCCTGGCTCGAAAATCTGCTTTCGTGCAGGTGGGAAGCTTTGATCCGCGCCTGACCTCAGGAGAGGACGTCGACTGGTTCTCTCGTGCCAAGGACCAAAAAGTGCCGCATGGCATCATCGGCCGTGTGCTCGTGCACAAGCGAGTTCACGACGCGAACGTCTCGCTCAATGACAGCTCCACCAACCAAATCCTGTTGGAAGTCCTCCGGCAATCGATTGCCCGCAAAAGGGCCGCAATGGAGAACGCATGACACTCGCGTCTGATCCTACGGTGAGCGTCATTATCCCGGTTTACAACTGCCAACGCTACATTGCGGAGTCGATCGAAAGCGCGCTCCATCAGACCTACGCGGCGATGCAAGTGATTGTTGTCGACGACAGCTCGTCAGATCGGACCCTTGAAATTGCGCACGGGTTTGCACAGGTACAGTGTGTTTCGCAGGCACATGCTGGCGCCGGCGCTGCGCGTAATCGTGGTGCCGCGCTGGCCCGGGGTGAACTGTTGGCATTTCTCGATGCCGACGACCGCTGGCCGCTCGACAAACTGAAGCGGCAGGTCGAGGCGTTGCGACGACGACCGGACCTCGATATGGTCTTTGGCTGCGTCGAGCAGCTACATGCTGGGACCGAATGGGAAGAACAGATCGCTCGACCAGGCCGTACTTCGCCGTTGATGCCTGGATTGATTGCGGGCACGATGCTGATCCGACGCAAGGCCTTTCAACGCGTCGGTGAATTCAAGACCGAATGGAAGGTAGGAGAATTCATTGATTGGTATGGACGAGCTACGGACCTAGGCCTTCAATCCGCTTGCCTGCCCGACCTCCTGCTCTGGCGCCGCATTCACACGACGAACCAGGGCATTGTAGAGCGTGCGTCGCGTAGCGATTACGCAAAAGTGATCAAGGCATGTCTCGATCGCCGGCGGATCAGCGCAAGAGGTGGCGATGGAAGCTGACATTTCTGGCGTTGACCCAAGGCCTGTGGCTGCGTCCGATCCGGATGCTGATCTTCGGCCTGTCGCGGATTTGACCGCCCAGACGGTCCGCGGCGCGGCCTGGTCAACGCTGAGCATTGTCGGACAGCGCGGACTCTCGCTGTTATCCACGCTGGTGCTCGCCCGCCTCCTCGCGCCCAGCGCCTTCGGTCTGCTCGGCATGGCGACGGTGCTGACGGCTGCCATGTCCAGCTTCAAAGATTTGGGTACTGCTGCGGCGCTGATCCAACGCAAAGAACTGAACGGGCAGTTGGCTTCCACTCTGTTCTGGACCAACGCACTAATCGGTGTCGTCGGCGCCGCCTTCATCGTTGGTCTTGCCCCAGCGGTCGCCACTTTGTACCGTGAACCGAAGGTCGCGCCCGTTCTCGCCGCGCTTTCGATTTCGTTCCTCATCAACAACCTCGGCGTCGTTCAGCGCGCGGTCCTTGCGCGTGGCATGGTGTTCCGGAGACTTTCAGTGATCCAGCTGTCGGCGTCGGCCGCGTCGGCTGCCGTCGGTATCGGTCTAGCCCTGGCGGGTGCTGGGGTGTGGAGCCTCGTCGTAGCCGTCACCTCCGAGGCGGTTACCGCCGTCGGTTCGTACTGGCTGGGTTGTCCGTGGCGTCCGGGTTGGCATTGGAGCTTGCGCGACCTGCAATCGGTAACTCGTTTTAGCGCGAATCTTACGGGCTCAAACCTGGCCCACTACTTCGTCCGGAATATGGACAACGCTTTGATCGGACGCTTTCTCGGTGCAGCTGCGCTTGGCTATTACGCCTTGGCATACGGCCTAATGATGTACCCGTTGTACAACGTGACTTGGAATCTGGGAAACGTGTTGTTCCCGGCGCTATCCAGGATCCAGGAAGACAACACTAGACTCCGACAGGCATACGTGCGTGCTCTGAGTGTCATCGCGACCATCACCTTTCCCCTGATGCTAGGGCTGCTGGCAACGGCGGATCTGCTGGTCCTCGCTTGTTTCGGAGCCAAATGGGCTCCCATGGCTCCCATCGCCAGGATTCTTGCGCCCGTTGGGTTGCTCCAGTCGATCACCGTGACGACGGGGATGATTTTCACCGCGAAAGGACGAACCGGTCTGCAGTTTCGCTGGGCTCTGATAGAAACCTTCTTCGTTTTGCCCGCGTTCGTGATCGGCCTACGATGGGGGACCGTCGGTGTTGCGTCCGGCTATGCGGTCTCCCAATTCTTGCTGTGCTACCCCCTTTTCATGATCGTCGGCAGGATTATCGACCTGCGCGTTCCCGAACTGGCCCGTGCTCTCTGGCCCGCGCTGAGGAATGCTACGGTGATGCTCGCAGTCGTGTTGCTGACGAGATTGGCGCTGCCGCTGCTGGGTGTGGAGAGAGCCGGGCCCCTATTCGGCGCGACCTTGGCGATGGGCGTGACTGTCTATGTGGCACTGCTCCTGCGCTCGCATTCGCCCGCACTGCGTGAGGCGCTAGGCTTGCTTCCATTCGATGGCATCGCATGGCTGCGTCGCGGCGCCAGCCTGCACGGCAGTTGAGCAATTCGACCGGCCCGGATGCGGGGGAGAAGGAGGGTAGGGCGTTGTCGCCAGGCGACGGACATGTTCGGCCCACCGCTGAGCAGGAGTTGCTCCTGCGGGCGTGCCTGCTGCGTGATGAAGCGGGCCTAGAGGCATACCGCGAATGGGCCAGACGAGTCGACGTCGAGACTTTGGACTATGGCTCGTTCCGCATGTTGCCGCTCCTCTACCGCAACCTGCAACGGCTGGGCCTTGAGACAAGCGTTTTAGACAAGTTTAAAGGGGCATACCGTCAGACGCATTACCAGAACAAGCTGGCATTCTATCGTGTCGTTATGCTCCTAAAGCAGCTGGCGCGAGCTGAGATCGACACGTTGGTGCTCAAGGGCGCGGCCCTCATTCCGCTCTACTATGGTGAAGCGGGCGTGCGCCCCATGATGGATTTCGACCTGGCCGTTCGTCCTGAACAGGCGCTTGCCGCCATCAAGTTACTTGAACGCTCTGGTTGGGAGCGCGAGCCGGGCTTGCCACTGACGCCCGGTTTCATTTCGGTGCACTACAGTTGGCACTTCAAGTTGCCCGCAGCCGCAGAGTTGGACCTTCATTGGTATGTCTTCGATCAGTGCTGCTACCCCAATGCGGATGCCGAACTGTGGAAATCTTCGGTTCCGGTTGAGATCGAAGGCTTTCCCACCCGCGCATTGAATCCCACCGATCAACTGCTACATACCTGCGTGCACGGAGCGGAGTGGGATCTAGTGCCGCCGCTGCGTTGGATCGCCGATGCCATTACCATCCTGCATCGTGCATCTGACCAGATCGACTGGCACCGCCTGGTGCACCAAGCGAAGGAACGCCGCCTTGTCCCTGCCACCCGTGACACCTTGACGTACCTACGAACGAAGTTAGGAGCGCCCGTGCCTGACGCCGTGCTCAGCGACTTGCGCAGTGCTCCGATCAGCTTCATCGAGCATCTCGAGTACCGGTCACGAATGTCTCCGCCCGGAAATTTCCCATCATTGCGAAAGATCTGCTTCGGATACCTACGGTACAGACGAACGGCTGCCCGTGGGTACGGCGGGCTATGGTCCGTTCCCCGTTATCTGCAAGCGCGCTGGGGCGCGTCCGATCTCTGGCAGCTCTGCGTGACCGGAGCACATTTGGTGAAGGCCAGTGTACGCAGCCGCTTTTCACGCAGGGAGCGCGGTGCCAACGTCAACGTCGCGTCGCCCGCCATCACCGCCGGCCGAGGTGCAATTCAGCGAGCATCCCCCGCTGTGATGGAGCAAGGAAGATAAGCTCGAGGGAGCAACGCCATGATTTCGAGTCCTTCCGCTGCCACCGAGCGGCTTAGCCGGAGGCCACGCCTCGATCCAAACGAGGCGGAAGCGCTAGCCCAACAACTTCAAAATGCCCTTCGAGATCTCATGGATGCCTGGTTCCCGCAGTGCATCGACGAGAAGTATGGGGGATACCTCTGCGACTTCGATTACCGCTGGAAACCATCTGGCCCGCAACTGAAATTGCTCGAGTTTCAGGCGCGCACGGCCCGTGTAGCTGCCCACGTCGCTGCGCAACCTGGGTTCGAGTGCTATCGGGAAGCTGCCAGGCACGGGTTCGAGTACCTGCGCGACGTCATGTGGGACGGTAAGTATGGAGGATGGTTTCGCATGGTAGATCGCGCCGGCAACCCCCTGGAAGACTCGACCAAGCACGGCCACGGGATCAGTTATGCCATTGGTGCGTGCGTTGCTTATTACGATCTCACGCAGGATCCGCAGGCCCTCGACCTAGCACAGAGAGCGTTCACCTGGATTGAACGAGTGGCTCACGATCGGATGCACGGCGGTTACTTCGTCTTTTATCGGCAGGACGGCACGCGCATTATTTCCCCACACCAGAGCCCCAACCCGAAGGCGGTGCGCGACGGTTTAGGAGTTCCGATTGGCTTAAAGGATACCAACACCAATGCCGATTTTCTGGAGGCGTTCGCCGACCTCTACCAGGTTTCTCCAAATCCGCAGCTGAAGGAGCGCCTGCTAGAAATGCTTCACATCGTGCGGGATCGCACCGTGGTTCCGCCAGGCGCAGTCCATATGTACTTTCAGCCCGATTGGACTCCGGTGCCGGACTTCTACCGCTACGCATACGCTGTGAACACCGCCAATATTCTTGCGAGAGTGTCGCGAGTCTTGGATGCTGATCCGAAGACATCTCAACAGATCAAGTCGATGATTGACACCGTTCTACGTTACTCCTGGGATCGCTCGAAGGGTGGGTTCTATTATGCCGGATCAACCTACGGCCCTATGTACGTCGAAGACATCAGGGTCTTCATCGAGGACAAGTTCTGGTGGCCCCAGGCGGAAGGAACCAGAGCCCTGCTCCGCTTGGCCTTGCTTCATCCTGACGACGAAATGGATTACTTCGAGCGCTTCCGCGAGCTTTGGAGCTACATCAACAAGTACCTTATCGACCGAAAGCGAGGCGGCTGGTTGTGGGTCGGTCGCGATTTCTTTCGGTTTCGCAGGAAACCAAAGGCGACTATGTGGAAGGATCCGTCGCATGAAGGGCACTCGCTGTTGGAATGTATCCGCCTTTTGCGATTGGGACCATAAATAACGATTCATTGTAGGAGCCGCGAGTATGATTCGGGTTGCCATCGTCGGGTTAGGCGAAGTTGCACGGAATGTCCATCTGCCGGCTTATTCGCACCTGAAGCACTTGGTCAAGGTCGTCGCGGCTTGCGACCCGGATCGCGCAGCCCGGGCGTGGGCCCTCGGTGAGGGCCGCGTGCCTGTGGCGTTCCAAGAAGTCTCGGAAATGCTGGAGAAAACCAAGCCGGATATCGTGTCAGTGTGTACACCTCCAGCTTTCCATCTTGAGCACACGATCGCCGCCCTGCGCTGCGGCTGTCATGTGTTCTGCGAAAAACCGCTCGCCGATGACCTGGTGCAAACCGACCAGATCATACTCGCGTCCCAGCAAGCACAGCGGCACGTCGTCGTAAATACGCAGTACCCCTACATGAAGATCCATGCCGCGGTGAAGCCGTTAATCGAATCGCCCGAATTCGGCCGCCTGCTCTACATGCATGCCTGCCATTTTCGTCGTCCGCTTGCCGATGTCGGATGGCGTGTGCCCTTGCGGCGTCGGGTTTGCAGTGACATAGGCGTACACGTCTTCGAATTGATGCGGTTCTTCTTCAACGATGATCCGGTTCGGATTTCAGCGCACATACTCGATCCCGTGAAGGCCAACAGGGACCTGATCAGCGTCGTTTCGGTAGATTTCGCCGAAGGGCGGGGCGCGTCGATGTTGCTGAACCGAACCAGTCAAGGACAGGAGCGGTTCCTGGTCATTCGCCTGAATGGTGAGTCTGCGTCGGTTGAGACGACAATGGAAGGCAAGTGTCGCATCCAGGCCGGGCTTCGACCCGGAGAGAGGCGGCCTTGGCTGGCACTGGATTGGTTCCAGGGTGGCAGCGCGGTCCTGGAAAAAGGCGATCGGTCGAAACGCATCGCTACCGAAGACCTCAATCCCTGGGTATCAGGCACAATGCGGCATTTCGCCAATTTTCTGCAAAGTATCGAAAACGGGTCTGAACCGCAATGCACCGCCAAGCACCATCGCATCACCCTCGCTCTGGTTCTGGCTGCCTACGATTCGGCTGAGGCGGGCCGTTCGCTCGAACTTGCCCCCTATTATTTCGGCGCGTCCGAAATGCAGCGGCGAGGCAGTGTCAGCTAACGGCCTGCCTGCGGTTATCGGTCTGGCGAGGAATTCGCTTTCGGTTTCTCTGCTTGCACCAAATAAACATAGTAATCCTCCCAGGCGACAATGCTGCCTTGGAACGAAGCGATTTCTTGGGCGGAAGCATCCCGAGTGTTCAATATAACCAGAACGTCCTGTTGCCGCTCGGCGGCCTTCCTCTTACTTAGTTCGAGGATCGGCTCGGTCGGACGGGTCCGTCGGTTGTCCCAAAGGACATACGATCCCATGCGGTCTCCCCGAGGGTAATAGAAATCACGGTTTAGATATCCCGCTATGGAAGAGGCGGCGAAGTCCGGATCCCCAATAATGAACATGTGATCCATATGGTTCGCGCGTAGGAAAGCGGATACTGCCTTGGCTTGAGAAAAGGGGACACTCAACGCAATCACGCTAGCGACAAGCGCAGCGATGACTTGAACCGAAAGAAGACCCTCCAAAAGGCCGTCTTGATAAGGTTTCAGGCGCTCGGCAGCCTTGTCCACTCGTCGCGAGGGAAACGCCTGCTCGGGGTAGTACTTGGCTAACCACATACAGGCAAGAAAGAGGACGAAGGCATGGCCGTCATGACGAACGGTGCCCGTATATACCAGTTTCTTGAACAGGCATAAAGCTCCCAATCCACATAGATAAAGGAAGAGTACGGTCCTTTTACGAATGAAGAAAAGAACCGAAACGGCAACCAGCAAAGTCGACAAAACCGCCATGACACGGTAGTGAGCCCCCAGGAAATTGGAGCTCCAAAACTGATGCGATAGCCTCGGTATCGGAACGAAAGCTATCCAAATCATGGCCAGCGTGCCACTCAGGCCCTTGCTGGCGCGGACAGAAAGATCCGATACCACGTTCCAACCTATATCGGCGGGGGGGCGCATGTGCAGCAGCGAGATGGAAACAGCCGCAAGGAAAAGCGCGGCGGCACACACAATTTCCTTCGGTTTCGAGGACAGATATCGTCGTCGCTGATCGGTCTGCATGGCTTCAAACAAGATCATCAGTGCGAGTGACAAAGCGAGGATGAGAGCGTAAATGTTAGACTCCGCCATCAAAGCCAGCAGCAGGGCCAGCAATATGTAGTTCTTCCGGGGACCCGGCCGGAATACAGCGCAGAAAGAGAACAGGCCAAAGACGCCCAACGCGTAGTCGCGACTAATCGCGGCATATTCGTAGAACAAGAAGTAGCCGAAGACAATCAGAACCTTTTGCAGTCGCGAGAACGGAGAATAACGGGCCACGACGTACGCCGTCATCGTCGCAATGGCGAGATGAAGAAGCTGCATCGCGAACGGGTTGGAGGAAAACTGTGAAATGAAATAAACCAGAAGCTGCCAACCTTCGGGATGGCCCTCATAGCGGGTCACATAGTGCAATTCCGACAAGGAGTGGCTGTGTTGGGAGAACGACCAGACCTGCATTTCGTCCTCCCACATCCCGTGGTGGAGAATTTGGATAAGCTCTAGGAGGAAAAAGACTGAGGCGAGGATGGCCGCAAACCATCGAGTGGCCATTCCCTCGCTACTGCGATTTTCGCCTCCTTTAGCCATGGCACGTCGTTTCACCCGTGCCGGTGAGTGGTCTTGCGATTTGCTGTGTGGCCAAACTGGGTTTTTACATTGCCATCAAGGAAAACGCAAGGCCAGCAATTGTAAGTGTGCGACGGTTTGTGCCTTATGATTTTAGCCAGGGTGGCAAGGGCGTCGCGGTGAAAGCCCGACAAACCCGAACCAAGCATCCGCAAAGCATTCCCTGGCCGGCGATGGCAACCGAGGCGCTTGCCTCGGTCCATGGTGGCAGCGAAATGGCTAGAAACGAGAAGGTTCGTTTTGCTTCACCAGGTCATGTCGTCGAAGCTTAGCGTCATTGTGCCTGTTCATAATGGAGCCATGCACCTGTCGAGGTGCCTAGAGTCCTTGCGTCTTGCCGAATACCCCGATTTCGAAGTTATTGTTGTCGACGACTGCTCGTCCGACAAGACTCACCAAATCGCCCAGCAATTCGGGGTGCGCTGCGTTCGAACGCCAGAAATCTTGGGGCCTGCTGGAGCACGAAACATCGGGACGAGGTATGCACGGGGGAGCATTTTCGTCTTTGTGGACGCCGATGTGGTCCTTCCCCCCAACGTGCTTGATCTCATCGCGACAGATTTCGCAAATGACCCCCAACTCGCGGCGGTGTTCGGTTCCTACGACGAAGAGCCAGCGTGGAACAACTTTCTCTCGCAGTACAAGAACCTGATGCATGGTTATGTGCACCAGAATTCCAATGAGCGTGCGCTGACTTTCTGGGCCGGTTGCGGTGCCGTGCGTCACAAGGTTTTTGTCGAATTTGGCGGGTTTGACGCCACGCGCTATCGCCACCCCTCGATTGAGGATATCGAGCTAGGTTATCGACTGTCGCTTGGCGGGCAGAAAATCAGGTTGAACAAACAACTTCAAGTAAAACACCTGAAGAAATGGACATTCCGCAGCCTGCTTAAGGCCGACATCGTTCACCGCGCAGTACCTTGGACAAAACTCATTATAAAGAGCCGTCATCTTCCCGGTGACCTGAATTTAACGACGGGAGCACGGGTGAGTGCCGGCCTGGTCGGCCTCATGTCGATGATTCTAGTGATTCTGGCCTTGCAGTCGGCAAAGGTTCTGCCGACCATGGCGGTCTCCTTCCACGCGCGGTTGGCCGAACTTGCGGTTCTCGCGGCGGTCGTAATCGCACTGGTGGCGTTGAACTGGGGCGTCTATTCGTATTTCGTTAGTAAGCGCGGGTGGTGGTTCGTGGTTCGAGTCGTTTTCATGCATTGGCTCTATTATCTGTACAGCGGCGTGGTTTTTATGACCTGTGGGACCGTTGTAATACTGCAGCTGTTTATCGAGTCGCTTCTTCCGAGCTCAGGGAGTTCTCGGGCGGCCTCCGATAGTGAGAAGAGCCACTGACCGTGCGTGGTGAGGTAAGCGTGACCTGGCCTCCGGTTCTCATGGGTGCGGCTGGCTCTTGGGGGGCTGCGCGACTAGACGATGAGCCGACCACTTAGATTCTGCCATGTGTCCACGTTTTACCCGCCCTTCAGCTTCGGCGGTGACGCGATATTTCTTTATCGTTTGGTGAACGCGCTGGCGCGGCGCGGTCACGAAGTCGACGTGCTCCATTGCGCGGATAGTTTCCACGCATTGCACCCTAGCGCTCCGACCGGAGAGTTCTCCAACGCTCCCAAGGTAACCGTGCACACTCTTAGGAGCGGCGGGGGATTACTCTCACCGCTGATTGCCCAGCAGACCGGCCGAACCTGGCCGAAGACCCAGGAAATCCGGGAGGTTCTGTTGAGCAAGAACTTTGATGTCATTCACTATCACAATATCTCTCTGCTCGGACCCGAAGTGCTTCGTCTTGAGCCGGATTATCGTCAGTTTCTCAAGGTTTACACAATGCATGAGCATTGGCTGGTCTGCCCCATGCACATCCTCTGGAAAAACAACGAGCGGCTTTGTGACAAGCCGCAATGTTTCCGTTGCGCGCTCGAGTTCCGCCGGCCTCCGCAGTGGTGGCGATACACCAAGCTCCTGGACAAATGCGTTGCCTCTGTGGACGTGTTTTTCTCGCCAAGTCGCTTCACTAGGGACATACATCGCGAGCGCGGTTTCGCTCGCCCGATCGAGCATCTTCCCCACTTTGTGCCGTCTGGTGAGGATCTGTCACTCGACTTCGACGTTCCGCCTCACCCTCGACCCTATTTTCTCTTCGTGGGCCGCTTGGAAAAGAGCAAGGGACTGCAAACGATCATTCCCGTGTTTCGCAATTATACCCATGCAGATCTGCTCGTGGCCGGAACGGGTGCATACGAAGCTGAGCTCAAACGCAAGGCGCGAGATCTTCCTAACATTCTCTTTCTGGGCCTGCGGCAGCAAACGGAATTGCGGCGCTATTACCGACACGCGATCGCAGTCCTCGTGCCTTCGCTTTGCTATGAGGTGTTCGGGATGATCATCCTGGAAGCGTACCAGCAAAGAACACCGGTCATTGTTCACGACCTGGGCGGGTTGCGGGAATTAGTCGAGGAAAGCCACGGCGGCTTCGCCTATCGAACATCCGACGAGTTGGTCGCGGGCATGCAACAGTTGCAAACGGACCGAGAGCTTCGCTGCAGAATGGGAGAGTCCGGGTATACCAAGCACCGGGAGCTGTGGAGTGAGGATGCGCACCTGGACAGGTACCTGCAGCTGCTGGAGGGTGCCGCAGATCGAAAATTTGGTTGTTCGCCCTGGAACCGATCACAGCCCAACAAGCGCGACAGCCAACCACGTTCGGTCATACGTGACCCCGCTGCGGTGACCAATTCTGATGAGCGCAGCCAATAGCCCCCTGATCCTCACCTACCATTCCATCAGCATGGGCCGCCCGCCGCTGGCCGTTTCCCCTTCCCTATTCGCGGAGCAAATGGAATGGCTGAGCCAGAACGCCAGGGTTGTTTCCCTGGGCGTCATCACCGATCGACTGAGGCAGCACGCACCATTGCCTAGGAGAGCGGTGGTTTTAACGTTCGACGACGGTTATCGAGATTTCTACACAAATGCTGCGCCGCATTTGCGACGCCACGGATTTCCCGCAACCGTGTTCCTTCCCACCGCCTCTTGTGGGCAAACCAATGCTTGGCCTGGGCTGCCCAGCGGGGTGGAGGAGAGGGAGCTGCTAACTTGGCAACAAATCAAGGAACTTGCCGGGCAAGGAACTTACTTCGCTCCGCATGGTGTTACGCATCAAGATATGACTTTGCTGTCTGTCGCAGACGCCGAGCAGGAAATGGTCGCAAGCAAGCGGGAGATTGAGGAAAAGATCGGCCGGGCAGTCGAATTCTTCTGCTATCCGTACGGGCGTTGGAACCCGGCAATCCGAAACCTCGTGTCCAAGCATTTTCTAGCTGCCTGCTCAACCGTAATGGAGGTCGTCGAGCCGGCTGCCGACCTTTTTGTCTTGCCTCGCGTCGATGCGTACTACCTTCGAGCCCCCGGCTGCTTCGGCAGCCTTTTCACTCGACGGTTCTTGGCCTATTTGGCCTTGCGCCGAATCGGGCGAACGCTTCGAGCGGCTCGATGGACTTAACCAAGTGGTAATGCCGAGGTTGGGTACGCGGTTTCCACGGTTGCGGAACTGGGTTTCCCACTTGCCCGGTTGTCACCCCTAAGCCATTGTCCACCGGATAGTTCCGGAAAGCCTCGATTGGGCCTTCATTTGCACCCCAATCAGCAATGGCTCACGGCCATCGATCAGATCGTTGCAAAGTGGTAATCATCGGTGCCGGCCCCGCCGGTTTAACGGCCTCCTACGCCCTGTCGAAACGCGGCGTGCCAGCGACGGTCTTGGAGGCGGACCGAGTCGTCGGTGGAATCGCTCGAACGGTGAACTACAAAGGCTTCCTCTTCGACATTGGCGGGCACCGCTTTTTCACCAAATGGACTGAAGTCAGTCAAATCTGGAACGAAATTTTGGGCAGTAAGTTTCTCGAGCGACGCCGCTTGTCGCGAATTTATTATCACAAGAAGTTCTTCTACTATCCGTTGCAAGCGCGGAACGCATTCTTCGGCTTAGGAATTTTCGAGAGCGTTCGCATTCTAGCGAGTTATTTTCGGTCGAAGCTGTTTCCGCATCGGAGCGAAGAAAATCTGGAAGGGTGGATTTCGAACCGCTTTGGACGTCGTTTGTATGAGGTTTTTTTCAAGACCTACACAGAAAAGGTCTGGGGGGTACCTTGCACGACCATCCGCGCTGAGTGGGCGGCACAGAGAATTCGAGGGCTCTCCCTGACGGCGGCCATCCGAAGTGCCTTGTTCCGGACAAACAAGCAGATCCTGAAGACGTTGGTGGATCGATTCCAGTATCCCGAGCGTGGACCCGGGCAGATGTGGGAGATGATGGCCGATTATCTTCTTGGTCAAGGCTACCCGGTACTGCTCGAGCGTAGAGTGATCCGAATCTGTCACCATCAGAGACAGGTTGCGCAAGTGGTGACCCGAGGCCCCGGAGGTGAGGAACGACATGAAGGGACTCATTTTATCAGCTCCATGCCGATTCGAGATCTCATCAACGCTCTGGATCCTCCCGCTCCGGAAGAGATTTGCAAAGCAGCCAATCGCCTGCGTTACCGCGACTTTCTGATCGTCAGCCTGATTGTGAATCGTAAAGACGTCATGCCGGACAACTGGCTTTATATCCATGAACCGCAAGTGCGGGTGGGCCGGATTCAAAACTTCAAGAACTGGTCTCCTGCCATGGTTCCCGATCCCCATAAAACGTGCCTGGGAATGGAATATTTTGTCTTCGAGAACGACGAGTTGTGGTCCAGCTCAGATGAAAAACTTCTTGAACTCGCTAAACGTGAACTGGCGAAGCTTGGTCTCGCATCGGAGGACGAAATCGAAGATGGCGTAGTCGTCCGAATGCGAAAAGCTTATCCCATGTACGATGAAGCCTGGTTGGAGCAGGTCGAGGTGGTTCGCCACTACCTTGCCGAGAACCTACCCAATTTGCAGCTGGTCGGACGAAACGGAATGCACAAATATAACAACCAAGACCACTCGATGATGACTGCGATGTGCGCTGCAGAAAATATTTGTGGTGCCAACCACGATATCTGGGCGATCAATACGGAGCCCGATTATCATGAAGAGCAACGAAGAGAATCGGCCAGTGCCGCCTGGCGTCCCGCCTATGCTGAGCCGCGGCGCATCGAGCAGCCCGCGTCGACCCCCTAAGATGGGCTCTCGCTGATTTCACACGTCATTTTCGGCAGAGCTTATCTTGCAAGGTCCTGCGAACCTTAAGGCTGACTTGCGACTCCCAACCGATCCCGGGCCTCGGGCCAGTTGAGGACTTCTGCTAGGGTTTGTCCCAGAATCCAGTCTTTGTCTGTGTCGGTCAGGAAGCTGAGGGCTTCCCGAAACAAATCCAGGCACTCGCGATAGGTACACCTGAGGCGGGTCAGATCGGCTCCCCAGAGTATGCGGCGCGGGCCGTAAACGTCATAGATGCGCTTGAGGAACGGCTGAAGGTCACTGAAGGGATAGGGTTCATCTGAAAAGCAAGGTGCCGAAGAGGCCATTACAGAAATCTTAGGATACCGCGCTAACGCCAACAGCTCATGGATGTCTGAAAACGCGTCAGCACCGCGCGAATCCAAACGGCAGCCCATGTGGGGGATGAGCAACCTCAGATCGGGGTGGCGATCAGCGATCGGCAAAATTTTACGCGACCTCCCTGGCATCAGAATCATAACGGGAACATCTAGCGCTTCACACGACGTCCAAAACCATTCCAGTGATCCGTCATCGAGCCAATCGATAAACGGCTTTACATGGAATGTCATGCGGATACCCAGCATATGCGGTTGCCCGAGCCAACCGTCGAGCTGGCGACGGGCGTTGGGAGATTTGACGTCGAACCTTCCCACGACTGCGAAGCGCGTCGGATATCTAGCCGCCGCTTCGAGTGCTGTCGCATTGCTCTCGCCAACCCATGTGGGGGGCACGATGATGGCGCGGTCGACTCCGGCCGAGTTCATCTCTTGCAACATTTCGTCGGCGCTAAAACCATGGGGACGGTGGGGACGCAGGGAACCCTTCGGCCAAGGCCGGTTCGGTCGACTAATCTCCCAGAGATGAACCTGAGCATCAGTTACTAGCATCGTTGCGCTGAGGACAGCTGCTCTCCGGCCTTCTGGCGTAGAGAAGCGTTGCCCGATCGACCACCTCGAACCCCCTGTCTTGTAGGAAACTTCCCAAATTGCTCTGGGACCATTCAGGGTGATCGGGAATGGGGTGGCACTCGATGATCATCTGCTGAATCTGTGAGAAAGTGCTGGCAGGGAGCCCCTGTAGTATTTCGTATTCTGAACCTTCGCAGTCGATCTTCATAAGATCGACCGACACGAGGTGTGCTTGACGGAAAAGGTCCTCGACCGTCAGACAACTCACTTCAATGGAAGGCATACCTCGATCGTTCTGAAGGCTGTAGCGGCCGAAAAACTTGTCATCCTTCGGAAGGAAAAGAGCTGACTTCCCCGACGCGCTAGAAATCGCACACGGAATGATTTCCACGTTCGCTGCTCGATTCATAGCACAGTTCTTGCGAAGGATCTCAAGATTGTCGGGATGGGGTTCGCAGGCAATGACTCTGGATGCCTTTTGCGCCGCCAGCACGCTGAAGCAGCCGATGTTGGCGCCGATGTCGACCACAGTTGCGCCGGGGGTGACGATCGCCGCGCCGTAACAGTTCTGGACGTAAATCTCAAACAACACCCGGCTGTCGTCGGTCCCGGCTCGCAGCTGGAAGTCGAGACCGCTTTTCAGTTTGCACCTGTAGGAGCCAGTGAAAAGCTTTGCGTGATCGAGAAACGCCACGCCCCAGTTTTCGACCGTCCGCATAAGGCCGACGGTTGATCGCGCCTTCCGAATCAAGTTCGGAAACGGCACCATGACCTTCCATCGAGCGGCGGTAGCCCTTGCATTTTGTATCTAAATTTATAGGCGACCGACCTTCGGTTTGCAACGCTTGAGGTTCCTGACTGCAACTCCCTTCACCCAAGTCGCGAACGTCTCAAAAGCCCGCGCCATCGGCCGCTCAAGCAGATCTCGCGAGGAACCTTGACCCGATAACGGATGCGGACATTCACCGTCAGCGATTGTCGGGCCTGCCGGTCCTGGATTTCTCATCATGCGTCGGACACTGTTTTCAGCAGGCGACTACACTCCAACATTGCGTGGGTCTCATGGGAGGCGTCCTTCCACATCGTAGCTTTGGGTCTTCTCCGCAGTTCAAATGTATCGCGGCCGACCTGATACCATCCGCCGCGGCGCCAATCAATCATGTTTTTGCAAATGTACGACCACAGAGTGGTAAATCGGTGTAGATAGTCCATTTCGTCGTTCGGGTACAACAGCGCCATCGTAAGTAGCGCCTCTAAACCCTCTGCCTGCGCCCACCAAAACTTTTTCTTTATGAAAATCCGGGCTTCGCCGACATACGTTGGTCCGAAAGTTGACCCTGCGAAGTAAAAGCCCCCCTTGGAGGCATCCCAAGCAAACTGCAATAAATGATCAACGACCGACTTGACCACCTGGGCTGTCTTCGGATCGCCACCGAGCCCAAGGGCTACGGCCGAGGCGGCCAGAATATTGGCCTTTCGAAGAGTTTCTGCGTATTGCGCCACATCAGGAACCGGCGTCCAATCGGGCTGGAAGTACATATGGGCAATGCCCGGGGCGACCATAATCCGATCCCGAACAAGGTGGAACATTTCCTTCAGTCGTTCTTTGATCGCAACGTCGGGACAAACTCGGCCGAGGTGAACCAAAGCCTCCAGCATATCGCCGTTTGTGTTCGTGTCCTTAAGACCAAACGGAGTTCCCATATAGTCACGTATCGCAGCCGTTGTAAAACTCTGCGCACTCGATGTGATCCGTGTTCCATCTCGCTGGAGTGCCGAAAAATAGCCGCCATGGGTATGATCGTGGGCGACCGCTTCGAGCCACGAGAATGCTCTCTTGGCCATATCCAGCGCTTCGGGGTCAGAAGTCAATTCGTAGTACGAGACGCAAGCACCCAGCGCATAACTGATCCCGTGAACGTACTTGGTTCCGCCCTCCAGCGCTCGCCCCTGTCGGTTAAGCAGGTGAAACCAGCCGCCGTACTGATCGTCCCACAGGACCTCCCTGAGATATCGGAATCCGTGGGCAGCAAACGCTCGGTAGGACTCGAACCCCGGTCGAGCCGCAACCTGTGCGCTAAGACGCGTTGTCCGGGCCTGGAACTCCAGGAGTTTCAACTGCGGGCCAGATGGTTTCCAGTTGTAGTTGAGGTCGCAGAGAAACCCGCCCCATATTCGATCGATGCAGCGCGGAAACCATGCGCTCAAATCGTGCTTCAGCGCGTCTTCAAATACGTCAGCCGACGGCAGGAGTTGTTTCTCGTAGCTTGGCCCACTCATCTTCCTAGGCACGGTGTGCACCGTTGCTGGGACTTTCCGTTCGAAAACGGCCAGGATTGTACCATCGGGTCTCGCCTTGGCAGCAACACGGCCCAAAATTGACTCAGCCATTCGTAGAACATTGTTACAATTTACAGAGCGAGCGCACACACCGATGTTCACACCCAA